>JAEEGH010018404.1_pt1 | contig 14784 bp, 11 predicted proteins | sample 9134181 | NCBI WGS metagenome assembly JAEEGH01 (sample SAMN16246544, study PRJNA631951) | gut metagenome | biome: gut microbiome; feature: rumen; material: DP-attached | host: Bos | place: Iran: Karaj | collected 2018-10 | reverse complement strand
AGTTAATTATAGAATTAAGTGATTCGTTCAAAAAAAGTGTATAAAATGCGCTGCAAATATAATGAAAAAAAATATGGTGCAAAGGGATGGAAGGATTTTTTTAGTTTAGAGTTTAGAGTTTAGAGTCAGTTGATAGTTGAGAGTTGAAAGTTATTGTTTAGTTTCTTTCCAGTAGGTAATCATCTCGTCAAGGGTAAGATGCTGTACGCCTTTGCCTTGTTCGCGGGCTTTCTGTTCAACATAAGCAAAACGCTCACGGAACTTCTTGTTGGTCTTCTCCAAAGCATCGTCGGGATTCACACCAATATAGATGCCATATGCGGCCAGTGCGAAAAGCAAGTCGCCGTATTCCTCCTCAATACGCTCTGTGTTGTCGGGTTTTTGAAGCTCGGCAAAGAACTCAGCCTTCTCCTCCTCCACTTTCTGCCACGCCTCGTCGGCGTCGGGCCATTGGAAACCTACACCCGCAGTTTTTTGATGCATACGATATGCCTTCAGCAACGATGGAAGACCCTCTGGCACGCCGCCCAACACACTGCGGTTGTGTTCGCGTTCCAGTTTGATTCTCTCCCAGTTTTGTTCCACCTGCTCTGCATTCTCAACATGTTCATTGCCAAAAATATGCGGATGGCGCACAATCATCTTGTCGCAGATGCCATTAAGCACATCGGCAATATCAAAAGCGCCTTGCTCCTGCCCTATCTTGGCATAAAAGACGAGATGCAGCATGAGGTCGCCGAGTTCCTTCTTTACCTCGTTGAGGTCGTCGTTGAGGATGGCTTGGCTGAGTTCATAAGTCTCTTCGATGGTGAGATGGCGCAGGCTGTGGATGGTCTGGGCGCTGTCCCACGGGCAACCCGCACGCACAGCATCCATAATATCTAAAAGTCGCTTGAAGGCGGATAATCTTTCGTCCATATCAATAAAAATTTGATGCAAAAATAACACTTTGTCTTTTGGGATTGCTCAAGGACAAGAAATCTTTCAAAAATGAATATTAAAATCTTTCAAAATCAATAATTTATAACGATTTAGTATTTGAAGATTCTCAACGATTTTGAATAGATTTCTTGCGAAGCAATCCCCATAGTCTCCTTTTTCGTACCTTTGCGGCCTCAATGGAACGACAAAAAAGCCATATTATCCTATTATTGCTCACCTTATTATTAATAAGAACGTCGGCTCAAGCCCAACTCAAACACAGGAATTATGAGATAGAGGCTCGGGTGCACTATGGCTATATGTATTTCCAGAACGACGAATACCACTCTGCCTTAGGTCGATACAGTCGTCATACGCCCGGCTACGAATTCTCGCTACACCGCAATACCTATGGCGAACATCGTTGGGAAGTGCTACACAACTATCCTTCCATAGGGTTAACCTTTTACTATTCAGGATTCGGCAATGATAGCATCTCAGCTGAATTGGGCAAAGTGTTTGCATTATACCCGTTCATCAATTTCCCCATCACACCAGGTAACAACAGCAGGCTGACATTCAAGCTAGGCGTAGGTGTGTCGTATCTTACAAACAAATTCGACCCCAAAGAGAACTTCCACAACTATGCCATCGGTTCGCATGTGAACGCAGCCATCAACCTTTCGTTCGAATACCGTCAGCGTATTGTCGACCGACTGCATTGGGTGACTTCAACGGGATTGACACACTTTTCAAATGGTGCGACACGAGCACCCAACATGGGCATCAACATCTTCAGCATGGCCACAGGATTATCGTGGTATCTGACGCCACCTAAAACCCACCTTGACAAGCGATTGCGTCCAAAAAACTATCTTTTCGAATTTGACGGCAAACGGCATTTCGTCACCGACTACCAATACACACTCGGCTTCAAAGACATGAGCCAAGAATATGGTACACACCAATACTTCTTCGTGCATGATGTGGCCGCCAATTTCATGTTCCAAATCTCTGAACGCGACCGTTTGGGCCTCGGCCTCGAGTTGGTGTACGACTATTCCGACAAAATCACCAAGCCTGATTGGGGCATCTATCTAAAGCCCGGCTTCCTGCTTTCCTACGAGATGCTACTCGACCGTGTCAGCTTCATGTTCAACGTAGGCTTGCGCAACAACGTTCCGCTTAATTCACCAACTATTGGCATGCTGTTCTACCAAAAAGTGGCTGCCCGCTACTATTTCAACGACAACCTATTTGCCACCATTGCCTTCACTACCTACGACATCAAGGCCGACTTCATTAGCGTCGGCATCGGCTACCATATCCAACACAAATACTATTTACCGACCTATGAAAAGAAACACCGTCGCAATCCTGTTTTTCCTCGTTAGCCTGATAGCCGTATCTTGCTCCAAAATGGACCAGCTTTTCAACAATGGCGAACCCATCACTGAACAACGTGAATTGGATCAAAGATTCAATGCAATATCAATGTTCAACAACGTGAACGTCAGGTTAATACACGACAGACATCCGCGCTTGGAACTGAATTGTCCAAAAAATCTCATCGAGAAGGTGACAACTGAGATTGTCGGTGACACACTGTTCATCAAAAACGAAAACGAATACAACTGGCTACGTAGCTACGATTACAGCATCAATTTGACTGTGTATTACGACAGCCTTCGGCTGATCAACTTCGCTTCTGTTGGTGATCTGACTTGCACCGACTCCATCAAAGGCATGGGAGAACTATCCACCGATTCCACAGCTTTTGGCATCGACTCCTTATGGATCAAGAGTTTCTATCTCAACATCAATGAAGGCTGTGGCGACATTGACCTAACATTTGACTGCAATGTGCTGAAAAACCATTTCGGCAATGGCACTTCCCACGTAACTTTTAGAGGCATTGCGGAATACACCGAAATCATCATGAGAAGCTATGGCGTAGTTCATGCCGAAAACCTTAATTCCAACTTCGTCAGAGTGCAATCACATTCCACCAACGACGCTTATGTTTGGGCTCGAACCAAGCTCACCGTTTGGCTCTATAGCATTGGAAATGTGTATTATAAGGGTCACCCATTAGTCGTCAAGGAATGCACCAGCGACGGCCAAGTCATAAAATTATAACCAATATACAAATTATTGAGAAAAAATGAATTTTGGTATGAAATTTGTATGTATTCTAACGATAAGTTATATCCATTTGTCAAACAAACAAAACAACTAATACAATGAAAGCGTTAAGACTCATACCCATTATTGCCTTAATGGCCTTCGTCAGCTGCTCAGCAAATCGCCAAACAGCTAAAGATGATACCTATTATTCGCCTTATGGCAACCCAAGAGGTCAGATGGCCACCGGTAACGGCTCTTATGTGAGCCCCAGCATCAGCAGCAACTCGGAATACGACTACCAAGCTTACTATTCCGACAGCAAGAATTACATCAACAATGCTGATCCCGTATACCAGACCACGGAGACGGTGACCGACACCAACGGTGTAGTTTATACTACTACGGAGACGTATTACGATGCTGACTTCGCCACACGCATCAAGCGTTTCGGCACACCAGCCTCCACAACGAGAGACTATTATGATGACTATTACACTTACGGAGGAGGAGGCGATACGTACGTCTATGTAAACAGCTATGATCCCTTCTATTGGGACTACTACCCGACATACTATTACGGTTGGAGTTATCGTCCCTATTGGAGCAGCTATTGGAGCTGGAATTGGTATTGGGGCTATCCTTACTACTACAGCTATTACTGGGGTTGGGATCCATACTGGAGCTATGGTTGGGGATATTACCACCACTACTGGCACCACCCGCACCACCATCACTATCATGGTGACTGGCACCACGGTGGTGGCCATCACAATAGTGGATTTGGCGGCAACGGCAGCAGCTTGGGCAGCTATGTAGCCAGTGTCAGACACGGCAACTCCACAGGATCGATGAGCCGCGCATTGCCCAACAACGGCCGTAGCAGCTTCACAAGCGGAGGTAGTATGTCGATCCGTCCACAATTAGCAAGTGGGGCATCTTTAGCTCGCGGAGGTAGCAACACAAGCCGCCCCACGATGAGTAGCAGACCCACAACAGGCAACAGCGCCATTCCACAAGGTCCTGCTAAAAAGGGCATTGCCCGCCCCGGTAGCCAAAGCGGTGAACGCCAAAACTACACCTCACCTAACACGAGCCGTCCGTCGCGCTCCAGTTCAGAATACGTACGTCCACAAAACGCATCTTCATCGCGTCCTTCTTCTTCGGACTCAAGCAGAAGAAACTCCAACAGCGGTAGTTACAGAAGCAGTAGCCCAAGCTCTTCGAGTGGCAGCGTCAACAGAAGCAATTCCTCTCCTTCGAGAAGTTCTTCTTCAAGCTCAAGCCGTAGCTCAGGTAGTAGTTACAGTGGCGGAAGCCGTGGCTCGAGCTCAAGTTCCTCAAGCCACAGCTCAAGTTCCAGCAGCCACAGCTCTGGTAGCAGTGGAAGTCGTGGCGGTTCAGGTGGTGGAAGAAGATAATTGACAATCTATGAATGAATTATGAAAAGAAAAGACTACCTTTGCAGATTGAAACGCAAGGTAGTCTTTTTTTATGCTCTAGACCATGAAAAAAACTCTCACAACAGCCTTAGTCCTCTTATCCATTATAGTTGCATTCGCTCAAGGTGCTGACGACGCTTGTCTTTTCTCTCAAACCTTCTACCAAGGCACAGCGAAAGCCTTGGGCATGGGCAACGCCCTAGGTGCGGTTGGTGGTGATATGACCTCCATCTGCATCAACCCAGCCGGAATGGGTGTCTACCGCAGCAACGAGTTCACATCCACACTCAGCTTGATGGACAATTACCAACAATCTACCTATTATAGAACTGACAACGGAGCCAACAAGATGCGTCTCTCCATTCCCAACATAGGCTATGTCAACACCAAGCAAAGAAGCAATTTCCGCCCGCTGCGGTCCACTCAATTTGGCATCGGGCTCACCCGCACCAACGATTACAACATGCACACCTTGAACAAAGGCATCAACCCCACCAGCTCTAAGATTGACTCTTATTTAGCCCAAATTGATGGCTACTCCCAATTTGAGCTTAAAGATGCTTTCCCTTACGACATCTATCCAGCATGGAGAACCTATCTCATCGACCTTTACGAAGATGAAATTGGCCCATATTACAGCAGTCCTGTTCCTCAAGGCAACATTTGGCAAGGTGAAGAGAACGACTTCAAGGGACGTTCGGAAGAATGGACCTTTGCGGGCAGTGCCAACTACTTCGACCAACTTTTCATCGGCATAAGCGTGAACTTGGCTCACATCAAAAGGGATGGCACAAAGAACTTCACGGAAAGCCAAGTTGAAGGTTCTCACACGGAGTTTAACCAATGGAACTACAAGGAGGATCTCAGCAGCAATGCTCTGGGTGGCAACCTGAAAGTTGGTCTACTCTATCTTGCCACCCCATGGCTCCGTCTTGGAGCGGCCTTCCACTCCCCTACACTTTACAATTTTGATGAGACTTGGCAAACCGAGACCGAATCACAGATTCTCAGTATCACCCGCAAATACAACAGTCCCAATTCGCATTATGAATACAATTTCATACAACCTTTGAAATGGGTGGGGAGCATGGCTTTTGTTGTTGGCGAACAAGGCATCATCAGCCTCGACGCAGAATACACCAACTATGGGGCTGCGCGTTTCAAGGCTGACGATTACGACTACAGCACAATCAACGAAGACATCAAAGACACCTACGGGAAGACCTTCAATTTCCGTCTAGGGAGCGAATGGTCTTTGGGCACCTCTTATCTGAGACTGGGGGCAGCCTACTACGGCAGTCCCTTCGGCCTTGGTGAGACAGGTGGCAGCATCAAGAAAGCCTCCTGTGGCATCAGCGTGCCTGTGTCATTCGACACCACCTTCGACTTCGCTTACGAATTGACTTACGGCCAATCATACCACATCCTTTATGATGCCGGAGCGCTTGGCATAGAACCTGTTACGCAAAAACAATACAAGAACTTAGTGGCTGCCACACTCAAAGTACGATTCTAAGTGGAAAGAGTCCGGTACCATACCAAACTCTTTGACAATACAATTAGAATTATTCGTCCAATATTTAAAGAACCATATTACTACTCTTTGACAATTCTGCCATGTAACCTGCCTTGGTCAGTGATAATGCTGTAGAAGTAGACTCCTGATTTCCACACACCACCATCAATATTGAATTCCATGGTTTCTGTGCAGTTCATGATCTTACCGTAAACCAGTTCGCCCAAAACATTGTAAACTTGAACATCAGCAATACCATTCACACCTTGTGCTGTGGTGATTCTTACCTCGCCAGTGAAAGGATTGGGATAGACGGAATGGCTCAAATTGCTTTGCTCATTGACGTTAGTCTGTTCCCCAGCGAAAAACACGTTTTCAAGTGTCTGTGTCTGGGTATTGCCAGCCTCATCAATAAGAGAGAATTTCAACGATACCCATTTATCAAGGACACGAATCTCCATCTGTGAAAGGTCAGCAACAAAGACATTTCCATAATCTACATGGAAAAGGCTCTCGTCTTCTGTGAAGAAAAGCGGTAACCAATCGTCACCATCTAGGCTGTAAAGCACCTCCACATCTGGCTTGGCATCATAAAGAAGATGGTCATAACGGTTTCCTTCCTCCGAAAAATGATGTGTAAAATCACCACAACCGAAAACGAGCGTGGACTGGCTAAGTTTGTCAAGCCAAATGTTCTCATCGCCTTTATCGTCAAGTACTCTGAGGAAGGTCATGGTAGGAGGCATGGCATCGTCCCTTTCAAGGTTGAATTCGGCATGGGTAGTATTGGCTTTGCTAACCTCATTCGCGGTAAGATGCTCATTGTTAACTTCGACGATGACATTGCTTGGCTCAATATAATAATCATCGTCGTCGAAATTGAATCTATAGATGCTGTCGTTATAGAGTTCCTGTCCATTGACAATAATATGGATATAAGAATCGTAGTCGCAGGAACGTTCACAGCTATGCTCTCCACTGAAGAAAAAGCCTCCAGAGAAGAAAGTTCGACCAAGTGGCGTGTTGTTAGCATTGAATGCCACAGGATAATAGGTAGCCAATGGCGTTCTTTCACCAAAATAGGTTGTTTTTCCTTCAGACTGAATCATTCTTGCTGGTGTTTTCGGGAAATAATTGGGCCAACTAGCCAAATTTTCTCCTTCTCTAAAGAAGGGTTTGGCCTCTCTAACGACATTACCTTCTGAATCAATATAGAGAGGTGTGGTGATATAATCCTTATATCTTGGATAGTTATTATTATTTTGATCATACCCTTCAAAAACAGTAGGCATCAAAAGAATCTTGGAACCCGATTCAAAGCTACTGGAATTGTCAACCCTGGCATTGCTTACAACAGTGTAAGGCATGCTTTGGTCAAAGGTAAGTTCAGGAATCCATCCCTCATTGACCAACCAATTGCCTTTCGGATCAAAAACCGACTTTATATCGTTATGGTAGAAGCAAGGTGATTCTATGCCGCCATTAAGCATAAAATGCTCTTGGATTACGGTCAAATCATCTGCCGCGACCACAAAGGTCGGACTTTCATGCATACCCCTTGTTGAGCCTTTGAAAAAATAGGATTTTTGATTGCCTGGCTCCATCATAACAGCCAAGTTTACAGTGCTGTTTTCATCAAAGCCGTTGTACTTCACATTGAGTATGTGCTGCATATAACCGTCTGCGAGAGCGCCAGTTGTTGTGGTCCATACGCCATCAAACCAATCAAAGGTAATTTGATAAGTTAGATTGTAGAAATTTAAGCCAGCAAATGAATTGCCATTCTCATCGACGAGGTCTACATTCACATTATAGACGCAGTCATTATAATCCACCTGAACTTCAACATCATCGTTTAAGACAATCATTTCACTAACCCAGATGCAATCATAAAAACTGACATTGGTAAAGAAACAACCGCCCGACAACACTTGATAGGTTCCTTCTTCCAAATCAAGTGTCAGTTGATCAGCTTGACCTTGCCAAAGCATCCCTACTCGATCCGTTCCGTCGGTGACAGCGAGATAATCCCAGCTGCCGTCCAAGGGAGGATAGACCGTCAACGTGTGTGTTGTCGCAGTAGCTTTCGTTTCAACAGGAGTTAAAACATTGGGAACAATCGTGACTGTATGGTCGTCACGTTGAAATGCCTTCATATCATCAGAATAGCTAAAGATACTTTGTGAACCGTGGGCGTTTTTCAAAGCGCAGTAGTTCTGAGCGCTGAGGTTTGCTGTCGATGTCATGAAAAGGACAGCCGCTGCAATGATAATGAATAACTTTTTCATTTTTATAGTTTTTAGGTTTGATATAGTTTGTACTCTATTATGTTTACAAAACTTTTGGCAATTAATTCTGTTGCTTCCTAAATGAATAAAACTTGTTCGTCAAATAGCTGAATGTCACGCAGATGATGGAGATGATGACATAGGAGAGCGGTGCCCAGATGCCCAACACCTCGACAAAGAGTTTGAGGCCGAAGTAGTTGATGAGGATGTTGACAATGGTCACGAGAAAATAACGGACTATCTGCGTCCGGCCTTTCAGCGTGGAGCCCGAAAAACTGATGTGGCGCGCCATCCAGAAGCCTGTGAGGAAGGTGATGGGGAACTTGAACACGAAAGCCGCAATGTGGGGCGTGAAAGCCAAGTAGGCAATGTCTCGGTTGAAAAGGAGTTGGCCAAAGTTGAAAACCTGCTCGTGGAAGACATAATAGTAAAATACATAGTACAGCACCCACTCCAAAACAAGGTTCAAGCCTCCACAAGCGGCATAGCGAAACAGCTCGAGGCTCATCACCTTGCGGAATGGCGGATAGAAAAAATCGATGACCTTGGTCAAAGTGTGTTCTATCCAGGATTCTATGTTTTTCAAGGCTGACATTCGGGGCGCAAAAATAAACATTTACAACCAAATCACATCTAAACCTTTGAGCAAATCGGAAGCCTTTTCCATATTGTTTGTGAACCCTAACACATAACCGCCACCGCCTGAGCCTGAAATCTTTACGCCAAAGTTGAAGTCGTAATCAGCAGTAAACAAATCCAAGGTGTTGTCAGTGATCATAGGGCGAAGGAATTCCAATTGGCCTTTGGTGAGTTGTTTCAATGAATTGAAAAACAATTCTTTATTGCCATCAATCATCGAATTAATGCAGGTAGACACGCGAGGCACATACTCCGACTGAAAGCGGCTCAAAAAATCAGCATTCTCACGTTGCGCCTTGAAATGGTTAACCAAAGGTTTGGTGTTGCTTTTTATCTTCGTGTCAATCAAACAAATATGGACATCCTTTTTCAGAAAGTCGTCCGAAAGCAGGTGCACGCCCTCGGGTGTGATCTTGAACGGTTGGCCCAAATAGCATTGCAAAGGGTCGATGCCCGAACTGCTGCCGTGAAAGTGGCTCTCCATCTGACCGAAGAGGATCTTCAATTGTAAGTAATCATCGTTTTTTTGTAAAGCATAGCGGTCATAAACGGCGGCCACCAAAGTTCCAGAACTGCCTAAACCATAGCCCGAAGGCACATTGGAGGCAAGGAAAAGGCCATCATCCAAATCCCTTCTTATAGCCTGTAAATCAAGGAGGTTCGATAAATCCTCGTTTTCAGAAAGATACTGGAAAAATCGCTTGAGACTTTGGTTGGAGGTCAACGAATCAGCCCTATTTCGGCTTTGCGGAAACTGCCATTGCGCCGAAAACCGCTTGAGCGGAATCATCAGCGCGGTGGCATCGAAAATCATCGAATACTCACCAAAAAGGATGACTTTGCTATAGTAACGATCTCTCATCACAGCAGTTTTTTCGGTCCGTCACCGTCATTGTCGGCAATCCATTTGTTGTCAACGCAATAGGCAGCCAAGTTATCATTAATGAATTGCTCCATTTTTTCGGCTTCGCTCACGGGATAAAGCAAATGCACATTCGGGCCAGCATCCAAAGTGAAGCAAATTGGAATCTTTGTTTCTACACGGAATCCCCTAATCTCATTTATGATGTTCAAAGTATTGGGTTTCATCAGGATAAAAGAAGGATTGGAGCACATCATCAAAGCGTGAAGCTGTAGCGCTTCCGATTCGGTGATATTAATAAAGGTATCCAAATCACCCGCTTTCAAAGCAGAAAGCAGGTTTTTAATGTTTTCGTTGGCTTGTGAATAACGCGCAGGAGCGTATGGGTTGCCTTCCATCAAGGCATGACCGGCACGGCTGGAAACGGATTTGGTCTCGCTGCTGACAATCAAAATGCTGTCGTGATAAGTCTTGAAAATGGGATGGATGTCATCGGCCAACGAAACGGCATATTCGTCGGAACTGCTTTTATAATAAGGCGTTGCGCCCCAAAGAGCCATTTTCGGAAACACCGACCTTGCAGCACTACCCGATGCCAAACGGGAGAAATAGGATGCCTTGCATAGATCTAAGGTCACTGAGCCTGTCGAAGGGCCAATTAACAAAGATTCAATCTCCAACAAACACATCACGAATGCACTCATCGAGGAAGCCGAAGAAGCAATGCCAGATGAATGTGGAAAACTATTGCGGCTCTCGATTTTCAAACTTAGTTGATTGATGAACGGGAAAAACGTTTGGTTGTCCATCAGGAACTTCTCGATTTTCGCGCCAAAAACGGGATTCTCCTTGCCTTCAAAAAAGAAGCTGAATCCGAATCGGTCGGCTTTTTCAAACGCGACGAAAGTCTCGGTGCAACATTCCGACAGGGTGAAGCTAATCGAAGGATTCTGAGGAATTTGCTTCCCCTTTTTACCCCAATACTTCACCAAGGCGATGTTCGACGGGCATTGCCAGCCTACCCGATCATGAAAGTCGGGCACTTCGCCTTTGAAGGCCTCGTTCAACCATTTGTTTTCCATTACCATTGCATTTAACTCCATTGAAATCTATGAAACGGCGTTAGTAAATCTTATTATTTCAAGCCGCGAAGATAAGGATTTATTTGGAGTTTCAGACCAAATCTTTATTTTTGCACCTTAATTAATATAAATACACTCCATGAACCTATTCCAACTCTTCAAAAACGTCAGCCCTTTTGTCAAGCCTTACAAATGGCTGGTTTTCATTACTTTGATATTGACATTGATTGGCTCCCTAATGGCGCAGGTAAACGCCATTGTACTTGACTGGACTGTCGATCAAGTCAACGGTTTGGTCACAGCTGGCGAGCAGTGGGGACAAGCCGCCGCTCACATCGTGATTTTGATTTCGGTGGTGTTGCTGGGCAAGGAAATCCTCTCGGCGTTGATCACCTTTGCGCAGAACTACTTTGGCGAGCGGATGCGTATCTTCGTCAGCCGCGACTTGGCCCAAAGCGTCATCGAAAAAGTGCTCACCTTCAAGATGGCCTTCTTCAACACGGGCGACAACGCCACAGGCAAGCTCCAGGCCCGTATCGACCAGGGTGTCAGCTCGTTATCACGCACAGTGCAGAACTTCTTCATCGACCTGTTGCCATTGTTCACGAGTGCCCTTTTGGCTTTGATACTGATGTTCATTGCCAATGTATATGTCGGCTTGGTGGCCTTGGCCATCGTGCCCGTCTATTTCTGGATTACCTACCGGCAGGCCCGTCGGCTCAAGGGCTGGCGTCGTGAGATGCGCGGCCATTTGGAGACCAAGAGCCAAGGCATCAAGAATATCATCGACTCCATCAACGTCATCAAGAGTTTCAACCGAGAGAAGATCGAAGCCCAGAAACAGTTGGATATTCAGAATCAAGTGACTGAAAACCAGATGAAGACACGTAGTGTGGCGTTCTATTACAATGGCGTGAAAAGCTTCGTAAAGCAGGTGGGTACCGTGTTGGTCATCATCCTGACGGCCTACCTTGTATTAATTGGTTATCCAGGCATGACTATCGGTAAGATCATGTACCACGTGATGCTGTTCAGCAATGTCATCGCGCCCATCACCCAACTGCAGCGTATCTTCGATGACGTGAACGACGCCTTGATTTATGCAGAGGGTTTCTTCAGCATCATCGATTCGAAGGAGGACGTGGAACCTTCAGGCAGTTACCGTCCCGAAAAGATTCACGGCAAGTTCGAAATCAAACATGTCGACTTCACCTATCCCAATGGCAACCAAGCTCTTTTCGATGTGAACATGACCATCGACCCAGGCAAGATTACTGCTTTGGTCGGACTCTCTGGTGCAGGCAAGAGTACCATTGTCAACCTGTTGGATAAATTCTATGAGCCTCAAGTAGGCCAGATTCTGCTTGACGGTGTGGATTTGCGCGAATACGACACCCAATACCTTCGTGAGAACATCGGCCTCGTGCTACAGAAGAACCATATCTTTGACGGCACCATCGAAGAGAACATCCTTTACGGCAATCCCAAGGCCACCCACGAAGACGTGGTGGAAGCCGCCAAGAAGTCGCATCTCTACGACCAAGTGATAGAGCTGCCGAAGCAGTTCAACAACAATGCTGCCGACCTTTCGGGCGGTCAGCAGCAGCGTGTGGCCATCGCCCGTATGTTCCTCAAAAACCCGCCCATCATCTTCCTCGACGAGCCCACTGCCAGCCTCGATGCCATCGCCACCGAGCAAATCAAAAACAGCATCGACGCCATCAAGAAAGACCGCACCGTCATCATCATCTCGCACAGCATCTCACAGATCATCGACGCCGACTACATCTATGCCTTACAGCAAGGCCGTGTTGAAGAGGACGGCGACCCCGACAGCATCTACAAAAAAGGCGGCATCTACAAAGACATCATCGACGCCTCGGCACGCAGCCTCAACATCGAGAAGATTGCGCGGACGATTGGGGATGGGGATTGAAGTTGAAACAGGGTTGTCTTATGAGGAAAATTGACACAAAACATGGTCTAACATTGGTCGTGATGCTTACGTCACTGCTCATGGCAAGTGGGTGCCATCGGGTGACGAAATCCTCACAGGACAGGCTTGAATCGTTGCACCACCAGTGTGAGGTCGTCCTCGATGACTTTGACTACAGCACGCTTGACACACTTTCGTTGCGATACAAGGATGGCGCATGCCGCTTTGGTGACAAACGTCACCTCGCTTTTGCTCATTTTTACCGTGGTGCGACCTGCCTCTACACTAACCGACTTGATACGGCCATCACAGAACTCCAGTTTTGCAAAGATTTCGCCAATCAAATCAATAATGATTCCATCATTGCATTGGCACTCAATAGTATAGGTATTTATGAGGCGACCGCCAACAACAACATGTATCTCGCCCAATGGTATTTCACCGAAAGCCTGAAACATGCCAAACAAAGTGATTATACCCGATTGGAATGTACCATCTATTGCAATCTATGCACTCTTGCCAATTTGCAAAACGACACTTCAATGATGGGCTATGCTCGCGAAAGTTATGCGTTCGGCAGAAAGCACGATGATGCACATGTCGAGTTTCTTTCAGCCTTGAATTTGAGTAGCATGTTTAGTTTGAAGGAGGAATACGACAGTGCTTTGTATTTTGCGAACAGGGCCATCGAAATCGGGGAGAAAAACGACTTGAACAAAATGCCCATTGCATACGTGTCGTCGTCCGAAATCTTGTTTATGCAAAGTGATTTTGACGAGTCCGAAAAATATGCCCAAAAGGCAATTGATTTGGCGGAAGAATGCAGCGATCAGATGGTATTGGTCAATGCATACAACCAGAAAGCACTCATTTGCCACCAGCGGGAAGCCTATCTTGAGTCAAACGAATGGCTCTCCAAAGCCTTGAGCCTGAGCGAGTCTCTTGATTTGGCGAAAGCACAAATCTATGCACTGATGGCCGATAACCACGAGGCATTGGGGAATACCGAAATGGCATTGACCTACATGAAGCAATCCAAAACACTCGTTGAAACGTCCAATGCTTCCGACCGTGAACGTATGAAACGTGAGCGCGACATGGCCTTCAACATCATCGACCAGGAGCGTCAATTGGAGTTCAACCGCCGCCAGTTGCACAGTCGTGGCTTGATTATCGGAGGATTGGTGGCACTTATGTTGCTCCTTGTCTATATCCTATGGATGAGCATCCGCAACTTGCGTCAACGTAATGTCTTGTACAAGAACATTGTGCGTCAACACATGGAATCCATCGAACGAGAAAAGGCGTTGGGTTTACGCGTCAAAGAACTCGAAAGTCGGTCTATTCAAACCGAGACAAATCCTCCTATCGTTACTGACAACAACGAGGGCGGCACGATAGATAACTCTCCCTCGGAGAAGTCGCGTCGCATCTACGACGAGGTGTGCCGCCTGATGGAAGAGGAGCGTATCTATACCGACCCGCAACTCAACCGCGAGAACTTGGCTCAAAAAGTGGGCACCAACAAGTCCTATCTTACCAATATCATAAGCGAGTGCTCGGGAGGGATGAACCTGTCGCAGTTCATCAACCAGTACCGTTTGCAAGAAGCCGTGCGCCTGCTGTCCGACAAACAGCATATCGACTATCCTCTAAAACAATTATCAGCCGATTTAGGTTTTGGATCAATTTCCACGTTTTATAAACTCTTCCAGGAAAAGGTGGGCATGTCGCCATCAGCTTACAGAAAGTCGTTTATCGAAGTGGTGAAATAGCCGCCAAAACTTTCCAAAAACAGCACACATCCTTCCAAAATTGGTATATTTTTTCCGAAAAAGGCAATTTGCTACCCGTTGGCGGAATTAGAAAAGAGGGAAAAGAGAGCGAAATAAATGGATAAAAAGTTGCACATATTATTGATTTTCAGTAATTTTGTGGTTGAAATCAAAAGTAAATCACAAGAAAATCACATGT
>JAEEGH010018402.1_pt1 | contig 14785 bp, 15 predicted proteins | sample 9134181 | NCBI WGS metagenome assembly JAEEGH01 (sample SAMN16246544, study PRJNA631951) | gut metagenome | biome: gut microbiome; feature: rumen; material: DP-attached | host: Bos | place: Iran: Karaj | collected 2018-10 | reverse complement strand
AGAGGCATGGCAAGTTGGGCGGACAGCATAAGGTGCCTCGTCTGAGCAACTCACGCGATATTATAGAGCAACTCATAAAACTGAACCAATGAAGAAACTGATCTATATCTTTTGTATGGCTTGTGTCATTGTTGGATGCGCACGCATGGGACAACCTGATGGAGGCTGGTTTGATGACGATCCCCCAGTAGTCATCGGTAGTCATCCTGCAGACCAGTCAACCAATGTCTCAGACAAGAAGATCTCGATCTACTTCAATGAATACATCAAACTTGAGGATGCCACCAATAAGGTGATTGTCTCACCGCCACAACTTGAAATGCCGGAGATTAAAGCTGCCGGTAAACGTATTGTGGTGGAACTGCAGGACACATTAAAGGAGAACACTACTTATACAATTGACTTCAGCGATGCTATCAGCGATAACAATGAAGGCAATCCGCTAGGAAACTACACCTATAGTTTCTCAACAGGTGATCAGATTGATACGATGGAGGTGTCGGGCTATGTGCTGGACGCCAGCAATCTGGAGCCTGTGAAGGGAATTCTTGTAGGATTATATGATGATCTGGCAGACTCTGCTTTCAAGACTAAGCCAATGCTTCGCGTATCGCGTACCGATAGCCGAGGTTATTTTGTTGTCAAGGGCGTTGCTCCTGGGACATACCGCGCTTATGCATTAAAGGATGCCGACGGTAACTTCAGTTTTAATCAGAAGAGTGAGATGATAGGTTTTAACCATGAGACATACGTACCATCATCGAAACCTGATATTCGTATCGATACTATTTGGCGCGATACCTTGCATATTGATGCTTTCAGACAGACACCTTATACCCATTTCCTACCCGACGACATCACGCTTTTGGCGTTTACTCAAATTCAGACAGATCGTTTCCTTTTGAAGACGGAACGTAAGGAGGCTGAGAAATTCAGTATGTATTTTACATATGGTCATCCTGAGTTACCTGTCATCAAAGGCCTAAACTTTGATGCTGACAGTGCCTTTGTCATTGAAACTCAGGAACGTCAGGATACTATACACTATTGGTTGCGAGATACCACTCTTATCAATCAGGATACGCTGCGCATGGAAGTCAGCTATATGATGACCGACACGCTGGGTAATCTTGTCAACCAGACAGATACCATCGAAGCACTTGCCAAGGTACCTTATGCCAAGCGACAGAGGGATCTAGCCAAGGAAATCGATAAATGGAAGAAAGAACAGGACCGTAGGAAGAAGCGTGAGGAGGATTACGACTCCATCTATCCAGCCAAACCTCTGCAGCCAAATTTCAAGCTGTCTCAGCAGATGGATCCTGACAACAAGATTGAAATTGAGATGTCCACACCATTGCAGCGTATAGATACGGCAGCCATCCATCTCTATTCGATGATTGATTCTGCTTGGTACGAAGCGCCTTTCACTTTCCGGCCTATACCATACAGGCTTCGTTTCTATGAGATTCAGGCAGAATGGCGGCCTGACACAGAATATAGTCTGGAGATAGACTCCGCTGCTTTTGAAGACATCTATGGTCATGTCTCGGAAAGTTATAAACAGGGTCTTAAGGTGAAGAGTCTTGATGAGTACAGTACGCTGACCATGAAAATTACTGGTGTAAGCGACTCCTTGCCTTTGCGCGTTCGCTTGCTTAACAAGAGCGATGCTGTGGTGAAAGAAGTACTTGCCAAAGATGGGGTAGCCCGTTTTGATCATGTCAATCCGGATAAATATTATCTTAGTGCTTTTGTAGATGCTAATGACAATGGTATATGGGACACTGGTGACTATGACGAGGATCGTCAGGCGGAATCAGTCTATTACTATCCCCGTGAGATTGAGTGCAAAGAACAATGGGAGGGTACCCAACAATGGAATCTTACGGCTGTACCTCGTTACAAGCAGAAGCCTCAGGCCATCACCAAACAGAAGGTTGACGGCGCAAAGAAGTTGAAGAATCGCAATGCTGAGCGAGCTTTACAACTTGGCATTGATTATAATAAGGACAAGACTGTTAAAGTTGAAAAGGAATAGAAGTTATGAACAGAATATTTGTAATTATCTGCATGTGTTGTGGATTGTCTATGACAGCTGTTGCCCAGTGTGGCATTGAGAATACAGCATTTAAGTCAGGTGAGTCACTTTCTTATGATCTTTATTTTAATTGGAAGTTCATCTGGATGAAGGTGGGATCGGCTGAGATGGATACGCATCTTACGAAATTTGAAGGTCAGGAGGCCTGGAAGTCCTACCTGATAACTCGTGGTAACGACAAACTCGATAAGTACTTTACGATGCGTGATACATTGCTCTCCTATTGCGATAAGAATCTCTCACCGCTCTATTTCCGTAAGGGTGCTCGTGAAGGCGATCGGTATTATGTCGATGAAATTTGGTATAGCTATCCGCATGGTTTCAGTAAGTTGAAGAAGCACCGCATTGATGCCGATGGGGAACAGCACTGGAAGACCTCTGAGTACAATGCCTGCATCTACGATATGATGTCAATATTCCTTCGTGCCCGTAACTTTGAAACATCAAAGATGAAAAAAGGAGATATTATTCCCATGCCTATCAGTGATGCACGCCGACTGACCAACTCCTGGTTGGAGTTCAGGGGTAAAGAGAACTTCAAGATGAATGGTTCAAAGGAGAAGTTCCGTTGTCTTGTCTTCTCGTTCTATGAGCATGAGGATGGCAAGACACATGAGTTGGTACGTTTCTTTATCACTGACGATCAGAACCACATTCCAGTTCGCCTTGATATGTTTCTGAGTTTCGGATCTGCCAAAGCTTTCCTAAAAGAGTATAAAGGAGTTCGAAGCCCTATGACGTCTAAGATTAAGTAATAACAATAGAAACAAGATAATGATACAATCAATGACGGGTTACGGCAAGGCTGTCGTAACCTACAAAGAAAAGAAAATTAATGTAGAAGTCAAGTCGTTGAATTCTAAGCAGCTTGACTTGAATACCCGTATTGCCCCTCTCTATCGTGAGAAGGAGATGGAGATTCGCCAGATGGTTTCGGAGACATTGATTCGCGGGAAGGTGGATATGAGTGTGTGGATAGAGAAGGATATGGCCGTTGATGCAACGCCAATTAATGCTGCATTGGTTGAGAACTACTATCAACAGATTAAGGCAATCTCCTTCAAGACAGATATTCCTCTGCCAGAAGACTGGTTCAGTACCCTGCTTCGCATGCCTGATGTGCTGACAAAAACAGAGACGGAAGTACTCGATGAAGAGGAATGGCTCGTGGTGCGCAATGCTGTGAAAGAGGCTTTGGAGAACTTGGTTGACTTCCGTACTCAGGAAGGGGCTGCCTTACAAAAGAAGTTTTCTGAGAAAATTGACAATATCGCTTGTCTGTTAGCTGAGATAGAACCTTTTGAGAAAAGTCGTGTAGAGAAAATCAAGGCGCGTATTATTGACGGATTGCAACAGATTCCTGGTGTTGAGTACGATAAGAACCGTTTGGAACAGGAACTGATTTATTATATTGAGAAACTCGACATCAGTGAGGAAAAGCAGCGTTTGACAAATCACCTGAAGTATTTCCGTGATACGATGAACGAGCCTGCTGGACAGGGTAAGAAACTGGGTTTTATCGCTCAGGAGATGGGACGTGAAATCAACACTACAGGCTCGAAGTCGAATCAGGCCGAGATGCAGAACATCGTGGTGAAGATGAAGGACGAACTGGAACAGATTAAGGAACAGGTTCTTAATGCTTTGTAAAAGGCAAACGAATTAATAAGTAAACAGATGAAAGGGAAACTAATCATTTTCTCAGCTCCCAGTGGCACAGGAAAGTCAACCATCATCTCATGGCTGATGAAGGAACATAAGGAATTGAATATGGCATTCTCTATCTCCTGTACGTCAAGGGCGCCGAGAGGTTCAGAACAGAATGGGGTGGAATATTTCTTCCTAACTCCAGAGGAGTTTCGTGCGCGAATCGAGGATGATGAATTTCTGGAGTACGAGGAAGTTTATACCGACCGCTATTATGGCACATTGAAGTCTCAGGTGGAGAAACAATTAGAGGCAGGTCAGAATGTGGTCTTCGACGTTGATGTGAAAGGTGGCGTTAATATCAAGAAGTTCTATGGTGATGAGGCTTTGAGCATTTTCATTCAACCTCCTTCGATTAACGAATTGCGCCGCCGCTTGGAGCACCGTGCCACCGATGCTCCTGATGTTATCAATCAGCGTATCGCAAGGGCAGAGTTTGAACTTACTTTTGCTGATAAGTTCGACAAGGTGATTATCAACGATGTTCTTGAGTATGCTGAAGCCGATGCTTTAGCAACTATCCAACAATTCTTGTCAAAAGATTAATCTATCCTCTTATAGATGACTAGGACGGGTATCTTTGGTGGATCTTTCAACCCCATTCACAACGGACATATTTCTCTGGCAAGACAACTGAAGGAGGCGGCTTGTCTGGATGAGGTGTGGTTGATGGTATCGCCCCAGAATCCGATGAAGCGACAGGCAGACTTACTCAGCGATGAGGCCAGATTACTGATGGCTCGTTTGGCTTTGGAGAATGAGCCAGGTATTGTAGCCAGTGATTATGAGATGCATTTGGCAAAGCCATCCTATACATGGCTGACGCTTCAAGCCTTGAGTCGTGATTTCCCTGATCGTCAGTTCGTGCTGATGATTGGTGGGGATAACTGGGCAATCTTTGACAAGTGGTATCATTCAGCTGATATCCTACAGAACCATCAGATAGTGGTTTATCCGCGACGAGATAAACAGCCTGTCAGGAGGGAACTGCCTGCATCAGTGACTATCGTTGAGGCTGAGTTACTCGATATCAGTAGTACGGAAATCCGTCAGCGAATCCGCGAAGGGCGAAGTATTCAGGAAATGGTGCCGCCATCGGTAGAGGCATTTATCAAGCAAGAAGGTTTATATGTTTAAACGGCTGAATATCAGTAAATGGCTGGGAGCATTGTTCGCGCCGATAGAGAAAAACGGTGCGTTCTTTGTCTTCATGTTCTCGTTGGGCTATCTCTGTACTCAGCTTGAAGTCATGCCTTTTTATTTGCGTGATCGTGGCGCGAAGCCTTATGAGTTGTCAGTCCCTGAGCTGTTTTTAGATATTTATATCATTTGTGTTCTGCTGGCATTGATTCCCCGTAAGGTTCGTATTTTTGTAAGAGCTCTGCTTTATGTGATTCTTTATGGTGTAGCCATTGCAGATATGTATTGTTATGAGCGGTTTGAATCGACGCTCACACCTACGATGCTGATGCTGGTAGGCGAGACAACGCCCCAGGAGGCAGGCGAATTTCTGACAGGCTATCTCAGTTGGGATCTTGTTAGCTCTCTGGTAGGGTGGGTCTTGCTGTTGATGCTGGTTCATGTTCTGTGGACTTCTGTACGTTGGTGGCTGCGCAAACAGACTCAGAAAATGGTATTGCCACAGATCAATCCGATGGTGGTGACCAGCCTAAAGGCTACTCTGAGTCTTGTAGTGGCTTGTTTACTTTTCGTTTGTATTTCCCAGACTAGGGATAATAAGGTGGCAATGCATCGTATGTTTTCTTATGATACCATCGGACAGGTGGAGCGCGAACTGACGAGAAAGGATCAGGCCAACCTTTATCTTCCAATTTACCGCTTAGTGTTCAGTGCTTTTGCCAATCATCTGGCATCCCACCAGTTGATACAGTTGAAAGCTGCCAGTGGGAAGATTCAGATTGACAGTTGTAGTTATCGGGTGCCTAATATCGTTTTGGTGATAGGTGAAAGTTACAACAAGCACCATTCCCAGCTTTATGGTTATAAAAAGCCTACAACACCTTTCCAGAAGGCGTTAGCTGAACAAGGAAGTCTGGTGCCCTTTACCGATGTGGTGGCTCCATGGAATCTCACGAGTTTTGTCTTCAAGCACGTCCTGTCACTTCATGCGGTAGGCGATAGTGGTGAGTGGTGCGATGCGCCGCTTTTCCCAGAGGTGTTCCGTAAGGCGGGTTATCACGTGACCTTTATTACGAATCAGTTTCAGTCGCAGGCCAAAGAGGCGGTCTATGATTTCAGCGGCGGTTTCTTCCTGAATGACCCAGAGATGAGTCAGCGACAGTTTGATACCCGCAATACCAGTCTTTATCGTTTCGATGATGGGGTGCTGACGGCTTATGATCGGTTGAAGACAAAGGATGTGCATAATCTGGTCATTTTGCATCTGATGGGTTCACATGTGGAATATAGAGCTCGCTATCCACAACCCGCCCGACGTTTCTTTACCCCTCAGAATGCTAATCGTCCGGAACTTACCAAGAAACAGCGTTATATTCTTTCCGACTATGATAACTCTGTGCGTTATAACGATTCAATCGTGGGTGCTATCACCCAGCGTTTCATCGATAAGGATGCAGTGGTAATCTATATGCCCGATCATGGTGAGGAGATTTTCGATGGTTCACCGTTTATGTATGGTCGTATGCATGGAGCTAATATCGATTACCGCCTGGCTCGCAATGAGATGGAGATTCCGTTTTGGATCTGGGGCTCACCTCAGTATGTTGAGAATCATCCTTATGGTTGGCAGGCGATACAGAATGCCAAAGATCGTCCGATGATGACGGATGTGCTACCTCATCTGTTGCTCTATCTGGCTGGTATCTCTACACCTGCCTATCGTCCTGAGTATAATGTGATAGCACCAGAATACAATACGAAGCGCCCTCGCATCCTGAAGGGCACCACCGATTATAATCTGTTGAAGAAGAAATGAAAGAGCTGTTATCAAGAAAAGAGTGTTCTGCCATGCGTGGTGTTGCTATTATGGCCATCATGCTGCACAACTATTGTCACTGGCTCAGGGGAATAGTGCGGGAAAACGAATACACCTGGCAACAATTCAAGTTCGACGAGCTTTGCCGTCTCACACTTCATCCTGATGAGCTGCTACCCATGCATCTTGTGTCATTTTTCGGACATTATGGTGTGCCTGTTTTCCTTTTCTTGAGCGGTTACGGACTGGTTAAGAAGTACGAGCAGGGCAAACTGCCAGAGATTGGCTTGTGGCGCTTCGTACGCTACAATTATCTGAAACTGTTCCGCATTTTTATCGTTGGCTTTGTGGCTTTTATCATGCTTGATGCCATCACCCCAAGTATGCATCGCTATGCTTGGGCAGAAGTGGTTGGCATGTTAGGTATGTTTGCCAACCTGTTTGAGGATCCCTCGCATGTGGTTTGGCCTGGCCCATACTGGTATTTCAGTATCACGCTTCAGCTCTACATCCTCTATCGGCTGCTATTCTATCGTTGGCGCCACTGGGGTGTTGTTCTGGCTGCCATCGTGCTATGCTGGATAGGCCAGTTGTCTTTTGAGAACGATGCAGTAACACTTGAGCGCCTGCGCTATAACTTCATTGGTGGCATGCTGCCATTCGGTATGGGCTTGTTGCTGGCACGATTCGAGCCTAAATGGGTTAAAGACTGGGTCATAACCAAAAGTCCATCGCTGATAATAGCCTGGATCGTCATTCTTTTGTTAGCTATCGTATTCTGTTTTATGTTCAGTTCAAGATTTGATAACTGGCTATGGGTGCCTGCACTTATTGTTTGGGGCACCGTTCCTCTGGTAAAACTCATGCCAGAGCGTGTGCTCAATCTTTTTGTCTGGTTAGGCTCTATCTCTGCAGCTATCTTTGTTACCCATCCGCTGGTACGTAAGATATTCGTGCGTCCTTATATCCAAGATGATATGTATGCTGGTTTATTGCTTTATATCGTTGCAACATTGCTCATGTCGTGGATTGTTAAGCAAATCATTGATCGTATCCCATCACCCAAGTTATGAAGAGAATCTACGCTTTTGATTTCGATGGGACACTGACCACGCGTGATACACTATTGGAGTTCATACGCTATGTTTGTGGTACCAAGCTCTTTTTATGTGGATTTTTGCGTCATGCCCATCTCTTGGTATTGATGAAATTGGGCCTTTATCCGAACTGGAAAGCTAAGCAGTGTATCTTCTCTTATTTCTTTAAAGGGATGGATATGGGAGCATTTAATTCCCTTTGTCAGCAATTTGCTGCAGATAACAGTCAGCTATTGCGCCCTAAAGGTGTCCAAAGACTGAGACAGGCAGAATCTGAAGGAGCGGATGTAGTTATCGTGAGTGCGAGTATCGACAATTGGGTACAACCATTCTTCCCTCAAGTTAAAGTCTTAGGCACGCAGGTAGAAGTTCAAGATGGCCATCTCACAGGTCGTTTTCTCACCAATAACTGCTATGGACAAGAAAAAGTGAACCGTATTCTTGCCCTTTATCCGAATCGGCAGGAATATGAACTCATTGCTTTTGGTGATAGCCGAGGTGACAAAGAACTTCTTGCCTTCGCTGATGAGGCACATTATAGACCATTTTGTGACAGAAATTGAGGCAATTGAAGTTGCCGATCGTATCGCATTTAAAGAGTTGCAATCTATCTTGCGACAGATTCCGGAGTTGTTTTCTGAGTCTGTCGCAATATTGTTTTCTTGTCGTCACAACTGCGAATAAAATCTTGAAAAAAGTTTGGAACGAAACAAAAGTCGTCGTATCTTTGCAATGTCAAAAGTCAACAAAGCGACTCGAGACAAGCAAAAGAAGTGATATTTAGAAAGATAGTATTAACAATTAAATTAAGGAAAGGAAAAGGATTATGGCAACAACACCAGTAGTAATGAAGGTAAAGGATTACAAGGATCGTGAAGTCCAGATGGTATCCTATGAGTTTGATCAGGAGACAGATCGTGAGGGTCAGATGACCGGTATCCCCCGTTTCCAGATGCTCCGCGTTAGAGTGAAAGCCTTGAACGACGGTACTCCCGAACTGATGGCTTGGATGTGCGACCGCTTCCTGAAGAAGGACGGAGAGATTCAGTTCTTGGAGACCAAGACTCTGAAGGTGATGAAGACCATTAAGTTCACTGGCGCTTACTGCGTAGATTTCCAGGAAAACTGGGAGGATAAGTTGGGTCACTATGAGGAGATCCTCATCTCTTGCCAAAACATTGAAGTCGGCTCTGTGAAGTTCGAGAATGCTTGGGCATAAAAAGTGATAAGCATCATAAGTTTAATTGGATTAAAATTTAGAAAGGAAACATATTATGGCAGAGAATGTAACACCGGTAGTTCTTAAAGTTAAGGACTTCGCACCCCGTGAAGTATTGTTGGTTAACTACAAGTTTAACCAGGCAACAGACCAGGAAGGTCAGGTAGCAGGTATTGTTCGTGGTGGTCAGATCACGATTCGTGTGAAGGCAATGAACGACGGTAACCCCGAGTTGCTGGCTTGGATGATTGATCCGGCTGCTCCCCATGACCTGGAGGTATCATTTGAGAACACCAAGGACGGTTCAGCTATGAAGACCTTGAAGGGTACTGGTTGCTACTGTGTACACTACAAGGAGTATTGGGCTGACGGTGAGGAGCACTACGAGGAAATCCTGCTCAGCTGTCAGAAACTCGAGAACGGTCCTGTTAGCTATGAGAATCCTTGGAAGTAATTATAATCATTTCATCTGACTCGGTTCCTTTCCTAGGGACTGAGCCAGATGATTCATTAAAAAAAAGAATATGGGTAACTTTGTAACTCAGGGAGCTGTGCTCCAGTGTAGTTTTGGTTTGTCTCCGTGTACATTGGTTATTACCGTGCCTTCAAGACCAAAGTGCATGAATCTGTTGATGGCTGTGACGACGGATTTTACGGTAACTAATATTCCTTCATTCGGCATGTGTCAATCGTTGACAAACCCGGCGGTATCCTCGGCTACGTCTGCCGCTATGGGTGTGCTGACACCGATGCCTTGTGTGCCAGTAATCTCAGCTCCTTGGTCACCAGGCAGTTCTCAGGTAAAGGTCGGTGGTGTGCCTGCTCTGACAGACAACAGCAAGTGTATGTGCTCCTATATGGGTAACATCTCGATTGTCAGTCCAGGCAACACAATGGTGACAGGCAAATAACTGCATGCAGAAAAAACTACTGGTAATCTTACTGATTGCAGTACTATCGCTGCCATGTGTTGCACAGAAAATCAGCATAGGGCAGTTTAAGCGGGTCAAATTTGATCTTGCTACTAAGAAGTTTTTACCTGTTGATAAGAAAATGGCGACTTTGGACCTGAAAACCGATGAAAAAGGGTTCACGTTCAAAGCCGATGGAAAAACAGCAATTGCGGCTCAGGAGGGTGATGGCAAAATCACTTTGTTAGCTCCTCATAAGACCGCGTTCCTGCTGGTGCAACATCCAGACTACGGACAGTTAATCTGGAAGGTTCCTGGCAAGGGATTAAGGAAGAAAAAACATTACCAGGCTGTCATGCAGACAGACAAACCTGGGAAAGAATATAAACTGTCGAAGCAGTGGGTGGTGTTCCAGGTTTCTCCTGAGAATGCCATTCTGCAAGTAGATAGCACAGTGGCACTGGTGAGAAATGGAACGGCCCAGTTTCACCTTCCCTTAGGGAAACATGGTTACCATGCGGAGGCTCCATTCTTTGAGGAACTCTCTGATAGTGTGGAGGTCATAGATAGTGTAAAACTTGTAGTGCCATTAGTATTACAATCGGTCTATTCTTATCTGACTGTGAGATTACCTGTCGAAGACGGGCGTATCTTTATCGATGGACAACCTATTGGAATAAGGGAGGCAACCAGCGGGCATCTTCAGCCTGGTGACCACCATCTGATAGTCATGCAGAAAGAGACCTGTTACGTAGATACAGTGATCAATCTGAGTAAGGGGGAGAAAAAGGTTCTGACTCTGAAAGCAGGTGACCTCCGGGCACGACCGCTGATGGCACGTGCCATAACACCTGGGGTGGTGGCTACAGATACAATAGCAGCAGACTCTACAGCCGCTGATTCGATATCAGTACCACAGGACTCGTTGAAGGCCTTGGTTACCATTACCGCCCCAGATGAGAAAACGCAGATATGGCTCAACCGTGAGCCTTTGGCATATGGGAAATGGGAAGGACATTTAGCTTTAGGGTTTTATTCTGTCAGTACATTGAAGGATGGTTTGGAATCTAAAACTTTCTATTTATGGGTAGACGACACGCTTCCTAAAGTACTCGACCTGAGTTTGCCGAAAGCCAGTTATGGCGTGCTGAATATCCACAGTAATGTGATAGGGGCGACCATTCTTCTCAACCGTGTCAAGGTGGGTGTTACACCATGTATCTTGGAGAATATACCTGCCTCCATGGCTTGTAAGATATGCCTGAAGAAAGAAGGCTATCATGATGCCAACTTGAAGGTTATGCCTGTGCCCAATGATATGCTAGATGTAGAATTAAATATGAAACCAAAATAACTAACTGATGAGTAACTGCCTAGAACAACAGCGAGTATCGGCTGCACGCGTAATGGTGGTCGGATGCGGTGCCTTGGGAAACGAGGTACTGAAGAACTTGGTGTTGCTTGGTGTCGAACATCTTGTGGTTGTTGACTTCGATATAGTAGAGGTCGGCAACCTGTCGCGTTCGGTGCTCTTCTCGAAAGCCGATGCTGAAGCGCATCGGTTGAAGATCGAGGTGGTTGCAGAGCGTTTGAAGGGTATGAATCCTGCCATTGAGATCCAGACTATCTGTGGCGATGTGGCTTATGATGTTGGCCTCTCTTTAGTCCGACATATGGATGTGATCATCGGTTGTGTTGATAGTCGCTGGGCACGTTATTGCATCAATCGTTTGTGTATGCGTGCGAACGTCCCCTGGGTTGATGGCGCCATCGAGGAACTGGAAGGAACGGCACGGGTATTCATGCCCGGTAAGAATTGCTATGCTTGTAATTTGGGTCCAGAGGGCTTGCGTGATATGGCAAAGCGTATGTCGTGTACGGGTGTGATCCGTCGGCATGAGCAGGCAGGTTCAGTGCCAACCACTTCTCTGATGGCATCAGTGATTGGTGCAGTACAGGTGCAGGAGGCCATGAAGCTGGTTCATCATGAGGCTTTAGAGCAGGGTACATTTACCTCCTTGTGTGGTAAGATGTTTTATTATGATGGACAACATCTCACAACCAAGCTTCTCGATTTCCAAGCCTATGACGACGATTGTGCCGTACATGACTGTTGGGCACCTATCCGTTCATCAGAACTGTCTAGGCAGTCATCAGTATCTGATGCCCTTGGTCAGCTACGTCAGACGTTAAGTGCCAAGTTGGTGACAATTTATCTGGAAAATGATTGCTTTGTGGATTATGTGTCAGAACGCGCTAACGATCGTCGTACAGAAGTGATGCTTCCAGGTCATGCTGTTGAGGCTTTTGTGGAAGCGGATTCCCATTTGAGCGGCATTCCTCTCAGTGGGCTTTATCAGCATGAATATAGAGAAATAGATGTTGACTTCCCTTATGGATCGTTGACACTGGCACAATTAGGTATTCCCAGCCATGATGTGTTGCATGTTGTGGCAGATGGACAGGATTATTATTTTGAAATGTGTGAACAATGAAGATAAATAGGAACATCAGCCAGATTAGGGCCGAAGTGCTGCTGAACTATCTCTATCCTGAGTTGGAGAAGAAGTGGATAGTTCAGGGTAAGGGTACTTTCTACCGAAACTACAACCAGGATGTACTCGCCTTGTATGAGAAGGAGGAGAAGATTGTCTTGTCACGTGACGGTTTCCTGCGCCTATTGCCTGAGGGGCTGTTGACACGAGACGAAGATCTTCGCGGAGAAGATTTCAAAGCGAAATATGAAGAGTTGGAATGGCGCAGGGAACTGCTGAGTGAAGCTTTCTCGCCATATGATACTTATGTATTCCGCAAGAAGTTAGAGATCGAGCGTCAGGCATCGGAGCTCTTGGATCAGAAATTGAGTTATCTGTTGAACGAATATTTCAATTATGATATTGAGGCAGAGCGTAACAATCTGGTAAAAGAGGCTGCGGTGATGCTTCCTTTTGTGAGTAGTCTGCGGGGTGATCTTGGTCTTGTAGGCAATCTGCTGGGTGCTTTGTTGAAATGTAATGTGGAGGTGGTTAAAGGACGGTATAGTCCTATTGATACTACCCGACTGTGGTTACCTCAAGTGACTTATAAGTTGCTGATTCCTGGGTTGACATCGTCCTCATATCAGGAAGCAGCAAAGTCGTTAGAACCATTGGCTGCTTTCTTGAAAGAGTGGCTGATTCCTTTCGATGTGAGATGTGTGATAGAAATAAAACAGCATTGGACGCCTCAACATCCTGATAGTAGTCTGACGCTGAATTATAATACAGAACTGAATCAATAAATCAGTAGGGTTATGGATCTTAATTCAAGAATAAACTGGTTTCCAGGCATGGAAATTACAGCCCAGACATTCATTGGTCTGGAGGAGAAACTGGATTTCCAGCAACAGATTGCCATTCGTGCGGCATTGGGAAGCACGCAGATGGGGCTGTTGCCTGGTACGGAGATGAGTTGTAAGGGCGTATTCGTTAAGAATACATTTGAAGTAGAGAACGTCCGGTGTATGGCTCTGTTACCGTCTGGTAAGATTATCGATGCCGACGAGAAGGCTGTCATTCCTATTCCTATGCTGTTTGGTGATAGCTACTATCTCACCATTGGCATCAGCGATACGACGACAACTTTTGAGAAAGAAGGTGTGCCATATGTTCGTCCACATTATGAATATTCCCTTCTATCATTGGACGAGACAGAGGCTCAAGATGTGATGCCATTGCTTCGATTCAATGTCAGTGATGGTGTATTCTCTATCGATACGGCTTACATTCCACCTTGTCTGCTTATGACGGGGAATGATCAGTTTGCTGCCTATCTGGAGAGATATGTCAATAAGCTGAGTACCATCACATCACATCAGAATCTGGAAGAGGGAGATGGTAAACGTGCGCTTCTGCATTACCTCTTCATTATGAAAGGATATAGTCTCCGAAACAGTGTCCATGATTTTGTGATGCTGTTGCAGGAGATTGCCCATGCAGTCGATTATTATATCATCTCTCCCAACACAGAGCAGACCATCAAGATTCCTGAACCCAGTCAGGTGGATATTATGATGTGGCTGAGTTGGTTTGAGGATTATCTGACGGGTGCTGTTGCCGTGCTCGACAAAGTGGTTCTGGTTGATAATACCATCGACTACGATGCACTTCTGAGACAGGCTAAGGCAGAGTTGTATGCCCAGTTGCATGAGGAACTGATTGTCAAGCTGTTGGAAGAGACCAAGGAGAAGCTGATAGCTTTGGTGAAGGAGGAGATGCAGAATGCCCTTGCAGAGCAGACGAAGACGCTTACCGACTACATCAACGACCAGATGAAGCCTGCACTCATGGAGGAACTCCGTACCGAGATGAACAACTCGTTGGGTGTAATGGAGGAAAGCCTGAAGGAGAGACTCTACGAGCGTCTGTACCAGGAGCTGTTCGAGCATTTGTTCAATGCGCTCTATGTGCCTGAACCTGAAAGTGAACGATTTGTCCCATTAATCTAACACGCGTATGGCATACCTGGAAATACCTCTGAGAGTGGTCAAAAGCGGCTTGGCTCGTGAAGACAATATAAAGCGCTCGATTGATGAGGCGCTCAGCATGTTGCTGACAACGCCACGTTATAATAGTATTGGAGACTCTAAATATGGCTTCGTCTTCAATAATATGCGTTTTGAGATCTTCGACGAACATGAAGGTGTGATCTATAATTCTGGTGACACCCTCTATGAGAATGGCTTGCGTGACCTGTATTCCAAGAAGATCTCCGGATCATCGAAGAATATGAATACCTTCGCGGCAGAGCTGAAAG
>JAEEGH010018401.1_pt1 | contig 14786 bp, 10 predicted proteins | sample 9134181 | NCBI WGS metagenome assembly JAEEGH01 (sample SAMN16246544, study PRJNA631951) | gut metagenome | biome: gut microbiome; feature: rumen; material: DP-attached | host: Bos | place: Iran: Karaj | collected 2018-10 | reverse complement strand
GCTCCAGCACTCGTCACCGCGGGCCCAGGAGCCGCAGTTGGGGCAGGTCCAGCCCTGAATATCCCCGGGTACGGCGCCGGGTTTGTAGCCGCAGTTCCAGCATTCGTCACCGCGGGCCCACGCGCCGCAGCTCGGGCAGGTCCAGCCCTGAATATTATAATTCACATAAACAGTGCCGAGATTGGAAACCGGTGTCTGTACTCTGGAATCCTTGATGCCGTAGGTATAATTCACGTATCCCTGCGGTACATTCTGCCAGACATACAGATTGGCATGGCAGCTCCGCGCGAGCATCCCCTTATAGCTGAAGGTCGCATACACCGAACAGCCGTTCATGCTCTGGTTCACATTGGCAATCTGCAGATCGGTGCTGTATTCGCCGGAGACCGTCCCGCCGTAGGCCTGCATGAACTGGGCGGCGTTATAGGTCTGCTTGCCGTCGGCCGACACAAAACTCCAGACCACGCCGTCATAGGCATTGGCATAGGCATAGAAGGAAGCTGTCCCTCCGACAGCGCAGCGCTCGAGAGTCGGGTTTCTGGTCACGAAAACGCCGGCGGCATCCTGCATGAAGTTGTTCTTGATATTCGACGCGTTGATATCGCGCCGTCCCTCAAACACGGCATAGCTGTTCGTGAAACGCTCCAGCGTCGCAGCCTCGTCAGCACGGAACCAGTCGAAAGAGGTGTTCGACCTGGCCATCCCGGCAAAGGTCGTGTCGGTGATGCCGACAAACTGGTCCATCGTGATGTCTTCCTTCTGGTTGTTCCGGCACGTGATCTGCAGCTGGCCGCCTTCGGTGGGCAAAGACGTGCACAGTGCCAGCTGGCCGTCTTTCAGCGCGCAGTCCTTCAGGTTGACCGCGGAATAGGTGGTCACCATGCTGCCGGCGCCGACAGTCTGCGCCTGGTCTCCGATGAGCATTTTCTCGATTCCGTCGACCGTCACGAAAATATAATAATAGACGTTGTTCGCACTGTCATAGAAGGTATCGACAACATCATCGTGGATGTTGACCGAAAAGTTGTCTTTGTAGGCATCCGCGCTCTGCCCCTCGGGAGGCGGGACGGCGGGCAGCGTGCAGGGCAGCATCTCATTCCCGTTCAGGTTGACTTCCCAGACCTTCAGTTTGACAACGCCGTTCGGCATCACCTTGGTCGCCACCAGTTCGAGCAGACCGTTATGGTCCAGGTCGGTCACGGTGTAAAACCAGGCTCCGTCGCTGTCGTCCTGTTTGAGTTCGCTGAACTTGGACGCGATAAAGGTGATCTGCTGGCCGACAACGCTGTTTTCCTGATAGTTCACGGGGACGGTTGTCGTGCCGCCGGCCGGCGCGGCGGCCGGCGCGCCTGTGCTGACGGTCGTCGTCACGTAGGTGGGAACCGTGGTGACACCGAAATAATAGCTGCCCTGCGTATAGCCGCAGTTCCAGCACTCGTTCCCGCGGGCCCAGGAGCCGCAGACCGGGCAGGTCCAGCCCTGGATGTCATTGCTTTCGATGGGCGTGCTGTCGACGAACTGGGGGCCGGGCTGCAGGGTGAAGCCGCAGTTCCAGCATTCACTGCCGCGGGCCCAGGAGCCGCAGTCCGGACAGTACCAGCCGTCTTCGGCATGCGCATGCTCGTGGACGTGGAAACCGCCGATGTTCAGCGAGAACATCACGGCCAGCACAAGCACGATCGCAAGTGTCTTTTTCATACTGTTTCCCTCCATTGCAGATTTTTTACCATTTTTTTATAGTATAGCTACGTATAGCTACCCATAGCTTACCAGATATTGTGCCATCTTTTTCAAAAAAAGGCAAGGGGTTGTGACAATTTGGCACAATACCTTGCAGACGCCGGTTTTTCCGTTTATCTCCTTATGCCGAAAATCAAGCTGCTTTAGCGGTTCATCGGCGAAAGAGCGAGATCCATGTGCCATAAATCTTTTGCGGCAATCTGTTCTTTACAAACTGATTTTACCGCAAACAGGAAGCCGAGGCCCCTTTTGGGTGGTCTCGGCTTCCTGTTTTTCGGGCTGTTTTGCCGCAGCCCCCCGTATTGTCCAACATGATGATACGGCGGCAGCAACCGCCGCGAATACGACGTCCCTGAACAGGGGCTGCCGGGCCAAACGATTCCGCCGCAGACCTTGATGCCTCCGCTCCGCTGTTTTATAAGGGGTGGTGGCAGGCGGCCCGGACGGTGCCGAGGTCCTTCAGCTCCGGCTCCTCGCGGGCGCAGAGCTCGGTCGCAAAGGGACAGCGCGTGCGGAAGCGGCAGCCTGACGGCGGGTCCGCCGGACTCGGCGGTTCCCCCTTCAGGAGGCGGATCTCCCGCCCTTTCAGCGACGGATCCGGTACGGGGATCGCGTCGATGAGAAAGCGGGTATAGGGGTGCCGCGGATGCCGGTAGACCTCGTCCGTCGGCCCGATCTCACAGAGCTTCCCGAGAAACATGACGCACACGCGGTCTGCCAGATACCGCACGACGGAAAGGTCGTGGCTGATGAACAGAAAGGTCAGCTCGCGGGAGGCCTTCAGCTCCTTCAGCAGGTTCAGAATCTGATTCTGCACCGACACATCCAGCGCCGAGACCGGCTCGTCGCAGACGATGAAGCTCGGGTCCGCGGCGATGGCCCGCGCGATGCCGATGCGCTGGCGCTGGCCGCCGGAAAACTGGTGCGGAAAGCGGGTAAGGAATTCCTCCGGAATGCCGACCGCCTGCAGCAGCCCGCGCACCCGCGCGGTCGTCTCATCTCTGCCCTTGCACAGCTGCCAGGTCTCAATCGGCTCGGCAATCAGGTCCCGCACCGACATCCGGGGGTCCAGGGAGGCGTAAGGGTCCTGGAAGACGAGCTGCATCTCTTTTCTCAGCGGTTTGAATTCGCGGTCCTTCATGGCGGTGATGCTCCGGCCGCGGAACAGAACCTCGCCGGCCGTCGGCATCAGCGCGCGGATCAGCAGCCTGCCCAGCGTGGATTTGCCGCAGCCCGATTCCCCGACCAGACCGAGGGTTTCGCCCTCGCGAATCTGCAGCGAGACGCCGGACACGGCGTGTACGGTTTTCTTCCCGGCGGGGAACGCCTTCGTCAGTTCCCGCGCCTCCAGCAGAATGCCGCTCATTTTGCCGCCCCCTTTTCTGCGAGGAAACAGCGGACCCTGTGACCGGGTTCCGTCTCCAGCAGCTCCGGCACGTCCTTTTCACAGCGGCCGGTGCAGGATGCGCAGCGCAGGCTGAAGCTGCAGCCCGCCGGCAGATGCAGCAGGTTCGGCACCACGCCGGGGATGGTCTCCAGCGTGCCGCTGCCGTCGCGCAGGGAGGCCACCGAGCGGAACAGGCCCTGCGTATACGGATGGGCCGGCCGGTCGAAGATGACCCGGGTATCGGCCTGCTCCAACATGCGCCCGGCGTACATCACATAGACATGGTCGCAGACCTCCGCAATGACGCCGAGATTGTGGCTGATGAGCAGCACGCTGGTGCCCTCGTCCCGCAGACGCTGCAGCAATCTGAGGATCTGCGCCTCGATGGTGACATCCAGGGCCGTTGTCGGCTCATCGGCGATCAGAAGCTTCGGCCGGCAGATCATGGCCATCGCGATCAGCACGCGCTGCCGCAGACCGCCGGACAGCTCATGCGGGTAACAGGCATACCGCGCTTCGGGCTCGGGGATTTCCACCTCGCGGAACATCTGCAGGGTCTTCTGTTTTGCCTCTTCCCGGGAACAGTCCGTATGCAGGAGGAGGGCCTCATCCACCTGTTTCCCGACCCGCATCACGGGGTTCAGGCTGGTCATCGGCTCCTGAAAGATCATGGAGATCTCCGCCCCGCGCAGCTTCCGCCGCTCCTTCAGGGGCAGGGCCGTGATCTCGCGTCCGTTCAGGAATACCTGACCCGCGGTGATTTTCCCGGGATAGCGCAGCAGGCCCATCACGGCCCGTGCGGTCATGCTCTTGCCGCAGCCGGATTCCCCGACGATGCCCACGATGCTCTTCTCAGGTACCTCGAGCGAGACGTCGTTTACGGGATAGATCGCGCCCTTATCGGTCGGAAAGCACACCGTCAGATTGCGTACTTCCAGGGTTTTCTGTTCCATCGTCGCCTCCTGTCACTGCTTCTTCAGCCGGGGGTCCAGCACGTCCAGAAGACCGTTGCCCAGAAAATTGAAGGCCAGCACGATCAGCATGATCGCCGCGCCCGGCGCAAAGCACAGCCACGGCGCGGTATACAGATACTGTCTCCCAACATTGATCATCAGGCCCCACGAGGCGTTCGGCGGCTGGACGCCGAGGCCGAGAAAGCTCAGGCTGCTCTCGGTCAGGATCGACGCCGGCACGTTCAGCGTGAACAGCACCAGCATGGTCGAAAGGCAGTTCGGCAGGATATGCCGCCGCATGACGGTGGCGCGGGATACGCCGATGACCTGCGCGGCCTCCACATACTCGCTGCTTTTCAGCTGCAGCGTCTGGGCGCGCACGACCCTTGCCACGTTTGCCCAGTTGACCAGGGTCAGCGTCAGGAAGACGTCGACAATGCCGCCGCCCAGCGAGTACATGATCACCATGGCGAGCAGCATGGACGGAAACGCAAGCGTCACGTCCGCCAGGCGCATGATAATCGCGTCGGTCAGCCCGCCCCGATACCCGGCCAGCACGCCGAGCGCCGAGCCGAGCACAAGGCTCAGCAGTGCCGGCACCACGCCGATCAGCAGCGACACGCGCGCCCCGTACAGCAGCCGGGTCAGCACGTCCCGGCCGCCCTCGTCCGTCCCCAGCAGGTGTTCTGCCGAGGGCGGCGAAAGGCGGTGCAGCAGGTCCATGTCGTTTTCCTCATACGGGGTCAGAAACGGTGCCAGCGATGCCGCCAGGATCATCAGCACGATCACGGCAAACGAGATCACCGCGGTCTTGTTCTCACGCGCCATGCGGCGAATCAGGTCCCAAAAGCCTTCTTCCTCGCCGATCTGGCTCTCCAGACGGAGATCCGCCGCCTGTTCCAGACGTTCACGCTTCTTCTTCGTCATGGCTCAGACCGCCTCCTTCCGGATGCGGGGATCCAGCACCGAATACAGGCAGTCCGCCGCAAGGCTGCCGAGGATCACCAGTGTTGTCGCCAGCAGGGCCGTAGCCTGCAGCAGGGGAATGTCCCGCCCGGTGATGGCCAGCACCATCAGGCGTCCGATCCCGTTGATGGAGAAGACGGTTTCGGTGATGACGGCACCGGACAGCAGGCCCGAAAACTGGATCGCCATCATCGTCAGCACGGGCAGCATGGCGTTTCGCAGCGCGTGAAGCACCAGCACGCCGAAGGTGCCCCTGCCTTTTGCCAGGGCGGTGTCGATATAGTCCTCCTGCAGCGTCTCCAGCAGGGAAGTGCGGGTCATCTGGGACACCTGGCCGGCGGAGTTCCAGCCCAGCGCGACGGCCGGCAGCAGAAAGCTCTTCCAGCTGTCCGTGCCCGAGATCGGCAGCAGATGGAATTTGAAGGCAAACACGTACTGCAGGAACATCGCCGCCATGAACACCGGCAGCGAGATCCCCAGCAGGGAAAAGCCCATGAACAGGCGGTCCGGCAGCCGGTTTTTGTTCACCGCGCAGACAATGCCGCAGAGGATGCCCGTCACCCAGGCGAACAGCGCTGCGAACAGCGCCAGGATCAGCGTGTTTAAGAAGGCATTGTGCACCAGCTCTGACACCGGCTTTCCGAGGGAGTAGCTGGTCCCGAAATCCCCGCGAAGCAGGGAGGACAGATAGCGCAGGAACTGAACGCGCAGCGGCTGATCCAGGCCCATCTCGGCCGTCATGCGCGCGACGGTGGCGGCGTCCGCGTGTTCCCCCATCATGGTTTCGATCGGGTTGCCGGGGACAATACGCAGCATCACAAAGGTCAGCAGCACGACGCCGATCAGCACGATCAGCGCCTGAAGCGCCCGCTGCGCGATGTTGCGTAACATCTTACTTCAGCGTGACATCAGCCGCGTAGTAGTCGGAGAAGCCTGCCCACTGCGGCGTGAAGGAGGCCACCCGATCGCCCAGGCACCAGAGATGCAGCTCCGCGCAGAACGGAATCCAGGCCGCGTCATCCTGGATGATCTTCTTTTCCAGCGCCTGATACTCCGCCTCGCGCGCGGCGTCGTCCGTGATGGCCCGTGCCGCGGCGACCCTTGCGATGATGTCTTTGTCGGCGTAGTTCAGGCTGCGGCTCTTCCCGAATTCCTCACTGCCGAAGAAGGTGTACATGATGTTCGCGGGATCGTTGTAATCCATGCCCCAGCGGGCCACAAAGGAGTCCATCTCGCTGCTCGAGCGCAGGGCCAGCCAGGCGGAATGATCATAGCTGGCGACCGTGGCCTCGATGCCGACCTTCTTCAGCTGGTCGCTGATAAACGCGTAGATCAGCTGAATGCTGGTGTTGGCGGTGGAGTCCATCGACAGCTCGAATTTGACCTCGCCCTTCTTGTAACCGGCCTCCTGCAGCAGGGCCTCCGCGCCCTTCGGGTCATAGGGGAAGCCATCCAGCGTGTCATTGTGCGCCCAGACACCCGTGGGGATGATCCCGTTTTCCGGCAGGGCATCGCCCATGTAGATGCCCTGGATGATCTGATCCCGGTCGATCGCCATGCCGATGGCCCTGCGGACGTTTACGTCCTGGAGATACGGGTTGTTCTCGTTCATGATCAGATAGACCATCCCGACCTTCGGCGTGCTTACGATGCGGTCTGCCGACAGCGTCTTATAGGTGGATGCCACAATGGCGCTGTCCAGGTTCGACAGGTCGATGATGTCGAGCTCGCCGTTCTGGAACATGAGGTTCTGGCTTGTCGCGTCCGGGATCACCTTCACGATGACCTTTTTCACGCTGGGCTCCGCACCCCAGTATTTGTCGTTATACTGCAGTGTATAATGATCGTTGCTGACCCACTCCGTCACTTTGTACGGGCCGGAGCCGATGGTTTCCGCCGGCACCTTGCCGAAGCCCGCCGACATGCTCTCCGCATCCACGATGGACATGGCCGGCGCCGAGAGCTCCGCCACAAAGCCGGCGTTCGGCTGACTGAGGGTGACCGAGAAATGCGTGTCGTCCGTGACCTTGAAGCCCTCGAGGCTGTCGGCCTCGCCGCTGAGCACGGCTTCGCCGCCTGCGACCTCCAGCGGGATATCGGTGTTCTCCTTCGCCGCCTTCAGCAGGCGTTCAAAGCTGAACTGCACGTCCGAGGCGGTAAGCCTGCTGCCGTTGGAGAAGACCACGCCGTCGCGCAGCGTAAAGTCATAGGTCAGGCCGTCCTCGCTGACGGACCAGTCCGTCACCAGACTCTTTACGACCTCGGAAGAGCTGCCGTTCGGCCGCGTCTCAAACAGCCGGTCGAACACGTTCATGGGAACCAGATAGTCATCCGTGGTCTCCGCGACATCCATGGTGGAGATGTCATACAGAACCGCGGTGCGCAGCAGACCGGGTTCCGCATTGTCCGCAAACGCCGTGCCGCAGAGCGACAGGGCAAGTACCAGCGCCAGAATCAGCGCAGCTGTTTTTTTCATGTGTCAATCCGTCCTTTCCCGTATGGCATATCTTGTATGACTGACCGCCTGGGGACAGCCTGTCATACTATATATAATATGCGATGGAAGCCCCTTCGTCAAGCGGCAGAAGCCGCGGAAAACGCACTGAGGGAAAAATGTGCCAGATTGCCACATGTGCTTGTCAACAGTCGGAAAATGGAATATATTGTAGTGTCAGTATGAGTATAATACCGGATATTGTTGCCATGAAAAGAGCGGGATCGCGGTTTTTGCTGCATCCGCGTTGTTTTGACAGCCGGGAAAAGGAGGAGTATCCCTATGACCCTGAACATGAAGACCGAGAAAAACGGTTCAGAGATGACCGTCTTCCTCTCCGGTGAACTGAACACCGTGACCGCGCCGGAGCTGGGTGCGCTCCTGGACCGGGAACTGCCCGGCGTACAGAAGCTGACGCTGGATTTCGCGGAATGTGGTTATGTTTCCTCCGCCGGGATCCGGGTCCTGCTGAGCACCTTCAAGAGAATAAAGGCAGCCAAAGGCAGTCTGCAGCTCAGCCATGTGGGCGAGAACTTCATGGACGTGCTGGAAAACACAGGGCTGGACGCCGTGTTTGATATTCTCTGATTTCGAGACGGGCAGAAAGGATTGACCGGGAGAAAGACATGCATCAGACGAAAGCCGATTTCTTGGTTCAGAAATACAGGCAGATTTTGCGGGCGAGCCTCCTTGTGGAGGCGGTCAGCTACATCATGACCATGACCGATACGCTCATCGCGGGCAACATGATCGGGGAGGACGCGCTTGCGGCTGCCGGTCTCGTCGCGCCCCTTCTGACGGTCACAACCTTTATCGCTTCCGTCATCAACTCCGGTACCCTGCTCAACTATTCCTACTGTATCGGGCGTTTTGAGGAACGCCGCGCCCATGAGTATTTCAGCCAGGGCGTGCTTCTCGCGCTTTCCATGGGGGCGCTGTCTGTCGTTCTGATGTATGTCTGTGCCGGGGTTTATTTCTCCAATCTGAAGGCTTACCCCGAACTTGCGCAGGCGGTGCATGACTATTACAGCATCATCCTGCTTTACGGAGCGCTGGCACCCATCAGTGCGCTTCTCGACAATGCGGTGGTGTCAGACGGCGGGGAAAAGCTGTCCGCCTTTTCAAATATCACGCAGATTGTGCTGAACGTCGTGCTCTCGGTCCTTTTCTCGCGCTGGTGGGGCATCCGGGGAATCGCGATCGCCACGGTGGGCTGCAAGGCGCTGTTCGTTCTCCTGATCAGCACCTGGTTCTTCGGGAAAAAGAATACGCTCCGCTTTGTATGGTGGTGGAAGTGGCAGGATTGCTTTGCGATCTTCCGCAGGGGTGTGGTAAGGGCCAGTGCGTTCTGTATGACGGCGCTGATGGAGATGGCGGTCTATCGCTTTACCATCGCGCATTTTGCCGGCGATACGGTCGTTGTGCTGACCGTGGCGGAAAAAATACTCGAGATGTACACCCTGTTCCTCGGCCTGTCCATGGCATCTCAGCCTCTGGTCGTCACCCTGCGCGGGGAACGGAACACAAAGGCCCTGCGTTTCCTGATGCATGCCGTGACCGGTGATATGCTGGTGATGGGGCTTCTCCTCAGCGTGCTGACGGTCCTGTCTGCACGCGGTCTGGTCTTCTGCTTCGGCGTCAGGGATGCGGCTGTCGTCGGCCCTGCCTCTGCCGCGGTGCGATATGTGGGCACAACGCTCGTCGTCCAGGCGCTCATGACGCTGTTTTTCATTTACTACTATCTGAGTGACCGGCATCCGCTGGCCCTCTCGATCAGCGTGCTTACTTACTTCCTCTGTCCCTTCGGCCTGGCTGCTGCCATTTCTCTGGTACTGGGGTCGCCGGAAGGGATGTGGATCGGGTTCATGCTGTCGCCCGTGGCCGCGGCCGCGCTTTCTGCTCTGCTCGTTCTCCTGCAGCGCAAAGGGACCTCTTTCCCGTACCTGCTGCCGACAGACCGCGATGACCGGATTTTCATTTATGATTTTCCGCTCAGCGAGGAAAATGCCGTCATGCTGTCCCGGACCGTCGGCGATGAGCTTGATGCGCACGGGGTGCCGCGGAAAACGAGGAACCTTGTCCGGGTGCTGGCCGAAGACCTGCTGGTGCTGATCACCGGTCGAAACGCTGACGCTAAGGGCGTCCCCGCGGAGGTAAACATGATGCTGGAGGAGGACGGCGTCAGGATGATCCTGCGTGATGCCGGCGTGGCCATCGACATGACGGACACGGACCCGCACGCGGACTCGCTGCGGCAGTTCCTTGTGGCCAATATCATGCTCACCTATGAGCGAAAGATGTATCTGCTGACAAACGGTTACAACCGCAGCGAATTCTTCATATCAAACCGGACAGCCTAAAAGGGAAGACGTCTCAGGAGAAAAGAAAATGCAGTTCACTGTTCAACCGGTATTTCTCGTCAACTTCTTCATCATTGCGGTGGGCATCGGCGTGTGCGCTCTGTGTATCGTGCAGGTCGCATCGTCTGCCCATCTGCCGAAAGTCGTCCGGCAGTTTTTTACGATTTTTTTCTCAACGCTCCTGCTCTATATCTCCACGCATCTGGCGCGCGAGATCATGGACGGTCAGCCCGGATCCGGCGTGCGGACCGCGCTGTTTATCGTCACCTTCGCGGAGATTCTGGCGGCAGGTCTCATGGCGCACATGATGTCCATGCTGATCCTGTCCGTCACCGAGCCCCAAAACGCCGGGAAGATACGGATTGCGCTGCATTTGCTGCTGCTGCTGCACGCGGCGGTGCTGATCATCGGCTGCTTCAACGGCATGATTTACCGGTTTGACGAGGCCAACGTCTATCACCGCGGCCCGCTTTACCTGCTTTCCAATCTCAGCCCGCTGGTGATGCTGGTCATCAATCTGGTCCTGCTGATCCGCCGCGGCAGGAAGATGGACCCCGAGGTCAGAAGGGCGTTTCTGATCTATCTGATCGCGCCCGTCATCGCCATCGCAATCCAGAGCTTCTCCTACGGCATCCAGTACATCATCCTCGCCACTGTGTGCGCGGCGGTATACATGTTCTTTGTCATCCTGCGCAAGCAGAACGAGGAGTATGAGAAGCAGCAGGCCGAGAGTTCGCGCCTGGAAACCGAGCTCTCGCTGGCGACCACAATCCAGTCGGATATGCTGCCGAACATCTTTCCCGCCTTTCCCGAACGCGAGGAATTCGATATCTATGCTTCGATGGATCCCGCCAAAGAAGTCGGCGGCGACTTTTATGACTTCTTCTTCGTGGACGACACGCATCTGGGCATGGCGATCGCCGATGTCTCGGGCAAGGGCATTCCCGCGGCACTGTTCATGATGGTTTCCAAAATCGTGATCCAGCAGTACACCATGCAGGGGCTTGGTCCCAAAGCGGCGCTGGAAGCCGCCAACCGGACAGTCTGTGAGAACAACCGGGAAGATATGTTTGTCACCGTCTGGCTGGGCGTGCTCGATCTGGAAACCGGAGAGCTGAGGGCTGCCAACGCCGGACACGAATGCCCGGTGATCGGAAAGGCGGGGAAGGGCTTCTCCCTTCTGAAGGACCCCCACGGCCTTGTCATCGGCGCCTTTGAGTACAGCAAATACAAGGAGTACGAGATCCGGCTTGAGCCGGGTGACAAGCTGTTCCTGTATACCGACGGCGTCCCCGAGGCCGGCGGGACCAGAAGCAACATGTATGGGACGGAGCGGATGCTGAAGACGCTCAACAGCTGCCCCGATGCCGGGCCCGAAGAGCTGCTGAAGAAGATACGGGCGGATGTGGACGCCTTTGCAGGCACCGAGCCGCAGTTTGACGATCTGACCATGCTCTGCCTGCGCTACAACGGTCCGGGGAGCAAGGAAAAACAGAACGGGAACGGGTGAGGGATGAAAAACCTGAAGAAAAAAACACTCCTTGCACTTGCGGTCACGCTGCTGCTGGCCTCGGCAGGCACTTTCCTGCTGGGCCGGGAAGGGGTCCGTCTCGTCGAGGAGAGGGAAGAGACCCGAAGCATCCGCAAGCTGGAGGCCGCGGATAATCTGTATCAGCTGATCCTGGAGCGGGTTGATAGGGTCTACGGTTCGCTGGAGAACCACGGACGCAAAAACGTCGAGATTATGACCGCCGCTCTCGGGAAATACCTGAAGGACGGCGAATATACCGGCCCGGTGTGTTTCGAGGACGGGCTTGTCTTCCGCGTGAAAGACGGCGAGCCTGTCTTCCCGGATACGGTGCCGGAGGGCTTTGCGGGCTTCGGTGCGGACGTGCTGGAATGGGCACTGAGCAGCCCCAGCCACAACGGCGGCACGATCCGGAAGGCGGACGATCTGCCGGAGGAAGAACTGATGGAGATGGAAAAGCGGGATCCTCTTGCTTTTATGAGGCATTATTATCTGGTCTTCATCGATGAGATCGGAGACGGCTGGTACTATGCCACGCTGAGCGAGGCAGCCGATTTCTATGATTCTCTTGAGACCTTTACCTATGCCGAGGATCTCGTTGCCGCTGCGGAGGATGCCTTTGGAGGTGCGCTTCTCATCCTCGACACCTCTGACAGCCGTATGCCCTTCCATGTCCGGTCGTCCCGGTTCGCCGAGGTCGATTATGCCGCGGATCTGGGCCTGACGCCGGAGAGTGTCCGGAACAGGGAGAGAATACTCACCATCGATGGGAAGCAGTGGCAGTGCAGTTATCGCAGCACCGAGTCGTCAGACAATATGGCTTTGATCTTTGCCACGCCCTATGAATCGGACCGGATGGAGATCGCGATGGGGCTTTTGCCGGTGACGCTGCTGATGGTCCTGTTCTTTGTCACATTGACTGTCTATGTCGTCTCAGCGCAGACCTATGTCCGGGACAGGCTCCTGGATGAAAACCTGGCCTCCCGATACCGCCCCGTCAATCTTCGGATTCGCAGCATTGCCTTTGGCGCCCTGGGGGCGCTGCTGGTGTTCGGCGCGGCAGGCCTGCTGCAGGCGGTATCCATCCTGCGTTCCGAAACGCTGGCCGGCACCGAGACGGTGCAGGCCCTGTATGAAAACCTGAAGGCACTGGAGCTCGGGAAGAACGCAGCTGCCCGCGAGAAGCAGGAAGCGTGGTATGCGGATTACGCGGAAAGAATCGCGGATCTTATCGCGCTGGATCCGTCTCTTGCGGAGAAAGGCCGGCTGCAGGAGTTCTGCGACATCCTGCAGGTGGATTATGTCATGACCTTCGACGAGCGGGGGAGAGAGAACGGCTGCAGCCGCGGCTATCGTGATTTCACGCTGAATACCGGGAAAGAGGACTGCTGGGATGATTTCGGCAGACTGCTGATGGGGATCCCCAGGATTGTCCGCAGTCCGGAAGCCGACGCGCGGACGGGCCTTACGCGCCAGATGGTCGGCGTCTGCCTTCCCGTGGAGGGTTCGGACCGATACGGCGCGCTGATCATGGCGCTCTATCCGGAGACGATCGGTGAGCTGGAGAGCAGTTACGGAACCTTTGAGCAGCTCAGGAGCCTGACGGTGGAGGGGACGTCGACCCTGTTCTGCGATGCGGAAACCGGAGCCATCGTGTATGCCGGCGACCCTGACCTTGTCGGAACCGGGATTACAGAATACGGCCTGCCTGCCGAAAGCCTGCGGGACGGATACATGGATTTCGCCCTGATCGGCGGGGTGCAATCCTATGTTGTTACGGCCAGAGCCGGCGACACCGTCATCTACAGTATCACGGAAACCGCGGTGATGTTCCGCCATTGCCTGAGTTACGGTCTTATGGCGGCGCTGGTGTTCTTTGCCATTTTCGTCATCCTCTACGCCATCCTGATGTCCGGATACACCGAGCACGAGCTTGCGGTCTACAGCCGTATCGGCGTGCCCCTGGAGGACAACGCAGCAAGGGCTTATTTCGGAAGAACTGCTGCAGGGAACAGTCCGAATCGGACAGGGGGCGGGAAGATCGACCTCTCCGCGTGGAGCGCGATGAACCCGGAGGGCAAGGCGGCTGCCTGTTTCCGATGCCTTTCCTGCCTTGTCATCCTGCTTTATCTGCTGGTTCGGACCGGGAGGAGCAGAGACGGTTTTTCTCTTATGCACTATATCCTGCAGGGAAGCTGGATGCGCGGCATCAACCTCTTCTCCCTCTGTGCCACCGTGATTCTCATCATCGGGGTATATGTATTTCTGACCTTATGCAGAGCTGCGGTACGGCTGCTGTGCAGCGCGCTCGACAACCGGGGAGAGACCATCTGCCGCCTCCTGTTTAATCTGGCTCAGTATATCACGATCTTTCTCCTTCTTTACCAGGTTTTCAGTTATATGGGCTTCCCGACCGGCACGGTGCTGGCCTCCGTGGGGATCGGCGCCCTGGCGATCACCTTTGGTGCCCAGACCCTGGTTGCGGATGTCCTGGCAGGCGTCTTCAACGTGCTTGAGGGAGGATACCGGGTAGGTGATTTCATCAAGATCGATGACTTTGAGGGATATGTTCGCTCCATCGGTGTGAGAACCACCAGGCTTGAGAGCCGCATGCATGATATTGAGATCATCGAAAACAGCAAGATCGGCAAGGTGATCAATATGACCCCGCTGGACTCTGCTGTGCCGCTGACGCTGGTGATTCCCTGTTCCGAGTCTCTGGAACGGATCGAGGCGATTCTGAAGGAAGAGCTTCCGAAGATCGGCAGCAGGATGGAGAAAATCGTCACCGGTCCGACCTATGTGGGTGTCTGTGAAGTATGCACCAGCAAGGTGGTGCCGCATGAACCTTCCATGACGCTTCTGATCATCACCACCGCCAAGATCGAAAATTACAGGGCTGTCCAGCGCTATGTCAACCGTGAGGTCATGCTCCTCTGTCAGAGAGAGAACATCCGCCTTCTGTAAAGCGATACCAACGGAAACACGTTTATCCCCATCAAAACGATGCTTTTAAGCGCTTGTGTGACAGTTGTGTGATGCTGCCTGTGATAAAATGCTGGAAAAATGGAAAGGAGTATACAATATGGCCATTTGGAAAAAACAGAACAAAGAGGCGTCTGCGTGCAGCAACGAGAAGGGAAAGGTCCTTCTGTCAGATGATGCCATGGAAACGGTGTCCGGTGGGCAGGAGAATGGGACCTTGACCGCCAAGCCTAACACTAACAGCCCTACCACTAATCTTTATAGCGAGGAAATCCGTAAACGCGGCAGTCATCAATAAGACTTCCGGAAAGAGCAAGAAAGGAGTAAGCAATATGGCCATTTGGAAAAAACAGAACAAAGAAGAGTCCAAATC
>JAEEGH010018400.1_pt1 | contig 14786 bp, 12 predicted proteins | sample 9134181 | NCBI WGS metagenome assembly JAEEGH01 (sample SAMN16246544, study PRJNA631951) | gut metagenome | biome: gut microbiome; feature: rumen; material: DP-attached | host: Bos | place: Iran: Karaj | collected 2018-10 | reverse complement strand
GGGGCGGTTCACGTTGGCAATGACATTTGCCATCGTAAACGTCTTTCCAGAACCGGTGACACCCAGTAATACCTGGGCCCTATCACCACGATTCACACCATCGGTCAGTTCGCGGATAGCCTCTGGCTGATCACCAGTAGGTTTGTATTTAGAAGTCAGTTTGAAGTCCATTTCGACCAGCAAAGTTACTAATAATCTGTGAAATGTGTATAATCAGCGGTTAAAAAATATGTAAACGCTTTGCATTTTAAGGGGAATTTTGTAATTTTGCAGTCCAAAATCGGTAATTAATGAAAATTAGAACCATCGTGTTGTGCTCCGTCGCTGCCATGTTGACTGGATGCGCAGGAGAGTTTAACAGGGTTATCAAGAGTGACGATTATGATTATCGTTACGAATATGCCAAGCAATGCTTTGCTTTTGGCAAATATGGTAATGCTGAGAGCCTGCTCTTAGACCTTATTTCGCTGAAGAAAGGTACCGATGAGGCCCAGGAGTCTCTATACATGCTGGCTATGTCGCAATATATGAATAAAGACTATGAGTCGGCTTCCGAGACGTTCCAGAAGTTTTTTTCAACTTATCCCAGATCTGTTTATGCTGAGAATGCTGCCTATTATGTAGGTCGCTCATTGTATATGGGCTCTCCTGAGCCTCGCCTTGACCAGACCCCTACGCTTGGTGCAATCAGCGCGTTCCAGCGCTTTTTGGATAATTATCCTGATTCACCTCATCGCCAGAAGGCTCAGAAGAGTCTTTTTGAGTTACAGGATAAACTGGTGATGAAAGAATTGCTATCAGCCAAACTGTATTACAATCTGGGTGGCTATTTTGGCAATGTTAATTCCAATACGGAGAGTAACTATATCTCTTGTATAGTGACATCGCAGAATGCCTTGAAACTTTTTCCCTATTCACAGTGCCGTGAGGATTTCTCATTGCTCATCATGCGAAGCAAATATCAATTGGCAGTCAACTCCTCTAAAGATAAGCAAATGGAGCGATATCGCGAGGCAGAGGATGAGTGCTACGGGTTCTTGAATGAATATCCCGACTCACCCAATCGTGCTCAAGCCGAGAAACTGTTGGAGAAATGCAAGAAAGTCACTAAAGACTGAGGTGAAGAAAGCTAAATTCTGAAAGAGAGAAATCATATAATTTTAGAAAATTAAATATAACATTTCAAACATGGATTACAAGAAGTCAAAAGCTCCGGTCAACACCGTAACACACAACATTATGGATCTCTGCGATGAGACGGGAAACATCTATGAGAGCGTGGCTATCATTGCCAAGCGTGCTAATCAGATTTCTGTTCAAATCAAAGAAGACTTGTCGAAGAAGTTAGCAGAGTTTGCCTCTTACAATGACTCGTTGGAGGAGGTTTTTGAGAACCGTGAACAGATTGAAATCTCTCGTTACTACGAGAAACTGCCCAAACCCACTTTGCTGGCTACTCAGGAGTTTATTGAAGGAAAGGTGTACTACCGTGATCCCGCTCGCGATGCTCAGCCAGCCGAGGCATAAATTGTCGTAGAACAATATACAGATACTCAACATGATACAACGCAAACAAACGTTGTTCTTGCTGGCAGCGTTTATTCTCATAATTGTCTGCATGTGTATGCATGTGGCTACCCTTTACGGGAATGAAGGCATTGCATTTGCAAAAGTTTACAATCTGTGGCTGACCGACGGACAGGGACATCACACGTTCCGTTCGGCTCCACTCTTTGTGTGCTTGTTGCTGTCGGCCCTCCTCTCGTTGGTGACCATCTTCATGTACATGAAACGTAAGTTGCAGGCCGCCTTGTGCATTGTTAATATGGTGCTGCTGCTGGCTTGGTTTGTCTTTTTGGCTGTCTTGCCTCAGAGCACAGGAGGAATGTTGGTGTTGGAGTGGACTGTTGTCCTGCCTGCCATCAGCATACTATTGCTGTTTATGGCGCGTCGAGGCATACTGGCCGATGAAAAGCTTGTACGCTCGCTTGATCGCATCAGATAGCTCAACACATGTTTTTTTGATTTCTATTGACAGCTCCCCGAAACAGTTATGGAAGTAAAATCAGCCGAGTTTGTGATTTCATCACCAATGGTGTCGCAGTGTCCTAAAGACACGAAGAACGAGTTTGCTTTTATTGGGCGTTCCAATGTGGGCAAATCGAGTCTGATCAACATGCTGTCCAATCATAAAAGACTGGCTAAGACTTCGGCTACACCAGGAAAGACGCTCCTGATTAACCATTTTATTATTAATAAGGAGTGGTATCTTGTTGATCTTCCTGGCTATGGCTATGCCAAACGCTCTAAGAAGGAAGTGGCCAGACTGGATCAAATGATACGTGGCTACATATTGGGGCGCGAACAGTTGGTTAATGTCTTCGTACTTGTTGATGTGCGACTCGAACCACAGGCTATCGACTTGGAGTTTATCAACTGGCTTGGGCTGTCAGACATTCCTTTCTCGATTGTCTTTACAAAGGCAGATAAGCTTTCGGCTGCCAAGGTGCGTGCCAATGTGGCTGCCTATGAGCAGAAATTGCTGGAGACATGGGAGGAGATGCCACCATACTTTGTCACTTCGTCAGAGAAAGGTGTTGGTCGTGATGACGTGCTTGGCTATATTGAGCAGATAAACAAAGAACTGCAAAACTCATAACTCCCCGAAGTAGATGCTTAAGGAAATACCTTATCTTGACGTACAGAACCTGACAAAGTCGTTTGGCTCTCTTGTGCTTTTCGAGAACATCAGCTTTTCAATTGCAGAGGGACAAAAGGTGGGGCTCATTGCCAAGAACGGTACAGGCAAGTCAACGCTACTGTCATTGTTGGCTGGTAAGGACGGATACGACAGTGGTTCAATCATTTTCAAGCGTGACCTTAAGGTAGGTATTCTAGAACAGTCGCCAAAGTTTGATCCAGAAGAAAGCGTGCTCGATGCCTGTTTCAATCACGAAGGCAACCCCGACAGAATACTCAAGGCCAAGCAGATACTCACCCAACTGAAGATTCGCGACTTGAATCAGCCGGTGGGACAACTCTCGGGTGGTCAGCAGAAACGTGTGGCACTTGCCAATGTGCTCATCCTGGAGCCAGACATGCTCATTCTCGACGAGCCTACCAACCACCTCGATTTGGAGATGATTGAGTGGCTGGAAGGTTACCTGAACCGTGGTAATAAGACGCTCCTTATGGTCACGCACGACCGCTATTTCCTCGACCGTGTATGTTCTGTTATCCTCGAGATTGACGACCGTACCATCTATACTTATCGCGGCAATTACTCATACTATTTGGAGAAGCGACAGGAACGGATTGACAATAGGAGGGCTGAAATAGCTCGTGCCAACAATCTCTACCGAACAGAACTGGAGTGGATGCGACGCATGCCACAGGCACGAGGCCATAAGGCGAAATACCGTGAGGATGCATTCTACGAATTGGAACGTATAGCGAAAGCTCGCATCCAGGAACGGCAGGTGAGGCTAAAAGCAAGCAACATCTACATAGGTAGCAAAATCTTTGAGTTCCAGTATGTGTCGAAGGCTTTTCCAGAAATATGCATACTGAAAGACTTCTATTATAACTTCTCTCGTTTCGAGAAGATGGGCATTGTGGGCAACAATGGTACAGGAAAGTCAACTTTCCTGAAGATGCTATTGGGCGAGCTCCAACCAGACTCAGGAAAGATCGTTATCGGAGATACGGTGCGCTTCGGCTATTTCTCACAGGAAGGACTGAAGTTCGACGAACAGCAGAAGGTCATCGATGTGGTGCGCGATATTGCCGAATACGTTGACTTGGGGTCAGGGCGTCATCTGTCTGCCAGCCAGTTCCTTCAGCATTTTCTCTTCACCCCCGAGCAGCAGCACAACTACGTCTATAAACTATCAGGTGGAGAGCTGCGCAAACTGTATCTCTGCACGGTGCTCATGCGCAACCCCAATTTCCTGGTTCTCGATGAGCCGACCAACGACCTCGACATCGTCACACTGCAGATTCTGGAAGAATACCTACAGGATTTCCCTGGATGTGTAATCGTGGTTTCCCATGATCGCTATTTCATGGATAAGGTGGTCGATCATTTGCTTGTGTTCAAGGGGCAGGGCGAGATAAAGGATTTCCCTGGCAACTATACTCAATATCGCGAGTGGAGCAAGACGCTTCCTCAGCCTTCACAAAAGATAGCCTCTGGCTCTTCCGTTAAGAGAGAAGTTGAGAAAACTGGTTATCAGCAATCTTCGCAGGAAGAGCGCCGTCGTATGTCATTCAAAGAGAAACGTGAGTTCGAACTATTGGAAAAAGAGATTGCAGCACTTGAAGATGAGAAAAAACGCATCGAAGAAGCCCTCTGTAGCGGAACGCTCGGAATAGACGAGCTGACTGAGAAGTCGAAGCGCCTGCCCTTGCTCAACGATGAGCTCGACGAGAAATCAATGCGATGGTTGGAATTGTCGGAACTCAGCTGAAACATCACGAAACAGTCAACGAAAGATGCCTCAACAATATCCCTCTCGACTATTAGAGCGCTCCGTTCAAGAGTTCTCAAAACTACCTGGAATAGGTCGCAAGACAGCTTTGCGGCTGGTGCTTCACATGCTACGACAGTCAACCGAAGACGTAGAGCAGTTTGCTGAGGCACTCACACAAATGAAGCATGAGGTGAAGTTCTGCAAGGTGTGTCATAATATCAGCGATGATGATGTATGCCCCATCTGTCGGGATGCCCGTCGCGATTCTTCGACCGTGTGTGTTGTAGAGAACATCCAAGACGTGATGGCCATTGAGAATACCCAACAGTATCACGGACTCTATCATGTACTTGGAGGCATTATCTCACCGATGGATGGCATCGGCCCTGCCGACCTTGAGATAGAATCGCTCGTGAGTCGCGTAGCTGAAGATAACGTGAAAGAGGTGATTCTCGCTTTGAATCCTACGATGGAAGGAGATACGACCAACTTCTACATCTTCCGTAAACTGGCATCCAGCGATGTGAGAATCAGTGTCATAGCGAGAGGCATCAGTGTGGGCAACGAACTAGAATATACGGATGAAGTGACTCTTGGGCGCTCCATCCTGAACCGTACTCCCTTTGATGGGAAATAGTAACAACTTATATATAATAAGGTGTATGGAACAGATTGTTAAGAATTTGAAACTCATCTATTGGAGCTTAGTCACGGGAATCATCCTGTTTGGTCTTGTCGTAGAATTTGTAATGATAGACGCAACAGGTGGCACTGGCATTGATGAAGGGAATTTTGAGTTTATTTTCCTGTCGCTCTCCACACTATTGACGATGGGTGGACTCTACGGGGCCTTGCGATTATTCAAGATAAGGAAAGTGGAAGAACTGATTAAGTCGGATCCATTGGAAAAGTATCATGCTTTCTGTGTGATTCGTATGGCTTTGCTGGAGGGCCCGGCGCTGCTGAACATCATAGGCTACATGCTTTTCGTCAATACATCGTTTGTTTGGTTGGGATTGATGGCTTTCATGGGCTTTTTCTTCATCTATCCGTCAAAAGAAAGATTCATCTCTGAAACAGGTTACATAGAAGAATGAAACTGAGCGTCATCATCGTCAACTATAATGTGCGCTACTATATTGAGCAGTGCATCAACAGCGTCGAACGAGCTACGAAAGAGATTGAGACTGAAATCTTTATAGTGGACAATCACTCGTCTGATGGATCTGTGCCTTATCTCCGTCGTCGCTTTGGAAAACGCATAGAGCTCATTGAGAGTAATCATAATTTGGGCTTTGCCAGAGCTAACAATAAGGCCATTCGTGAGTCCACTGGCGAATATGTACTGTTGCTCAATCCTGATACGTTCGTGGGAGATCATTCAATAAAACAAGCTGTAGAATTTTTGGATGCTCATCCCAAGGCTGGTGGCGTAGGTGTGAAGATGCATAATGCCGACGGTACACTGGCACGGGAATCAAGACGCGGAATACCCACGCCCTTTGTCTCCATGCTGAAGATGTTCGGATTCTCCAAGCGGTACTATATGAGCCATTTGTCATGGGACGAACCTGGACAGATAGAAGTGATAAGTGGTGCTTTTTGTATGGTACGCCGGAAGGCACTCGATGAGGTGGGATTGCTGGATAAAGACTTCTTCATGTATGGCGAGGATATTGATCTTTCCTATCGTATTATGAAAGGTGGGTATGAGAACTGGTTTATACCGGCTAATATTCTGCACTATAAGGGAGAATCGACTCAGAAAACATCCTTCCGTTATGTTCATGTGTTCTACCAGGCTATGATCATCTTCTTCCGTAAGCATTATGGTCACTTGTCATTCTTCTTTACTATCCCCATACAGGTAGCCATCTATTTGAGAGCTATTGTTGCCTTGATAGGCATGCAAAACTCTAAGATGTGGCATTCTATTGGTTTGGGATATGACAAGGTGTTTACCACACAGTTTTGTTTTGTCGGTTCTGGTGCGATGCTTAATGAATGCAAGAAACTGGCTCGCCGTAAAGCGTTAGATGCTACTTTCTGTAAAAGCCTTGAAGACGTGGATGCATGTGACGTATTGGTGTTCGAGGTTGACGACAAGTTCAGTTATGAGGATGTATTGGCTTATGCCCGTGAGCATGCCGGAACATTTGAGATAGGAACATATAGCAGAAAGAGTCACGTACTGATTACTCCTAAAGAAATTATTCAATGAAGCATGTACGACTTAGGGCAATGGAGCCTGAAGACCTGGATTTGCTCTATCGCATAGAGAACGACTCACAGCTTTGGGGCGTTGGTGCTACAAACGTTCCTTATTCACGTTATTTGCTTCATGAGTATATATCAAACGCAACGGGAGACATATATACCGACCGACAGGTTCGACTGATGATTGAAAACGAGGAAGGGCAGGTCGTAGGCATTGCCGATGTCATGAACTTTGACCCCCGGCATCTGAGGGCTGAGCTGGGTATAGTGATAGAACGTGCCTATCGTCGTCAGGGCTATGCAACAGATGCTATTCGTCAAATTCTGGACTATGCCCGTAAGGTATTGCACCTTCATCAGCTGTATGCTTTCGTCGGCTGCGACAATCATGCCTCTATGGAACTGTTCAGCAAAGTAGGCTTCACCCGTGAGGAAGAACTGAAGGATTGGCTCTACGATGGAAAAGACTATCATTCAGCAATCGTCATGCAATATCTTCTAAACTAAAGCTAACACTATGGGAGAACAATTATTGGAACAACTCAATGAGAGCCAGCGTGCTGCTGTGGAGTATTGTGACGGTGCTTCGCTGGTGATAGCGGGCGCTGGTGCAGGAAAGACACGCGTGCTGACATACAAGATAGCCTATCTTTTGGATGTAGTAGGGCTGAAGCCGTGGAACATACTTGCGCTCACTTTTACGAACAAGGCAGCGCGTGAGATGCGAGAGCGTATCGAACATTTGGTGGGTACCGAATCTGCCCGTTATCTGCAGATGGGGACCTTCCATTCTGTTTTCTCCCGAATCCTCCGTAGCGAAGCCGAGAAAGTGGGCTTTACCTCAAACTTTACCATCTATGACCAAAGTGATAGCCGCTCACTTGTAAAGAATATTTGCAAAGAGATGGGGCTTGACGAAAAACTGTATAAGCCCTCTGCGGTGAGTGATGCCATCTCTATGGCAAAGAACCGCTTGATTATGCCTCAGGCTTTTGCGGTCAGTACGCTTTTCGACTCCAAGCATCCAAAAGTTGCCGAAGTATATCAGCACTATGTGGAACGCTGCAAACAGGCAAATGCGATGGATTTCGATGACTTGCTTGTGCGTATCTATCAACTCTTTGAAGACCATGAAGATGTACGTCAGCGATATGTGGAGCGTTATCATTATGTGTTGGTTGACGAGTATCAAGACACAAACTATGTACAACAGAAAATCGTTTATCAGCTCACGCGCGATCGACAGCGAGTATGTGTGGTAGGTGACGATGCTCAGAGCATCTATAGTTTTCGAGGCGCAAACATCGACAACATCCTTAATTTCAGAGAGGCATATACAGGAGCACGCCTGTTTAAGTTGGAGCGCAACTATCGTTCCACTCAATTAATCGTGGAAGCCGCCAACAGCTTGATTCGGAAGAATGAACGTCAAATTCCAAAAGAGGTTTATAGCCGTAATGAACATGGAGAACGATTGACACTTAAGCCTGCATACAGCGACAAGGAAGAAGCTATGATTGTCTGCAAAGACATAGTAAGGCTGAAGCGCGAAGAGCATGGAGAGTATAGCGACTTTGCCATTCTTTATCGGACTAATGCGCAGAGCCGTGCCTTTGAGGAGCAGATGCACAAAATGAACATACCTTATCGAATCTTCGGAGGAATGTCATTTTATCAGCGCAAGGAAATTAAGGATGTGATAGCCTATTTCCGTGTGGTTCTCAATCCCGATGATGAGGAGGCGCTGAGACGAATCATCAACTATCCTACAAGAGGAATCGGCGATACCACAATATCCAAAATTGTGAATACGGCTACAGAAAATGGCGTGTCTCTTTGGCAAGCTATGTCGAACATGCGCCACTATGGATTGGCGCTAAGCGCTTCGACTACTGGCAAGGTTGAGGCTTTTCGCCAGTTGATTGAGGAATGGCGTGGAAGACTCGCTTCTGAAGATGTCTATCAGCTGGGACATGCTATTATCATGGAAAGCGGCATTTCAAAGGATATCTATGGCAGCCGTGAGCCAGAATATGTTGCCAGACAGGAAAATCTGGAGGAATTCCTCGGCAGTATGCAAGACTTTGTGGAAAGCCGAAAAGAAGAAGGGCAGGCGGAGAGCATCTATTTAGGCGACTTTTTGCAGGAGGTAGCATTATTGACTGATTTGGATAGTGACGACAATGCTGAACAACCTAAAGTGTCGCTGATGACGGTTCACAGTGCCAAAGGTCTTGAGTTTCCAACGGTCTTCGTGGTAGGATTGGAAGAAAATATATTCCCTTCACCTATGTCCACCAACTCTTTGCGAGAACTTGAAGAGGAACGTAGATTGCTTTATGTTGCCATCACGCGAGCTGAGAAGCATTGCATTCTCACTTGTGCACAGAACCGTTTCAGGTATGGAAGGATGGAGTATGACACACCTTCGCGCTTTATCCGTGACATTGACCCTTCGCTCCTGTATGTCGATGATGGGACCCACCGTCCCGACAATAACACCGAACGCACTTTTGCTAAAAGGACTGCAAGCACATCTTATAGACCTTCATTCCAACATGCTCCCAGTGCTCCTCAGAAGGTATCTCAAAGTGTTGCGCCTCATTATCGTCCTGTTTCCTCTAAGCCTACAGCTTCTGGATCTGAGGATGGAATACATTCGCTTCGTGAGGGAATGACTATTGAGCACCAACGTTTTGGCATTGGAACTGTACTGAAAGTGGAGGGGACAGGAGAAAATGAGAAAGCAACCGTAGAATTCCGTAATGCAGGAATAAAACAACTGCTTCTGAAATTTGCAAAGATCAAAATACTGAAGTAATGATTAGTAGTGAATCTGTTGTTCGGAAGGATTGGTGCTATCATCATTTGTAGGTAAAAGGGGAAGAAAACGAATGCGTTTTCGACTTTTTCAGCATAAAAGATGTATTTTTGCAACAAAATACGGAAATTATCATGAAACTCTCAGAACTGCATACTGGCGAAAAAGCTGTCATCGTGAAAGTGCAAGGACACGGCGGCTTCCGCAAGCGAATCATAGAAATGGGATTTATCAAGGGCAAACAAGTAGAAGTATTGCTCAATGCGCCTTTGCAAGATCCTGTAAAATATAAGATTATGGGCTATGAGGTGTCGTTGAGGCGTCAGGAGGCTGAGATGATTGAGGTGGTGAGTGAGGCAGAAAAGAAAAAAATGGCTCAGCTGTCAGCAGAGCAGGAGAGCCCTTCAGCACTAACCATCGATTCTGCGCTTCATGAGGATGACTATCTACAGCATGTAGCTTTGGAGAAGCGTCGTGTGATCAACGTAGCGCTCATCGGCAATCCCAACTGCGGAAAAACTTCACTATTCAATTATGCATCGGGCGCTCATGGTCATGTGGGCAACTATTCTGGTGTGACGGTTGATGCGTCAGAGGCTCATGCTTCAATGTTCGGTTATGAGTTTAATCTGATAGATCTTCCAGGTACGTATTCGCTCTCTTGCTATTCTCCTGAGGAACTGTATGTCCGAAAGTATCTGACAGAACAAATGCCCGATGTGGTGATCAACGTGATTGATTCTACAAATCTGGAACGTAATCTGTACTTAACCACTCAGCTTGTAGATATGAATTTGAGACTGGTGGGAGCACTCAATATGTACGATGAGTTTGAACGTCGTGGAGACCATTTGAACTTGGAGACGCTTTCAACCCTTTTCGGAATGCCTATCGTTCCTACCTCGTTCAAGAGTGGTGTCGGCATTAAAGAACTGTTCCGTGCTGTTATTCAGGTCTATGAGGGAGCAAGCAAACATGCCCGCCATTTGCATATTAATTATGGGCATGAGATTGAAGATGGTATCAGCCATATTCAGCAGTATCTGAAGCGTGACCACGACTTGCGCCAACGCTATTCTACGAGGTATCTGGCCATTAAACTCTTGGAACACGACACCTATATTGAAAACTTCATTGCCAAAGAGGAGGAGGTGGCAAATATCTTAGTGGCTCGTGACCGGGCTTCTTCCCGCGTACAAGAAGAGACTGGTAGTGATTCGGAAACTGCCATCATGGATGCGAAGTACGGATTTATCAATGGCGCATTGACTGAGGCGGAGTATGAAACGGGAACTAAGGAAGACACTTATCACACCACTCACATCATCGATCGGGTGTTGTCGCATAAGTATTTCGGATTTCCGATTTTCTTCTTCCTCCTCTACGTAATGTTTGAGACAACTTTCTCGTTAGGTCAATATCCGATGGACTGGATTGAAGAGGCCGTAGGCTGGCTGGGTGACTGGGTAGGCGCGACAATGCCTGAAGGCCCGCTTCGTTCGCTGATTGTTGATGGCGCTATTGCCGGAGTGGGTTCGGTCATCGTGTTCTTGCCTCAGATACTCATCCTCTATTTCTTTATCTCTTTGATGGAGGATTCCGGCTATATGTCGCGTGCAGCTTTCATTATGGATAAACTAATGCACAAGATGGGACTTCACGGCAAATCGTTTATTCCTTTGATTATGGGATTTGGCTGTAATGTGCCAGCCGTGATGGCAACCAGAACGATTGAGAGTCGTAGGTCACGGCTCATCACGATGATGATACTTCCCTTTATGTCCTGTTCTGCGCGTTTACCTATTTATATTATGATAGCAGGAACCTTCTTCACCCTTCAATATCGTTCATGGGTGATGCTTTCACTTTATGTGGTAGGCATCTTGATGTCGGTCGTGGTGAGCAAGTTGTTCTCAGCTTATCTTGTGAAAGGACAGGACACACCCTTTGTGATGGAGCTGCCTCCATACAGATGGCCAACCGCCAAGGCTATCGGTCGCCATACATGGGAGAAGGGAAAGGAGTATCTGAAGAAGATGGGCGGCATCATTCTTGTTGCATCAGTCATTGTGTGGGCAATGGAGTATTTCCCTCACGATGAGTCGCTCACTGTTCAGCAGCAGCAGGAACAGTCTATTATCGGACGTATTGGTAAGACTATAGAACCTGTGTTTATGCCGCAAGGCTTCAACTGGAAACTGGATGTTTCGCTGATTGCAGGTGTTGGCGCGAAGGAAATCGTAGCTTCAACCATGGGCGTACTGTATAGTGGAGACGATTCATTTGCTGACGACGATTCTTTTAGTGATGATAGTGAGAAATATACGCATCTGCGCCAACAAATGCTTCAAGACGGCATCACTCCATTGGCGGCCTATTGCTATCTGCTGTTCATTCTGCTTTATTTTCCATGTATAGCTACGATAGTGGCTATCAAGAATGAAACGGCATCTTGGCGGTGGGCGATTTTTGCCGCTGGCTATACAACCTGTTTGGCTTGGATTGTCTCAGCTCTCGTCTATCAGGTGGGTAGCCTATGCTTTTGATGTAGTATATTACCATTTCAGCTAAGTTGTTTAGGCTAATTGGGGTTATTCATCCGAATCTACAAAAAATAGCGCATTTGTTTGGTGATTACAAATTAATGCGCTATTTTTGCATGTTGTAATAATTAACCATTTCCTACTAATCTACAGATGGAAGAAAAACTTGAGGCTAAGATAAACCGATCCGACTATAAGATTCTGATCGTCGATGATGTCGTAAGCAATGTACTTTTGCTTAAGATATTGTTGACAAATGAGAAATTTCAAGTCTGTACAGCTAACTGCGGAAACATGTGCATTGAGCAGGCGAAGGCAGAAAAGCCTGATTTGATTCTGCTTGACGTAATGATGCCTGATATCAGTGGCTTCGACACTGCTGTTATCTTGAAAAAAGATCCTGCAACTGCTGATATACCCATTATTTTCCTAACTGCACTGAACAACCCAAGCGATCTTGTTCATGGCTTTCAAGTAGGAGCTAATGACTTCTTAACCAAGCCCTTTAACAAAGAGGAACTTGTGGTGCGTGTGATGCACCAGATTACACTTGTTGCCGCAAAGCGCCTTATTCAGAAACAAAACGAGGAACTGCGTGCTACGATTAAGAATCGTGACAAAATGTATTCTGTGATTGCACATGACTTGCGTTCACCCATGGCTTCAATCCGTATGGTACTTAATTTGGTCGTTTCCTCAATGTCACCAGAAGTAATCGGACCAGAACTGTTTGAACTCTTGGATAAAGCAAACAAAGAATCGGAAGAATGTCATGACTTGCTCGATAATCTGTTGAAATGGACTAAGAGTCAGACAGGCCGTTTGAATGTGCTGCTTCAAGATTTGGACTTGAATGATATTGTACCTGGAGTCGTTGACATTTTCGAGATGATAGCTCTCACAAAAAAGATTAAACTGCAATATGTCGGTACGCAAACACCTCTTGTTGTAAGAGCTGACAACGATATGCTTAAAACTATTGTTCGCAACTTTATGTCGAATGCCGTCAAATTCAGCCCAGAAGGCTCGGTTATTGATATAACAATGAAGGAGGAAGACGGATTTGCAAAGGTTAGTGTGCGTGATCATGGTGTGGGCATTGCATCCGATCGTCTTGGAAATATCTTCCATAAGGGTGAGTCAACTTATGGAACAAGTGGTGAGGAGGGCTCTGGATTAGGCCTTCAGCTATGCGCTGATTTTGCACACAAAATAGGAGGCGACGTTCATGTGGAATCTGTCCTAAATGAAGGCTCCACGTTTAGCGTTTTTATTCCCTTAAAGAAAGATTGAGCCCTCATGAGGCTTTTAGAGTACAAAAGAATGAAGAATAATGGTTAATTTTTGCAAATCAGAAATTAATTCTTTTTTCTTCATTCTTTCGTATAAATAATAATTCGTACTTTTGCACTCAGTTTTACCACCGCGTTTCTCATTCTTGGAAACGCTTTAACCCAAAAAACATTTCAATTACAATAAAGTTATACGTTTATTATGTATACAAAAGAAGAATTAGAACAGATGGAACCTGCCCAACTGCTCAGTATTGCTGCAGAATTGGGTGTGGAAGTATCTCAGGATGACGAATTAGAGAAAGTCGTTTATGAAATTCTGGATCAGGCTGCTATAGAAAGCGCTTCTGGATCTACAACAAAACGCAAACGTACAAGAATTTCGAAGAAAGATACCGATAAGGTATATACTGTCAATGGTAAAGACGGAGAGAACTATGATACCAAAAGTCAGAAGTCGAATGGTGTTGAATCTCCATCACTCTTCGATGTTGAACCCGTAGAACCTCAGAACGTGGAGAGTCCTACACAAGCTGATCCTTTGGCAAATTTCCCCAAGCATCGTGGTCGTAAGTCGAAAGCCGAACTGGCTGCTATTGCAGCTGCTGAAGCAGCAAAAAAGGATGCAATGCTGAATGAGGAGATTGAGGAAGAGCAGATGATTCCGGAGGAGATTGACGACAGTCATTTCATAGACGAAGAGACTCCTGACAAAGAAATGCTGGAACAGTTGCAGGAGAAGATGTCCACCCAATATGTCAGGGAAGAGCAGATGGCATCTTATGATGCTAATCCCGATGGCATTTGGGAAGGCGATCCCTGTGACGGCACTGACTTCATACCAGTTGTTGACCTGCCTATTGAGGACCAAGCAGCCATTCCTACTCTTGACATCTTCGACCGTCCGGTAGTTCAGCATTCCGAATCTGCCTATCAACCAGTTCCTGTCATTCAACCTGCAAGCTATGATTTTGGAGATTTTATCTCTGGTAATGGAGTGTTGGAGATTCTTCAGGATGGTTATGGATTCCTTCGTTCAAGTGACTATAATTATTTATCATCGCCTGATGATATTTACGTTGCTCCACAGCAAATCAAGAAATACGGTCTGAAGACGGGTGATGTCGTTGATTGTACGGTTCGACCACCGCATGATGGCGAGAAATATTTTGCCATGTCAACTGTAAACATGATTAACGGTCGTAATCCTGAGGAAGTTCGTGACCGCGTATCCTTTGAACATCTGACACCTCTGTTCCCTGAGGAGAAGTTCATGTTGTGTGGTGATCCTTCAACGACAAATCCTTCAACACGTATCGTTGATTTGTTCTCGCCGATAGGTAAGGGACAACGTGCCTTGATTGTGGCTCAGCCAAAGACTGGTAAGACTATCCTGATGAAGGATATTGCCAATGCCATTGCCGCCAACCACCCAGAGGCA
>JAEEGH010018398.1_pt1 | contig 14787 bp, 9 predicted proteins | sample 9134181 | NCBI WGS metagenome assembly JAEEGH01 (sample SAMN16246544, study PRJNA631951) | gut metagenome | biome: gut microbiome; feature: rumen; material: DP-attached | host: Bos | place: Iran: Karaj | collected 2018-10 | reverse complement strand
GATGAAGGTGGATTTGAACGAGTTGGGTTTATTTTCGGAAGCATTCTGGAAACTGCTAAAAAAATTGGAATTCCAGTGATTATCGGTGAATGGGGCTGCTACCCCAATGCCAGCGAAGCACAGAAAGAACAGGCTGAATTTCTACTAAAGCTCTTTACTGAAAACGAAATTGGAAATGTCTATTATGATTATTCTCATCTTAAAGATGGAAAAATAATACAGGTGCTATAAAAAAAGGACTCCTGCTACTTTTATTATTCTCCTACGCCGCCTTAAACTGGCTTTGTATATAATCAAAAATCTTATGCCTGTAGATTTCCAAATCTCCAAAGCAGCTGTCAGGTAATTCCTGCCACAAAGTATCTCTGATTAAAATATCAATAGCCGAAGCTGTTTCTCGTTTTTCAAATGGATTATGCATTTCAGCCAGTCTTTCTTTTACAACATTTAGAAGTTTTACAGAAAGTGCTTTAATCTGTTTTATTTCTTTAGAAGTTAATTCTTCCTTAAAAAGCAAATCATAGACAGCAAGTTCTTTGTTGTCCTTAAAGCCTTCTCGAATATAACGCTTCTGTTGTTCAGTCAAAATTTCAGCAGTTTTCTGAAGCTCTTCAAATACTTTTCGTATTTCAGCCTTATCCTGCGCCTTGTTATAATTTTCAATCAATTCTTTATAGTGCTCAAAAAATTGCATAGAAGTCGGAACTTCTCTACAAAGAGCTTCGATCGAAACATTCAAAATCTCAGCAATGTCATGAATTATTATTGCTTTTTCTTTTACCTTCTCAAACTCTTTTTGCAAAACCTCAAAGTTAATTGAACTGATATCAATCTTTACAGATTCCGTAGGAGTAGAAAAATCATTATCCAGCTTAATGTATTCATTCACAACTTTTTGCATTTCAATCATTACATTTGTAATGTCCGCAGGAGTATGCCTTTTATTAAGACGTTTATAAATTACTTCAATTCCGCCTTTGCTTTTTCTTAATTCAGTAGAAATTTCAGAAGGCAGCAGGTATTTATAAAGTCTGAAAAATTGTGAACAAAGTAAGCTGAATCTTTTCTTTGTATCTTCTGGCGGAGTAACAAGAATATTTACAGCTTCCTTTATTTTGCGGATTTTCTGATTTTTATCGTTCGTGTCTGTAAGCTCAGATAGTATAAATCCATGGCATTCCAGGAATTCAACAATAGAGTTACAGTTTTTTTCAACTTCCTTTACAAGTTCTTCTCTACTTATAGTAGGTCGTACTTTTTTGGTCTTTTGTTTATTGATAGTATAATCTGCAAGAGCTTTCTCAAGATAAGGAACAATTCCAATGTAATCAACAATAAGTCCGTTTTCTTTACCTTCGTTTATGCGGTTTGCACGTGCAATAGCCTGCATCAAAGTATGCTCTTTCAACGGTTTATCCAAATACAAAGTACCAAGACTCGGAACATCAAAACCTGTAAGCCACATTGCACAAACAAATGCAACTCTAAACGGATTGTTTTCATCCTTGAATTGCTTGTCATAATCTGGAGTATCCTCCATATATTCTTTATGTGGTTTTACATTAAGTCCCCATTTTGCAAAATTCTTATCATCATCTTTTGACGAACTGATAATTACATGCATCTCAGTTTTCTTCATCCAGTCGATTTTGTACTGTTCTTCAATCAATTCCTGCTGGTCCAGATTTTTTGCATTCTTTTCAACTTCTTTAATCTTTTCCTGCCAGTATTCCTGAACATAGTTGTACATTCTAACAGCAGTAACTTTATCAACAGAAACAAACATTGCTTTGCCTGTTTGCCAGAGGTCAGAATAATGATCTACAAAGTCTTTTGCAATTTTTCTCAAACGTTCTTCGCTGCAGATAATATGAAGCTGTTTTTTAATCTGATTCTTAAGATTATCAATATCCTTTTCATCAAATTCGTTTTCTTCATCTTCTTCTGCCTGTTGAATTATTTCCAGAAGCTTTTCATCAATGTCAGGATTTTCAATCTTTAATTTTTCTCCACGGTTTTCATAATAGAGTGGAACAGTATTTCCATCTTCTACCGCTCGCTGAAAATCATATACAGAAACATATTCGCCGAAAGTCTTTACAGTGATGTTGTCTCGCTCAAAAAGGGGAGTACCAGTAAAACCTAGACGGCTTGCTTCCGGCAGCATTTTACACATATTCTCTGCAAATATACCGTTGTTTGTTCTGTGAGCTTCATCAGAAATCAAAAGAATATCGTGGTCCTTATGAATTGGGGAAACTCCCACAGTTTTATTGAATTTATGAATAAGCGTAAAAATATAACTTGGATTCTTATTTTTTAGTGTGTTATATAAATCTTCACCGTTCTTTGCCATATATTTAGAAGCTTCTAGGTTACCTAAAGCACCAGCAGCTTCAAAAGTTCCGCTTATTTGTTTGTTAAGTTCATTGCGGTCTGTAATGATTACGATTGTTGGTTTTCCCTTACTGAGCTTGCGGTGGATTTTCTGAGACAAAAAAAGAATAGAATAGCTTTTACCGCTTCCCTGTGTATGCCAGAATACACCAATTTTCTTATCTGTAAACTTGTGTTCTTTGTATGATTCAAAAGCTCTGTTTACACCAAGATACTGATGATTTCTTGCTATGATTTTTATATAGTTTTCCGTAGAATTATCAAAGATAATAAAGTTTTCGAATAAGTCCATGAAGGTTGTCTTATTGCAAGTTCCTTCTATCATAATATGCATCTGTGGCTCGTTTTCATCTACATCATCATCTTCGCTCTTTCGTTTCCATTCACTAAAAAACTTAAACTTAGCTCCAATTGTTCCCATCTTTGCTTCTTCTCCATTAGAAAGAATAGAGAAAGCATTGAAGTAAAATAAATATGGAAAGTTCTCAATTGAACGTTTGTAATTATCTGAATATGCAGTTTTAACTTCTATATCTACACGCTTGAATTCAGTAAACAATAGCGGAATACCGTTTACAAAGCCTAATCCATCAGCTCTCATCGAAGTCCCGTCTATTTTACTTTTCATCCAGAATTCACGAACAAAGACAAAATAGTTTTTTTCCGGATAATCATAATTAAAGATTTTTGCAGTTCTTGTCTCAATTTCACCAGATTCATTTCTTGTTTCTACATGAACACCATCACGCAAAAGATAATAGAATTCTCTGTTTTTTTCGACAATCATATTAATGTCTGTAACTGCAATTGTATAATTTTCCAGAACTTCAATTACCGGTTTTGCATCTTCATCAGTTTTAATCCAATCATTATTATCCTTTAATGCCTGAATTAGATATGGTTTTAATAAAATATCTTCCTGACTTTCTCGTCCTAAAAATAGATAGCGTTTATCAGATTGAAGACCGATTTTCAGGTCATTCCGAACGGATTCTGAGCCTGTCGAAGTGTGATTCGGAACCTCTTTAGAGAAGATTTCAAGAGTTTCTTTTGTGGAGTTATCGTAGGCAAGATATGATTCCCATTCCAACTTTTCAAATGTTTCCGCTGCATTTTCTTGTACAAGATGGTCTTCTGAATAATCTGCGTTCATAATCAAACTCCTTTTGTCAAAGTTCCTGTCTTTATATGAAAATCTATTTTATTCTTTTTGCAAAAATCAATTACAATCTGAGCTTGTTCATTATAAAAGGCTTTATGATTATTATATGAACTAACAGTTTTATTATAATTTGCTCTTCCAAAGACAATTCTATCAACAAAGCAAATCTTATTTAATATTTCGATTATTTTTTGCTCAACAATATTTGGAGTAGGATAAGGTTCTATACTTACCCAGGTTCTGCATCCTTTTTCATGTAAGTCTTGTAATGCTTTTATTCTTTTTTTAACATTTGCAGAAAAAGGTTCGTAATTATCATGAAATTCTTTTGATAAAGAAACAAGAGTTATTCCATATATATTATCTTTTGAATAATCAGCAAGTTCTTTAGGAAGAATACCTTTTGTTAATATAGAACATGGAATATCTGCATCATTTAATTTTATGATGGAGCTTAATGACATTTTTTTAATTTCATCATATTCATACATAAAAGGATCTGTAGTAAAACATAATTGAACCATTTTTATTTTATTTTTTAATTTTGGAATTTCTTTATCAAGTAATTCTAAAGTATTGCTTACTAAATATGGTTTTAACCAATCATCATAATTTTTTACTTTTCCAAAACGTTTAGCCATTAAGAATGCATAACAAGGATAGTTGCATCCATGAGCACATCCTTGAACATGATTCATTGTATAATCACCATATTCAACATCGGTTTTATAGAGCATTGATTTTCGTTCAATATAGCCTGCAACTTCTTTATCCATTATATAACCTTCGAAATTTTTACATACTGTCCATCTTTCTCATCCCAGAAAGTTGTTGGCTTTTTGGTTTTAATTGTAACAGAAGGTATTCTTGTTACAATTATTCTTTTCTGTTCTTCAAGTTCTTTCAAGACATTCCTTAAATCTGATACTTTACACAACATTCCATGATAATTAAAGAATTCTGCTATAAAACTTGTAATGTAAAAATCCTTATTTAAAAACTGTAATACTTTTTCTTTTATTTCAGTTGTATTGATATATTCATTTTCTATAGTTTCATCGAATAATAATAACTGTCCTTTACCTTGGATATCAATGAATAGTTTATCTTTCTGGCGAGATATATTTTCTGCCATAAGATAACATCCATCCTGATGATTTGAAACATGTATCATTCTGTACTTAGGTTGAGAAGTAGGCTTTAATTTAATAGGCATGTTTAAAACATATTTAAAGTACTGTTTTAATAAATCTATATATTTTTGTGTAAATTCTTTTTCTGCATCCTTTGTTGTAATTTCTTTATTTTTGCATCGTAAAATAATATCTCGCCAATAATTTCCTCCTGCAACAGCATCCAATCGTAATGCTAAATCTTCACCTTTTTCAAAAGAATATATTGGTTCAATTGATATAAGTTCTTCATCATCATCAAATAAAAACTCAAATTCTGAAATATTCAATGCACTAAAACCTGCACGTAAGAAGCCAAATGAATTAAGGTTTAATAAAAACTCAACACTTTTAATTTGTGCAAGTTTTTTGAAAAATGAAAAATCTAGTGTTTTTACACCATAAGGGTCTATATATAGAAAAACATTTTTTCCAGTAGCACTATTTAAGATTGTATCAATTTTATCTTCATATTTACCATTCAGAACTGTTACATTAAGGTTGTTTTTTAAGTCAGAAATATTCATTTCTAATTCAGTAGCATACTTTTTTTCTATAAAATAAAACTCAATGTTTTTATTATGACTTCTTGATTTTGTAATTGATTCTAGACCTCTTTTTAATGCCATTCTTGGAGAACCATCCTCACCTGATTTAAACTTCCCCATTCCTGAAAAACAATCAACGTAAACAATAGCCTTCTTTGTCCAAAGAACCTTTGAAAAATACTCAGGCAAATAACCATCTAAAAGAGAATCTTTAATTTTTGACCAATCCTTTTTTACATCAAAGAAATCATCATTGTTTTTTGCCATAAGATACCTCTTACTATTACTATATTATACTATTTCTCTTTTGTTATATATAATTGAATGTTTTTCATTTCTTAAGGATTCAACTTCTTTTGGAAGTAAAACTCTTGGAATTTCATCAGTTAACCAATATTTCTTGTCAGTACTAGGCATATATTCAACAAAAGCACTTACTCCAATTGGTACAATGTATTTTGCTTTTGGTGCATATTTTTGTATTATTTCTTTATGCTTTATAAGCCAATCAGCTTTTATATCAATTTCTGATAAAGCTCGTTCTACTACATCAACCGTTCTATACTCAACAGCTTTTTTATCACCACGTTCATAAGCAAGGGACATTGAAACAACTTTGCATTCTAGTATAAATAAACCATCGTCCTTAATGAAAGAATAATCTATTTGATGCTCAGTACCATCCAGAGCTTTGATTGTATCTGTCGGTAATATTGAATCGAATGTTTTTAATGAATTTTCAAGAATTGTTCCCTTAAAGTTTTGGTTCTCCATTTTTAATTTGAAAAATAAAGTCAGGAAAGTTTTAAACATCCAGGAATAATCAATTAATAAATTATTACTGACTTCATAAAATGGGTAATATAAACTACAATAACTTAAGTCTAAAAGTTTCCTGTTTTTATTTGAAAAAGTCAGAAATTTAATTGCATTTTCAAAATCGTTTTTTGATATTTCTTTATTAGTAATGCCTAATTTAGATTCTATGGATTTTTTATGCTTTTCAAGATTTCTAATAATATCTTTTTCACTTCTTATTGAATATCCTCTAAATAAGTAGTTTAACAAAAACTCTGGCTTCTTAAAATCTGAAAATACAACAGAAAAGAAAAAATAAATTACACAAAGAAGAGCTTCAAAACTAATATTATTTGTTTTATAAAAACTTTCACTTGCATCTTTATGTGCTAAATAGTAGCTTCTTATATCAAATCCATAAAAAACAAAATTTGGACAATCATTTACCAAGCATGTAAACTCCATTTCATATAATTCGGCGAATATTTCCTTAAAGATATCAAAAGATATGTTTCCAACATTATAGATAGGAAATAAACAATAGTTACTTGAAGTTTTCTTTGAAATATTAGAATAATAGACACCCAGATATGAAGAATTTATCCCATTCAAATTTAATCGATTATCATAGATTTGCATTAATTTCTCTGTATCATTTGTAATAGTAAAATTAAACCATTCACCAGCATTTAAATATTTCAGTTTACAGCCCTTACCAAGTATTCTATACATTTTATTAACCAGATGAATTTCAAAGCATATTTTTTCTAAATCATATATTTCTTGTAATTCATTGACTCCAAAATCTGTTAGGACTAACATATCTGGAGCTTTTTCAACTAGCATACGTTCTGTAGAATAGTATTCATTCAAGAATAATCCATTAAATATTTGACCAACATCTATTGTTTTTGAACGAGCAATATGAGAACAAAAACCTGATTTTCCGTATTTTTGAAATGCAACTTCCATTATTCGTCTTGTGCTTAAAATATCTAATCTTGTAGCACCATTTTTAGGTTCCGCAGGTGCAATTCTTCTGTAAACATGGATCCAGTATAAAAAGGATTTCTGCGAAATAATATTACTTGCAATTACTTCCAATTGTTGAGAATAATCCGATAATAAACTTATGGCTTCATCATATTGATATTCTTTCAGAGGAATATTCTTCCAAAACTTTCGCCTTTCAATTAGATATAATTGACGCATCATCCCCAATTTCTCTAATTCTACATGAAAATGCAAAAAAGCTCGTTTATAATAGCCCAAATAAAGTTTATCGTTAGACATCAAAATCTCCACTCATAAGTCGTGGTAATAGCTTATCGCGAAATATTTGTAAAAGTTGGATTTGCTTTTGGAGAGATTTTATTTTTTCAAAATATGGAGTTATGAGTTTAGTAAAATCATCAAGTAATGATTCTGTTGGTATTAACACATGTAAAGCATTCAAATCTTTTGCATATACATGAGGTTGAGCTGCACCTTTTTGTAAATTATTAATTACATTTGTGGATGATTTTAAAACACAATATACATAAAAGAGATTTTTACATTTAGAACTATTTAAGTAAGAACAATCTGATGCCCATACTTTTTCATAATACATTCTGGTAAACCCTGCATTTGCACCAGAACCACTTACTGTTATTACAGGAGTTTCGGTATTTGACTCATTATGATAATAAGCGGGTTCAAGTCCCCCTGCAACTACAGGCACAGTTCCCTCAATAGTTTGATCTTTTGTAATAGTTTTTCCACGTTTAAATTCACCAATCTCAAAGAGAGAATCTTTCTTCCATCCTTCTGGTATACTATCAACAATCTTTACAGTTTCATGGCCAGGGAAGTTGAGATTTATAAACCATTCTTTGTACAGCTTCTGTGCTGCTTCTTCCAAAAGTTTTATCTGTTTGCGGTTGTTTTCTATGAGGTCATCGTATGCAGAAAGTATTCCAGCGATTTTTTGTTGTGTTTCAAAATCAGGGATAAGAAGTTTATGATTTGAAAGTAATCCCTGATTTAAATTTTGGATGTTAGCTCCAACGGCAGTATTTGACATTGCTCTTCTGAAAGTTCTAGATTTGAAGTAGTAAGTGAAAAATCGAGGATTATTTTCGTTAATGTTATTTAGTCTGGCTCGGATACAGAATCCTGAATATGTAACAGGTCTAGTTGGATTTTCAATAAGCATACATCTTCCAACTAATTCCTTATTTCCATTTGAGCGGACAAACACTATATCACCATTCTGTAAATAATCAGTTGGCCTAAGGACTTTTTCATCAACTTCGACTAATTCATTGTATTCAGGAAAATATCGATTTCCAAAATCAGAAACGGTAATTAGTTTTATACCTTTTGAGTATGATTCTTTTCCAAAGTTAATCCCATTTGAGAATGTTGCAATATCTCCAAGCCTAACTTTCTTCCACTCAGTTTTCATCTTTATCTCCGAGTGTAATAGTCCAGTATCCGCCGTTTGGTGTGCCTTCGTGTTTTATAAAGCCTTCATTCTGCATTTCTGCAAGCATCTTCTTTACTGTTGTATGACCTATATCACAAAGAGTTTCAAGTTCTGGAATAGTTATATTCTGATTCTGGCTTATTGCATCAAAAATTATCTGACATTTTTCAGGCCACTTTTTAGGCCACTTTTTAGGCCACTTTATTGTTCTTAGGCCACTTTTTGGGTCAGTAGTTAGGTCTCCATTTGCAGAATCTTTGGGAAGTCTTTGGGAAGTCTTTGGGAAGTCTTCAGGCAATTGTTCTTCCTGTTCTTCAACTGGATTAACGCCATAATTCATATTCTTAAAAGTAACGCTGAATGAATATGGGTTAGAATTAAAAACCGGCAAATTAGAATCTGTATAGTTTGGCGCAAATTTTACGGCATCCATAATTTTTCTGAATCCACTGCCACGACGTTCCATGAAATCCATTCGGGTAAGAATATCGGCAATTACAGGATTGCGTCTGGTAGATACAACATCTTCTAAGTTTTGATTCTGCACAGGAATGCCGTCATACATACCACCCGGATTCTGAATAACAAGTCTGTCATCAAAAATGTCGATGTGGATTTCACTTCCTAAAACACCATAGTCACGGTGAACAAGCGCATTTACCATTGCTTCATGAATTGCGCGTTCTGGAAAGTTTTCTTTTTCTACTCTTGAAGTAGGAAGCTTATACCAGATTTTCTGATTATAAAGTTTTATAAAGCTTTCGCCGTCATTCAAAAGCTGTAAAATGCTTCCGCTGTATTCTTTATCATCTATTGCATCAAAAGAACTTGGTGCCTTGGTTAGTCCGTTCCATCTTGTACAGAAAATACGAGAATGAAAGAATGGGCAAACATCTGTAAATAATGCTCCGGCATTAGTAAGATATCCGTCTTTTGTTTTTAGTCCAAAAGAAAGATAATCCTTTTCTTCAATTCGTTTTCCAGTAATATTGAAATAAAGAGATTCAAAATATGTAAAACTAAAGTCTTTTGCGTCGTATTCAGATTTTAAAGTATCCCAGGTTCTGTTTGTTCCTTTTAGAATAAGCTCGTGCAAAATTGGTGTATCTGCTTGAATGCTGGAAGATCCGGCTCTAATAAATGTAATCTTTGTCTGATTCTCATTTAAATAATAAGGTGTATTTAATCCGCCCGAAACTTTTAATACAAGAACTGTATTTCCATCAACGGTGTCTGGTTCAAGAATAAACTCTGGTATTGGAGAAATTCTGTCTTTAATGCATTCAGTTATGAATTCAATTTCTCCCTGTAAATCTGCTATAGGGCAGTACTGGCGGTTTTCATCATCAATACCAAAAATCAAAGCACCGCCAATTCCGTTTGCAAATGCACAAACACTTTTGAGCCAGCTTTTAGTTTTCTTATGTTCAACTTCGCGCTTAAAGTCGCATTCTGTATGTTCAAGCTTAAACTTGCTTAAAGATAAGTTTTCCATAAATTATGCCTCCAGCCCAAGTTCTTTAAGATTTGCATTAATTGTTGCCATTAAATCGTTGCTTTCATTTTGCAGCGAATTAAGTTCTTTGTGAATCTCTTTCATGCGTTCTTCAAAGTTTTCGTTATCTTCCTGTATTTCTGCAACACCAACATAAGCTCCCGGAGTAAGGGAATAATTCTTTTCCGCGATTTCTGTACGAGTTGCAATCTTACAAAGTCCTGCAACATCAGAATAATTTCCTTCACCAAACTTTTCAGAAAGCCATAGAGCATCATTGGCTACAATAAGAACTTCATTTATATCAGAGACAAGAGCCTCTAAATCATGTAAAGCAATTTTCTTATCACGTTTTGCCTGGTTTGCAGATTTCTTATCTCCAACTTTATTTGCAGCTTCTATCTTTTTATCAAACTCAATTTCATACTGCTTCTGTTCGTTTTTTATATTTTCAATTTCATCTTGAATTGCTTTGTGAACAGCTGCAAAATCAGTTTCATCTTTGCAGACTTCAAGAGTTTCTTTCATTGTGCGCTCGATGAAAATTTTTGCAACATCATGAAAGTAATTGCAATAATCAGTTATGACCGCTTTATATTTTTCAGTTTCACCACGATAAAGATGAACAATACAAGAAAGATTTTTTATCTGCCATTTAGTCCATTCATTCAAATTACGGTCTACCACCGTAAAATAGTTTCTGGCATCAATGAATAGCAACTTGTCTTTTATTTCTTCTTTCTTTCCCTTATCAAAGAACCAAAGAGTACAAGGCAAACTGAGTGTATAAAAGAAGTTATTGCCAACACTCAGAATTACATCAACATCACCAGTTTCTACAAGTTTCTGACGGATATCTCGGTCTGCGTGCTGACTGTCTGTTGCGGAACTTGCCATAACAAAACCAGCACGTCCTGTTTTATTCAAATAGGCATAAAAATAGCTTATCCAAAGATAGTTAGCATTTCCAATTTCTTTTGTTTTTTCATTATAGCCTGGTAGACCGAAAGGAAGACGACCTGCATTAAGTGCAGCTTCGTACTTAACTTTATTTACATTGAAAGGAGGATTTGCCATTACATAATCGCACTTTCCGACAAGATTATGTGCATCATTATAAAATGTGTTTGCACTTTCTCCCCACACGATTTTTGCATTTAGGCCGTGAACAGCCATATTCATTTTACAAAGTTTAGCATTGAACTCCACTTTTTCTTGACCAAAAAAAGTAAGTTTGTCTGTTGCGTTTACTCCGTTTGCATTTACAAAATCTCCAGAACTTACAAACATTCCACCCGACCCACAAGCTGGATCAAGTACATATCCTTTCTGAGGTTGAATGATATTTACAATCATGCGTACAAGTGATTTTGGAGTAAAAAAAACTCCATCATCGCTCGCTATGTTTTTGGCAAACTTGTTAAGAAAATATTCATACATACGTCCTATAACATCATCATGAATATCATCAAGCGCAGAATTGTCAAAAATACGAAGAAGTTCTTTTAAGAGAGTGTCCTGACCTTTGAAAATAGTCTGATAATTCTTTGGCAAAATACCAGAAAGATCGGTACATTCAGTCTCAATTGAAATCATTGCATCATCAACAGCCTTACTCAGAGAACCATCCGCACTTAGTCCAATAAGATAATTATATTGTGCCTTTTCCGGCAAAAAAATAGCACTTTTAGCTCTAAAGTCTTTTGCTTCAATTTTTGGATAAATACCATTACGGCAGGGGAGTGTTTTCTGAATCTCTTTTTCTACATACTTAAAACGTGTATAAGCATAACGAAGATAAATAAGCCCAAGCACAGGCATACAATATTCCTGTGAACTAAGGCGAGACCCTTCACGCAAGCTATCTGCAGCATCCCATAAATCATCTTCAAGCTGTTTTATATTTACTGACATTTTCTAAATCCCTTTTAATCCGCTGTTAATCTATATTCAAAATGTTTTGGATCCATTTTTTTCCCTGTAGGTTTATTCTACAGTAAATAAGTGCCAAAAATTGACACTGTAAAAAAATTTATGAATTAAAAACACAAACATCCCCAATATCACAATCCAAAGCTTTGCAAATCTTATGCAGGCTCTCCATAGAAACATATTCACCTTTATTTAGTTTTGCAACGATATTGGTTGAGATTCCCGCTAATTCAATAAGGTCAGTCTTATTCTTATAACCTTTCTCTTTATAGCGTTCCCAAAGTTTAGTGTAATTAACTTGCATAATCATAGATTATAACATAGTTTGACCCTTTTGAGGATAAAAAATCACGATTTCGCAAGAAAAAGGCCCACCTTTTAATCACTCTAGAAGACACGCTACTTGTTCGGTTTCATGTCTCTTTATTGTCAATTGCATAAACATCAAGCCAGCTTATCTGCCCCTCTGTCATTCGCCTATAAATCTTAGCCAGCACAGAAGGCGCTTCTGGTTAAAACCTTCTGCACCGCCAAGATTTCTGTCCAACAAACTGTTGTTAGTAGGTATTACAACAGCTTTATTTCTTCCCCTCCTGTTAATTATTTTCACTCAACTTAATAGTCTTTCTTCTTACGAAGTGTTCACAAAAAACTTTTGTGAGCTTTACAGGAACTCCATCATTCAAAGTGATGGTAACCGTTATTTCGCCATAATTATTCTGTACAGCCTGCTGCTTAAAAAATGACTGAGCTTCTGCAATTGCTTTTTCAATTTCAATTCCCAATAACACCTCCTGCGTGCCGTCTGTAAACTCCGGACCTTTACAAGCCGCACTTTTTGTTTTTCAATAACGTTCTCGTATTGTGATTATATACCCGCAATACCTTTCCCGTTGGTTAATAAATCTTAACCTTTTGGAAAGCCCCAACTGTTTTTATTATATACCCACACAATATTACAGATTGGTAATTTTTATTAACAGTTGGGTAATTTTTTTTAAGCATTAGGTAAGATTCTTTAAGCATTGGGTAATGTTTAAAGTCATATCCTAACTGTTTGCATTGTACCCCGAAAGTCGAGTTCAATGTGTACAAAGTTATTTATCACACGTACAACAATATTTACACCAGGTACAACTATGTTTATCTTCCGTACAAAAATGCTTTTTCTGGAAAACCCCATTCTTACGCAGTTAAAATCTTCCACCCCTGCGACAGCACCTCTTTAGCATTATTCAGCTTGACCTGAGTTTCATGTTCGGAATAAAGCCTTGTCATCTCCTCTGTCCTATGACCAAGAATCTTCATTGCAATTTCAAGTGAAGTTCTCTGTGCAATCTGAGTAGCACAGTAATGACGCAGACTGTGGAATACAATGTTTCGTTCTTTACGCTGTTCTTCGCTGATGCCAATCTTCTGCATGGCAATATAAAAATCATCCTCAAAACTGCTCGGCCAGATTGGCTGACCTGCAACCTTTGCAGACCAGAACACAAAACTCGTATCAGAATACTCAGGATTCCTTCGAGCATTATTCAACAGTTCAACTGCCACACCGTGTTCAATCGGGATCGTCCTGTCATCACCATTTTTTGTGGATTTTAATTTATCAACATCATTCCAGCTGTGCCTGATGTAAAGCAGATCTCCGACCACATCAACATCACAAACCTGTAAGCCGCTGATTTCCCCAGCCCTCAGCCCGAACAGAGCCGCAACCTTAAACGCAAGCTTATATGCAGAATCAGTCCAATCCCAGTCCAGAGCCATAAGCTGTCTCATTTCAGTTTCAGTAGGAATGCCGCGCTTCTTTGGTGAAACCTTAAATCTTTCAACACTTGCCAAAGGATTAGAATCTATAAGACCTTCTTTCACCAAAAAATCAAAAGCCATATTTCCGGCAGTCATAGTTTTATTTACAGTGTCAGCACTCAATTCTTTTTCCATTCGAAGATAAAGCAGGAACTCATCTAGTTCCTTAGGAGTCAGGCTCTGTATAGTTCGGTCTGCGGCAAAATATTTTGCCCAATAACGACGGACAATACCAAGTTTCTCTTTACAGTTTCTCTGCTTAATATCATAACCTCGTGCAATACGCTTTTTCACATATTCAGAATTTTCAAAATCCCAGAAACTAGTAAGAGCATCGATTAAAAGAATTGGGGTAGGTGAGTTAGTTGTTTTTTGAGAAGACTGAACAGCATTTGTTGTAGTTGATGAAACTGCAGGGAGTGGAATACAATTATTCATACGCTTAGAAATAAGCTCATAAAGTTTTAAAATCTCAGAATCAGAAAGCCTTTTCACAAGCTTTTCCAAATCTACAGACTGTTCCGGATTATTCAAAACCCTTTCACAGGAAGTTCCAGACGGCACCCCATTATTAAACCACTCGTTAGCAATTAGAGTTGCCTTTTGACGATTTTTCGAATGGGTACTTTTTGCTGTTCCCAATACACCAGTAACAGGATCTGGAAAACGAACACTAAAATAACCGTGTTGATTTTTTGTGAGATAGAACGACTGCATAAAAACCTCCCGGAGTATTTGAACAACTCCATCGAGGGTGCCGCTGAGCAAAAAATGTTAACATCTTTGTCAACCTTTTTGTCAACCTTTGCACCCCAGTTTTCAGGCTTCTCTTCCACCTCAGGAGGGATAACTTAAAACTAATAATATACTAAAAATGTCTTAAATGCTTATAATATAAACATTTAGCAAAAAAAAAGGACTCCTGCTACCAGAAGTCCTTTATGTGAGCTATGATGGATTCGAACCATCGACCCACGCCTTAAAAGGGCGTTGCTCTACCT
>JAEEGH010018391.1_pt1 | contig 14792 bp, 15 predicted proteins | sample 9134181 | NCBI WGS metagenome assembly JAEEGH01 (sample SAMN16246544, study PRJNA631951) | gut metagenome | biome: gut microbiome; feature: rumen; material: DP-attached | host: Bos | place: Iran: Karaj | collected 2018-10 | reverse complement strand
GCATTTAAACTATTAACATGTCCATATTGAGGAATAGCTAGTATTTGAACACAATTCTCTTTTACTAATCTTCCTACTCCATTACCTTCACTACCTATTACAAGTAATACCTTATCAGAAAAAGAAACATCTTTATAGTTTTCTCCATCCATGTCTGCTGCATATACAAAGAAACCATTTTCTTTAAACTCTTCAATTGTTCTTACTAAATTATTTACCATCGCAATATTAACATTAGATAATGCTCCAGCACTAGTTTTCATAACAGTACTAGTAACACTAACACTTCTATCTTTTGGAATAATAATTGATTTAATACCAGCACATTCACATGTTCTAATAATAGCTCCAAAGTTATGAGGATCCTCTAAATGATCTAACATAACTACGATATTATCATTATACATAGTATTAACATCAACATATTCATAATCATCTATAACAGCAATAATACCTTGATGTTTTCCTTCTACCATACCATCAAGTACTTTTAAATCAGTAACTGTATAACTTATTTTATGATCCTTAATATAATTAATTATTTCTTTATCAGTAAAATTTTTAGCTAGATAAACTTTCTTAATATTACTAGGATTCTCTTTTAATTCATTAAATACATTTTTACCAAATACCTTCATATTATTCTCCTATTATAAAATTCATTATTTCTTTAATTCTATCATGTTTATTATCAAAATATAATTGACCAATTAAAGTTTCTAACCCCGTTGCTAATCTATACGTTACTATATCAGCATGTTTAGTTTTAGCACCTTTAGCATTTCTACCCCATTTAACTATTTCTAATTCTTCTTCTGTTAAAAAGTTATTGTCAATAAGTCTTTCTAAGTGTCTTCTTTGACTATTAGCACTTACATATTTTAAACTACCTTCTTGTAATTCACCAATCTTCGTAATACCACTTCTAATTAAATGTTCTCTTACATATTGCTCATAAATAGTATCACCCATATAAGCCATAACTAAAGGATTTGAAACCATAAATCTTCACCACCAATAATTTATCACAAATAATAAAAAAAGCAAATTTTATTTTGCCTTCTTTTTTTCTGGATTATAGTACAAACCTTTCTTCAATTTATTAAAACACAAATAAATAAAACACAATAAACCAATTCCTATAAAAATAATAGATATAAGTTGAGCAACTTTAAAGTTTCCAACCATTAAAGAATCAGTTCTTAAAGATTCAATAAATAATCTTCCAAGTCCATACCACATTAAATAAATACATGTTAATTGGCCAGTTTTTAAATATTTATAATACCTTCTAACTAAAAGTAAAACAATAAAACCTAATAAACACCATAATGATTCATAAAGGAAAGTTGGATGATAATAAATACCACCTATATTCATTCCCTTAATAACAAAACTAGGTATATGTAAGTGTTGTAAGTTTTCTAAAGTAGTAACAGGTCCATGCGCTTCTTGATTGAAGAAATTACCCCATCTTCCAATAGCTTGAGCAATTATAATCGAAGGTACTGCTATATCTGTTAGTTTCCATAGTGGTTGCTTATTCATCTTACAATAAGCAAGTAAAGTTATAAAACCTACTATAATTCCACCATGAATAGCTAGTCCACCTTCCCATATTCTAAAAATACCAACTATATCACCTTTATATAAATTAAAATTGAATATTACATAATGTAATCTAGCTCCAAGGATACCAAATATAACTACCCAGAATCCTGCATCAAAAATAATATCTTTAGGAAGATCATGTTTCTTAGCTTCTTTATTTGCTAAATATAAAGCAAGTAAAATACCACATAAGATTAAAAATGAATACCATTTAACACCAAATGATCCAAATCTAAATATATATTCATTCATGGAAATCCCTCCTAAGTAAAAGTATTATATCATAAAAAAAGATAGTTCAATCACTATCTTTTAACGAGCATTTATACAAGTCTTAGTATATTTAGTATTGCCTTCTTTATAAGTACAAACAAAGTCTTCACATTCAACAAGTCCTTCAGGATCTTTATAATCTCCATGGCTATCTAAATTACTACATGCAGTTTGTAAAACAACATTGCTTTCTACAGTACTAAATACACTAACTGAAAACGCTACAAATAAAACTACGATAACTGTAACAATAGTTCCAATTACTCCCATAATTATACCAACTACAGCAAGTGCAAAACCGTCTTCATTTCTCTTTTTAGCTTGATTCATTCCTACTATTGATAAAATTAAACCTACTAAAGGAACTATAAATGAACATATAAGACCAGCTATACATAATCCATTAGTTTTCTTTTGAACAGGTTGTGCTACATTATTATTCATAAAATCCCTACTTTCTTAACAAAAGTATAACATAAAAAAAGTAGTATTACACTACTTTAACTTTTTTTAAATCCTTCACTTACTAAATAATAATCAATATCTTTTGGTGTACTATATCCATTACCTATTGTTTTAGAGCCTTCAGTATAAGTAATCTTTTTGTTTTTATCATCAAACTTATAACCAGGTTCACCAGAATACTCATTTTTATCAGATTGATAATTATTATCATCACTATATATATAAACTATTTTATGATCTGCTCTGTTTAATATCTTATATGATGTTTTATCTGAATAACTTAGCTCATACGTTTCATCTAATTCATATCCTTTTTCCTTTTCGTATTCAATATGTCTAGAATATATTACTTTTTCTGATTCATCTTCTATTGTTAATGTAACCACTTTAAAAGTCTCATTACCATAATCATCTGATACAATAATTGTTAACGTATAAACGCCAGGAGCAGTATTACTAGATATTTTATCTTCATCTAAAAATTCATAATAACAACCATTACGATCATAACATTCTACAACGAAATCTTCTGGTCTTATTCTTTCACCTACAGAAATTGTTCTATCCGTAACTGTAACATCTGGAGGAATTAAATCTACATGATTATCAATTCCTTCTCTTTCATGTGTAGCATCTTCAACAACATACATAAAAGCAGAAAACATAACAACTGTAATAACTACAGAGATAATTATTTCGATAACACTTATAATAATACCCGCTATAGCAAGACCTTTGCCATCTTCATTTCTTTTCTTAGCTTGACTTATTCCTACTATTGAAAGGATTAAACCTACTAAGGGAACTAAGAATGCACATATAAGACCAGCTATACATAATCCATTTGTTTTCTTTTGAACAGGTTGTACTACATTATTATTCATAAAATCACTACTTTCTAAAAAAAGTTTATCATAAAGTAATATTAAAAACTACTATTAATTATCGTCACAACTAAAACCATAATTTTCTCCTTGATAAGTAATATGACAGAATCCTTTTTCACATACAACTTCTGTTTCCTTACCATCTAAATTATAGTTTCCTTCTTCATCAATTAAATTATCACAAGCATTATTAATCAATTTAATTGCTGCTTTATCCCTTTCATCAGTTGCTCTATTTTTTTCTTCTTGCTTTTTATTGTTTTGATCATTAACAACAAATGCTATTACAGCACCTACTATTACTAATGCTACAACTACTAAAGCAATTATCTTTTTCTTTTCCATATCATCACCTATTTTTTATTTTAGTATCATTATGACTTAGTGTCAATAAAACAAAAAAGTAGCATTAAGCTACTTTAATTTTTTTAAAATATCTACTAATTCCATGAAATGTTCTGGATATTTAGTAGCACCACTTTTATGATAATATGTATCATATTCATCATACCAAGCTAATCTCCACATTGGTGACATAGGTGCATGGTCTTTAGTTTTATCTGGCCAATAATCAAACTCATCTATTTCTTCATAATCCCAAATCATATTTTCAATCTTTTTATTTGTTTTCTCATCAATAGAATATTCCCATAATTCACCATTAACATCTATAACATGTTCAACTAAATTAATAATGATATAATTCATATCCTTATATTCTAATTCAATTCTTTTAACTAATGGTTTATTACGTACTTGTTTCTTAACATCTAACTCTGCCATTATAACACCTTCTTTAACCATTCACCTGTATAACTATTCTTTTCTTTAGCTACTTGTTCTGGTGTACCAGTAGCAATTACTTCTCCACCTAAGTTACCACCTTCTGGTCCTAAGTCAATAATATAATCTGCTACTTTAATAACATCTAAGTTATGTTCAATAACTATTACTGTATCTCCATTATCAACAATTCTTTGTAATATTACTAATAACTTCTTAATATCATCACTATGTAATCCAGTTGTTGGTTCATCTAAGATAAATAATGATTTACCAGTTGCTTTCTTTTGTAACTCTTTAGCTAACTTAACACGTCCTGCTTCACCACCAGAAAGTGTAGGAGCACTTTGACCAAGTTTAATATAAGAAAGACCAACATCCATCATAACTTGTAATTTATTTTTTACTTTAGGAATATTATCAAAGAATTCAATAGCTTCATTTACTCTCATATCTAATACTTCAGATATGTTTTTACCTTTAAACTTAATATCTAATGTTTCTCTATTATAACGTGTACCATGACATACTTCACAAGGTACATAAACATCTGGTAAGAAATTCATTTCTATTTTCTTAACTCCATCTCCCCAACAAGCTTCACAACGTCCACCTTTAACATTGAAAGAGAATCTATTCTTACCATAGCCTCTAATCTTAGATTCTTTCATATCTGCAAATACATCACGTATATCATCAAATACACCTACATATGTAGCAGGATTACTTCTTGGAGTTCTACCAATAGGATCTTGAGTAATATGAACTACCTTGTCAATATTTTCTAATCCTTTAACTTCTTTACAATTACCCACTAATACTTTAGATTTATAAACCTTCTTTGTAACTGCATTATATAAAATATCATTTACTAATGTTGATTTACCTGAACCAGATACACCAGTTACACAAATAAATTTACCTAAAGGGAACTTAACATTAATATTCTTTAAGTTATGTTCTTTAGCACCTTTAACTTCTAAGAATAACCCATTACCTTTTCTCCTCTTTTTAGGTACTTCAATTTTCAATTCACCATTTAAATATTTACCTGTTAAAGAATTAGGATTCTTCATAACTTCTTCTGGTGTTCCAGCAGCCATAATATAACCACCATCAGTACCAGCACCAGGTCCAATATCTACTAAGAAATCAGCAGCTCTCATTGTATCCATATCATGTTCAACAACAATTAATGTATTACCTAAGTCTCTCATTTCCTTCATTGAATTGATTAACTTCTCATTATCTCTTTGATGTAATCCAATACTAGGTTCATCTAAAACATATAAAACACCACTTAACTTACTACCTATTTGAGTAGCTAATCTTATACGTTGAGCTTCACCACCACTTAGTGTTCCAGCAGCTCTATTTAAAGTTAAATATCCCAATCCAACATTATTTAAAAACTCTAATCGATTACATATCTCTTTAACTAACAATTCACTAATCTTTGTTTGTTCCTTATTTAATTTTAGATTCTTCATAAAATCAAATAATTCTGCAATACTCATAGCAGTCATATCATAAATATTCTTTTTATTAATAAAGACATTTAAAATATCTTGTTTTAATCTTGTACCATGACATAAAGGACATTCTTGTTCTATCATGAATCCCTCTATCCATTCACGAACCCAAGTAGCAGTAGTTTCCAAATATCTTCTCTCTAATTGAGTAATTATACCTTCAAAATAAGCACTCTTAGTTCTAAAACTACCACTACGTGAATAATATTTAAAATCCATTATATCTGGACTACCATATAAAATAATATCCAACTTTTCTTTAGGAAGATTCTTTATTGGTGCATTTAAATCTATATCATAATAATCAGCAGTTTGTTCAACTTCTTGAAATAAAATATTTTGATCAGCAGATACTGTTACAATACCACCATTATTAATACTTTTAGACTCATCAGGAATAATTAATTCCCTACTAATCTTCATCTTAACTCCCAGACCATTACACTCAGAACAAGCCCCAAATGGGCTATTAAATGAAAACATTCTTGTTTCTAACTTAGGCATAGAATAATTACAATGAATACATGCATAATTCTCACTCATTAATAATTCTTTATCACCTAGTACATTAAATAAAACCAATCCATTTGCTAAATTACAAGCATTCTCAATAGATTCAAATATTCTACTTCTATCTTCTGGTCTAATAACTACTCTATCAATAACTACTTCAATAGTATCTTTCTTATTCTTTTCTAACTTAATATCTTCACTTAAGTCTCTTACTTCACCATTAATTCTTACTCTAGAATATCCTTTTTTTCTTAAATCTTCTAATAAATCAACATGAGAACCTTTTTCTCCCCTAACAACAGGAGCCATTATTTCTATCTTAGTTCCCTCAGGATAATCCATTATCTTATTAGTCATCTCTTCAATACTTTGACTAGTAATAGGTTCATGATGATTAGGACAATAAGGAATACCTATACGAGCAAATAACAATCTAAAATAATCATATATTTCTGTAACAGTTGCTACTGTACTACGTGGATTATTATTAGTACTCTTTTGATCAATACTAATACTAGGACTTAAACCTTCAATACTGTCTACATCAGGTTTACTTGTTCCACCTAAAAATTGTCTAGCATAACTAGATAAACTTTCTACATATCTTCTTTGACCTTCAGCGTAGATAGTATCAAAAGCTAAACTACTTTTACCACTACCAGATACACCAGTCATAACAACTAAAGAATTTTTAGGTATCTCTAAATCAACATTTTTTAAATTATTTTCCCTTGCGCCCTTGACTATTATCTTGTCCATACTCTAGCACCTTCTTTACTACATCTTCTTGTTGAGACAAACTCAAACTATATATATTAAACTTTTTTATAAAATATAAATAAGCTTTTGCTGCTCTAAAATAATCCCATCTATCTCTTCCACCTCTAAGTATCCTTATACTCTCTTCATCTGTTGGATTAAAAGTTGCAAAAAACTTAATCATATCAGAACCGGAAGATTTAGAGATTATATCTATAATTTCTTCTCTTGTTAAGAATTTTTCTATATGAATATCACTAACAGAATACATTTCATAATAAGGTTCGTCCCAATCATCCATTTCTCCTTCAGCATATTCACCACTACCAATAACACGAGCAACATCTATATTAATAGGATCAAAGAATCTAAAAACATCACTTAAATGAACACACATATGAAAACCATTTCCTTTATTTCCAAAAGAAATAGGTCCATCAATATGATAGCTTTTACCTTCTTCAAAAGGTTTACCATATCTATTAGTATGATCTTTATTAAAAGCTTTGTATCCTTTTATTTCCATGTTACCTTCTCATTTCATAAAAATTACATTTCTTACATAAGTCATGTACTTTCATATTGTCTTGGAACCCCTGTTTCATTTCTTTAAATAAGTCGCTGTTTATTATATCATTTAATTCTTGTTTGTAAACATTTCCTAAATCAATTAAACCATCACTATCTAAACAACAAGGTACTACTGTACCATCTACTAAAATACCTATATGATCTCTAGTACCCATACAACTACCACTTTCGTTATAGTAATCATTATCTAAACTAGGCCAGATAAATTCATCTTCTATTTCATAAAATATATTTTCTCCTAGTTTAACTTTATTTTTATTACCAATCTTAACATTATATTTATCTTCTAACCTGTTGATAATATCTAACTTATTAACACCATCAACCCATAAACGATAATTAATAATAGTTCCCTTCTTATTTAATATATCTATACTAGTAAAAATATTATCTAAATACTCATCTAGACTCTTACCATATCTCTTATCATAACTATGTAATGAAATATTAATTTGTCTAATATTTTTATTATCTTTAACTCTATCTATTAAATAACCATTACTAGTAATATTAACATTAAATCTTTCACTCGCTTTATTAATTAATTCATTAATACGTGGATGTAACAAAGGCTCTCCCATTATATGAAAATAAACATACTTAGTAAATCCTTCGATTTTTTTTAATAACACATTAAAAGAATCCATATTAATGAACATTTTACTTCTCTTAGTTCCCTTACAAAAAGAACAATTAAGATTACAATTATTTGTTATTTCTATATAAATTCTTTTAAACATAAAAACACCCAAAAACAATTATAACACATTTGTTCGATATATAAAACGATAAAAAAAGACCTTCAAGGTCTTTAATTATTTTCTTTAGTTTTATCAATTACTTCTAACTTACCAGCACTATTTTCATCATCTGATTTAGTAATCCTAATCTCCATACCTTTTTTAACATTACCAATACCATCAGTACTTACTGTTAATGTTCTTAAATCTCTAATAACTTGATCAGAATCCTTATTAGACATGAAATCAAAGAAGTCCATCTCATCTCCTAAGATAGAATGATATTCATCTTCTTGTCCATAAGTAATAGCTGGTACAGTCATTGTATCTTTATCCCATTTTAAATAATTATTAAAACGATTAATAACTCCCATTATTTCCATACCCATATACTGAGCTTTAACATCTAAGAAAGCTTGCAATGAAACATCATGTGTTTCATCTTTTTTAGCTAACTCATCAGTTTGTTTCATTAAATCTTCAATATTTCTTACACCGAATACACCAATAATCTTATCTTTATCATAAGTTCCATACTTAGAAGCATCTTTATTAGGTCCACGATATAAATGTCTACTAATTATTTCATTAGCAGTAGCTTCAGGGACTTCTTCTCCGGTACTAGCGTTCTTATAATTACCATTTTCCATTAAGAAATACATAGACAAATAATTATCAACATATGAATATAAGAAAACATCATATACCATCTTACCATTCATATTAGTCATCATAACTGATAAACCTTGTCTAACACTATAACCAGCAAATACATATTTAGCTGGATAACTCTTAAGAATATTAACCATTCTTTTCAACCTTCTTTCTTTGGATATTATGAACTATCTTTAAAGATAACTTAGTTGGTAAAAATCTATTAAAGAACATACCAGCTCTAACTGTAAATCCTGGTACTATTAATAACTTATTCTTAAACATCTGATCAACAGCATAATGAGCAACATACTCACTACTTAAAGCTTTAACTGTAAAAGAACCCCCTGCTACTTTATTAAAATTAGTATCTACAGGTCCTGGACATAAAGCACATATTCTTACCTTACTTTTAGCTGCTTTTAATTCTTGGTATATAGCAGTAGTCCATTTAGTAACATAATTCTTAGTAGCATAATATGTATTTAAACCTGGTCCTGCTAAGAAACCAGCACTACTAGATATATTCATAATATATCCTTTATCTTTCTTAACCATATCTTGTAAAAACAACTTAGTTAAAATATGAACTGCTGTAACATTCAAATCTATCATCTTTAACTCTTTATTAATATCTGTTTCCCAAGTATTACCAAATAAACCAAATCCAGCTCCGTTAACAAGTATATCAATATCTTCGTCTTTAAAATGGTCATATAACTTAAAACAATTATCTCTTCCCGTTAAATCAATAGGATATATCTCTACATTTGTTTTAATCTTATTAGCAGTTTCCTTAAGTCTATTTTCATCCCTACTAACTAGTATTACATCATAACCTAGTTCACTTAAATAAATAGCTATATCTCTTCCCATACCAGAAGAAGCACCTGTTACTAAAGCTTTCATACTATCACCAATTCCATTTTACCATAAAAAAAGAAGATTTTATCTTCTTTCTTCGACATCTAATAATGGAGGAAGCATTTGTTTCTTACGAGAAACAACTCCATCCATAAATATACCTTGTTCAGGCTCAAAACCATAAGCATTTTCAATTAAATTCTTACTACCCTCACTATAGAACAAATAAGAACCATTCTTCATAATATCTGTTACAAAGAATAAAGCATATTTATAATTACCAACATTACACATAGAATTTAATTGAGAAATGAATTCTGCTTCTTTTGCTTTTATCTCTTCGAAATCCATTGTAGTAATTTGACTTATTGCCAAATTAGATTCCTCAAACTTAAATGTCTTAATATCAGTCTTAATAATATCTTCAATATCCATTCCTTTAATTGAAGATGCTGCTTTAAACATCTTATGTCCATATTTTTCAATATCTATTCCAGCAATCTCAGCTAGTTTTTTACCTGTTTCAATATCTAACTCAGTTGTTGTTGGTGATTTAAATAATAATGTATCAGATAAAATTGCTGATAACATTAAACCAGCTATATCTTTTGGTATTTCTACATTAGCTTCCTGATATAGTTTATAAATAATTGTACAAGTACAACCAACCGGCATACTTCTAAAATTAATTGGCATTGTTGTACCAATTGTACCTAAATTATGATGATCAATTATTTCTAATATATTAGCTTCTTCAATATCATCAACACTTTGTGATTTTTGATTATGATCTACTAAAATAACTTGTTTCTTTTCATAGTCATTAACATCAACTACTCTAATCATACCTAAGCATTCATTTCTTTTATTAACAATAGGATAGTTAGTATGACCAAGTTTACTACTTATTTCAATAAAATCATCTCTACTATCATAAGTATTAAAAGTAACTGGATTTTCATTTATATTTAATAACTTAACATAATTACATAACTTAATCATATTAGCACATTTAAATGTACCAAGAGGAACTGTAATTACATTAACTCTATTCTTTCTAGCTTTCTCTAATAACTCATTAGGTAACTTAACATTATTAACTAAAAGTAATAACTTAATACCTGAATTAATAGCATACTCTTGTATTTTAAATCTATCTCCTACTATTAAAACATTATTCTTAGTTAATTTAACTCTTGTTAAGAAAGTCTCACTTTTATACGCTGCTGCTAGAATATCACCTTTTATTTCATCATCTATTCTAACAACTTGAATAGCTCCTAGAGTATCTAAGATATTATCATAAGATGTATCTAATTTAGTAATATCACCATCAATTAAATATCTAGATATTTCCTTAACATTAACATATCCAGTTAATACCTTTTTATTATTAATAAGAGGGAATCCTGTAACACCATGTTCTATTAAAGCCTTATAAGTACGATATATAGATGTATGTTCTTCAATCATTGCATTCTTTAAATAATGCATATTTCTAATTTGAACCTTAACATCATTTAAAAACTCTGGCTCTTTAATTTTAAAATAATCTAAAACAAAGCTAGTCTCTTTATTTAAAGTTCCTAAAACTCTTGGTTCAGATTTCAAACCAGTTTTATTTTTTAAATAAGATAAACTTATACTAGCACACACAGTATCAGTATCAGGTATTTTATGACCAAAAATATAAGTTGTCTGCATTTTATCGCCCCTTATTCTACATAAGTATAACATAATAATATAATTTTATTAAGCCAAATATGATATAATTTTATCATAAGGAAGTGATTGTTATGCCAGAACAAAACTATAATTTGGTAGTAAAGAAAAATAATAGCTTATTCCCTGCAGTAGGAATAATTATTCTTTTAATCATTATTGCATTAGCTTGTGTACTATTGCTAAATAAAAGGAAAGAAGATACACCTACAGAGAATTCTAAAAGCCAATATACATACTACACAACCGACTTTAGTATAAGTGGTCAAAAAGCAAAAAACAAACTTGCCATAGCATTTAATGATAAAGCTAAAGTAATAGATTACAATAGATATACTATGATTGTTAATATTGATAATACTAATTACTACTTCGATACAATGCCAATTACTGTAACACCTAAAGAAGAACACTATTACAACGATTCACATCGTTATAAAGAACACAACATCGAAAAAGTAAGTGGTAATTTTCATGTACTTAAAAACTTTGATGATACCTATTCTATATTTTATGAACTAGAAGAAGGAGAAGCTATTCAATCTGGTAAAAACTTTGTTATTCTTTTTGGAACAATTATAGGTAAATATACAGATGCCGGTTATAACAATCACCTAAGTAGAGATGAAGCCTTAAAGATCATTGAAAAAATAAAAGATAATTGCTTAATACTAAGTTATACAGATAATCCCAAAGAAGCTAAAGATAGTCTTGATAAATCTTATGATCTAACAGAAATGACTACATTAGAAGATTATTTTAAAGAAAAAATAGAAGAAAATTACAACATATCTGGAAAAGATATAAAAACAATATATTCTTATAGCGAAATAGATAATAAGTATAACGATTATAAATCGAGAGCATTCTTTACTGTTTTAGAAAAAGAATACGAATTAACTTATGAAATAAAAGAAGTTAAAGAAAAACCAGAAGGAGAAATCAAAGCAACATTTACTCTTAATGACAATGAAGTAAATGTTATAGAAGATGAAAAAATAGTATATGTCTATAATTACAATAACAAAGATATTGTTATTGAAGACACAAGTGGATTGGGTATTTCTTCTGGTCAAGAAATAATAAAAGATCATTTCACAAAATAAAAGGACTTAATAAAGTCCTTTTTTTATTCACTCTTCATTTCAAATAAGATATCACGTAATTCCATAGCTCTTTCAAAGTCAAGTTGTTTAGCAGCTTCTTTCATTTCATTTTCAATTTTAATCATAATATCTGCTTTTTCTTTCTTACTCATCTTTTCAACTGGTTTCTTATCAGTCTTCTCTTCTATTTCATTACTTACTACTTCTCTTATTTCTTTAATAATTGTCTTAGGTACTATACCATGTTTAATATTGTATTCATTTTGAATTTTTCTACGACGTGCTGTCTCTGCAATAGCTTCGGCCATAGAATCACTCATCTCATCAGCATACATAATAACATGTCCATTACTATTACGAGCACATCTACCAATTGTTTGAATTAAACTTCTAGTACTACGTAAGAAACCTTGTTTATCAGCATCCATAATACATATTAAACTTACTTCTGGAATATCTAAACCTTCTCTTAATAAGTTAATACCAACTACACAATCATATTTGCCCATACGTAATTCTTGAATAATTTTTAATCTCTCTAAAGTTTTAATCTCACTATGTAGATATGCTACCTTAATACCCATATCTTTTAAATAGTTTGTCAACTCTTCTGCCATACGTATAGTAAGTGTAGTTATTAATACTCTCTCATTATTTTCTTTACGTTTATTTATTTGATCAATAATATCATCTATTTGGCCTTCAGTACCTTTTACCTCTATTGTTGGATCAAGTAAACCCGTAGGTCTAATGATTTGCTCAACATAGTGTTGATTAGTGTGTTCTAACTCGTAATCACCTGGAGTTGCTGATACATAAATAGCTTGATTTATCTTACTTTCAAATTCATCATACTTAAGCGGTCTATTATCTAAAGCACTAGGTAATCTAAATCCATAGTCTACCAAAGTTTGTTTACGCATTCTATCTCCATTATACATTCCTCTAACTTGAGGCAATGTAACATGGGATTCATCTACAACAAGCAAAAAATCTTCTGGAAAGAAATCTATTAAACAACAAGGAGTTTCTCCTTCACCTCTTAATGCTAAATGTCTTGAATAATTTTCTACACCACGACAAAATCCAGTTTCTAATAACATCTCAACATCATAATTAACTCTTTCTCTAATTCTTTGTTCTTCAATTAATTTATTATTATCTAAAAAATACTTTCTTCTTACTTCAAGTTCTTCTTTGATTCTTTTAACCGCTTCCTTTAATTTATCATCACTTGTAACAAAGTGACTAGCTGGAAATATCGAAACGCTTTTCTTTTCTTTTAAAACTGTTCCAGTAACAACATCAAACTCACAAATCCTATCTACTTCATCACCAAAGAATTCAATCATAATTCCATTTTGTCTTTCGTAAGCCGGAATTAATTCGATTGTATCTCCTCTTACCCTAAAAGTTCCACGTGATAAATCAAATTGACTTCTTTCATATAGCATTTCTACTAACTTCTCTAAAACTTGATTTCTCTCTATCGTATCACCTTTAGTCAAAGTTAACATTTTATTTTTATATTCCTCTACTTCACCAATACCATAAATGCACGATACTGAAGCAACGACTATTACATCTCTTCTTGTAAGTAAAGCGGAAGTAGCTTTATGTCTAAGTTCATCAATTTCATCATTGATTTTAGCATCTTTTTCAATATACGTATCCGTACTTGGCACATATGCTTCTGGTTGATAATAATCATAATATGATACAAAGTATTCAACTCTATTTTCTGGAAATAATTCTTTAAACTCACTATAAAGTTGCCCAGCCAAAGTCTTATTATGGGCAAGTACCAATGTTGGTTTATCTACTTCTTTAATAACATTTGCAATAGTAAAAGTTTTACCAGTACCAGTAGCGCCTAATAAGACTTGATTCCTTTTACCAGCCTTTATTCCATCTACAAGTTCCTTAATTGCTTTTGGTTGATCACCAGCAGGCTTATAATTTGATACTAACTTAAACATATTATCACCACCAATCAATATAACTATCTAAAATTATATTATACAATAATCAAATAATCAATACATAAAAAAAAGAAAAAGACAATGTCTTTTTCTAACTATATTTACTATCTATTCCGTAGTATTCTTCCAAAGTAATCCAATCGCCATCATTATATAATTTCGTAGCAAGTTCTACTCCCACATATCTCATATGCCAAGATTCATACATATAACCAGTTATACTTTATTTCCCTTTTGGATACCTTAGAATAAGTCCAAAGCGATAACAATTATCATGTACCCATTTACCTTCATACGTATTACTAAAACT
>JAEEGH010018385.1_pt1 | contig 14795 bp, 10 predicted proteins | sample 9134181 | NCBI WGS metagenome assembly JAEEGH01 (sample SAMN16246544, study PRJNA631951) | gut metagenome | biome: gut microbiome; feature: rumen; material: DP-attached | host: Bos | place: Iran: Karaj | collected 2018-10 | reverse complement strand
GCTTCCGCAGGTGTGGCCCAAGCGCGGCAATTACAGCGACCAGATTACGTTAAACGACAACGCCATGATCCGCGCGATGGTCACCATGATGGACATCGCGAACAAGACTTCGCCCTTCGATAGCGACATCATCGACGACGCGACCCGAAACAAGATGAAGTCCGCCCTCGACAAGGCCATAGACTACCTGCTCAAGGCACAGATTGTGAACAACGGAAACTTGACGGTATGGTGCGCGCAGCACGACACGAACAGCCTCGCTCCGGTGGGCGCCCGCGCGTACGAACTCCCGAGCAAGTCCGGCAACGAATCGATGGGCGTGGTGTGGTTCCTGATGAACTGGCCGGAACAGACCGAAGCCATCCAGAAGGCGGTCAAGGGCGCCATCGCCTGGTACAAGAAGAACAAGCTGGCGGACAAGGCGTTCAGCAAGACAGCCGGCATTGTCGACAAGGCTGGTTCCTCCCTGTGGTTCCGCTTCTATGAGGTGAACAGCGACGACTACTTCTTCTGCGACCGCGACGGCGCAAGCACCAAGACGCAGGACTTCATGAAAATCAGCGAGGAACGCCGCACGGGTTACCAGTGGGCGGGAGATTACGGTTCCGCAATCCTGAGCGCGGAATCGGCGTACCTTGCGGCGCTCGAGAAGGTGGCGGGCACCTACGTGGAGCCTCCCCCGCCGGCAGCCATGTGCGGGAGCGATTCCTGCAAGGTGTTTATCGACGGAGTGAACTTTGTTGAAATTGACGGCGTGAAGGAATCGACCAACGGCGGGTTCGTGGGCGAAGGCTACGCGAACGTGGCCAACGCGACGGGAAGTTTCGTGACCTACGGCGTGACGGCAAAAGCCGAGGGCAAGTACACGCTCTACATCAGCTTTGCGAACGGCGGGAACGCGGAACGCGGTTTCAGCGTTACTGCAGGCGACAGGACACTCATTGAAAGCGGGAGCATGGAACCGACCGGCGGCTGGACCACCTGGAAGACGCAATCCGTCGAAGTGGAACTGCCCGCGGGCTACAGCGAACTCAAGTTCACGAGCCTCTCGAAAGACGGCATGGCGAATATCGATTACATCGGCTGGATGAGCGAGAACCTGCTCGCGGGCAAGGTCGATGTGGGCGACTCCAGCACGACTCCGGGCGACTCGGGCACGACGGCTATCGGCGTGCGGGATGTCCGCGCGGCAAGTCCGGCGAGAACGGCAGACCGCTACTTTGTAGACTTCGGCACCCGCGGCAACAGCGCAGGCGTGTTCCTTAGGCGCGGCAACGGCAAGACGTTCCGCGTAAACGGCAGCAGCCATTCCGGAGCACAGCGATAGAATTCAAGACGACAAGGGAAAAGAAATATGCAGAACAACTGGACATCCAAATTTCTTTTAGCGACGCTCGCTTTCACGGTGAGCGCATCCGCGGTCGAGAAAAAGAAAATCGATTTCGTCGTCGGCGTGGACGGTGACTTCAAGGCGGCCATGAATGCGGCCAAGTCCGCAGGCGCAAGCGAATCGAGCCACTACGTCATATTCTTCCCCGATGGCGAATACAACATCGGGAGCCTTACCGGCGACAGTAACCAGATGACGACCTTCACGGCATCTAACACTTCGCTCGTGGGCCAGAGCGCCGACAAGACGGTGCTCTACAACAAGTCCATCAACGAGGGCATCAGCGTTACGGCGACGCTCAAGGTAAGCGCGAACGGCGTCTACATGCAAGACATCACGCTCTACAACAAGGCAAATTACGGCAACGAGAACAATTGCGGTAGCGCCTGCAGGCACGATGCCTTGATGACTGTGGGCGACAAACTTGTCTACAAGAACGTAAAGCTTCTAAGCACCCAGGACACCTACTACACCAAGTTGAACGGAGGCAAGGGCCGTAGCTACTGGGAAGGCGGGCAAATCGAAGGCACGGTAGACTTTATCTGCGGTGACGGCGACGTGTTCTTTGAAGGCACGAACCTGGTGATGCGCCGTAGCGGTGGCTACATTACCGCTTCGCAGAACAATACCGAATGGGGTTACGTATTCAACAATGCGACAATTACCGTAACGAACAACAGTTTCAACGGGACATTCTATCTCGGGCGTTCGTGGGGAACCGCAAGGACAGTATTCCTGAACACCAGGATGATAGCGCAACCCACCGCCGAGGGCTGGCAGAAGAACATGAATTCGGCACCCAAGGTCTTTGGCGAATACAACAGCAAGGACGGCAACGGGAACCCCGTCAACACGAGCAAGCGCCGCACCTACTTTGACGGCAGCAAGGACGGTTCCACCGCAACGCTCAAGACGGTCTGGGACGCAAACGACGCCGCAAAATACACGCTCCAGAACGTGCTCAAGGGTAACGACAACTGGGACCCGACCAAGTTGACCGCACAGGCGGGCACTCCGAAAATCGCACAGGAAGGCGCCGAAATTACCTGGGCCGACGACAGCAACGCACGCGCCTGGGTGATATTCGTGAACGGCAAGTACAAGGCCAACGTGATTACGCCGAGTTTCTCGCTTGATGGCATAGCCGTGGGTTCCAAGATTACGGTGCGCGCTGCGAACAGCATGGGCGGTCTCGGCGCCTACTCCAACGAAGTCACGACGGTCGATGCCTCCGCGACTTATTACAATGTGACGATTGGTGAAGCCATCGGTGGAACCGTCATTTCGAACATCGCGGGCGACAAGGTCATGGAAGGCAAGAAGGCGACATTCACCGCGCAGCCGTTTGCAGGTTGGACATTCGCCGGCTGGACTTTTGACGCCGGAAGCGGACCAAACATCGCTGGCCTGGGTCTCGATGGGAGTAGCGCCACGCTCGAAATTACAGCGGAATGCGATATCGGGCTGACCCCGAGTTTCGAAGCGAAGGGAACCACCAAGTTCCAGGCCGAAACGGGAATCATCGAGAACGCCATCAACGAGAGTACCAACGCAGGTTTCGCAGGCACGGGCTACATCAACTTCGGTACGGGTACCTCGTCCGTGACGGTGCCGGTGTATGCCGACGCAGAAGGCGAATACAAACTCACCCTGACATACGCGAATGGGAGCAGTGCGGCACGCAGCCTCTCCATCAAGGGCGAAGTCGGCGAATCGCAGGAAGTCGAATTCGCGACGACCTCTAACTGGACCACCTACGTGACGAAGGAAGTCTCCATCACGCTACCGCAGGGCGCGAGCACCATCACGTTCGCAACAGTGGGCGGGAACGACGGCCCGAACCTCGACCAGTTGGAACTGACCGCAGTGAACGTTGTGGCGCCTCCCGATTCCGACAGTACGACTGCGATAGGCAGGCTTGCTGCGCCGCGCTTGGAATATACGAGTTCGACAAACGTGCGCCTCTTCAGCACGACCGGAAAACTGCTGCGTGAAAGTACCGGAGCGGCAGTCAGCACGAACGGACTGCCCCGCGGGATATACATCATACAGGTGCGCGATGGATCGCGCAACATGCAAAAAACGATTCGCGTGAAGTAAGACTGCGCAGTTTAACACATATAAAACGCGCGCAGTTTAAAATGTGCAAAAAGCACATGGTTTAAAACGCGCGCAGTTTAACGCCGTGTTATTCCCCGAAAACGAATGTTACGTACAAGTTAAATAACTGCTCGCCCCACAGGTACATGAGCGGGGCAGCCACCGCAAGGAACGGCCCGAAGGGAATCTGGCCCGAGCCGTCACCCTTGTTTGCAGAAATCTTGCCATAAGGCACCATCACGACTATTCCGAGAATCGCAGCGACAATCAGCGTCTCGACGGCACCTGTCACGCCCATCAGGGCACCATAACCCGCGAGGAGCTTCACGTCGCCGAACCCCATGGCATCTTTCTTCAGGAGCTTTGTCGCAGTCCAGCCCACCAGGTAAAGGCCGCCACCCGCGATTACCGCCCCGAGCAGGCTCTGGAACGGAGTGACACCGCCGGGAATAAACGAAATCAATAGTCCCGCGACAATGCCTCCCACCGAGATGGAATCGGGAATCAACTTGTACTTGCAATCGACGGCGCAAACCGGGTATGCCCCGAGCAAAAGCCAGAACATCGAGAGCGCATACGCCCACACCGCGGGTTCAACCACCGGGGCACTGAACAGTTCCACCGAAACCGAGCCCGCACTCATCGCTGCGGCAGAGAACAGCGCGAGCACGCCCAGGAGCCCGCACAGCGCCTCCCCTATCGGGTAGATGATGCTGATGGGCTGCTTGCAGCAGGCGCTCTTCCCGCGGAGCCATAGCCACCCCACGATAGGCAGGTTATACCGGATGGGGATATGCTTCTTGCACAGCGGGCAGTGGCTGGGCGGGTTTATGAGCGAAATCCCGCGGGGCATGCGGTACACAATCACGTTGTAGAAGCTCCCGACGCATGCGCCGAGGGCAAAAAACACCAAAAGCCAGTACCAGAGAGGGATTTCTTCCATAAAAACCTCAAAAACGCTACATACTAGAATATATAAACAAAGTCGGGTGTTTGTTTTTTCAAATTAAAAAGATAAATTTAAAAATGCAGGACGCTCCCCCGGGCGCCCCGTTGTTTCGTGTTTAAAAAGGAATCCTATATGCGTTTGAGAATTTCTTGCCTGATCCTTGCCCTGGTAGCATGCATCGCTGCCCTCTATGGCTGTTCAAGGGAATCCTCCATCGTGGAAAACCCCCGGCTCAGGAACAACCATTCCATAGTCTTCGCGTTCGACCACCCCTTCGATAATGCCGAAGCCTTCGCGGATTCCATTAGGCATGCCGACATGCCCGCCGACTCCATCGCCGATACCATTACCGTTACCGTGAACGACTCCGTGTACTTTATGGGATTCCTGCCGCTCTATGCCGAAAAGATCTACCGTTTCGAATGGATTTTTGGCGACACCGTCATCACGAGCGAGAACACCAAGGTACAGAGCTGGTCCTTCGATAGCACTGGCGTGTACTTCCCCATCTTCCGCGCCGTTGACGGCAACAATGCCATAGACACCGCAGGTGTGCACCGTCGCCCGCTCTACATCCGTGTCATTGATACGCCTCCCCTGCTCGACGTTCCGCGCGATACCGTAAGGGCCCGTCACAAGAAGCCCGCTACGTTCAATGTCCGCGCTATCGACACCTGCGGCACCATCGAAAAATTCAAGGTGGACCTCGACGCCAAGGGCAAGGACACTGCAAAGGTCTGGAAGGCCGAAAGGATCGAAGGTACCGACAGCCTCACGATTACCATCCCCTATGTCGAGGATGACGTGGATTCCCTCGGGAACCAGACCATCTTCGTTATCGCCATCGACGACGACGGCAACGAGACGCTCGATACCGTGTATCTGCACTTCAACCAGCCCCCCACCATCGAGATGCTGCAACCGGTCGACAACGCTTCGCTCAACAGCAAAAAGCGCCAGGCACTCTACTACCGCGCCGAAGACAAGGACAATCCGGGTTCGCTGCGCTACTTCATCCGTATGGCGAAGAGCCCCGATGGCCGTAACCCGCCTATCTTCACCGACCCCGAAGAAAGCCTCATTGCCGCGAACATCGTCGAGAAGAGTTTCGAGATTATCGAGATCACTCCGGATTCCGTCGTGCGCAACAAGGTCAACCTCGCGGGCATCGTCTACTGGGACGTGTGGGTGACCGACGGCTACGACACCGTGTACGCAAAGCATATCAAGGATGGCGACAAGGAACGCCCCTGGAAATTCTACCTGGGCGAGACTAACGGTAACTCGAACATCGAGGATATCGACGGCAACCTCTGGGGCTACGCCAAGTACCAGGGTTGGACAGGCCACCACTCCACCATCCGCATCACGGCACTGGATACCCTCGGCAACAAGTTCTACACGCACACGAACGAGAAGGGCATGTACGACATCAACCTGAAACCGGGTATCTACAGCATTCTCGCGACCGACACTTCGGGCTACCGCTTTGCCGACACGCTCCTCAAGAAGCGCCAGGTATTCCCGGATGACACGCTCTTCCTCGACACGATGGTCCTGCGCGACACCTCAAGGCCTATCATCATGTTTGACCCGATAGACACGCTGAATGTCCGCGACTTCCAGTTCAACTTCAAGCTGTACGACTTCGGTTCGCAGGTAGCAAGCGCAACGGCATGGCTCGACGGGAAAGAGGTCGAATCGTCCTACTTCAGCACCAACAGCTGGAGCCGAAACGAGACAGGCATTACCGATGGCGAGCATCTGTTCAAGCTGGTCGTGAAAGATAGTGCAGGGCTTGTATCCGACACAGCGAAGATAACTTTCTACGTATACGCCTCGCTAATTACGCTATCCATCGATGGCAAGACATCGAAGATGGTGAATTCCTCGCAGTCAATCACGTTCACCGCAAAGGTCGAGAATGCCATCCCGATGCCGGATTCCTTGATTTGGGTAACCAATATCGAAGGCCTTGAAACATCCCGCACCAAGGTAAACCAAGACGATAGCATCGCGACATTCACCTTTAAAAAGCCGGGTCCGTCCATAGCCATGCAGTCGGGTGTATTCTACGAAATGGTTGCAAAGACGAAGGACAGCATCGTAACGAACAAGGTCCGTTTCGGGTTCTTCGACGATGGCCCCGTCGTCTACTTCGAAATTCCGGCAAACGACACCAGCGTTTCTATAAACGACGTCATTCCCTACACCATCTTTGCAGACGGGAACAACACCAACCCCGATGACAAGTCCTTCACGCTCGCCTGGGACTGCGACGGCGGCACACCGTGCCCGACAGACAATAGCCTGAACGGTTCTATTTCCTGGAGCACACCCGGTAAAAAGACCTTCACCGTAAGCATCACCAACTCCACTCCCGACAGCCGTCAAGATATACTCCACGTGAATGTGGTTAGCGACCCGCCCACAATCCAGGCATCATCGGAATCCATGGACAACAGGCACAAGATTAATTCTCCCGTAGACCTGAACGTTTCTGCAAGCGACAAGTATGGCTTCATCCAGAAAATCAGCTGGGGCTGCACGAACGGAACCATGGTTACCTTCGACTACGACACCACATTTACCGATTCTCCGAAGAGCATCACAAACGTTCCCATCACCGTTCTCATGCCGGGAACCGCTTCCGACAACTACAAGTGCATTATCAAGGCGACCGACGATGACGGAGAATCCGCCAACGATACCGTTTACTTCAGGGTACTCCTTGACCTGCCCTTTATCTCAATAAACAAGAAGAACCAGACGCTTACCATCAAGGACCAGACGCGAATCGACTTCGTTGCGGTCGATACCCTCGGGCAACTTGTCGGCTACGATATTGCCTGCGACAGCATCAAGGCCAACCTGAACAATTGGACTTCCATTTCGGCAAGCGCGCCGACGGTTACCATGCCGCCCGAGGCCTGCACGTGGTACTGCGCCATCCAGGTTACCGACGACGACAACAACACCGCGCGCGATACCGCAACATTCACCGTGTTACAGGACCCGCCGACCGTCGAGGTGCTCGGAAACTACACCGTCACCATCAAGGATACCATCAGGCTCGACGCCATCGCGAACGACCGCTATGGTGAAATCGCGCTCTACGAATGGGGATGCGGATCTGCAGGGACGGCCAACATCGGGTTTACCTACTCTAGTACAACCTCGCCGAGCTATTCCGCCGTCATGCCCGCCACGGCGCAGGATGACTACAGATGCATTATCCGCGTGACCGACGACGACGGCAACACCGCACGCGACACGACATTCATCAACATCATACAGGCGCCGCCGACCGTTATTGTCGCAAGCGAATCTGCAATCGTACGCGAAAACTACAACATCGTACTGAATGCAACCGCCTACGACTACCCCGACTACCCGGGCGAAATCGTGAAGCGCGAGTGGAGTTGCGGAGCTCCTTCCGATATTGCGACACACTGGAAGACCGTCTCGCAGTTCGATACCGTATGGAAGGCCCCTGCCGCCGTAGCCACGTTCTACTGCATTGCCCGCGTCACTGACGATGACGGCAATACGGCAACGGATACCATGAATATCGTCTTCTCGACCGAAACGCCCATCATCAACGTGAAGGACGAGGAAATCTACATCAGTGCCGGCGAGACATTCGAACTCAACGCAAGCGTAAACAACGTGTGGCAGGGAATCAGCTGGTTTACCTGGGAATGCTTTGACGCACAGAAGGACACCTCTCTCGAAAGCCACGTTACGCGGTACGACTACTATGCGAACGGTTCAAGTTTCTACGACTACCGCGAAGGCAGCTTTACCGTTGACGGCAGGGATATCTACTGCGTTGTCACCGCCGAGGAATCGAGTACCAAGGCTGAATTCCGTGACACCACGCATATCCATATCATCAAGGTATCGCCCGTGGGCGTGATTACTGCAGCCGACACCGTGTACCTGTGGAGCGGCGACGAATCCTTCGACAGCGGAGAACCCTACTACTTCTACACGTCGGAATGGGGTGGCCAGAATTCCACGCTCGGTACCATAGGCAATGCCAGCATGCAGGACTTCTGGTGGAACTTCAGCAACGTCGACGGCAACTACTACCGGGGCAACCGCGACGGTTCTCTCGACACCAGCACGCTCGAGTTCAACTCCGCGTTTATCCGTAGTACCCGCGAGAACTCCATGACCATCTGCCTCGACTACCGCGACAGTTCCGCAGAATACGTGACACAGGCATTCTACGCCAGGCACCGTGCCGAAGAGGTCTGCCGCAAGGTAACCTTCCGCAAGGCGTGGCGCAACCTCGCCACCAGCGATACCGTGCTCGAGACAGCCAAGATGACAACGCCCCCGGTACTCGAGACCATCGCGAACAAGCCTGTAATCGCCTACCTCAAGAACAGCACTACCGTCGTGACCAAGTACCTTGACGGTTCTACCTGGAATGCACTCAGCACGAGCGCGATTACCGCAACCGATTCCATCACGCAGCTTCGCATCAAGGCGGGCGGTTCCGACCTCTACCTCGCCGTGCTCACCAGCGCAGGCAAGCTCACTGTGTACAAGTCCGCTAGTGGCACATCGCCATGGGCAAACTTGGGCACTATCAGCGAAAAAGCCTCGACCATCGCGCTTGACTGCCACCCCACTTCCGGCAACCCGCTCGTGAGCTACATCGATACAGAGACGAATGCATCAAAATACAGCCGCTGGAATGGTTCTGAATGGGCTGCAGCCGACGTGAGCGTCCCAACATACCGCACGTTCACCACAACCAACTGCCGCACAGAGCACCGTAAGACCGTCTGCGATACCACATACACGAACCACCCGCTAAAGATGCGCGAACTGCAGCCCGCATACCTGCAGGGCGGCGCACTCGCATTCGTATTCGTCGACACGACGACATCGTACAAGGCTTACTACACGCTCTACGACAACGGGTATAACGTGAAGAAGAACTCCGAGACTATCGCAACCAACGTGAACGGCGTTAACCTCGCTGTTTCCGGCAGCACGCTCTACATGGGATTCCTGAACCGCGATACCGAGCACTACGGCCCGTACGTGTACAAGGGAGACGTGGGCACGAATTCCATCACGTGGAACAAGTCGGGCGTGTACGGGGCCTCCATCCACGAAGGCCTCCTTGCCTACCATATCTACATCAAGGCTTACGACGGCAAGCTCTATGCCATCGTCGACGACAAGGGCAAGCCCTCGCTCGCACAGAGCCACGTGTTCAAGCTAGACGGGAACACCTGGAAACTCATGGGCGAAAACGAGCTGCCCTACTTCAAGACGGTATTCTACAACAACAAGCACTACTACCTGCGCGGATCTGTCCCGAACATCGCCATCGCCGGCAACGGGAAGGTCTACATTTCCATGCTCGCCTGGGAAAACGCGGGCGGTAGGGGTGTGAACTTCGGACCCATCGTCATGAAGTATGTTGCAGATACCTGGACAGTACACTGATTTTAAATAACGGAGATTTTAATGAATATCGAAATTGCAGCGATTTGTGATGCGGCCACCGCGAACGGCATTGGCGGAAGGCTCAACATTCTTGGCGCATTTGACAGGGTGTTCCCCGCACAGTTCCCCTTCGTGATACCGCAATGCGCAGCCGCATTCCGTATCCGCTACCAGCGTTCCGAAATTGGCACGCACAAGCTGGCACTCTCCATCGAGGACGTTTGTGGCCACCCGATCGTGCCCGTCATGGAATCAAACATTCCCTTCGAGCCGGTCGCCACCGGGCTCGATACGGCAGCAATCAACCTGGTACTCAATATGCAGCGCCTGCAGATTGCCCGCCCCGACAAGTACATCGTGCGCCTTATCGTCGATGGCGAGGAACTCATATTCCTGCCGCTCTACATTCTCGAGGACCCGCGGGCAAAGCAGCGCGCGAATCCGCCTGCAGATGGCGAGATGAGGAACTAGGCACGCGATGCGCCTGCGCCTAAAATTCCCGGCTGTAGCAACCGCACTTGTGGCGGGGGCGTTCACGCTCATTGCCTGCAGCGGCATCAACGACAGCTGGGAAGTAAAGGGCGGTGGCTACATTAAGTACAACGTAAATGGTGGCGAGAGCCACACCATCGAGCTCGGACCGGACGACGTGGAAGTTCCCTTTATCCGCAACAGCCACCATTACCTGTACGTAAAGACACAACTCGAGGAAAGCAGCCGTGGGGACCAGATTGCCTTCATGGTGAACAACCCCAAATTGGGCAACAACGCGCCCGTGCAGGAATATTCCTGGTTCAGCATGGAATTTTCCGAACAGGGCCGTATTTTTACCGAGAACAGCACCGTACATATAGACCAGAAGGACGATTCCACCTGGACCGCCGACCTGGAACTCTACGCTACGGACTGCCGGAACGGGCACTGCATCGACACGCTCCCGAAGCTGAAAATCACCGGCAGATTCCGCTACTGGATACCCGTAGAATACCGCTAGACCCCCAAAAATGGGTCAAAATCGCCCCTTGACAAAACGGGTACAAGTTTCTACTATTGGGCTACCTTAATGGTCGATTAGCTCAGTTGGTTAGAGCGCCACCTTGACATGGTGGAGGTCACAGATTCGAGTTCTGTATCGACCACTCGAAAGCCCCGCAATAATGCGGGGCTTTTTCGTTATGCTACAAGAGAGGGCTCCAACAAGCCCTCCCTACAAAAAAAGAAACCGCCCTTGCAGGCGGTCCCTTGAATTGCTTTAAGGCAAGTTAAGATTACTTCTTAGCCTTGGTCTTAGCAGCGTCAGCCTTGAGAGCAGCACCGGCCTTGAAGCCGACGGTCTTGGAGGCCTTGATCTTGATGGTGGCGCCAGTCTGCGGGTTGCGGCCAGTACGGGCAGCGCGAGCCTTGACAGCGAAAGTGCCGAAGCCGATCAGCTGGACGTTGCCGTCCTTCTTGATGCCAGCGGCGATGCCGTCGAGCACAGCGTCGAGAGCGCGAGCAGCAGCAGCCTTGGATTCAATACCAGCTTCCTTGTTGGCGAGGATGGCGTCGATGAGTTCTTGTTTGTTCATTTTTTAACTCCTTGAGTTGTTGAGATTAATTGTATGGTGATATTATACCTTTTTTTTAAGCATGTGGAATACTTTTTTTAAAAAAAGTGTCTTTTTCTGAGCCCTTTAAAATCAAGCCTCGGGCGGTGGTCCGACCTCCGTAGACTCCGCTTCGGCAGCGTGTTCGTGGAACCTCTTGAGGTACACCAGGCATATGCAGGTGAAGGGTATGGCAACAAGTAAACCTAAGAAGCCCAACAACTTACCCCATATAGAAAGCGACAGGAGAATGCCCACCGGAGGCAGGTCCATGGAGCCTCCGACAATGCGCGGCACAAGGAAAAAATCCTCGATAACCTGCACCACCAGGTAGATGGAGCCGATGATGAGCGCGACCTCCCAGAACGGCAGTCCGGTGTTGAGAGCGTGGACGACCGCCAGTAGTAGTGCGAGCGGGATAGTCGTGAGCTGCATGTAAGGTATCATGTTGAGCGCTCCGGAGAAAAGCCCGAAGGCGACCCCCATAGGCAGTCCCATCACGCCAAAGCCAATGGCGTAAAGGATTCCGACGATAAGGGCGACCAGCGCCTGAGCTCGGAAGTAGTTACCCATGAATTTGTCTGTATCCATTGCAAACAAACTAGCCTTACGGCGGAAACGCACCGGGAACGCATTCAGGATGCCGTTACGAATCTTGTGCATGTCAAGCATGATGAACACGAGATACATGAAGATAATCGCAGCACTCGAGAACCACACGGCAACCGTACCCGTGTACGAGAGCACGCCCCACGCGCCGGGCAACACCTTCGAGGCGATATTCTGCACTTCGCTCCAGAAATCCATGTGCTGCATGGCGGCTGCTAGTTTGTCCCAAGAAACCATCTCGCGGACCGTTTCCCACAGGTTGGCGGGCAGGAACTCGTTCAGTCGCGAAGACCATTCGGAGTCGGTGAACATCCTTGCAATCAACACGCCAAGCGTCTGGACTTCGTGCACGATTTGTGGAATAAACAACTTGCCTACGCCGAAAAGTATCAGAGCAAACGCAAGCAGCACGATAATAACGGCAATCACGCGCTTTTTTACCAGCGTCTGCAGCTTGTTCACAATCGGGTCGACAATGTAGGCGATAAGGAACGCGGCAAAGAACGGGAACAGCACTCCGCGCAGGTAGTACACGAGCGCAAGCGAAATCCCGAGGCCGACCGTCCACAATATAAACCGCATAACGCGATCGAGCGTCCAGTGCTTAGACATCTTTCCTCCCGTTTTTCGCGGGGCGTCCAATCACCCCGAAAAATTTCAGTTCAAGTACCACGAATACGGCAACCATCAGGGCAAGCACAATAAACATGGCGCGTTCAAAATTCCGGTCGATTCCCCACGCACGAACCGACTTCACCTCGATTTCGTCGGGAATCCCGCGCATTACCCCGTCGCCGTTCACCACCTCGAGCGAAAGGGCGCGGTGCAGGTACGTGCGGTCATCATCCTCTTCCATGCCCATGGCCGAAATCCACCACACGGCGGTCCTGAACTTGTTTATCGCAAAGCGCTCGCTGGTAAATGAACGCGAAGCCGGGACGCTCATGACCACAGGGCGCAAGGTTTCGCGGAAGCCTTCCTTAGTATATACCGGATCGTCCGTCAGGATACGCACCGTAACGGAACGCATATACTTTGTAGCGAACACGACTTCCATGGAATCAAACCGCGAAAAGTCGAAATGCCCTACGGGACGGCTGTTCACCGAATTGAGGTTGAACCCGACACCTACCGCCGGGTACGCGACACCCGAGCGCACGTTAATGTTCACACCGAGCAGCGAATCGCCCGCGACCACATCGCAGGTGGAGGTGCCGCCGAAGGCGGAATCGTCGAGCGGATAGAGCGGATACGCTCCATAGGGGAAGAACGTGCACCCCATCTGCCGGAATGCGCCGAAAGCCCACGCCCACACTCCGAGCGCTACCAGAAAAACCGCAAGTAAGACAACCTTACTTCTTAGATTCATCGTTCCCCGTCTTGTGGCGAAGCCCCACGGCAGCAATAGTCAGCAAGATAAACGAGACAAGCACTATGCCGAAATACAGGTTGCTTATCCCCCAGAAAGAAACTTCATATAACTTAAGCGTAAATTTTTTCCCGCGGGGGTGATTCCAGCCCGGCACAATCTCGACGCGCGCGACCTTTTCCTGGTGGCGCTTGTTGTATTCCTTCGACACCTGGGCGGTCTCGTACCAGAAATCGGGCGTATAGAATTCTTCCATCGGGACGGCCACGCGCTGCCTGCCCTCCTTCACGGGGACTTCCTTCAGCAAAAGCTTGAACGTCGCGGGCTTCTCGATGTCGGTCACGTCCGGGTCGAACGTCCACACCTTCACGATGACTTCGCTTATGCCCCGGGCCTCCACGTCCACGAAAACGGTATCCACGAAGGTCCAGTTCCGGTAATCCTTTTTACCCTGCGGGTCAAGGTTCCAAAGGAGCCCGCACCACGCGAACTTCACGGAGTCGGCCCCGAGCATGCACGAGAATTCGGCTTCACCGCCATTCACACTGAGGCTCGCTTCCGACGCCCCTCCATCGGAGCGGTCGTCATAACCATCGAGCGTTACGCCTTCGGGCACGGGCAGCAGGTCTTCCTTGAACGAACGATCAGGGAGCAATGCGTAGGCGACAAGTATCGCAATAGCGATAAGCGCAAGAACCGCGTATGTCTTTTTCATCTTATTCGAATATCTTCTTCAGGTGGAGGTTGTACTGTATTTCATCCAAGGGGTCGACCTCGGGCATTTTTTCTCCAAACCACTTGTTTACCAGCGCATCGATTGCACGGATAAAGAAGAAATGATGCTTCCCGCTGCTCGGTTTCTGAAACGGCGAATCCAGCGTACGCTTCAGAATCGCAAGCATCTGCGAGGGCGGCAGGTGGAACATCTTGCAACAGGTCGTCACCTTGCCGGGAATCCCGTAGTCGGGAATATTGCCGTCCACAAGAGGCTCGCCGTGGTCTATGCAGCAGGCGCCCGTCATGTCGGGATCGGGCACGTTCTTCGCCTTGAGGGCGTTATACCACATCTCGCGGGAACGGTCGGGAATGTCGCCACGCAGCGCCATCGTCTGGTCGCACGGGAAAAACGTCGAGAAGCACTTGGGGCAAATGCGCAGGTCCAGATGGCCTATCTTCGACGCCACCACCTCTGTTTTGCAAAACGGACAATTACTCATGTAAGGGAATATAGCAAATATGTAGCATAACCGCCCGCAACTAATATTTATATTTATCGCATGCGTTACGGTGACATTTCTACATTCCAGAGTGGCGTTGCCA
>JAEEGH010018381.1_pt1 | contig 14797 bp, 12 predicted proteins | sample 9134181 | NCBI WGS metagenome assembly JAEEGH01 (sample SAMN16246544, study PRJNA631951) | gut metagenome | biome: gut microbiome; feature: rumen; material: DP-attached | host: Bos | place: Iran: Karaj | collected 2018-10 | reverse complement strand
GACGCTGCTGACGTCGATGAATGAGTCTATAAGGAATGAGAAACCCCAGCAGACCCTCCCCCGGCCCCTCCCTGTTGAGGGAGGGGAGAATAAGGTAAATGCCCCCCTCCCTCAACAGGGAGGGGCCGGGGGTGGGTCTGCCGGAGGTGGGTCTTCCATCGAAACCCTCCTCATCCGCGAGATTATCCGTCATGGTGATGAGGTGATTTACGACAACGTGGAGACGGAGGATGGAGGCACGATGAAGCTCACCGTGGCGCAGTACGTGGACTTCGACCTGCAGCAGGACGAGATACTGTTCTCGAATCCGCTGTATAACCAGGTGCTGGCCGAGGCCGTGGACCATAGCGGCGAGGAAGGCTTCAAGGCTGAGAGCTACTTCACGAACCACCCCGACATTGAGGTGAGCCAGTTGGCCACACGTCTGGCCATCGACCGCCACCAGCTGGGCGGGCGTTTCGTGATGAAGCCCCGCGAGGGTTCGTTGCGGCAGCGCGTCGTTCACCTGGTGATGGATTACAGGATGGAGCTGATCAACCAGCGGCTGAAAGAGATTCAGGTGGCCTTGCGCCAGACTCCGGCCGACCCCGAGCAGGTGACGGCTTTGCTGCAGGAGTTCAAGGACACCCAGGAACTGCGCGACACCCTGGCCCGACGGCTCGGGAGCGACGTGATGAAGTGAAAAGGTAAAAGGTAAGAGGTAAAAGGTAAGTAAAATAGTCAAATAGTAAAATAGTCAAATAGTAAAACAACAAAGGTGTACTACATTGAAAAGCGAATAGAGATTTCGGCTTGCCATAGGCTGGATCTCGACTACGAGAGCAAGTGTACGAGGGTGCATGGCCACAACTGGGTCATTATCATCTACTGCCGTTCACGTGAACTGAACCATAGCGGCATGGTGATAGATTTCTCGGACATCAAGCACATCATCAAGGACCGCCTGGACCACCAGGTGCTGAACGACGTGCTGCCCTTCAACCCGACGGCAGAGAACATTGCCCGTTGGTGCGTGGAGGAGGTGCCCCATTGCTACAAGGCGATGGTGCAGGAGTGTGAAGGCAACATTGCTATCTATGAAAAGGATTAACGACATCTTCTACTCGCTGCAGGGCGAGGGGCACAACACGGGACGGGCAGCGGTGTTTATCCGTTTCGCGGGCTGCAACCTGCGCTGCTCGTTCTGCGACACGGAGTTCGACACCTATCGCGAGATGAGCGACGAGCAGATACTGGAGGCTATCAGTCAGTACCCTGCCCGCTTCGTGGTGTTGACCGGTGGTGAGCCGACGCTGCAGGTGGACGAGGCCTTCGTCGAACTGCTCCACCAGCACGGCTACGAGGTGGCGATGGAGAGCAACGGCACACGTCCCGCTCCCCAGAACCTCGACTGGCTGACAGTGTCGCCGAAAGTGAGAAGTGAGAAGTTAGAAGTGAAAAGTGAGAAGTTGGCTGATGAGCTGAAGGTGGTGTTCGACGAGACGACCGCCCCGGAATCCTACCTCTCACTTCTCACTTCTCACTTCTCACCTCTCTTATTCCTCCAGCCCTGCGACACGGGCGATGCTGCGCGGAACGAGGCCATCGTAGCCCGCTGCGTAGAATATATCAAGGAGCATCCGTGGTGGCGGTTGTCGTTGCAGACCCATAAACTGGTAGGATTTAAGTGAAGATATGCTGAACCTGATACTGGTCATCATCTACTACGTCATTGTCGTGCTGACCGTTGTCCATGTTGTGATGGACAACCGGCAGCCCGCCAAGACGATGGCGTGGACCCTGGTGATATGGTTCGTACCCGTTGCCGGTATCATCTTCTACCTGTTCTTTGGCATCAACACCCGCAAAGAGCGGACGACCAACCAGCGTTCGCTCGACGAGTTGTCGAAGCGTTCGATGTTGGGCTTTGTTGAGCAGCAGGATTTGCGGCTGCCCGATGACCATAAGCCTGTCATCGACCTCTTTATCAACCAGAGCTTTTCGCTGCCCTTCAAGACGGACAGCATCGTGACCTACACTGACGGCTACCAGTTCTTCCCCGCATTGCTCAGCGCTATCAGCAAGGCTCGCAGCCACATCCACATCGACATGTACATCTTCGAGGAGGATGCATTGGGCAACCTCATAGCCGACGCCCTCATCCAGAAAGCCCGCGAAGGGGTGGAAGTGCGCGTCATCTACGACGACGTGGGGTGCTGGAACGTGCCCCACCGTTTCTATGAAAGGATGCGTGAAGAGGGTATCGAGGTGGTGCCCTTCCTGCCCGTCCGCTTCCCGCAGTTCACCAGCAAGGTGAACTACCGCAACCACCGCAAGCTCATTGTCATCGACGGCGAGACGGGCTTCATGGGGGGCATGAACATTGCCCTGCGCTATGTGTCGGACACTTGGCGCGACACGATGGTCAAGGTAACGGGTGCCGGCGTCTATGCCCTGCAGCGCAGCTTCCTGATTGACTGGTACTTCGTCGACCGCACCTTGCTGAGCGACCGCAAATACTACCCGGCCTCCTCGCTCCATTCCCAGAATACCACACAGCATGCCCCGTCAACCATCCTGCAGGTTGTCACCAGCAGTCCGGTGGTACCCTATCCGGAAATCATGCAGGGCTTTGTGCGCATCATCCTTGCCGCCAAGCACTACGTCTATATCGAGACGCCCTATTTCCTGCCTACGGAGCCGGTGCTCTTTGCCCTGAAGACCGCCGCCATGGCCGGGGTCGACGTGCGCGTCATAGTACCCCGCAAGAACGATTCGTGGTTTGTCGACTGGGCAGGACGCAGCTATCTGCGCGAGGCTGCCGAGGCTGGTGTGAGGGTGCTGCTCTATGAGGCGGGCTTCCTGCACTCCAAGATGCTGGTCTGCGATGACAGCATCTCGACGTGCGGCTCCACGAACGTCGACTTCCGCTCGTTCGAGAACAACTTCGAAGCCAACGTCTTCTTCTACGGAGAGGATTCGGCCTTGCAGCTGAAGCAGGTGTTCCTGGCCGACGAGGCAAAGGCGGTAGACCTGACCGACGTGCCCGAGCGGATACGGCCGAAGTTCAGTACGCGGCTGTGTGAGAGTGTGCTGAGGTTGCTGGCCCCGCTTATGTAAAGATGCTGAAGTTCACGCTGCCATAGGCGCGGCGCTCCCTGAAATGGGGGTTGGCCGAGAAGTCATGGTCTTTGCCATGTTCGAAGACGAAGACGCCGCCTTCGGCCAACAATTCTTTTTCAAAGATGAGTGCCGGAATGGTGGGCAGCTCCTTCAGGGCGTAAGGCGGGTCGGCAAAGATGAAGTCGAACTGCTGCTTGCACGACTTGATGAAGCGGAAGGCATCGCCTCGGATAGGCAAGACCCCTCCCTGCCTCCCCTGTTTAGGGGAGGTGATTTGTTCTCCCCCTAAACAGGGGGAGTTAGAGGGGGTATGCAATTTCTTCAGACATTCGCAGATGAAGCGATGATGGTCGCGGTCGTACTCGACGCTGACCACCCGGCTGCAACCCCTCGACACCAGTTCTAACGAGATGCTGCCCGTACCCGAGAAGAGGTCGAGTGCCGTAGCCCCCTCAAAATCGAGGTAGGCCGTCAGCACGTTGAAGATGTTCTCCTTGGCAAAGTCGGTCGTCGGTCTTGCCTTGAACGTGCGGGGAATCTCGAAGTGGCGTCCCTTGTAAATGCCTGTAATAATCCTCATCGTCCCTTCGTGAATAGTGCCATCAGGTCGAACGGCATGCCCTTGATTTTCGTGACAGGGGCACGGTTGAATTCGGCCGACGGGTTAATGATATACACATTCTGCAGGTAACGGCGCAGTTCGCTGATCAGTTCGCTCTGCTCGTCGGTCAGGCCTTCGCCCACCAGGTGCAGCTCGTCGTGCTCGGCATTGAGCATCTGCTGCTTCCAGACGTAGAGCAGGAAGTAGAGGACATCGTGGGAACGGGCCGTCTCAAACTGGTTGTAGAACTTGAAGCGGTTCTGATGGAACGAGAAGATGTCGAGCTTCTGGTCGTGCAGGTAGCCGTAGAGCTTTCCTCTGGCACCCGTGAACGAGCGGCGGTGCAGGTGTCGCCATACCGGTGTCAGGGCGACGACGATTTTCACGTCGCCGAAGTTGTCTTCGAGCACGGTCTTCACGTCCTTGTTGATGGCAAACACCGCCACGGCATTCAGGTCGGGCAGCACGTTGTAGAGCACGCTCTCCTGCTCCTTGCGGGGGAAGGAGTGGTTGTACATGTCGTCCATCTTGCTCTCTTCGAAAATCTCGATGGGAATCAGCAGTATCGGAACGTCCACCATGACCAGTGCCTTCCTAATGCCCATCCTGTCGAGGGCGGCTCCCTTTAATGCCTCACGCAGGTTGGCTGCCACCGAGATGCCGCTCTTCATGACGTATGGCTCGTAGGTGACGGGGGCCTCGGTCTGCGAGGCATCTATCGTCGAGAACGACAGGTGATGGCGTCCTAAACGGATGATAATACGTCCCTTACCTTGTAGATTCAGCTCGTTGCTCATCATTTATCTTTCAGATTGTGACTTACTTTGAAAAAAAATAGTTACCTTTGCGCCTGCAAAGATACAAAATAATTCTGAATAATGATAGGCGACGAGCTAAAATATCGCATCAGACAGTCATTTGGCCTTGTTCCGACGTTGGAGCAGGAGCAGGCCATACAGGTGTTTGCCGACTTCATGACCGATGCCGGCAGCCGTGTCTGTATGGTGCTGCGCGGTTCGGCTGGCACGGGAAAGACGACGCTGGCCGGTGCCATCGTCCGCGGCTTGGCGTCGTTGAAGCAGAAGATGGTGCTACTGGCACCGACGGGTCGTGCTGCCAAGGTATTCTCCCTCTATGCCGGCAGTCCTGCCTACACTATCCACCGCCGCATCTACCGCCAACGGACGGCGGGCGACTTGTCGTCGTTCAACCTGAATGTGAACCTGCAGCGCGACACCTTATATATAATAGACGAGGCCTCCATGATTGCCAATCAGGGCTACGGCGACTCCATGTTTGGCAGCGGCTGCCTGCTCGACGACCTCATGGAGTTTGTCTATGGTGCCGACAACAACTGCCGCATGCTGCTCATCGGCGACCGAGCCCAGCTGCCGCCGGTAGGTGAGGAGGATAGTCCGGCCCTGATGACGCCCGTGCTCCGTGCCTACGGCATGAAGGTGTATGAAGCCGACCTCAACGCCGTCCTACGCCAGTCGCAGGAGTCGGGCATCCTCTATAACGCCACGAGCATCAGAAACCTCCCCATGGAAGGAAGGGTTCCCCAAATCCAGTTTGCCGACTTTGACGATATCCAGATGGTGCCTGGCGACGAACTCATAGAGTCGCTGAACACCAGCTACAGCAGGGTGGGGGAGGACGAGACCATCGTCATCACCCGCTCCAACAAGCGGGCCAACATCTACAATCAGGGCATACGCTCCACCGTGTTAGGCTGCGAGGACGAACTGTGCCGGGGCGACCGGCTGATGATTGTGAAGAACAACTACAGCTATTCCCTGGGAGGTTTGGAGGGGGTGGAGGGAACCTTCATCGCCAACGGCGACGTGGCTGTGGTGCAGCGCGTACGCAATATCCACGAGCAGCATGGCTTTCGCTTTGCCGAGGTCACCCTGCAGTTTCCCGACTACGACGACTGTGAACTGACGGCCACCGTCCTGCTCGACACGCTGACCTCGGAGTCGCCCTCCCTCACCCGTGAACAGCAACAGCAGCTCTACGACCGCGTGATGGAGGACTATGCCGACATCCCCCTGAAGAGTGACCGCATCAAGAAGCTGAAGGCCGACCCTTACTACAACGCCCTGCAGGTGAAGTTTGCCTACGCCGTCACCTGCCACAAGGCACAGGGCGGCCAGTGGGCACACGTCTACATTGACCAGGGCTACATGACTGACGACATGCTCACGCCCGAATACTACCACTGGCTCTATACGGCCTTCACCCGTGCCACGGAGCGGCTGCTGCTCGTGAACTGGCCAAAGACGCAAACATTGAACGTTGAACATTGAACGTTGAACGTTGAACATTGAACGTTGAACATTGAACTAATAACTACATAACAAAATGAACAAACTACTTATCGCATCCTTCTTTACTCTATTCGTTGGCACCGCAAATGCGCAACGTGAGTACACCCCGTCGCCCGTCGAGGGCACCGTCTGGAACGCACCGGGAAATGCCAATCCCTTCATCCCCGGCTACTTTGCCGACCCCACCATCCGCAAGTTCGGCGACATCTATTATCTCTATGCCACCACCGACGGAACAGGCAACGGCTACGGGCCGGCACAGGTGTGGGTGAGCAAGGATTTTGTGAACTGGCAGAACATCGTCATGAACTGGCCTACGACCGAGGTGGTGTGGGCCCCCGACGTGGTACAGCAGCCCGACGGCCGCTTCCGTTACTACTACTGCGAGCCCTGCGTCATCAGCATCGGTGAAAGTGACTCGCCGATAGGCCCGTGGCGAAACATCCTGGGCAAGGAGGATGCTGTGATGGTGCCCGACCGCTACATCCATAACGTCATCACCCTCGACCCTCAGCTGTTCCGCGACGACGACGGCAGCGAATACCTCTACTTCACCACTTGGGGCATCTACAAAGGATTTGGGTGCGGGGTAGCAAAATTAAGGGATAAGGGAAAAGTGAATAGTGAAAAATTTGCTGCCGCAATACCTTCACCTGATGGGACACCGGTAGGAAATTCTTCACTATTCACTTTTCACTCTTCACTTGGGTCTGCCCGCCATTGGAACGAGAATCACCCCTTCCCCATCGCCGCCGACTCGTTCTTCACCGAGAAGCGGCTCATTCCTAATACCGAGCTGAAGGACATCTTCGAGGCACCGTTTGTCTTCAAGCGTAACGGCATCTACTACTTCACCTACTCCAGCGGCTCCTGCCATACCGATACCTACCGTGTGCAGTATGCCGTGTCGAAGGTAGGACCGATGGGACCGTTCGAGTACAAGGGTGAGCTGCTGACCACCAACGAGAACCAGACCGTTCACGGCCCAGGCCACCACTCGGTGCTGGAGCACGACGGCCACTACTACATCGTCTACCACCGCCACAACCTGCCCCGCTCCGTCCACGGTTTCAACCGCCAGGTGTGCATCGACGAGCTGAAGTTCGATGCCGAGGGTAATATCGTGCCCATTGTGCCGACGCACAATGCACAGCACGTGGACATCTTCAAGAACGCCTCGAAGTACAAGAACCTTGCCTACGGTGCCAAGGTCACCGCCTCTTCCTACTACGACGAGTGGTTTAAGCCCGAATATGCTGTGGACGACAACAACGCCACGCTGTGGAAGGCACGTAAAGTGGCTATGGGCGAATGGCTGCAGATAGACCTCGGAAAGCCGATGAAGTTCAACGAGGTGTGGACGCAGTTCGAGTATGCTACCTTCTTCTATCAGTATAAGATTGAGACCTCGACCGACGGTGAACAATGGCAGCTCTATGCCGACCGCACCAGCAACACCATGCAAGGCTCGCCGATGATTGACAAGGGCAAAGCAAAGGCCCGCTACTTGCGCATCACCATCACCGACGCCCAGAAGAACGGCCACATGCCTGCCATCTGGAACGTCAAGGTGTGGCAGAAGGCGCCCCAGTTGCCTGTCACCGAGGTGGAGAGTAACGACGGTTATCCTGGCATGCACCAGAAGGACGTGGACGTCAGTGAGCGGCAGGCCGCCAATGCCGTCATGGTATTCGATGCCGGCAAGACGGCCAAGAACAGCAACCAGCCCTTCGACATCACTGAGATAGAGACCTACGGCCAGGACAGCAACCATCCGTCGATGAAGTTCAAGGCCAACAAGCCCATCCGCATGAGGGTGAAGGACGGCAAGTGGGGACTCTTCCTGAACGGTACGCAAAGCCTCGTTAGCGAGCTGCCGTTGCCCAAGACCTACCGCTACAACTCGCCCTACACCATCATGGCCTCGGTGCTGAGCACGAAGGTAGGCCCTGTATCGACCGTAGCGTCGCTCTCTACCTCGCGTGCCGACCTGGCCACTACCGAGTTCCGCTTGGGTACCGACCCCGCAACGGGACTCCTGAACCACAACGGCTCGTTCGAGAGCTGCGGCGCTCCCCAAGAGATCAAGGCGGGCGAAGGCAAGTGGCAGCTGTGGACGGTCGCCTTCGACGGATGGATGGAGCGGGCCTACGTGGACGGCAAACTGGTCAGGGAGCAGAACAACTTCCTGATGGTACGCCCCGAGGGTCACATCACCATCGGTGCCGACGGCACAGGGGCCAACAATTTCATGGGCTACATCAATATGCTGACGATACTGCCCCACGCCATGACGGCGGCGGATATTCAGAAGAGCTACGACTCCTACCGTCAGTTGCCAGCCTTGCCTTCGCTCGGCGACGATGACTTCGAGGAAATCGACCCCGACAGCAAGTTCACGCTGTCGCCCACGTCGAAGCCCGTCTTCGAACGCCGAGAAGCGTTCACCCTCTCGGCCACGACACCCGCTTTCAACGACAACCCGCTCCAGAACGGCGGCTACGTCTATCAGGAGGTGACGGGCGACTTCGTAGTGATGTGTCGCGTCAGCGATATGGAAGGACTGAAAGAGCATAGCGTGAAAGGTTACAACGAGGGCGGTATCCTCATTATCTCCCCCTCTATCGGAGGGGGCTGGGGGGAGGCTTTTCAGCTCGGCGCCTTCCCGCTCTACAACTGTGGCAACATGCTGACCTCGCTCAGCCGCCGGGGCCGTCCGCAGTTCCCCAACTACAAGGGCTACGACTTCGACCCCATCATCCAGTTTGAGCGTCGCGGTCATCTGCTCTTCGCCCGCACCAGCCGTGACGGCAAGACGTGGAACAACATGCCTGGCTCCCCCATGGAGGTCAACGACAACACGCTCGGCGTTGGTGTCTACCAGACCACCTACAGCGACAATACGTCGTGGGTGAAGTTCAGCGACTTCGTCATCTATCAGTGATATAGTCAAAGCAATCGAAATCACGGAACCCCATCGCCTCAAGCTGCCGGCGGCTTCTGACTATGTCGGCCTGCGTGTTGTAGCTTGGGATATGGGGCAGGCGGATGGTCACCCGTTCGAGGTCAACGTGGTCGGCCAGCCACTGGAGGTTTTCTATTACGCGACTGTTGTCCCGTGAGGTGTAGCAGTAGTAGATGTCGGGATTCATGTCCTTCACGTCCACATAATAGTGGTCGATGTAGGGTGCTACCGTCTCGAGTGCCCGTCGTTCAACGTTCAGCGAAGTCTCGATATAAATACGCCATTCCATCGGGCGCCGCATGCAAAAATCCGCGATTCCATCGGCATTCAGCAGCGGTTCGCCACCTCCGAAAGTGATGCCGCCATTCGTTGCTTTGAAGTATAAATCATCGACCGCCACCTCGTCTAAAATCTCCTCCACTGTCATCTGCCGCCACACACCGTCAGCCCGCAGGCACTGTGCGTTCAGACAGTATTTACAGCGCAGCGGACAGCCGTGGAAGGCCACCAGCGTGGTCACGCCCTGTCCGTCAGTTGTGAGACGGTGGCGGCAGATGCCAATGAGGGGAACTTTCATTTCAGTCGGAATCTAACGGGTATTGTATATTTTATAGCGACCGTCACGCCGTTCTGTCGGCCAGGTATCCATTTGGGCATAGCCTCGACTACACGCAGCGCCTCGGCATCCAGCTGCGGGTCGACGCTCTTGACAACTTTCGCATGGCTGATGCTGCCGTCGCGCTCTACGACGAAGGTCACGACGACGCGGCCCTGAGTGCACGCCTCTTCGCACTCTGGCGGGTATTGCACGTTAGTGTCTATATACTCCATCAGCTTTCTGTCGCCACCCGGGAACATCGGCATCTGCTCGGCTATGTCGCCGAATAACTCTGTGGTGTCAGGGGCTACCGGTGGCTCGACGGCCACTTCGCCCACCCTGCCAATCACCATCTCATCATCCCATTCCTCTTGCGTAACGAGCGGAGCATTCCGGGTACGGGCGGCTTTCTGAGACTGCTTCTCTTCTACGAAGCTCGCCGTGTCGGGCTCTTCGGGAATGGCAATCTCGCCCACTACCATACGTTCCGTGGTAGTATCTGCACATACCACGTCGCCCTCCGACAGATGGGGCTTATTCGTAACGACCTTCGTGCTCGCCTGGGTGCAGGCCGAGAGCAGTCCGGCCGACACGCCGATGATTGATACAGCGCGTCCTAATTGTCGTCGCAACCCGAGCTGCTGTTCCAGATAGCGCACCTCAGCCTCGCAGGCCGGACAGGTGCCACGGCACTCTCCCTGGTGGTGACACTCACGCGGTTCATACTCAATTTCGTTGGCGTCGGCTACCTGCTTACGGATAGTCTTCAGCACGCCGCAAATGGCTTTTCCTCTTGTCATAATCTTCTTCGTTTTAAGTTTGATGCTGCAAAGTTACAAAACAAAAAGCCCGCTGTCAAGAGCGGGCCGTGCATTGACACAACGTTTGTCTGTAACCGCTTGTCAATCAAGAGGGTTTTGTGGCGTGTCCTTGCAGACTGACACACGTTTACTGTCGTCACTATATAGTAAAGTCTTCCTCCTTCGGCAGTTCCGTATCGCTGAATTCATTCTTGGTGTAGGTCTGCCGGAACTGCAGGGTGAGCCTTTTTCCATCGACCGATGCGCTGCAGGTGACGAGGTGCGGCTTGCCGATAGAGTCAATCCTGGCGGTGATGCTGGCATCGTATGCCTTGTCGTCATATGCCTTGAGCTCAATCTGTCCCTTACACGAAATCGCCGTGCTGTCGGCATTATACGTAATGTCGTCGGAATAGAACTTGGCGAAGTCGTTGATACCCACAACCAGACCGTACCCTAACAAGATTTCGCTCTCCTCATCATCGTCGGTAACGATAGAGGCGGTACGCTTCACATACTTGGTATAGCCTTCCATGATACTGTCGTTATCAAAGTACCCGCGTACCTTAATGTCACCATTCATAAAGAATCCCTTCTCAGAATAGTCATAATACTTCACTTCCTTGTCGTCATTAGCAGGGATTACATCATCGTCGTCTTTGCTGCACGAAGCAAAAGAACCACATAAAACCACGGCTGCAAGAGCCATTAAAATCATCTTTTTCATTTTACCTTTGTTTTTTAAATCGTTTGACGGTGCAAAGGTACGGCGAATATTCTGACCCTGCAAATATCTGGGATATTCTGCACGATTCTGTGATGAGTGACATGATTCTGTGATGAATGGCACGAAATGCGCTTATGGCAGGGATAAGCGGCTGACCGTATCGCTGATGTTCCGTTTTGCCACCTCTTTGCGCATGGCTTCTTCGAGGGTGATGCCGTCGGGATTGATACAGGCTACCCGTGCGAAACCAGCCTTCAACAGTTCTTCCTGGTTCTTGATTCTTCCGGCAATCAGACAGACGGGCACTCCCGCCGACCGCTGAAGGATTCCCATCGGCAGCTTGCCCATCAGTGTCTGGCGGTCGGCAGCACCTTCGCCTGTGATGATGAGGTCGGCATCCTTGACCATTTCGTCGAAGTGGATGGTTTCGAGCAGCAGTTGAATGCCAGGCTTGCAATCTGCATCCAGATATTGCAGGAAGGCATAGCCAAGCCCACCGGCGGCTCCGGCACCTTCTTCCTGCGAGCGGTCGTAGCCGAAATGCCTGGCAGAGTCTTCGGCAAATTTCCTTGCCCGCTCGTCCAATTGCAACACGTCATCGGCTGTAGCTCCCTTTTGCGGAGCAAACACTTGGGCAGCCCCATTCTCGCCATAGAGCGGATTCTTGACATCGGAGGCAATGGTGAAGCGCACATCCTTAGGGAGTAGGTTCTCTTTCAGCGCCTGCAGCATCCCTATTCCTGCGTCACTCGTAGCGCTGCCGCCAAGTCCTACGATGACGTGCTTAGCTCCCTTGCGCACAGCATCGGCCACCAACTGCCCTGTGCCGTAGCTCGTAGCCACCATCGGGTTACGCTCCTCGTTCGTCAGCAGCGTCAGACCGCTGGCTTGGGCCATCTCTATCACCGCCGTCTCGCCCTTCAGCAGATACTTCGCCTTGATGGGGCGCATCAGCGGGTCTCTCACTGTCACCTCCACCAGTTCGCCGCCGATAGCCGCATGGAAAGCCTCCAAGAAACCCTCGCCACCGTCGCTGACAGGCACCTGCACAATCTCCGCATCAGGCAAAACCCTCCTGATGCCTTCCGCTGCCGCATGATTGGCCTCCATCGAGGTCAGGCAACCCTTGAATGAGTCTATCGCTACAATGATCATTTCAATTTCATATTAAAATGTTTCGACTGCAAAGATAAGCATTATTCCCGATACTTTGCACGGTTGCCAACTAAAATCGTCACCAATCAGACACAAATCTCTTTCCTCATTTATTATTTGTGTTCCATTTGTGCTGATTTTTGTTCAGTCCCTTCATTTCCGTTTGTTTCAGTAAGCTAAAGAGCAAAGGGGGCACACTTGGCTGAAAACTGTGCCCCTACCATGCCCCCATCGTGCCCCCCGCTGAAACAACGAAAGTACACGGTGCTTCAGGGGTGAAGTCCCTCTAAACCCGTACCAACTGCCCCCTAAACCCGTTCTAACTGCCGACCAAACGACCGTGCGGCTATACCCAAAATATCTTGCGGCTATACGCAAAACACTTTACGCCTATACCCAAAATACAAGCCACAGTTTTATAGTGACTTTTGGAGGGGGGGGCACACTGGGGGCACAGTAGGGGCGCGCTTTTTAGCATACCAAGCCCCCTTTAATGTTTTGTTAAACAGTTGGTTAATATAAAAGGGGGCACGGAGGTGTACTTTTTTATTGGCTATCATGGATAGGTGTTATCGGGAGTTAAGGGGAGTTAACAGGTCTTTGACCTGTGTAGTTAACGGACAAAAGACCTACCGCAGAAGTAATGTCACTGAATTTTTGGCCTTTTGAGACGTTTTTTGCAGTTCGGAGCAGAATTAGTGAAAAATGGAACAGTAAAAATAGGATATTATTGTTTAATTTTGTAGCCGAAAACGGAGAAAAACGAACAGCATAAAATAATATGTATATGAAAACGATTAGAACTATTTTGACGTTGATAGTCCTAATGGCACTATCAAGTTGTAGTGAGAAAAAGCAGGCCGCTCAAGAGCAGACGGTCAGAGTGAAGGTGGAACAGATCCAGACGGAAGCTGTTAATGGTGAGCAGGGTTTCTCGGGCACGATTGAAGAGTCGAGCGGCACCTCGCTGTCGTTTTCTGTGTCGGGTACCATCAAGAAAATCTATGTCAGTGCCGGACAGACCGTTAGTGCCGGACAGCTGATTGCTGAAATCGACCCAACCACATTGCAGAATGCTTACACGATTGCCAAGACTTCGCTGGAGCAGATTGAGGACACTTACAACCGTATGAAGGAGCTGCACGACTCAGGCTCGCTGCCCGACATGCAGTGGATTCAGATTGAGAACCAGCTGAAATCGTCAAGAGCATCAGAGGCAATGGCCAAAAAGTCGCTGTCTGACACCAAGCTCCACGCTCCCTTCAGCGGCTATATTGCCTCAAAAGATGCCGAGATTGGCCAGAATGCTATTCCTGGTTCTTCTGTAGTGAAGCTGGTCAACATTAGTAGCGTGAAGGTGAAGATTTCTGTGCCTGAGAGCGATGTTCAGCGTATTGCCAAGGGTTCATCGATGAAGATTGTCGTTCCCGCACTGGACAATCGCGAGTTCTCCGGTCGTGTGACAGAACGCGGTGTGAGTGCTGATCCCCGCTCAAGAACCTACGAGGTGAAGGCAACCATCCAGAATCCCGGCACTCAGCTGCTGCCAGGCATGATTTGTCAGGCATTCACCAACTATATGCAGGGCACAACAGGTGTGTTCATCCCCGCCAATCTGGTACAGCTCGACGGCGACAACAAGACCTTCGTCTGGGTCGTCAACGGCGGCAAGGCTTTGAAGCGTGAAATTACCATCTGCGGTGAGACTGCTCAGGGTGTACAGGTCGGCGGTGGACTCTCTGCCGGCGACCAGCTTATTGTCTCTGGTCAGCAGAAGGTGAGCAATGGTATGAGCGTGGAGATAGTGAAGTAATTGATAATTGACAATTGATAATTGATAATTGACAATTATGGAAGAGAATAAAGAGAAGACGACAGTGAGAAATGATCGTCAGATGAGTCTGCAGGAGTGGTCGATGCACTACCGGCAAATCATCATATTGCTCGTGAGCTGTTTAGTGGCTCTGGGTATTTATGGTTTGGCAAACATCAACAAGAATGAGTTTCCCGAGATTGTCGTCCGTCAGGGTATCGTTGTAGCCGTCTATCCTGGTGTGACCGCTCAGGAGATGGAGGAGCAGGTGACCAAACCGTTAGAGAAATACATCTTTACTTATAGAGAGGTGAAGAAGGAGAAGACCGTCTCCTATTCGAAAGACGGGCTCTGTATCATTCAGGTGGAGCTGAATGACGACCTGACGAATAAGGACGAGTTCTGGTCGAAGTTCAAGCACGGCGTGCAGGAGTTCAAGGACCAATTGCCCGAGGGAGTGCTGGCCATTCAGGTGAACGATGACTTCGGCGACACCTCGGCCCTGCTGCTGGCGATGGAGTCGGAGGACAAGACATACCGCGAGCTGAACGACTACATGAACACGCTGATCGACTCGCTGCGCATGATTCCCAGCGTGGGTAAGATGAGCGTCTTCGGACTGCAACACGATCAGATCAGTATCTATCTCGACAGTGACAAGCTGTCACACTACGGCATCGGCTACCTGACGATTGCCCAAATGCTG
>JAEEGH010018379.1_pt1 | contig 14797 bp, 8 predicted proteins | sample 9134181 | NCBI WGS metagenome assembly JAEEGH01 (sample SAMN16246544, study PRJNA631951) | gut metagenome | biome: gut microbiome; feature: rumen; material: DP-attached | host: Bos | place: Iran: Karaj | collected 2018-10 | reverse complement strand
AAACTCTAAACTCTAAACTCTAAACTAACAATTCTCAATTCTCAATTATCAATTCTCAATTCAAAAATTCTTCCGTAAAATCCGTGTCCATCCGTGTTCGAAAAAAAACAAAATTTTCCGTGTTTTTCCGCGCGCGCGTACCAATTAATTCCTTATATTTGCGGCCTAAAAATCCAACCCCTCCCACCCAGGGAAACGCCAAAAACGCAAAAACCATAACATACGAAATTCATAAAAACATAATAATCAAACAATTAAATTCAAAACAAAATGAAAAAAAGATTTACTAGAATCTTGGCAGCTTTAGCGCTGCTCGTAGGTCTCACTATCCCGCTGGGGATGTGGGGACAAGATTACTCGACGACATACACGAGTAATGTAACGCTATCAACCACTAATGGTTCAAATGCCTCCTCTGTGACAATTAAGGTTAATTCTACTGATGATGGTTATTCGGCTATTAAGTTGGGAGCTAGTAAAAATAATGGTTATGCATACATCTCTGTTCCTGCTAATACAACAACATTACATGTGCATTGCGCTGGATGGAATAATGATGGAAATGGAAGAACTTTAAATCTTACAACAGAGGCTACAGGTGTTACCATTTCTCCAGCCTCCATGGCTTTAACAAATGATGCAGGAATAGCTGGTAGCGGCAGTACTTTTACGCTTAATACCCCGGATAATGCTTCTACAAGTTATTATGCCTCGTTTACCTTGACAGGTGTTAATGCAGCGACTACAATAAAATTAGAAACCTCTTCAAAGCGTGCTGTGTATTGGGGCATTAATGCTGAATTAGACTCAGCACCCACCGTTGCCGCTCCCACTATCAGCCCTGCGAGCTGCTCGTTTGAGACTTCAATCGATGTGACTGTCACTCCCGCTAGCGGCACCACGGCATACTATACCATCGACGGCAGTGAGCCAAGTTCAACCCACGGTACTCAAATCACATCTGGTAATTCAGCTAACCTCAACTTTACGGCCACCACCACCGTTAGAGCCATCGCTTACGACGGCAATGACAATGCGAGTTCCTTAGCCGAGGCTACTTACACGAAGTTTACTTTCAATAGTATTGAGGACATCACTGAGGCAGGTACTTATACTGTGAGAGGCACCGTGGTTGCTGTAGCTACAAAGGGTTTTGTGGTCGGTGACGGTACGGGATATGTTTATGTCTATCTGAATAGCACTCCCTCTGTGAGTCTCAATGACAAGGTTATCGTTTCTGGTAGCGTGATTTTGTATGCTAACGGTAAAGTTTTTGAGTTTACAAATAACCCCGCTCCTACCATCAGTACAACAGAAACTTCAGGTTATGTGGTTGAAGATCCTACACCTTACACAGGTGCCCAAATTGAGACTTTCATTGAAAGCAACCACTTGAGCGACTATGTGGAATATGTGGGTACTTATACTCACACCGGTTATTCTATCGCTCTTGAAGGAACCGAAGTGCTTGGCAAGATTTCATATCCTACTAGCGCTGAGATTTCACAAATGGAGTCACTCGATGGCAAGACGGTTAGAGTGCGCGGTTATTTTACTGGGACAAATCAAAATAGCGAGTATTTCTACACTATGCTTGGTACCATCGAGGAAGTGGCCAGCACCGAGCCCGAGATTGATGCCACGGCAGGTTCGGAGGCTTTAGCCTATAATGCAACTACGGGTAACATTACTTATGAAATCACGAACTATGAGGGTGCAACTATGGCAGAAGGTGTCATGGAAGCCACGACCACGGTTTCGTGGATTAGCGGGTTCACCTATAACAGGGAAGACGAAGTGGGTGAGGTGAACTTCACCATTGCTCCCAACACAGGAGGCCCTCGCGAAGCTACTGTCACCCTCACCTTCACCTATGGCAACAACCAAATTACTACCGATGTCACAGTCAGTCAGCATGGTATCCCTGCCATTACGGTGACGCCCGATGCTGCTACGGTGCCTGTCGCTGGCGATACGCCTGAGTTTACTTTCACCTACGAAAGCCTGGTAATTAGTGGTGCAGGTGACTTTGCTGTTGAATATTTCGAAAGTGCTACATCAACGACCGCGACAACTTGTGACTGGATTGATTATGAGATCACAGCAGGTACTACGGGTTATGTGCTCACTCTACTGGTGGATGCAAACACAGATGCTCAACGTGTTGCCTATTTGAAGGTGTTTGCCTATGATGGTGACGATCCTGTTTATTCCAACCTTGTCACCGTTACGCAAAGCGCACCTGCATTATCTCAAATCGACCTGAGAGGCACAACCACGGCTGTTAGCTTCAATGCTTACGACTGCGATCAGTTAACCGGCAGTTATGGAACTTATGAAAATGTTACTTATACTGGCAGTAATGGTATTGAATATAGTGGATGGAATTTGACTCGTGCTTTAAAATCTGGCCAAAATTTGCAACTTGAAAAAAATACTGGTGTTGTTGAGATGCCAACCATTAAGTCAGACTATGGCGTTGCTATCACAGTAAATGCAACGACCAATAATGTTACAGTCAGTGATGGCACTAATAGCGGCACCGACGAATTATCTGTTTATAGCACCCAAGCTAATATAATCATTTCAGCAATCGGTGCCTATGCCAAAATTAGCACTATCACCATCACGCCTTTGGGTGCCCCTCAAGAATACACTTTGACTGTTGCCGCTCTGAATGAGCATATCAACGGCATTTATGTATTCGATGCGGAGGCCCCCAACACTCAACTCATTGCTGATGGACTGGCTGGCAGTGCTCAGGTAGAGGAAGGAACAGTTATTCATATTAGTCCGGATGTTGAAGAAGGCTATGTCATACAGTCATTGACCGTAAAAGACGGAAATAATAACGATGTTGAAACAACTTATCATAGCGAAGGTGAATACTATTCCTTCACCATGCCTGCCAGCGATGTCACCATTTCCGCTACGGCTCGTTTGGTTCCCGTAATCAATGGTAATTATCATATCTTTACGGGCGACCTTGTTGAAGGCGATTATGTCATTTACTATAATGGTAAAGCCATGAACCATACGGTTTCTTCCGATAGACTTGGTTATACCGAAGTTACTCCCGAAAATGATTTGATTACCATCAACAACGGCAATAAACAAATAGTTTGGCACATTGCTCCGAGTGACAATTACTGGACCATCTATAGTGTTGATGCTGATGCTTATGCCGCCGGTACTGGTGTTAACAATAAAGCTCAAATGCTTGGGGATGGAACTGACGACAAGGCTTTGTGGACGGTTATTGGCACGGAAACCTTCGAGTTTGTGAATAAATACAATTCAGAAAATGGCAAAAACGCTAATTTGAGAAATAATGGCACTTATGGTTTCGCTTGCTATGGCACAAATACAGGTGGTGCTTTGACCTTATTTAAGAGAGTTGTTACTACGGAAAGCTATACAAAGAGTGTCGATGCTTATCCTGCTGAAGGCAAAGCTGGTTATTATTTGATTGCTTCACCTGTCTACGGTTTGAATCCTGCTTCTGTAGAAGGGATGACTGAAGATGAATTCGACCTTTACTATTTCGACCAGTCGGGCACGGATGTCGTGGATGATGAAGAAGTGGCAAGAGAATGGCGTAACTATGAAGCAAGTAGCTTCTATCTTACTCCGAGTAAGGGCTACCTCTATGCGAAGAGCGCGGATGTCACCCTCACATTTGAAGGTATGCCTTACGAAGGCGACGGTCATATCGCATTGTCATATGATGGCAATGCCACCCTCAAAGGCTGGAACCTCATCGGTAACCCGTTTGGAACTGCCGCCACGTTGAATATGCCTTTCTACAAAATGGCTGAAGGCGGTGCCGCACTTACTGCAAAGATTGAAAACCTATCCACTACCATTGGTGTCATGGAAGGCGTGTTCGTTGAGGCAACAACAGACGGCCAAACTGCCACCTTCACCGCTGCCGGCAGAGGTTCAGAGCCGCAAAGCATTGCCTACCTCAATATCAACGTCAACAAGAACCGTAGCGAATTTGTCGACAATGCCATCGTCCGTTTCGACGGCGGTCAGCAACTCGGCAAGTTCAGTTTCCGCCAAGGCAGCACCAAGGTCTATATGACCGAGAACGGCAAGGACTATGCTATCGTCAACAGCGCCGCCGAGGCCGACATGCCCGTCAGCTTTAAGGCCAGCGAGAACGGCACTTACACCCTCAACATCGAGGCCGAGAACGTCAACATGAACTACCTCCACCTCATCGACAACATGACCGGCGCCGATGTCGACCTGCTGGCCACCCCGAGCTATAGCTTCGAGGCCCGCACCACCGACTACGCCAACCGCTTCCGTCTGGTGTTCAACGCCAACGGCACCAGCGATGCCGAGGCCTTTGCCTACTTCAACGGCTCCAGCTGGACCATCAGCAACGTCGGCGAAGCCACCCTGCAGGTGGTCGACGTCACCGGCCGCATGGTGAGCAGCGAGACCATCAACGGCAACGCCACCATCAGCCTCAACCAGACGCCCGGCGTCTACATGCTCCGCCTCGTCAACGGCGACAACGTGAAGACCCAAAAGGTGGTGGTGAGATAATGCTGGCTATTGGCCACTGGCCACTGGCCTCTGGCAGCCTCAACAGAAGGGAAGTCCTTCCTACACATGAGACTGCCAGAAGCCAGAAGCCAAAAGCCAAAGTCAATAAACCTGAAGAACGAACATAGAATAAGAAAACAAACAAAATAACTATAAAACGATGAAGAAACTAGCATTAACAATCGCAATCGTCCTCGGACTGGGTCTCACCACTTTCGCCGATCCTAATCAAGGTGGTCTGTTCAAACGCGGTGGCGTTCCCGGTGAGTATGAACTCCGTGAAGGAGAAGATCCTCTGATGCCCACCCTGCCTAACCACGGCGAGACGGAAAACCAGAATGGTCCCATCGGCACGGGTATCGCAGTCCTGGCAGCCCTCGGCGGCGCCTACCTCGTGGCCAAGAAACGCAGAGAGGAATAATTTAGATGGGATACGCTTCGCGTAGAAATCGGTCAAAAATTGTTTTTGAGGGGATCGGCTAACGCCGAGGAATCCTTCAAAAATTGATTAAAGGATACGCTTCGCGTAGAAATGCTTTGCATTCAACGAAGTTAAATTGGTCAAAAATCGTTTGAAAATCGGTCAAAAATCGGAGCAATAGATTTTGTAAAGATTTTAGAATAGATTTTTGAAAGATTTCTTGCCGAAGGCAATCCAAAAAAGAAAAGGTGTCACCGCAAGGTGACGCCTTTTTTTGTGCGAGCCAGCGAGCACACAATTTGCTTAAGATTTCCACACGCGAGCCAGCGAGCGAAATATTTGCTTTAGATTTACTTTAGATTTACTTCCAAAAAAATCCACTTCCCCGAAGGGGAACCTCCGTGTCAATCCGTGTCAATCTGTGTTCAAAAAAAACTACCTCCATCCGGATTTCAAAGAGTTTTTCCTACCTTTGAAGCCTCAAACGCAACCCCCCCGTCCCTATGAAAAGGATTCTATTCTCTTTGGCACTGATGGCGCTGCTCCCCGCCATGGCCTTCGCCGAACACGTGGAGCCAACCCGCGCCCAAAAGGTCGCCAAGACCTTCCTCAGCAACAACGACGTGAACGCCACCCGCCTCACCGACCTCTCGGCCGAGGCTGGCTTCACTAACCTCTATATCTTCAACGCCGAGAAAGGCTTCGTGGTGATGGCCGCCGACGACCGCGTGCAACCCATCCTGGGCTACTCGCTCACAGGCACCTTCGTCACGGACGACATGCCTGACAACGTGCGCGGCTGGCTGCAAGGCTATGACGACGAGATACAAGCCGCCATCGACCACCGCCTGAGTGCTTCGTCGGAGACCGCACAAAAATGGCACGACCTCGAAACCGGCGTGAGAGCTCCCCGCGCCGTGATAGTGGTGGATCCATTGATTCAAACACAGTGGGGGCAAGGCTCGCCTTATAATAATTATTGTCCTAGCGGATGTGTGACGGGTTGTGTCGCCACGGCCATGGCCCAGGTGATGAGATACTGGAATTACCCGACAAGGGGAATCGGCTCGCATGATTATCAATATGGCAGCTACGGACATATCAGCGCCGACTTTGGGGCAACCACATACGATTGGGCAAACATGCTGGAAACCTACGACAGTTCAAGCACTGAAGTCCAGAGACAAGCTGTCGCCAAATTGATGAGCCATTGCGGCGTGTCTGTCGAGATGCAATATGGGCCAGAAAGCGGCTCGAACATCCTTAGATCCTCTATCAGTATGGGTCTATATTTCAATTACAGCGCAAATTATATTGAGAAGAGCAAATACCCGAATGAAAGTGATTGGGTGACGACCTTGAAGCAGGAGCTTGACGCATCAAGACCCATTCTTTATGCAGGCAGCGGTACGGGTGGACACGCCTTCGTTTGTGACGGCTACGACAACAGCGACATGTTCCATTTCAACTGGGGGTGGAATGGCGGCAGCGACGGCTATTTCGCTCTCTCTTCCTTGACGCCGGGAAACTTCAATTTCAGCTTTGACCAAAATGCCGTGATTAATATTCAGCCTTTGACGGGCAACAGTATTCCTTTGAGTTTGACTGCCGTCAACAACGAAGGCACTATTAGCCTCAGCTGGATAGATGGCCAAAGTAGCGATTCCTACCATATTTATAGGAATAACGCGCTCATTGCCACAGCTACGGGAACTTCTTTCGTGGATGCCCAACCGCTTTATGGCCCCAACGTCTATTATGTGAGAGGGATGAAGGACGACATTCTATCGTTGCCGTCGAATGGCGAAACCATCACTATCGATTACCCGACCCCTGTTGTGAGTAACCTTAATGTGGAGACTTCTGACCATGATGTCACTTTGTCGTGGGACGATGCTACATGGAGCTATCCTCCTCAGGCTGACGCCGCAACGTTTTCCTACGTGGACGAAGAACGGCTATCCTTGGATTCATATTATTATTGGGGTGACGGTGATTTTTCTTTGTCGTGGGGGCATCGATACCCATCGGAGTCTTTGACCTCTTACAATGGAAAGGCTGTATTTGAAGTCTCCTTTTTCTCCATGTATTCAGGAACGTTCGATGTTGTGGTTTATCAAGGCACCAATAATGATAAGCCTTTAGAAGAGGTGGCCAGGGAATCCATCACCACTGCAAGATACGGCTGGAGTCGTGTTGGTTTCAACAATCCCGCCATCATCGATAGCAGTAAAGACCTATGGGTTTTTGTCATCAATACGGACTTTAAGGTACATAAAGTTCACCATAAGACCATTACCGAGGGTAATACCAATGCATGTTATTATGTGGCCGGAGCTGCACCTACTGCATATTGCTACAACATCGGAAATAACGATGCTTGGATGATTTGTACCTACCTCACCGACGGCACCTACACCTATAACCTCTACCGCAACGGTACCGCCCTCGCCAACGACATGAGCGACACCCAATACACCGACAGCAACTTGCGCGACGGCACCTACAGCTATTACGTGACGACCAATTACTATGGCGGCGTGACGGAGCCTTCCAATACCGTCACCGTGACGGTGCCGGGTGCCTTTACCCAAACCGTCGAGTTGAACGAGGGCTGGACGTGGTGGACGCCCACCGTGGAAACAGATTTGCCTGTTCTGGAGAGCGCCCTCGGCACCAACGGCATCCTCATCAACTCGCAAGACGGCGGCTTTGTGCGCTACGAGAACGGCGCTTGGAGCGGCACGTTGCAGGGCTTCGTGCCAGGACAGATGTATAAGATCAATGTCCAGACAGTCACCACCATTACCCTGACGGGCACGCCTGTCGCTGCTTCCACCATCAGCATCCTTCCGGGCTACAACTGGTTCGGCTACACGGGTGAGGCAGGGCTTTCCATCGACAAGGCCTTGGGTGAGGACTTCACGCCCAATGTTGACGACCAGATCATCGGTCAGGACGGCACCGCCCAATTTGGCAGCAACGGCTGGAATGGCAACTTGGAAAGCCTCGTGCCAGGAAAGGGCTATATCTACCAATCGACTGCCACACGAACGAAGCCGATAACGTTCTAAACACCAACCCAAACGACCATGAAGAAACCTTTCTTGTTCTTTCTCCTCATAGCCACCCTCACAGGCTTCGCTCAGATTCCCAATGGCTACTACAACGCAGCCAACGGCAAGACCGGCGACGAGCTGAAAGTGGCTTTGCATAATATCATCAAGGGGCACCACGTGGTGAGCTATAATGGATTGCTGAATGCCTTTGCCTATACCGACTGCAAGCCCAACGGCAAGATTTGGGACATTTATTCCAATTATGAATATAGCCTTAGTGGTAGTTGTGGCGAATACGAACATGAAGGCGACTGCTGGAACCGTGAGCACACCTGGCCGCAGAGCTGGTTCAACGAACAGACCACGCCCCGCAGCGACCTCTTCCACGTGTATCCCACCGACGGCTATGTGAACGGACAACGCAGCAACTACCCTTACGGCGAGGTCGGTAACTACATTTACATCTCGGGGAATGGCTCCAAGTTGGGGTCTTGTGTCACTTCGGGCTATACGGGCCGTGTGTTTGAACCCATCGATGAGTATAAAGGCGACATCGCCCGTAGCTATTTCTACATGAGCGTGCGATACTACAGCGAAGACGACGATTGGAGTACGAGTGCCATGACCAACAAGTCGGTGATCCTGCCTTGGGCCATGACCATGCTGCTGCGATGGAGCGACGAAGACCCCGTGAGTGACAAGGAGATAGCGCGCAACAATGCCGTCTACGGCTACCAAAACAACCGCAACCCTTTCATCGACCATCCCGAATATGCCCGCATGATATGGGATGAGAACTGGCAAGGAGGGACTTACTACAATATCACCTGCGCTACGAGCTTGTCGCACGGCAGCGTGTCGGCTCCCGAGAGTGCCATGGAAGGCACCACCGTGGCCATCACCGCCACGCCCGAACCAGGGTATATGGTAGGCACTTACACCGTGTATAAGACCGGCAGCCCGAGCACCACGGTCACGGTGAGCAGCAACGGCACCTTCACCATGCCGGGCTATGCCGTCACGGTGAGTGCTACCTTTGTGGAGAATAACAACTATTATAACATCGCCTTGGGAACGGTCAGCCACGGCAGCATCATTGCCTCAGAGACCAGCGCCAGGTCGGGGACGAGCATCATGCTGACGGCCACTCCCAATGCGGGCTACAGCCTCTATGCGTGGTACGTCTTCAAGACGGGCGACATGGGCGCCACTGTCAATGTCAGTGGTAACAGCTTCGTTATGCCTGCCTTCGATGTCACCGTGATGGCCACCTTTGTGCAAGGTAGTGCCAACGGTGATTTCGTGAAGGTGACGAGCGCGCCTGCGGACTGGAGCGGGGAATATATCCTTGTTTATGAACAAAGTGCCACTACAGGTTACGTTTGGACGGGCGTGGATGAGGTGAACAGCTATGTATCGAAAACCATTTCAAATGACATCATTGCTGACGACCAAAGCTTAATCACCCTGACGATTGCCTCAATGTCGGGCGGGTATTCCGTTAAAGTCAATGGAGGCACTAATAATGGTAAATACATCTATGGCACTTCGGGTAGTAACAAAATCAATTTTGGGACTAACCCGTCCTTGAACACGCTCTCCTATGAGTCCAATAGCGTGAAGATGGTCTCCAATACTTCGGTGATGCGGTACAACAACAATTCCGGTCAGGACCGTTTCCGTTACTTCCAATCCAGCACCTATACCAATCAGCAGCCTGTTCAACTCTATAAAAGGAGCTATGCCACGCAGACCCACACCATCCACTTCGAAAAGAATGGTGGCCAGGGCACGATGAACGATCAGACCGTCAATGAGTTTGAGCCTACGGCTTTGCAAACCAATGCCTTCACAAGAGAAGGCTATGTCTTCGAAGGCTGGAGCACCACCGCCGACGGCACAGGCGACTTCTATGCCGACGGCGCCACCGTCACCTTGCTCGACGACCTGACGCTTTACGCCCAGTGGGACCCGTTGTTCAACATCACCTTAATGCAGCCGAACCATGGCAGCATCAGCGCCAGTGCCTCGCAGGCCTTTGCCGAAACCGAAATCATCCTGACCGCCACGGTGGATCCCTGTTATGCCTTTACGCAATGGCTGGTGACCGATGCGCTGGGCAACGCTGTCACCGTCACCGAAAACCAGTTTGAGATGCCCGCTAGTGATGTCACCGTGAGCGCTGTAATCAACTATTCTCCGCAGAGCTTCGTGCAGGAGTACCAGCTCGTCACTTCAGCCGACCAACTCGTTGCAGGTCGCACGTACTTGATTGTCAATGTGGCCAATGGCAAGGCCTTGGGAACCACGCAAAACAACAACAACCGCAGCGCGGCGGATGTTAGCATTGCGGATGGTGTCATTTCTTCTATCGACAACACCGTTTGTGAGTTGACTTTGGGCATGGCAGGAGGCAAATGGACTTTTTTTGATGCGGGCTGGGGCAATAACGGCGGCTATCTTTATGCGGCAAGTAGTAGCGCAAACCATTTGAAGACACAGGCACCCAACAATGCCAACGGACAATGGAACATTACGATAGGTGAGGAGGGCGCGGCCACCCTTGCGGCGCAAGGCAGTAATTCGCATAATCTGTTGAAATACAACGACCAAAGCGTTATATTTTCGTGTTATGCCTCTGGCTCGACGCAGTTAGATGTCTGCTTGTTCCGCCGCACTGAGCTCGAGGATTACCCTGCCGAGCAGTATGTGACCCTCGAAGCCGGCTGGAATTGGTGGGCGCCGACGGTGGCCACGAGTGTAGAAGAATTGCAAACGGCATTGGGCGACAATCTGCAGTCCATACAGTCGCAAAACGGCACGCCCACGGGTAGTCTCGTCGCTGGACAGATGTACAAGATACAGACCACCACTGCCTGCACCTTCACGCTGAGCGGCACGCCGTTCACCAATGCCAGTGTCACCATCACCAACGGCATCAACTGGTTCGGCTGCATCGGCACGGAATCGCTGTCCCTTACCGCCCTCGGCATCAGTCCTGCGACAGGCGACAAGGTCGTCTCGCAGGACGGTGGTTTCGCCATCTACAACGGCAGCAATTGGAGCGGCACCCTCACCACCCTCCAGCCGGGTAGGGGTTATGTCTATATTTCGGCGGATAATCAGTCGAAGACAATAACATTCTGATTACTAATTAAATAAGGTTTCCGCTTCCAGCGGGAACAATCACTCTTGGCTTTGCCCCCGCGTCCGGTAGGCGTCCCCCTCTTGAGGGGGTGCCCGCAGGGCGGGGGAGTCAGCACATCCCTCACAATCCTAGTCTTCACTTTGCCCCCGCGTCCGGAGGCGTCCCCCTCTTGAGGGGGTGCCCGCAGGGCGGGGGAGTCAACACACATCCAAACTAATCACATGTGTTGACTCCCTTTATCCGTTTTTACTCATTCTCTCTTGAATTCCCCTGCACTGCTCCTCAATGAAACAAGCCACCCTATCTGCATCTTTACGCACATCACCATCCAACACTCGCAGGATTTCCAATCCCAACGCCTGCATCTGCCTATCTCTTTCCTTGTCCCTTTGCTGGGCCTCAGCAGAAAAATGGGAGGCTCCGTCGATTTCAACTACGAGGTTCAACTCCTTGCAGTAGAAATCCGCAATGAAGTTTAGAATCGGTTTCTGCCTGTTGAAAGTATAACCTAATTGTTTCGCTTTTAGACGTTTCCAAAGCATAGCCTCGGCTTTTTCTCCGTCTCGACGCATGTCCCTGCTGAATTCTCTAAGCTTTGGATTATACGGAAGATGATATCTGCTAAACAACAAACCATCAGGATTGATGCCTTGTTGGTAAAGATAGTCAGGGGTAATGTCCTCGAAATTCATGGCATGGAGGTTAAATCATGCAAAGATACGGTTTTTTGTAAATAAGGATTAATTTGCCTGCTGGTGTGCGTGTTGAATCCCCCCTGCCCCCCTTAGAAGGGGGACGCCTACCGGGCGCAGAACCTACCGGATGCTGTTCAAGCCTGTCTTAGTCGTCGCTTTGCGCCGCGTCCGGAGGTGTCCCCCGTCCCCCTTCAAAGGGGGCAGGGGGGGGGATTAGGGGGTGCCCGCAGGGCGGGGGAGTCAACACACACCCATTCACCTTAATACTACTTTCCAAAATCCGCAAAAAACAAACCCTCTTTGTCTTGCAAGTCAACTTTTTTTGTACCTTTGCATGTTTGTTTTTTTAAGAAAAATGAAGCTTTTACGTCATATTTGTCTCTTATGTGCCCTTATCCTGAGCAGCTCCCTCGTGGCCCAAAACCAGAGGGAACTCCAACAGCTGATGCGCGATCGCGGTGAGTATTACTTCACCCTCAGCGTCGACGACCCCGCCCAGATACAGGAACTCAGCCACATCTGCTCCGTCGACGGCACCGACGGCCGCAACGTGGTGGCCTACGCCAACCAGCAGGAATATGACAAACTCATCGCCTTGGGCTTCCAGCCCGAGTTGCAGACGCCGCCCTCGCTGCGCGCCAATGTCACCATGTGGAACGGTCAAGGCACATATAACTGGGACAGCTATCTGACTTATCCCCAATACGTGACCATGATGGAAGGCTTCCCAAACAAGGCTATTGAAGGCCGTGAATGCACTTTGTTCAGCTTGGGCACGCTTTCCACCACAAACCATCGCCAACTCCTAGGGGTCCGCATCAACAATGGGAACCCTGAGGGCAAGCCGAAGTTCCTTTATACTTCTACGATGCACGGCGATGAGATTACTGGCATGATTCTCATGCTGCGTCTTATTGACGAGCTTTGCACCAGCACCGACAGCCGCATCGTCAACTTGGTGAACGATCTCGATATCTATATTATGCCTCTGACTAACCCTGATGGTACCTACAAGGGTGGTAACAGCACTGTAAATAGCGCGCAACGTTACAATGGGAATAACATCGACCTTAACCGCAATTACAAAGACTACTACCAAGGTGCTCATCCCGATGGAAACAGTTATGAGGATGAAACAGTTTGGACCATGGCCATGGGCGACGAGAACCTGTTCACCATGAGTGCCAACTACCACGGTGGGGCAGAGGTGATGAACTATCCTTGGGATGCCGTTTACGACAATCACGCTGACAAGGATTGGTATGAATATGTCTGCACCGAATATGTCCAAATCGCCCGACAGACCTATTCTTCCTACATGTCGGACACCTATTCCGACGGTGTCACCAGCGGCGCCGCTTGGTATGTCATCACAGGCAGCCGTCAGGACTACATGAATGCCTACGGACAATGCCGCGAGGTCACGGTGGAGTGCTCTACTACAAAAACTCCACCAGCCAACCAACTGCCCAACTTTTGGAACTACAATCACAATAGCATGCTGGCCTTCATGGAGCAATGCCGTAATGGCGTTCATGGCGTGGTGCTTGACGCCGACACGGGCGAACCTATCGAAGGCGTGAAAGTGACAGTGCTCAACCACGATAGCGAGACTTCGTTTGTCACTACACATTCCATCGGCGACTTCCACCGTCCTATCAAGGGCGGCACATATACCTTCGAGTTCTCTAAAGATGGTTATTGCACCGAGAAAATGAATGTGACTGTTGCCGATGGTCAGCGCGTCGACCTCGATGTTTATCTCACTCCCGAAGGCAATTGTCCGGTATTGATGAATTGCTACGAACAACTGATGCCGTCTACTGCCGGTTCTTACGTGCTGGGCTATCTCTACGACTCGACATTACACATGCCAACGCACAATAATTCATCGTCGGTAACCACCACCTCGGTCAGCGTTACCTCGACGGAAAACGGTTTCACGGTAGGCGAAGGGAGCACCATTCCAAAAGTCACTCTGACTCCCTATGGAAGCAATGGACAGTACTATGTCAGATACAACAATCGATATCTGTCAAGATCTAGTAGTTCCCTCACATGGAGCACTTCACAACCTTCTAATGGTAGGTGGTATATCAATGAGAACGGAATATATGTGACCACTACAGGTTGGAATGCAACCACGTATTATCTCTATTATAACACCACTACCAACAACTTCGCCCTTAGCACTTCAAGTCAAAACAATATTTACTTCTTTGAGCAAGGCGATTGCCCTCCCGAGCAAGTGGTGAGCCTCGGTATAAATTGGAACTGGTGGACACCCACCGTCGAAATGACCTTGGATGAACTGGAAATTCTACTTGCAGACAATGCCATCCTCATCAACTCGCAAGACGAAGGTTTCGCCCGCTATGATGGCGAAGGCTGGAACGGCACCTTGACGGAGATCGAACCTGGAAAGATGTATAAGATCCTGACCAATGACGCGACGGAGTTCACGCTGAGCGGCGAGGCCGTAACCTCTACAATCACCATCCTCCCGGGCAACAATTGGTTTGGTTACACGGGTTCGCGCCCGACTGCCATCGCCCAAGCCTTAGGTAATGACTTCACACCCACCGAAGGCGATCAAATCATTGCCCAAAACGGCCAATCCGTCACTTATGAGAACGGTAGTTGGACGGGGTCGCTCATTGTCTTGCGTCCCGGCCACGGCTACGTCTACCAATCCAACGCCCCACAAGGCCGTAGTATCAGTTTTAAATAACCAGAAATCAATAAAATAAAGCACAATATGAAAAGAGTATTTTTATCCCTAGTGTTATTAGCCTTCGGCTTGAGCGCCATGGCACAACAAATACAGCTGCGTTCAGCCGACAAGGCAGAATGCGTGAAGAGCGACATGACGGGCCTGAGGGCCTCGTTCTCCTTCTCCACCATCGAAGCGGAG
>JAEEGH010018378.1_pt1 | contig 14797 bp, 16 predicted proteins | sample 9134181 | NCBI WGS metagenome assembly JAEEGH01 (sample SAMN16246544, study PRJNA631951) | gut metagenome | biome: gut microbiome; feature: rumen; material: DP-attached | host: Bos | place: Iran: Karaj | collected 2018-10 | reverse complement strand
TGGGGTTGCATGTTGTGTGTTCGTTATCTGCGGCGGTAGGTGTACGTGTAGGTGAGAATACCAGAACCTATATGGCTTTCAAAAGGCTTGTCCACAACATAGACAAGCGTGTTTCCGTCCAGCTGGTCGATTCTCCAGGTCTCGCTGCCACCGGATGGCGACATGACCTTCACTGAGTCTGTCTCTGCAGAGAAAACCCATGTGAGGTCATAGCTCTTAAACTTCATTGCGCAGCTGTCGCCGTCTCTGTATACACGGCCGCTTTCGATGTCTCTGGCCACCATTGCCATGCTGCCGTCAGCGTTGATGGTCATGTCCTTGCGCTCGGACTTCTCTTCATCCTGCGCTGCGCTGTCGTGAAATGGAGCGGGGTTGTCCCAATGGATGGCTACAGCCGATTTGACATACTGCCAGCTGCCGACAAGTTCATGCTCTCCTTTCGGCATTGGCCGAAAAGCCGTCAGCAACATCGCGCCCAAGGCGAGGAGGGCGAGGGATTTGATGATGTGGTGTTGCATTGTTGGTTGTTTCATTGTATTACTCCGTCTCTTTGTGGTAGGCGTAAACGCCTGCCTGTAAGGGGTGGATGTACACCGGCGTGTCATCGCGCTCATTCCTCACCTTATTGGCAATCATTATGTCGCCCACGGTGCACATAAGCACAATTGCGCCAAGAAAGGTTGCAAGGAAGCAGTTAAGGCATAAGCCAACAACCAACAACACGGCAGCGAAGATGAGGTCGGGAATAATAAGTCCGCGCACGTATTCACGCTTGGTAAGCAGCTCGCCATCAATGTGGCATTGAAACAAGAGTCCGCCGCCAGCCATGCCGAAACGCATACGGCTCATCGGCAGTCCCGACATTGCGCACCATGCGATGCCATGGAACAGTTCGAAGAGGAATATGAGAAGGAAACATGATACCAACATCCCAACAGCGAGCACAAGCCAGAAACGGAGCGAGGTGAATTGTTCCATTATTACTTCTTTCCATAGGAGGAAGTGGCCGATGGCAGCAACGGCAATCAGCGGTAGTCCTACTAAACCGACAATGATACTGAGACTTACGGCGTTCACGGTTTTCTCCACGGCCACGTACCCTTCTCTTTCCGGCAGTACAGGCTGTTGATCTTTTTCTTGAATTATTATCATTGTTGATTGTTTTTTAGTTGTTGTACATTTCGGGTTGTTTTACTATTAATAAACGCACAAAGGGGGGTAAATATTACAGATTGTTGAAAAAAATAACAACCCGCCAGCAGCATTGCGTCCAAGGCGAGGACGGCAAGGAATCTGATGATGTGGTGTTGCATATTGGAGGTAGTTTTGTGGCTGCGGTGCCCATTTCTACTCAATTACCTCCGTAACAGTCAGCGTGATGTCTGCGTCGCCGTTGGGTTTTCCGTCGCTCCAGTTGACGATGAAGGCCAGATCTACCATTCCTTCTTCGGCTTTACAGCGCACACTGCGGACCATTTTGCCTTCGGCCTCGCCTTTGCGCAGTTTGCGGTCGACGGCTCGTAGCATACGTTTCTCGTTGCTGCCCAACACCTTGCCGTTTACCTTACCCTTTGAAGTCTCAATGTCCGACAACTCCCAGTTGCGCCAGCTGGTGGCCCAGCCCTCACCTTGGCAGGTGACGGTACCTTCCCAGCAATTGTCCATAAGGACGAGTTTGCTATGGCAATGATAGTATCCTATCGTGCCGAAAAGCAGTTGTTTTCCTCCTTCCTTGTGGTAGTCGATAGTCATAATCTTGTTGCCATACACGGCATCCGTCTTGGCATTGTCGCTGCTTGAATGGCTTCCGAAAGCCATCAGCATCGCGCCCAGGGCGAGGACGGCGAGGGATTTGATGATATGGTGTTGCATATTGGATGTGTTTTTGATTGTTATTCTCCAGCGATGAATCGATAGATGTCCTCCTCGCTGTGGACGGCGGAGGTGATGCGGCGCAGCTCCTTGCCTTTCTCGAAGAGAATGACGACGGGAATGGTCAGACAACCGTACTCGCGGGCAATGGTGGGGCAGTGGTCAATGTCGATTTTGAGGAAACGGTAATCCTTCCCTATGCGTTTGGCGACAGCCTCCAACCGCGGATACATCAGTCGGCACGGGCCGCACCACACGGCGGTGAACATGCAGACAGTTTTGCCGCTGGCGATAGCGGTGCGGAAGCCGACGGAGTCCACTTCGGTGAGCACATCGGAATGAACGGGGGCGAAGAGCCCAGCGGTGTCGCCGCTCAACACGGGGTTACCGTCGGCATCGACACTCATAGTGACAGCACCCTCGGTGGAGGGCACGGCAAAGATGGCATCGTCAACCTCCCCTTCGACCACAGAGACCAGTTCGCTCACGGTCTCCACCTCCATCCCTTTCATTTTCATCCGCGTCTCTGTACGCACCGGCAAGCCGTAGGGGATATCGTCATCGAGACTGTAATGGAAAGGAATACGGTAGGAGGTGTCGAGCCATACGGTTGAATGTTCGCTAACCATTGCATTCCCACTCTCGTAGCTCACTCGGACGCAATTATGTCCTGCGATGGTTTCCATTTCCGAAGCCACGTCGAAGAGCGGCACCTCCATCGTGTCTGGGTCAAAACTGCGGCTGGAGACGATGGGCTTGCCCATCATGCCCATCACGCTATACAATGTCTTTTCTTTGGCGAGGTAGAGTGTTTTCATCTTGCTCTGCGGCATATCGGTCATCACGTCCATCCCTCGGTAATAGGAAGTGTATGTGGATGCCGAGCCGCCGCCGACCATCAAGTTGCTGTATGTGGCCACTCCGCTCCAAAGGCCCTGTGCGCTTGCCGCGCCAAAGGACAGAAAGCCCATGGCGATGGCGGCGAGGGATTTGATGATGTGGTGTTGCATGTTTGTTAAATCTGTTTTTGATAATTTACTTCATTACTACGATTTTTCGTGCCGGTCGGTCGCCGACCTTCACAATATAAACTCCCGTGTGCAGTGCCTCATTGCGGACGCTGCGGCCGGTGATGTCGAAGATGCGGACGGTCTCGCCCTCGGCTCCCCCGACGATGATGCGGCCACCGAGCGTGTAGATGTTGATGGCGTCCTCTTCGATACCGTCAATTCCTGCACCGCAGTCGGCCTGAATATTATGAAATTGGCTCCAATAGGGGGCTGCGGCGTAGAGCGAGTCGCTATGGCAGGGAACGATGAGGGTAAGGTTGCTGTTCATCTGGGTGAAGGTGTTGGCGAAAGCCACGGGTGGCTCTGGGGCAAGGGAGACAAGGGTGTCTATGTTGCGGCATTGGAAGAAGGCGGCCTCGCCAATATGAGTGAGACCTGCAGGCAGCGTGAGTTTCGTCAACTCCCAACACTCGTGGAACGCCGCTGTGTCGATATATACCACCGAAGAGGGGATATTCACCTCCTCCAAACCTGTGCAGCCGAAGAAGGTCTGGTAGCGGATGGTGTCTATGCCCTCGGGGAGCCGTATCTTCTTGATGCTGCCCGAATAGTTGTAGCAGAAAGCCATACGTCCGATATACTGCACCGAGTTAGGAACAATTATAGAGTCAAGATGAGTGCATGAATTGAAAGCCCCATTGTCAATGAATGTCACACGGTTGCCCAGTTCAATCTTCTTCATGTTGCTGTAGTAGAAAGCACCGTTGCCGATAGTGGCAGCCGCGTCATCGATAGTCACTGTGGCAGTAGGCCGGAATGCCGAATAGAACGCCGACTTGCCTATATGTTTTACCGTCGAAGGAATGGTAATTCCCTCCAACCCGTCGCATACTCCGAAAGCCTGATTTCCAATGGTGTCGAGCCCTTCGGGGAGCGTGACGGAGGTCAGCGATGATTTATAGTAGAAGGCTCGTGTCCCGATAACACGAACAGTGACTGGCACCACTGCCGAGGTGATGTGACGGCTGGCGGTGAGGTGGGTCTTGCTGTTGTCGGAATAGAAAAGGCTGTCCTCCTCGTATCCGTTCACCGTGTTGGCGCCCCAGGGGCTTCCGGTAGCAATTCCGTGGTAAATGACATTGGGAACCAGCGAGAAAGCCTTGTTGCCTATAATCGTAATCCCATCGGGGACGGTTATTGTCTCAATCTCCAGATGGCTTTGAAAGGCTTCTTCGGACACTTCCGTGACAGCGTATCTCACTCCCTCATGCTCCACGCTGTCGGGCAGCACAAGGTCGGCGTTGTAGTGGATGTAATGTGTGTTGTACGACCAAGCGTCCCCGCGCACGCTGACGTGGTGTGCCGCCGAGTCGACGATGGTGCAGAGCAGCGTGTCGCCCTGCGGTGTGACGGCCTGGAAATCGTAACTTGACTGTGCCTTTGCGGCAGTGGTCATGGTCAGCACTGCGAGGAGCGCAATAAGTTTTTTTGTATGTTTCATTGTTGGTTATTTTTGTTTGATTCTTTATCTTTTGTGGTCGGCCTCGTCCTCTTTTATGGATGCCTTGATTTGCTCGTGGCCTTGGTCAAAGATCCACCAGAGCAGGGTGACAACAACGCCGTGGATAGCGCCGTCGATGACTGAATACAGCAACACATGCTTGTCTATCAGCAAGGCACTGAGGAAGAATAGCATCGTGAAGACGGCAAACAGGATGAGATAGAAGGCAAGGCTTTTCTTGTGCTTACGGCGCACAATTCTGAGGAGCAGCGCAATGCCGCCGATGACGGCCAGCACAATGATGATGGCCACGATGGTCAGCCCCGTGCCGCTGCTGAAGAATGAGGTTAAGATTTCCATGGTGTTTATTCTTTATCGTTATTTTGTCCTAATCTATCCTCTATTTTTTGCCATATCGTCCATACGACCGAAAAGACAAATCCAAGGATTGTGTAGTTAATCACGTTGTTTTCATTGTCTAATAGGTTGTAGATGACAGAAACTCCTAGAAATACCAGATATACTTGTATGAAGTAACCGAAGCCATGTTTCTTTTTTTGCATGTTTTGTTCTTTTATGGTTAAACCAATTTGCGCCTTTCTACTATAATAGACGCACGAAGGGGGTCAAATCTTACAGATTGCTGATGTTTTTTTCTATGAATGAGAGTTCCTACGAGGGGATTCGTGATGTAAAGGCACGTCGGCTGCGAGGCAAAGGCACGTCATTGTGCTGGTCTCAATGAAGCGCCGCCATCAGTATGATTCTCTTGTTGCTTTCATACCGAATTAGGTTTTAATAATTATCGTGATAAGATGCCTGACTATTTTGGTAAGCGTACGGCGCGGATTGTGAACCCGCAGCATCGGAAGAAGTTGTCGTTAATTTCCTTTCCGTTCTCCGAGAAGGCAAAAAGGTATGGACCGAATGATTCGTCGGGGATGAGCGATGACGACCAGTAGTAGCCGGTGTTGTCGTGGCAGTGTGGCTTGCATTCAGCGGCGGGCAGGAAAATCGCATTACCGTTGGAGGCTGTGAACTTAATTCCTTTGACACCGTTTTGGGTTGTCCATTCGCTCGTGGTGTTGTCCATCAGCTCCTGCCATTCCTCGCGTGTCGGGGTTCGTGCACCATCGCCGAGGCTGGCGGCAGCGTCATCTTCGGACTTGAGGGTAGTCAGCAAATCTGTGAATCCGTCAAGGCCATACTCCTGCTGGCTACAGTACTTGGTGAGATGCATTTGGTCGCTCCCGAAGCGATAGTTGTCCCACGTGTATTCATCCTTGGGCTGGGTCTCGCCCCAGGCAAAATAGTCGCCGAACTCTTCGGGTGTATCCGCACCCACATTGCACGTTGCCCACAGCAGTCCGCTGGGCAATCCGAGGTCAACCCAACCGCTGTTGTTGTCAGTTGTCGTCCCGCTCTTGCAGGCGGTCATGGCGGCGAAGGTTAATGTCGCCGCGCATACTAACATTATTTTCTTCATTGTCTCAATGTGTTTATTGTTTAACTTCGATTTGTTGTTTCTTCCGTGCAGTTTCGCCTCGCACCATTGCAAAACCTCTTGCAGTCGTGTAAATCGGTCTCGCACCATTACATTGGGCGTTGCACGGCTGCAAAATGGCCTCGCACCACTGCAAAATGCATTTACAGCATTGCAAAACGGCCTCGCACCATTGCAAAACGCTTTTGCAGCATTGTTTCATGTCCTTGCAGTGGTGCGGGGCGCAATTGCACGGCTATTTTATATGGTGTACTCCTGGCGGTGGTTCTCGTAGCCGCACTCCTTGAAGATGAAGGTGTAGGTGCCGTGGGGCAAGTTGGCGATGGTGAACATGTCGTCGATAATGCAGAGGCAGTCCACGTAGCCGCCGCCGACTGGGCACTCATCGACGGTGACAGTCGAGCCGTCGACCGCCACGTCGACCGTCACGCTCTCATAGTCGCAAGTCACCGCCATTCCGACGTGTATCACCCTTGCGGCGCCGTCGACCCACTCCACGACGTACTGCTCGCTCTCGGCGAGGTCTTTGGCTTGTGTTTCGAAGTGCTGTCCGCACTCGGTATGTTTGATTTGGGTGGCCTCGGGCTTCCCGTTGTCCTTGTTGTCTTTCCCGCAGCCCGCCAGCAGCACTGCGCCTAGGGCGATGGCGGCGAGGGATTTGAGGATGTTGTGTGTCATTGTTTTATTATGTTAAAGGTTTGTTATTTCTCTTTGCGGGCGGCATCGAGGGAGTCGAGGTGGTCGAAAGCGATGTCGGAGGTGGCATTCCATTGCTGGGTGCGGCTTCTCTCTTTGAGTTCCCTAAGGTTCTGATTGTTTACCTGCGCTTCCTCTTCTACGGTGCCGGTTTCGTAGATGGTGACGCAACGCAGGTCGGGGAAAATGTAGACGGAGACGTCGTCGGGACGGATATCACCGGACGCAATCCTCTTGTCTGGCGTTTCGCGGTGTGCACGTTGCACATAAAACTCGGTGGTGGTGTTCAAGAATCCCTCTTTAACCTCATCGGGGATGGTGGTGTCGTTGATGAGTTTGTTCCTGTCTGCCGTGAGGCCGAAGAGGCTGTCGATGGCTGCCCAGCCCTCGTCGGTCTCGGCTTGGAGGAGGGTGACGGGGAGGCGCAGGGTGTCGTTGATTATCTTGTCCTGTACGTATGTGACGCGCACGCCGGGGAGCCGCATATCAGCGAAGTGGCGGTAGACGTCGCTGCATTCGTCGTAGCTCAACGTGTGCGGGAGGAACTTCCACGCCGCCGCGCCGCCCACAAGAAGCAGGGCCAAGATTGTGATTATGAGCGTGCGGTGTCTCATAGTTTGGCAATGAGGGTTGTCTGTTCGATGGTGTTGAGGGTTTCGGCGCTTACTTGGGCGCTGCTGACATAATGGCCATCGGGGTCAGGCGAGGCCGCAATGGCTATGACGGCCACCACCGCTGCGGCACCGATGAGGGTGCGCGTAGCCCTCTGGCGGCGCTCGCGGCGGTGGCACCATTCGGCAAGGCCTTCAGTCATCGCCCGCATCTCGGTTTTATAGTCTTGTTGCATATTGTCTAAGTTTATTCATTATTCGGTTTACGCGTTGATATACAGCGTTGGGTTCTATTTTAAGCCCAGCAGCTATCTCCTCGGCTGAGTAGCCTTCAAGTCGCATACGCATCAGGTGTTGCTCGTCGGGGGTGAGGGCAGAGAAGAGGTCGTCAATCCGCTCGGCGACATCGCTCTCTTCGGTGAAGACAGACTCTGACATCTCTTCGGTGACTGGTTCCAATTCAGGATGTTTCTTTCGATAGAGGTCGACCAGGACGCTGCGTGTCACCCTCCGCACCCATACTCTCTGCTGCCACTCCGACCGACCCGTCATCGTGTCGAACTTGAGCCAGAGCATAATCCATACCTCCTGCACCATGTCCTCGCAGCGGGGAATGTCGCCACGGGCAAAGTCGTAGCAGACGCGCCACACCGTCGCCTGGTGCCGCCGCATAAAGGACTTGTAGTCCTCGTATCGCTGCCTGCTATGTTGCTCCATCTATAATATAAGACGTAATTTTTGACCCAAATCTGACACAAGGTGCAAAAAAAATGAAGAAAAAGCAGTTTTTCTTCATTTTTTTATCCTGTCAGCATCACAGGTGAGGCTAAAATAATAGGACGGATTCCTTATTCCACCAACTTGAAGTCGCTGGCGGGGTGCTTGCACCAGGGGCAGATGAAGTCGGCGGGGAGTTCGTCGCCTTCGTAGACGTAGCCGCAGACCTCGCAGACCCACTTCTTCTTGCCACCTGCGGCGGGAGCGGCGGCGGGCTTGGGCTTGATGTGCTGCTGGTAGTAGGCGTAGGTGATGCTGGGGCTGTCGCTGAGCACTCGGGCCTCCATCGGCATGGCGATGAACATGGTGTGGGTGCCGAGGTCGATGCTCTTGGTGACGACACAGCTAATGACGCTGTTGATGAACTTGGGCAGATAGCGCAGGCCATTCTCCGTGCGGAGATCTGTCTCGCATTCGGCGAACTTGTCGACCGTCTTGCCACTCTGGAAGCCGAAATGCTGGAAGGGCTTCATGGTGGCCTCCTCGCTGAGCGGGCAGAGGTTGAACTTCAGCGTACGCAGTATCATGTCGTGCGTCAGGTTCTGCTTGTTGACGCATATCATCAGTTGCAGCGGGTCGCTGGTGACCTGCTGTGCCACATTGATGATGCAGGCGTTGTCTTTCTCGCCCTGTCGCGCTACGAGCACGAAGAGGCCGTAGCTGATATTAAATATTGCTTTATTGTCAATCATTTGAATGGTTATGGGTTGTAGGTTATGGTTTATAAAGTGGCCACCAAAGCGTCGGCGAGGGCGATGAGTTGTTCTTCTTGTGAGGGCTGCATGGCGCTCTTGAGACTGAGGGTATCGCCCACGATGGTCATCTCTTTCATCTCTTCGAGGGCGGCGCGCATCAGTTTGCCACTCTGCGGAGCCCAACTACCGTTCTCGATGAGTGCCCAGATGCGACGCTGGAAGCCGTGAGCCTTCAGGTCGAGCAACAACTCCTCAATGGGGGTGAAAAGGCCGTTGTTATAGGTCGATGCGGCCAATACGATATGGCTTACGCGCCAGCATTCTGCCACCAGTTCGCTGACATGCGTACGGCTGGCATCATAGACATGAATATTTTTCACACCGCGTTGTGCCAACAGCGTGGCCATGCGCATGGCAGCGGCCTCGGTGTGACCGTAGATGCTGCCGTAGATGAGCACTACACCTTTCTCTTCAGGCTCGTAGCGACTCCAAAGGTCGTGTTTGTTGATGAAATATTCCAAATTCTCTCTCCACACGGGACCATGCAGTGGGCATATCATCTTGATATCAAGAGTGGCGGCCTTTTTGAGTACATTTTGTACCTGAATACCGTATTTGCCAACGATATTGACGAAGTAGCGGCGAGCGTCGGCGAGCCACTCCTTCTCGAAGTTCATCTCGTCGGCATAGAGATTGCCACTCAATGCCCCAAAAGTGCCAAAAGCGTCGGCACTGAAGAGAACCTTGTCGGTGGTGTCATAGGTCATCATCACCTCGGGCCAGTGAACCATGGGAGCCATCGTAAAACAGAGCGTATGACGGCCTGTTACGAGAGTATCTCCTTCTTTGACCACCTGCAGATTCTCGGGTTTGCCTCCGAAGAACTGTTCCATCATCTGTGCCGCTTTGGCAGTAGTGACAACGGTGGCCTGTGGATAGCGCAACAGCAGTGGTGCGATGAGGGCGCCATGGTCGGGTTCCATGTGGTTGACGACGAGGTAGTCCAGCTGACGCCCATTGAGTGCTGCAGCAACGTTCTCAAAGAACTGCTCGCCGACTGCGGCATCGGCGGCATCCAGCAGCACAGTCTTCTCGTCGAGCAGCAGATAGCTGTTGTACGATACTCCACGAGGAATGGGATAGATATTCTCAAACAGTGCTGTGCGGCGGTCACTGACACCGACATAGATAAGATCGTTGTTGATGGGTTGGATGTTATGCATAGTGTTTGTTTTTTTTCTATTAATATGTTAAATAACGTGAAAAAAAAGCCTTTAGTATTCTATCGTGAAAAAATAAAAATGCCAGCCGAAGGATAGCCTAGAACGCCCTACGAAGACCCTACCAACTCCCTACCAACTCCCTACCAAGTCCTACCGTGGTAGGAGTTGATAAGGAGTTGGTAGGGTGTTAATAGGTTGATTGTACATATTTTATATTATTTTTTCTTCAATTGTTAAAAAAGTCGTATTTTTGCAGCATGATTGACATTGAAATATGTTGCAATTCGATAGCGTCGGCGGTGGCTGCCAAGGACGGCTGCGCCACGCGCATAGAGCTCTGCCGCGACCTGGAGTGCGGAGGGCTCACCCCTTCTGACGAAGAGATCGCTTATTGTGTCCGCAAGCTCGGTTTGCGGACACATGTACTCATCCGCCCGCGAGCCGGCAATTTCTGCTACACTGAAGCCGAGCAGATGGAAATGATAGCCTCTATCAAACGTTGCAAAGCGTTGGGTGCTGCCGCCGTGGTGCTGGGATTCCTTACCGAGGAAGGCAAAATTGATGTAGAAATTACGCGCCGTATGGTGCAGTTGGCTTCACCTATGGAGGTGACCTTCCACCGTGCCTTCGACGAAGCACAGCAAGACCCCATCGAGGCTCTGTGGGACGTGGCGGCAGCACGCTGCCACCGACTGCTGACTTCCGGTCAGCGTCCCTCAGCTCCCGAGGGTAGCGATGTGATAAAAAAACTGATAGGCGTTACAGGCGTAGAGATCCTCGCCGGTGGTGGCGTAACACCGATAAATGTGCGGGAACTGGTACAAAAGACCGGCGTCCGCGAGGTTCACGGCAGTTGCAAGAAAAGCCTCGACGATGGCACCCTCGTCACCGATGCCGCTACGGTGCGACAGATGATTGACCAGACTTTGACATTATAATAATATGAAGAAGACATTGTTACTCCTCGTGGCAGTCTTGACGCTTGTCGCCTGTCACCACGAGCCGCATTTCATCACCGACAAAGATTATCGGAACGAAGTGCATCAGGATTTCGAGAATCGAGTTTCTCAATTCTCAATTCTCAATTCCCAATTAAAGCTTGACACCCTATGTCAAACCGAACGTGAGGCCATGGAGTTCCTCTATGCTTATATGCCACTCTCCGATTTGGCCGACTATGAGCCGTCGTTCTATCTGAATCAAGTGCGCTATGCCTTTAAGGCTCGCGAGGAGATGCCGTGGGGTAAGGATGTTCCCGAGGATATCTTCCGCCACTTCGTGCTGGTGTACCGTGTGAACAACGAGAATCTCGACACCGCTCGCATGGTGTTTTACCGAGAGTTAAAAGAGCGCGTAAAAGGCATGACCATGGAGGAGGCTGCGCTGGAGGTGAATCACTGGTGCCATGAGCACGTAGCCTATCGTGCCAGCGACAGCCGCACCTCGTCACCTTTGGCCACGCTGCGTACTTCGCTGGGCCGCTGCGGTGAGGAGAGTACCTTCACCGTCACCGCCTTGCGTGCCGTAGGTATCCCTGCCCGACAGTGCTACACGCCCCGTTGGGCACACTGCGACGACAATCACGCATGGGTGGAGGTATACGTTGATGGAGAGTGGAAGTTTCTCGGGGCCTGTGAGCCCGACCCGCACCTCAACATGGGTTGGTTCTCGGTACCAAGCACCCGCTGCATGATGGTACACACCAAGGCCTTCGGTAAATATAAAGGAGACGAGGAAGTGGTGAAGCGCACAGGTATGTACAGCGAACTCAACCTGCTTTCACACTACGCCCCCACACGCCGAGTGACGGTGACTGTGCTGCGCAAAGGCAAACCGGTAGAGGGCGCACAAGTGAAGTTCAAGATATACAACTACGCTGAATATTACCCCATCGCCACGGTGCTTACCGACAAGGAGGGCAAGGCTTCGCTGACCACGGGATATGGCCACCTGCTTGTGTGGGCGACCGATGGAAACCGCTGTGCATTCGAGAAGATGTTGACCGAGGAAAATGAGATATCCCTTAATCTAACTACTGTCTACGGAGACTCTTTCGGAGGCTATGCCATGTCGGAGTTCGACATTGTCCCGCCGGTCGCCGGCGAGCCCAAGGTGGTTGCCACCGAGGAGGAGATTGCCGTCAATGCCAAGCGGCTGGCCTACGAGGATTCGCTGCGCAACGCCTACACCGCCACGTTCCACAGCAATAGCGACAACCCCTTCGTCCGCAAGAGCGAAGGCAACTATGCCGAGATAGAGAGGTTTATCGCTGCCCATCCCGACTGTGCCGACTACCTTTCTACCTTCAGTGACAAAGACCTTCGAGATATCAGTGCCGACGTGCTGGAAGCCCATTGGACAACCGGAGAAGGCGAGGTCTACAAGAAAGGATTATTGCCTGCTCGTATCAGCAACGAGATGGTGCGGCCCTACCGACAGGAACTTGGGGAAGTCTTCAAAGGGAAGACTGCTTTCCAAATCCGTCTGTGGATGAATTACAACATCGTTGTTGACGACACCAGCAACTACTACAACTGCCCCATCTCGCCCGTGGGTGTCTACAAGATTCGCCACGCCGATGCGCACAGCCGCGACATCTTCTTCGTGGCCGCCTGCCGCGCCGCAGGAGTGCCAGCCTACCTCGACAATGCCACGAATACAATCTACTGCTGGGATGGCGAGAGATGGGTTGTTGAGGATTTTAGGGAGATTAAAGACCTTAAGGACCTCAAGCCCGCCCAGCTCACCCTCACCTACCGTGGCAAAGAGCCCGCCAAGCCCGTTTATTGGCCGCACTTCACCCTCGCCAAGATGGAGAACGGCGACCTCCGCACCTTCGACTTCGAGGATGACCCGCGAATGGCCTCTTTCCCTGCCACCATAGAGTTGGAGCCCGGCATCTACTGCCTCTCTACCGGCAACCGCTATCCCGACGGGGCCGTGCGCTCACGTATGGAGTTCTTCAAAATAAAATCAGATGAAAAGGTCACCAAGGAAATCATTATCCTGCCGCTGCTGACACGTACAGACGAGTTAGGCATCCTCGATAAAAACTTAGAGTTGTTCGACGGCATCGAATTGTGGGACTACGCCGGCAATAGCGGTATGCTTTACGTCAACCTCGGCAACTACAGCGAGCCCTCCAAACACCTCATCGTGGAGTTGAAAGGGTTACAGAAGGAGGTAAAAGCATGGGGTGGAATGACCTTCATGGTGGGTCCGAAAAACATCAACATGCCGTCATGGGGACTCGCCAACACCGATTTTGCCTTTCAAAAAGGGTTGCTGGAACAACGCATCTGTGAAGCATCCAAGTTCGACAAGGTGGAGTACCCCCTTGTTGCCCTCATCGATAAGGACGGTCATATTCTATACCACAGCACAGGCTACAAGATAGGTGTGATAGAGCAGGTACTCAAAGCTGCCAAATGAATGAGGGCCGCGCTTCGCGCGGCCCTCATTCATCCTATCCTATTTTAAATAGTCCTCATAATATTGGAACATCTTATTATATAAATGTAGACGCTCGCGACCCAAGACGTTGTGTTCATGGTGAGGGTACATGAAGTAGTCGACCTGCTTGTAGTTATTGATGCAACGCTCGATGAACTCGGTGCTGTGTTGCGGCACCACAGTATTGTCTTCGGCCCCCTGGATAACCAGCAGACGGCCTTCGAGGTTCTTGGCCTTGTTGAGGAGGCTGTTGGCCTCGTAGCCCTCGGGGTTCTCCTGCGGCATGTCCATATAGCGCTCACCATACATGATTTCGTACCACTTCCAATCGATAACGGGACCACCGGCACAACCCACCTTGAAGACCTCGGGGTGCGCCAGCTTCATGGTGATGGTCATGAAGCCGCCGAAACTCCAGCCCTCCACTCCCATGCGGTCTTGGTCCACATAGGGCAGGCTCTTGAGGAACTTGACGCCCTCCATCTGGTCGGCCATCTCAATCTCGCCGAGGTGGCGGTGGGTGCAGCTCTCGAACTCGAAGCCGCGGTTGTCGGTGCCACGGTTGTCGAGGGTGAAGACCACATAGCCCTGCTGGGCGAGGAACATGAAGTAGAGGTTGCCGCCGCCGAGCCAGCTGTCGGTCACCAACTGCGAGTGTGGGCCGCCGTAGACGTAAACGAGGGTCGGATATTTCTTGCCCTTCTCCATATTGGGAGGAGTGATGAGGCGGTAGTAGAGGTCGGTCACGCCGTCGGCAGCCTTGATGGTGCCGAGCTTCACCTCGGGCATGGCATAGTCCTTCAAGGGGTTCTCGGCCTCAAAGAAGGTCTTTATGGGGTTCTTGTGCTTGAGGTCGCGCAGGTCGGCACGCATGGGCACGTTTACACTGCTCCAAAGGTCGACCCACATCGTGCCTTGCTCGTTGAGGGCTATGGTGTGGGTGCCGTGCAGGCCGTTCTCCTGCATGGTGAGGCACTCCATGGTGCCCTTCTTCAAGTTCACACGGTAGGCGTCGCGACCGGCGAGGTTGTCCTTGTTGGCATAGATGAAGATATTCTCGCCTTTCTTGTCGAACTGGATAAAGCCCTCGACCTCATATGCGCCTTCGGTTACCTGCTTTACGAGGGTACCATCTATATTATATAGGTATAGGTGCTTGTAGCCGTCGCGCATCGAGAACCAGAGGAACTGGTCGCCGCCAGGCAACCGCTTGCCGTTGCTTGGCAGGAAAATCATGGGTTCGCAGGGCTCCACGTAGCGAGGATTGGTCTCCTCGAAGAGCACCTTCATGAAAGCACCCGATACAGCATCATACTGTTCAAGCCACATGTGGTTCTGCTCGCGGTTCACCTTGGCGATGAAGACATACTTCTCGTCGGGACTCCATGCGATGTTTGTCAGGTACATCTCACGCTCATGGACGGTGGCGTCGCGGGCAGTGTTGAAGTAGACGGG
>JAEEGH010018377.1_pt1 | contig 14798 bp, 14 predicted proteins | sample 9134181 | NCBI WGS metagenome assembly JAEEGH01 (sample SAMN16246544, study PRJNA631951) | gut metagenome | biome: gut microbiome; feature: rumen; material: DP-attached | host: Bos | place: Iran: Karaj | collected 2018-10 | reverse complement strand
CCTATCCTTCTAATGGAAACGTTTACACTGCCAGCCTGCACAACAAGTGCTCATTGATGAAGTTCAATGTGACCACGCCTTCCGTTGCCCCGATTTGCATCACGGGCATGAACAATGAAGTGACGGTGAATTTCATGCAAGCCGCATCAGATGTAGACAACAATGGCTTTTCTTACAGCATGAACATGGCAGACGATGGGCTTATCAAGATGAAAGGCGGAACGGGAAACAATACTCCCGAAGCCTATTGGGCTATAGTGCTCCCGCAAGGTGCATGTGACGCAGGGACGGCAACTTCCATCGGTTACACAGGCACTCGCCCAGCGATTCACGAAATAAGCATGAACCAGTATTATAGCGAGGGCATTGATAATGTGATTGTGGACACGGAAGACCAAAGCAAAACAGTTAACTTTTCTACCATTAGTGATGATTTTGTAATACCAGACGGCTATAGAGTGAAAGGCCAGACTCTGGCTACTCAACAGATTTCCATCGCTGATGGTGCCACCGTAGTGTTTGATAATGTTACAATCCCTACTGATAAAAGGCAAAGTTGGGCAGGCGTGACCTGCAATGGTGATGCCACGATTTTCCTCAAAGGCGATAATAGTGTGACGGGAAGTATTGCTTCTTATCCTGGTATCTTTATTGGTTCGGGCCATACGCTCACCATTCAAGGCACAGGCTCGCTCACAGCCAAATGCAGTAGTACTAGTGTTCCTAGTGGCGCAGCAGGTATCGGCGGTGGTTCTTCTAATTCGCAATTTTCATGTGGCAACATCATCATCCTTGGCGGTACTGTCACAGCCACCGGCTCTAGAAACTTTGCAGGCATTGGTAGCGGTGGTAGTGCCAATAATAATCCTTCATGCGGCAACATCACCATTGCCAACACGGTAACCCAAGTCAAAGCCACTTGCGGTTCTGGTACAGTTGCCATCGGAAATCCAAATGGAACCTGTGGCACGGTGACATTTGGCACCCAAGTGATGTATGATGGTACTTTATGGACTACTGAGCCAAAAAATGATGGCACATATGGCGGTCTGAGCCTCGCTATCACAAACAGCAAAAAAACATGGACGCTGACACCAGTAAATCAATGAATAGGACAGCAAATTAATCCCCAACGCGAAAGGCGGCCTTCGGGTCGCCTTTTGTTGTATTATGAGGTTGGTGGAATCCCCCAGGCCCCCTTTGTTTCAAATGTGGAAATTGCGTCACCCACTAATCCTTCAAACATCCTATCGGGATGATTTTCACGCCATCAGGCCGCGTGTAAGCCAACTGTCCTCCAGTCAGGATGATGAGTAAATCCGGTTCGCGAAGTTGGGTTTTCGGATTCTCAGCATTGTGCTTTTTTATCAGTTCCTTCAACTGTAGCAGATGACCAGCACCCTCATCTATTTCTCGGCTACCTAATTTACATTCAATCAGCGCATACCGCCCATCATCAAGGTGCAATACGAAATCAGCCTCCAAATCGTAGCGGTCGTGATAATAACTGATATAGCCGCCCAAACTTTGTGAATAAACCCTCAAGTCCCTGACGCACAGACATTCGAAGATGAATCCGAAAGTTTTCATGTCGGTCATCAGCACATCGGGCGACAGACCCAAGGCCGCAACCGCCATTGACGGGTCTGCAAGTTCGCGTTTCAAGCCGCTTCTGATGGCACTCTTGGAGCGAATGGCTGGACTCCAAGCCTCAATGTCCTGAATGAGAAACAGTTTCTGCAAGGCTTGTTGGTAATCGTCAAAGGTGGGCAAAGAGAGGTTCTCAGCCGTCGCAATGACATCATCCACAATGCTTTTCTTCTTGGCCAATGTAGACAGGTTGCGGGCATACGAGCGCAAAATGGCGTGTGTGAGGCTGGCACTGCGGTTGACACCGTCAATGTTTTGGACGTCCACCTCGCAGACGGTCGTAATGTAGTTTTTTGCTATCAGCAGTTGCGCCTTGTCCGTCTTTCTGCTCAATGATGCAGGCCAACCGCCACGGCAAGCGGCAAACACAAGCCGCTCAATGCTCAAATCCGATGGGATGCCGTCAATGTCGAGGTTGGGGTCGTCGAAAAGTTGGTGCAAAGATACGCTTCCGTTCGACTCCATTGACTCGAACAAGCTCATGGGCAACATCTTCAGCCTTGCGATTCTTCCTGCTCCACTATGCCTGATTTTTGTGCGGTCAACGGCGTTTGAACCAGTCAGAATAAACTGCCCTGGTTCGCCGCGGTCATCCACCATCGTCCTGACAGCGTCCCACAAAACGGGCGCCACCTGCCATTCGTCAAGCAACCGAGGCGTGGCTCCTTTCAATAGAATGGAAGGTTTGGTTTGGGCCGTGGCCAAATTGGCCTCAATGTGATCAGGCTCCTGCATTTTCAGGACACTCTTGGCTTGTTGCATGGCAGTGGTGGTCTTTCCGCACCATTTCGGGCCTTCAATCAACACGGCTCCGAAAGCGTCTAAATATTCAGATAATTGGGTGTCAAAAACACGATGTAAATAATCCATACAAAAACATCTCTAATTATTTGGTGCAAAGGTAATAAATAATTCAATACCGCAATGGAATTTTGTGTTTTTGTGGTATTTTGTTTTATGTTTTTGTGGTAATTTACTTTATGTTTTTGCGGTATTTTACTTTATGTTTTTGCGGTGTTTTTTCGTTTACACCTTTCTTCATCATACTCTTCCGATATTTATTCCTTCCCCAAATTCATCCGCCCCATCAGCCGCAGCCAAGGCGAAAGGAAGGCAAACAGGAAATCATAGACAATCAGTCCGGGCAGCAACCCCTTCTCGCCCAAACGCTTGGAAGCATTGTGGTAGATAATCATTTGGCTGCCAAAGCGAAGCAGGAAGAAAAACACCAAAATCGGGATGTAGAACACCGCGCCGCCGGTGATGACAAAGGCAGGTTTGGCGCAAAGGGCGATGAGAGTGATGAAGGACACATAAAACAGTAGCTGCGAGCCATAAAACAAACTCAGCATCAGCCGCGAACGTCCGTCGTATTTCGAAACGGTGGAGTAGCGGCTGCTCTTCTGCCGCATCCACAGCTTGAAGCTGCTGGTGGGAGTGGTGAGGATGGCGTTTTCGGCATCAATCAGCACCTCTGTGTTCTTTTTGGTGCTAACCTTGTTGATGAACAAATCGTCTTCGCCCACGGCCGTGGTGTAATGCGAGATAAAGCCTTTGTTTCTGAAAAACAGCTCCTTGCGATACGAAAGGTTCTTGCCGATGCCCATGTAGGCGTGGTGGTTCAAGGCGGCTGAGAGGTAGAGCAGGCCGTTTTGGAGGGCATCGAAGCGCATGAGGTGGTTGAGGCTACCTTTCTTTTGCACGTAGGGACTGTAGCCGATGACGATTTCGGTCTGATGGTTGTAGCGGTTCACCACGCTGCGCAGCCATTGGTCGTTGACGGGCATACAATTGAAGTCGGTGAGCACGATGAGGTCGTTTTGCGCCGATTTGATGCCCATCGAGAGCGGGAACTTCTTGCCGTTGAAGAAGTTAAGGTGCTGCTTGAGTTGTACAGGCTTCACGCGGGGCTCCCTGCGTTCCAGGTCCTTCAGGTATTCCTCGGTTTCGTCGTCGGAGCAGTCGTTCACGACAACAATCTCAAAATCAGGGTAATCCTGGTTGAGCAAAACGGGAATCAATTCGGTAAGGTATTCGTAGGCATCGCGGGCACAAAGCACAATGGACGCAGGCTCCAGTTCCTCGTCGAGTTTCGGGCGTGCGTTCCGCTTGTAGAAGGCGACTTTCGAAAACTGGGCCCAATGGAAGTACAACTGAATGACAAGGCAAACGCCAAAGACGACTAAGAGAATGAAACTTAGGTTGTTATAATCAAAATTGATGTTCACGGTGATAAAGGAATTTAGTTTTGCAAAGATAATAAATAAGTTGATTTCAAGATTTCAAAAATTTCAAGATTTCAAGATTTCAGAATTTTTTCATCAACAATTGACTACGTCGAATTAAAATTTCAACAATTCAACAACTCAACAATCAACAATTGACTATTTTTGCACAAAATTTCAAGGATGAACTACACGATTACAGCCAACGACCCGAAAAGCAATGCCCGCGCTGGCATGCTCCTCACCGACCATGGCCCGATTGAGACGCCCATCTTCATGCCGGTCGGCACGGTGGGCTCCGTCAAGGCCTGCCATCTTCGCGACGTGCGCGACGAAGTGAAGGCGCAAATCATTCTGGGCAACTCCTACCATCTCTATCTGCGTCCTGGTTTGGAAGTGCTTGAAGCCGCCGGAGGCCTGCACAAGTTCAACGGCTGGGACCGTCCCATCCTGACCGACAGCGGTGGTTTCCAGGTGTTTTCGCTCACGGGCATTCGCAAGATGAAGGAAGAAGGTGTCACTTTCCAGTCGCATATCGACGGCTCGCGCCATTTGTTCACTCCTGAGCGTGTGATTGATATCCAGCGCAGCATCGGAGCCGACATCATGATGGCCTTTGACGAATGTACGCCTGGCACGGCCGACTACAAATACGCCAAGCCTTCGATGGAACTCACCCACCGCTGGCTCGACCGCTGCTTGGAGCGTTTCCAGTCGACGGAACCCAAATACGGCTACGAACAGGCCTTGTTTCCCATCGTTCAAGGCTGCGTCTACCGCGACCTTCGCGAGAAATCGGCGGAATACATTGCTTCGAAGAATGCTGCAGGCAACGCCATTGGTGGCCTTGCCGTGGGCGAGCCTACGGAGGTGATGTATGAGATGATTGAGTTGGTCAACACGATACTGCCCAAAGACCGTCCGCGTTACCTGATGGGCGTGGGCACACCCGCCAACATCCTCGAAAGCATTTCGCGTGGTGTCGACATGTTCGACTGCGTCATGCCTACGCGCAACGGACGTAACGGCATGATTTTCACTTCCGAAGGCATCATCAACCTGAAAAACGAGAAGTGGAAGCAAGACTTTTCTCCCGTCGACCCCAATGGCGAAACTTTCGTGGATGCGCAATATTCGAGGGCTTATCTGCGTCATCTGTTCGTCGCGGGCGAAATTCTCGGCCCGATGATTGCCAGCCTCCACAACATCGGTTTCTACCTGTGGTTGGTGCGCGAGGCACGCAAGCACATCATCGCCGGCGACTATGCCGAGTGGCGCGACATGATGCTGCCTAAAGTTACCAAACGATTGTAAATGAAGAAAATAGACGCATATATCTTCAAGAAGTATCTTGGCACTTTCTTCTTTGCCATCTCGATGCTCATCCTTGTCGTCATCATCTTCGACGTTTCGGAAAACATCGACAGCTTCCTGAAACACAATGCGCCGTGGCAAAAGGTGGTAGTCGACTACTACATCATGTCGATACCTTATTATATCAACCTGTTCATCCATTTGTTCGCCTTCATCGCCGTGGTGTTTTTCACCTCGAAAATGGCGGCGCGTACCGAGATTGTGGCCATTTTGAGCAGTGGCATCAGTTTTTGGCGTTTCCTTTATCCTTATATGCTGGCCGCGATAAGTATAGGTATCATGTCGTTGTATTTCGGCAACTTCTTGATTCCCAAGACCAACGAAATCCGCCGGCAGTTCAAGGACGAGTACATGGAAAAGCTGAGCCAAAGCGCGGGTCGCAACGTGCACGTGCAGATCGGCAAGGACGAGTTCGTGTATGTGGAGAGCTATAACATCGTCAGGCAACACGGCTACAAGTTTTCGTGGGAAAAATATGAAGATAATGAGCTGAAATTCAAGGTAATGTCAGATATGCTCTATCACGATACCGTGGCAATCAACAGCTGGAACATCGACCCTTACGCCATCCGTAACATCAACGGGCGGGAAGAAACCTTGACGAAAGGCCGCAACCTCGACACTTTGCTTAACTTGTATCCCACTGACCTTTACAAGATGAAGGAGGATTTCGAGGAGATGAATTACTTCGAGTTGCGCGACCACATCCTAAGCATGAAAGAAAAAGGCTCGGAGGGTGTGAAGGCCTACGAGGTGGAGATGCACACCCGAATGTCGGCACCCGCAGCCGTGCTCATTCTGACGCTCATCGGAGCTGCCCTTTCGAGCCGAAAGATAAGGGGAGGAATCGGTATGCATTTGGGCATTGGCATCACCATCGCTTTTGCCTACATTCTTTTTATGCAAGTTTCCAAGTCGTTCGCCATATCGGGCAGCTTGTCGCCTTTCCTTGCCGCCTGGATTCCCAACTTCATTTTCTGCATGTTGGGCATCTATCTGCTGATAAAGGCACCGAAATGATTTGAGAATCAATGGGTTATTATTTTTATGCAAAAAATTGGCCTGGTTTTGCCGACTTTTCCTTAATTTAGCAACGTCTTACCATCCTAAAACAAGAGAATTATGCACATCGCAGTAGCAGGCAATATTGGTTCGGGGAAAACGACCCTCACTGGGCTCCTTGCCAAACATTTCAATTGGAAGCCTCATTATGAGGAAGTTGAGCACAATCCTTACTTAGACAGTTTCTATGAGGACATGCAACGTTGGTCGTTCAACATCCAGATTTTCTTCCTCAACAGCCGCTTCCGTCAGGTGATGGACATCCGCAACAGCGGCGAGGACGTGATTCAAGATCGTACCGTCTACGAGGATGCATATATCTTTGCCGCCAACCTCTATTCGATGGGTTTGATGGAAAACCGTGATTTTGAGAACTATAAGTCGCTGTTTGAGCTGATGACCAAGTTCTTGCAGCCGCCCGATTTGCTGATATACCTACGCGCTTCGGTGCCAACGCTGATTCGGCATATCGCCAAGCGCAACCGCGAGTTTGAGCAGTCCATCAGCATCAGCTACTTGACCAACCTCAACGAGCGTTATGAAAAGTGGATTGAGGGCTACAAAGACGGCAAATTGCTCATCATTGACACTGACAACCTGGAGCTCGAGAATCCGGAAGACCTCAGCACCGTCGTCGACCGCATCGAAGCCTCACTGAACGGATTGTTCTGAAAATGAAAGTTGTAGGAATCATACCTGCCCGTTACGCTTCTACGCGATTCCCCGGAAAGCCTTTGGCCTTGATTAAAGGGAAACCGATGATTCAGCGTGTGTATGAGCAGGCGCTGAAGGCGAAATTGGATGCCGTGGTGGTGGCCACTGACGATGCTCGTATTGCTGACGCGGTGATGGACTTTGGCGGACAGTATGTCATGACGAGTCCCAACCACCGTAGCGGCACCGACCGTTGCCGAGAGGTATTGGATTTGCTTGAAAACCAGTATGATGCCGTCATCAACATACAAGGCGACGAGCCTTTCATTGATCCGCGTCAAATCGGGATGATGCGCGATTTGATCAGTCGGGATGATACGGTGCTAGCTTCTTTGGCCAAGCGCATCGAGGACGAGGACGAGCTGTTCAGTCCCAATACGGTGAAAGTGGTGATGGATAAGGAAGGTAATGCGTTGTATTTCAGTCGCAATCCTGTTCCTTTCATGCGGAACGTGGACCGAGAGGACTGGTTGGGCAAAGGCGTTTTCTACAAACATATCGGCATTTATGCTTACAAGGCGGAAACCTTGCGCCAAATTGCTGAAATGCAGCCTTCTACTTTGGAAATGGCCGAGTCGTTGGAGCAGTTGCGCTGGTTGGAAAACGGTTTGCACATCCGCATGGGCATCACACAAGAGGAGAACGTCTCGATTGACGAACCAAGCGATATTGACAAGGCAGAGCGATTTGCTGAAAACCAAACGATTACAAGAAGATGATTTCGATTGTTGAAGCCATATCAGACCTTTTGTTTGTCCGCGACACTGTGGTGGTACCGGGATTGGGGGCCTTTGTGAAACACCCCCTCTCGGCAAAGGTGAATCCTGTGGCGAACCATTTTTCCATGCCCCATTGCGACATCATCTTTGATGCCAATTTGCGAGAAGATAACGATTTGATTGTTAGTTATATATCGGACAAGGACGGGGTTTCGATTAACGAGGCAAAGACGCAGTTGGTGCTGTTTGTTTCCGATTGTTTCAATAAGCTGAAGCAAGGGAAGAAATTGACGTTTGATCGTATCGGCACGTTGCGTTTTGATTACGACAACAACCTTGTGTTTGAACAGGATAAGTCGGTGAATTACAACGCCGATGCTTTCGGATTGTGCGACTTTTACCCCAAGCCGGTGGTTTGCCCGAAATCGAAGGAAGAAATCAAGGCGGAGATTGAACAGCAGCAGAAGGAGAAGAACACGCTCGTTACGGTGGACGAAAAGGCCGTGCACGAGGAAGAGGAGAAGCCGCATCGTAACGGCTGGCTGTGGGCCTTGGTCGGCCTTTTGATTGCCGCAGGTGTCCTCTATGGTTTGCATGAGTTCGGCACCATCCGATTCCCGTGGGAAACTGTTCAGCGTGGACCTATGAGTAAGCCCGGAACATACACGTTGCCGTTCTACGAAAAGAAATGGGAGTGGAAAGAGCCTGTGAGAGAGGCCAATATCCGCATTGTGGCTGGATGTTTTGGACATGAGGCGGATGCCACCCGATTGACCAATTCGTTGCGAAAGAAAGGCTATAGTGCCGCCTTCCAGGAGTTGCGAGGCGACATGTGGTATGTATCGTTCGGACGTTATGTCACCGACGAGGAAGCCACGGCTGCGCTCCGCGAGATTAGAGCAAATACCAACTACAAAGCTTGGATACTAAAGCCATAACAATAACCGACCATGTCAAAAAAGAACAAACTAGAGCGATTTGCGGAGAACAAGACCTTTCCTAACTTGTTCGAATACAGCTATGAACGTATCATGGCCGAAGGCTTCCCATTGCAAGGAAAATGGCACGCCGACTTCTTCCACAACGACAATCCCATCGTGCTGGAGTTGGGTTGCGGCAAAGGCGAATACACCGTCGGTTTGGCCCGTGCCCATCGTGATATAAATTATATAGGTGTCGACATCAAAGGCGCAAGGATTTGGCGAGGCTTGAAGCAGAGCAATGAGGAAGGCATGAAAAACGTGGCGTTCCTTCGCGCCCGTATCGACCAAATCGAGCATTTCTTTAGTAAGGACGAGGTTTCCGAGATTTGGGTCACTTTCCCCGACCCACATCCGGGCGAGGGCGTGCGCAATGCGCGGCACCGCCTCACTTCGCCTGAGTTTTTGGAGCGTTACAGAAAAATCGTCCGTCCCGACGGCATCCTCAACCTGAAAACCGATAGCCCCATTATGTATGAGTTTACATTGCATGATGTAGTTGAAAAACAAGGTCTTCCACTGCTCTATGCCACCGATGATCTTTACGCGAATGACGACAACCTCGAAGTGAAGACCATTCGCACCTTCTACGAACAGATGTGGCTCGACCAAGGCTTGACCATCAAATACATTCGATTCGGAATTAATCCTTCAAAATGATTTGTATTCAAAAAGTGTTGTTATCTTTGCATCTTAAAATGGATAAAAATGGAAAATGTTAGCATAAATATCAGTTTGCCCAATTGCGGGACTTATTCGCAAGAAGAATTGAAAGGCATTCTTCAGCGTTTTGCCATGTATATGATAAGGCCGAGGACAGAGGAAATCCCATGTTGTTACACGGAAGAAGAGGTCAAGAGGCTTTTGGCGAAACGGCTAAGGGAAGTAGACGAGGGGAAGGCTGTCTTGATTGACAACGATGAAGTCTTTGCCGAAGCGGAAATGCTGTTGATATGAGAAAGATTGTATGGCATACCGACACAAAAGATGATAGCTTGACTTTCGAAAACCACGCCATATACACGCTTCATTCAAGGTTTAACCGCATTTTGTACACTGTCAGGGAAAAGGATGTCTTGATTTTGATAATTTGGAATAATCGCAGGGACATCTCCAAAATAGAACAAGTTCTAAAAGATAGAGCGAATTAATAAAAAACCAACAATATGTACACAGAAAACCAACAACTCTACATCGCGCATTGCGACAACGGACCTATTTATATGGCGGGCAAAATGGCCAATCGCCACGGCATGATTGCCGGCGCCACAGGCACGGGTAAGACCGTCACCCTGCAAGTCTTGGCCGAAACCTTTAGTCAAGCGGGCGTGCCCTGCTTCATGGCCGACATGAAAGGCGACCTTTCGGGCATCAGCCAAGCCGGAAAGATGAGCAGTTTCATCGAGAAGCGCTGCCCCGAGTTCGGCATTGAGAATCCAAATTTCCACGGTTGCCCGACGCGTTTCTTCGACGTGTATGGCGAGCAAGGCCATCCGTTGAGAGCCACCATTTCCGATATGGGACCTCAACTGTTGGCCCGACTCCTCAGCCTCAACGAGACCCAAACAGGCATCCTGAACATCGTTTTCAAGATTGCCGACGACCGAGGCTTGCTCCTCATCGACATGAAGGACTTGCGTCTCATGCTCGACTATGTGGCCAAGAATGCCAAGGAGTTCACCACAACATACGGCACCGTTTCTTCAGTAAGCGTCGGGGCCATCCAGCGTGCTTTGTTGGCTTTGGAAGCCGAGGGTGGCGACCTTTTCTTCGGCGAGCCTTCGTTCAATGTGTTCGATTTCCTCCAAACCGAGGGCGGGCGCGGCGTGATGAATGTGCTGGCTGCCGACAAGTTGATGCTCAACCCGAAGCTCTATTCCACTTTCTTGCTGTGGCTTTTGAGCGAACTCTACACCCAGTTGCCCGAGGTCGGCGACCTGCCGCTGCCTAAGCTCATCTTCTTCTTCGATGAGGCTCACATGCTCTTCAAGGACACCTCGAAGGCTTTGGTTGACAAGATCGAGCAGGTCATCCGTTTGGTGCGCTCGAAGGGCGTGGGCGTGTATTTCGTCACCCAAAGCCCCGACGACATCCCGGATGCCATTGCTGGCCAGCTTGGCAATCGCGTTTTGCACGGACTTCGTGCCTATACCCCCAAGGAACAAAAAGCCGTGAAGGCTGCCGCGCAGACTTTCCGCTCCAATCCCAACTTCAACACCGAATCCGCCATCCTTGAACTCGGCACGGGCGAGGCATTGGTTTCCTTCTTGGACGAGAAAGGTGCGCCTTGCATCGTGGAACGCGCCAAAATCCTGTTCCCATTGAGCCAAATTGGGGCCATCACTGACGATGAGCGCAACAAACTCATCCGCAATTCGCGCCTCTACGGCATCTACGACAAGAGTTTCGACCGCGAAAGTGCCTACGAAGTGCTCGTCGAACAGCAGAAACAGGAAGAGAAACGCCTTCAAAAAGAAGCCGAAGAGGAAGAGAAGCGCAAGGCCAAGGAAGCCAGAGAAAAGGAACGCGCAAGAAGCACAAGCTCGCGAAGCACGACCACGCGCAAGAAGAAATCAACGGCTGGCAAGGCTTTGGAGAAGACCATCAACACGACGGCCACGACCATCGGGCGCAGTCTCGGCAAATCCATCGTCCGATCGATTTTGGGCGGGATTTTCAAGAAATGAGCAGAAGACTTAATTCTAAAACTTATCAAAATGAAGAAAACAATGAAAGTAATGGCGGCCATAATGCTAACAATGACGGTGATTTGTGCTGCTGGATGCAAAAAAGACATTGCCAAAGGTGATGGCACATTTAATGGACACAACTACGTTGACCTCGGCCTGCCAAGTGGTACGTTGTGGGCAACCTGCAATGTGGGCGCGACAACGCCTGAAGAGTACGGTGACTATTTCGCTTGGGGCGAGACGACTCCGAAAGACTATTATGCCTGGAGCACATACAAATACTGCAACGGTGACTACACTCAGTTGACCAAATACTGCTTCGATTCCAGCTATGGCTACAACGGTTTCACCGATAACCTGACCACTCTTTTGCCCGAGGACGATGCTGCCACGGCCAACTGGGGTGGCGGCTGGCACACTCCTACCAAAATCCAATGGGAAGAATTGCAATACTACACCACCAGTACTTGGAAAACCCAAAACGGCGTGTATGGCAGACTCTTCACCGCCGCTAACGGGAGGTGTCTCTTTTTGCCCGCAGCGGGCATCCGCTTCGAAGATCGTCTCGCTAGTGCTGGTCACTTCGGTTCCTACAGTTCGAGTTCGCTCGATAGGGACAAATCGTACGTGGCGGGGAACTACTACTACGGTCAGAGTCAGTATGATGACTATGTGTCCCATCACTACAGAATTATGGGTCAATCTGTACGAGCTGTCCGCGAGAACTAACTATTACTATTGCGAATGTATTTCAATCATTCCCAATCTCCTTCAGCATCGGCACAAACTTGAAGTCGCCGAATTCTTCTTTTTTTAGTGATCCGTCCTCTAATTTGGTGATCCTCAGCATAGTCTGGCCATCGCCTTCGGCGTTGTCCATGGGGATGACCATGATGCCGCCAGGCTTCATCTGTTGGATGAGTGTTTCAGGAATGGTCGGCGCACCAGCGGTGATGATGATGCGGTCGAAGGGCTGGTAGTTGGGCAAGCCCTCGTAGCCGTCGCCTAAAAAAGTCTTCACTCTAAACGTCAGCTGCTCAAGGATTTCCTTGGTCTTGAAGTAGAGGTTGCGTTGCCGCTCAATGCTGAACACTTTGGCACCCATCGCGGCCAACACACAAGCTTGGTAGCCCGACCCCGTGCCAATTTCGAGCACTTTCATGCCTTTTTCCACTTGCAGCAGCTGGGTCTGGAAAGCCACGGTGTGCGGCTGCGAGATGGTCTGCCCCGAGCCGATAGGGAAGGCCTTGTCTTGATAGGCGAGCTCGACAAAGGAGGAATCAAGGAAAATATGGCGCGGCACCTCGTTGATGGCCGAAAGTACGGCTTCGTCAGTGATACCTTTGGCGCGTAGCTGGTCGACGAGTTGCTTGCGGAGGCCTTTGTGGCGGTAATTGTCTTCTAAAATGCTATTCATGGCGCGAAATTACGCTAATTTCCGACGCCACGAAATGATAAAAAAACTATTTTTGCCGAAATTTTTTCCAAATGCTGAAAATCGGTGTTTTAGGTGCAGGACATCTGGGCAAGATTCACTTGAACTGCATCAAACAAATAGAGAAATATGAGTTGGTAGGCTTTTTTGACCCTGCCCTTGAAACGGCACGTCAAGTGGAAGCCGAAATGAACGTGAAGTGCTTCGATTCCATCGATGCGCTGATTGATGCCGTGGACGTAGTCGACATTGTCACGCCCACCATCCGCCATTTCGAATGTGCCTCCAAGGCCTTGCAGAAGCGCAAGCATGTCTTCATTGAGAAACCCATCGTGGCCACGCCTGACGAAGCCAACGCTTTGAAGAAGTTGGCCGATGAGGCGGGTGTCAAGGTGCAGGTGGGTCATGTGGAGCGTTTCAATCCGGCTTTCGTTGCTGCCGAGCCTTTCATTAATGGGCCGCTTTTCATCGAGGCGCATCGCTTGGCCTTGTTCAATCCACGCGGCACCGATGTGCCCGTCGTCCTCGACTTGATGGTACACGACCTCGACATCCTGCTCACCATTGTCAAGTCGCCCGTGTCGCATATCAGTGCCAGCGGCGTGAGCATTGTCAGCCCGACCCCCGACATCACCAACGTGCGCATTGAGTTTGAGAACGGCACGGTGGCTAATCTCACCTCGTCGCGACTGTCGTTGAAGAACATGCGCAAGACCCGCATCTTCCAAAAGGATGCTTACATCACGGTTGATTTCTTGGACAAGGTGGCGGAGATTTTCCGCATCCACGACGAAGTGGACGACTCCAATCCTCTTTCTGCCACCATCACTTTGGGCGATGGCTCCGAAAAGCAAATCACCTACGAACGGCCCGAAATCCATCCCATAAACGCCATCCAAACGGAGCTGGAGAGTTTCTATGACGCTATCATTCACAACACTACGCCCGCCGTCACCATCGACGACGGCATCAACGTCCTGAAGTTGGCCTACCGCATCTTGGCCGCAGTGGATGAAGCTATCGCCAAGGTGCAGAAATAAACGCCGCCTGAAACAATATTCATGAAACCCCATCGTTACCTAATCAAATGTAGTTCTATGACAAGGAAATCTATCTTTTCTGTCATGTTGGGTGTTCTTTTCCTCGCAGTGACAGCCACTTCGTGCAACAAGTTTGAAGGCTCGCAAACGGTGCCTTCCTACATTCATATTGAATCCGTTGATGTCGACTCGCTCACGGATTATTTCGTGTATGGTGCCCCCTCACACAAAATCACCGATGCTTGGGTGTATGTCGACGACAACCCCATCGGCTGCTTCGAGCTCCCGAGCACGTTCCCCGTTTTGAAGAAGGGTCCGCACAAGGTTTCTATCTATGGCGGCATCAAGGTGAATGGCATTTCAGCTTCGCGCGACAGGTATCCGTTCTACATGCCACGCATCTACCAAAACTTGAATCTCGTGGAAGACAGCATCGTCAACCTGACCCCCTCGCTGAACTATTATCCCATCGGTGAAGGCGTCAACATAGCTTGGATGGAGGATTTCGAGAACACCAATTCCTTGATGCCCGACGAGAGCAGCGACACGAGCATAGTGCGCTTCACCGGCGATGGGATTTGGCATTCGGCCAACTCGTTCTATTCGGGAAAAGTGGAGCTGCCGCCCGACACGATGGACTTCACCGTAGTCACTTCCGACAAGTTCGATTTCTACAGAGGCACCAACGGCGTGTATTGCCTACTGGAGATGGACTACAACTGCAACGATACCTTCTTCGTTGGCGTTCAGTATGTTAAGAACTACCAACTGACCTCATTGCCTTTGGTGAAGGTGACCCCGACCGACAAGCAGCACGACCGGCCACAGCGTTGGAACAAGATTTACATCAACATCGGGCCGACGATGAACAACAACGTGACTTCCGACTATTTCAAGGTCTATATCACC
>JAEEGH010018376.1_pt1 | contig 14798 bp, 8 predicted proteins | sample 9134181 | NCBI WGS metagenome assembly JAEEGH01 (sample SAMN16246544, study PRJNA631951) | gut metagenome | biome: gut microbiome; feature: rumen; material: DP-attached | host: Bos | place: Iran: Karaj | collected 2018-10 | reverse complement strand
GCAAAAATGCTATCCTGATGAACTCACCGGTGTTGAGAACAGCGACAGCTATCTTGTCAATGGCATCAGTCTTTGGTTTGAATCCGATAGTAAAGTGGCTTCAGAACAGGCATTGTTCTATTCCATGTTGCGTTGCGACTCACGTCGTTTCTGGCCATCGCTGCGCAACTATGTGAAGCTTCACATGAACGAGCAGTTTCCTGTTCATGCTCAGGAGGCTTATATCTTGTATATGGATAAGACCCCGGAAGAAAAGCGCATGATGATTCCCGTTGAACAGGCCGTTTACGACCGCTATAAACTGTTCTGGACTACTTTGGAGGAAAAGGCGAAGCCAGGCATGACACTTGACCAGGCCGGTGAGGAATTACGTGAAGAATTTGGAGACACCTATTGGTGGTACAATCTCTTCGGACGCAAACCTATTAATATACGTGGTAATGTTGGACACGAAGTTGCATCATAAGTTATGAAAAGATATATCTACTTCAATTTCTTGCTGTTGGCTGTTGGCTATTGGCTGTTGGCATCGTGTGCGAGTCACCCCGATGTACCCCCTTCAAGTAAAGCAGTTAATAACCTGCCTGCCATCTTCCCCGATTATTGCGATGTCACCGTGCCTTGCAACATTGCACCGCTCAACTTCATGCTCCCTGCTGACGAGTACGATGAGTGCGTGGCTCGTCTTACCACCTCCGACGGCCAGCAGCAGACCTACGGACATGGCGTGAAGGTGCAGATTCCTGAGGAGGAATGGCACGCCATGCTTGATGCCTCGAAAGGTAAAAGCATCAAGGTGGAGGTCTGGGGCCAGAAAGAGGGCGAATGGTTGTCGTTCAGCCCGTTCGAGATACAGATAGCCGAGGAGCCCATCGACGAATACCTGTCGTATCGCCTCATCGAGCCGTCGTATGTCGCGTGGACCTTCATGGAGATAGCCCAGCGCAACATTACCACGTTCGAGGAGACGCAGATCTTCAACAACGAGATAACCATGAATGAAAGGGAGAAAGGCCAGTGCATCAACTGCCACAGTTATCAGAACTATAAGACCGACAACATGCTCTTCCATGTGCGCCTCTCCAATGCCGGCACCGTCATTGTGAACGACGGCAAGGTATCGAAGGTCAATCTGAAGCGCGACTATACCATCTCCTCCGGTGTCTATCCCTCTTGGCATCCTACCGCCAAGCTCATAGCCTTCTCGACCAATAAGACCCGGCAGGCGTTCCATACGTCCAATCCCAACAAGATTGAGGTCTACGATGAGGCCAGCGACCTGATCCTTTACGATGTAGAGACCGACTCGGTGAGCATCGTCAGCAACGATTCCACGCTTTTGGAGATTTATCCTACCTGGTCGCCCGATGGCAAATACCTCTATTACGGCAAGTCTGTTCCCCTGCCAGAAGAGATGGAAGGTCAGGACATCAGAACCACCTACGCGAAGATACAATACAACCTCTATCGCCGTTCGTTCGACGTGGAAACCCATAACTTCGGTGATGAGGAACTCGTTTATGATGCAGCTTCTGACGATAAGAGCGTCACCCTGGCACGCATCAGTCCCGACGGACGCTATCTGCTGTTTGCAATGGGGCAGTATGGCTGTTTTCATAGCCGCCACCATGATGGCGACATCGTTTGTATTCCGTTGGAACAGTATACTGGTACGCCCCTCAATGCGGAAAACTCTACGCCCATCGATCTCTCCCTCGTCAATAGCAAAGGCTATTCTGACAGCTACCCATCCTGGTCGAGCAACGGCCATTGGATAATGCTGGCCAGCCGCCGCGACGACGACAACTACAGCCGTGTCTATTTTGCCTATTTCAACAATGGGATAGTCTCCAAGGCCTTCCTCCTTCCGCAGGAAGACCCCGAACTGCACGTCACCCTCTTGAAAAGCTATAACCGTCCGGAGTTCATGGTCGAGCCTGTCAAAATCAGCGTCGAGGAATTCAGCCGGGTATTCAAATGACGGATTTTTTCCTGCACTTCCTGCACTGACCGCTGAGTGTCAGGACCTTACGTGCTTATGACTGTCTGTCTTCCTGCACTGAAAGCCAACCTTTTCCTGCACTGCCAGCTCCCTTATACGAGAGATGCGTGTCAATATATTTCAAAAGTCCAGTCACGGAATCCTTTCAAGGCGTGACTGCCGGGTTTTCCGGCCAGGAAAAACCGGTTTTCAAGCCGTGAAACACTCTGAAAGCCCCACCCGGGCTTGGCCGCAGGCCCGTTTGTCGGCAGAAAGCAAGTGCAGGAACGCGCATCCCTTCAGTGCAGGAACCAGTGCCTTTTTTGGGGCTGTAACTATCTGGCAATCAGCGGTCAGTGCAGGTAGTGCAGGATTTGTTAAGTATTCAATAGAGAAAAAGGTGAGGCAAAGTTGAATGAATCTCGGAAATTCTTTGTACCTTTGCAGCTTAAAAGAATTGGTAAATGCTATGAGGAAGATACATCTTCTATATACGCTCCTCTTCGGCGTGGCCGCCTTCCTCTTTTTCGGGTTGGCCTATCCGCACCATCTGCATTATCAGGAGCAGTTACAGTTGTTCCTCTTCGACGGCAACTACGTGTGTGATGTTGTCAGCCGACCAGGAGGCGTGGCCGACCTGTTAGGGCGCTTCTGCACGCAGTTTTTCCTTTTTGCATGGGTGGGGGCTGCTATTATTGCGGTCCTGCTCTCGGCGGTGCAGTTTCTGACATTCTGGCTGGCCAAGTGGGGATGGCTCTATGGACTGAGCTATGTGCCCTCGCTGCTGCTCTGGCTCTTCCTGCTCGACGAGAATGCACTGTTAGGGGGCGTCTGGGCCGTTCTGCTCACGCTGCTCGCTATATGGGGGCTTAGTCGGCTCCCAAGCGATTGGACTCGGCGCATTCTGATTATCGTTGCTATTCCCATCGTTTATTGGATGGTGGGACCGGCATGGACTGGCAGCCATTACCATCGCTACCCGACAGTCTTCCCCACGCTGCTTTATGCCGCATGGCTGTCTGCCGTCGTCCTGCCACTCATAGTCCGCGCTTTGCGCAAGAAGACCGCAGCTTCCAAGCATTACGCTGTGACGCTTTCTTCCTTTGCGGTGGTGGCTGTGGTTATGGGATGCCTCGTTTGGAAGAACGCCAACTTCAAGGCCGAGAAGGTGATGGCGTACGACTTCATGGCCCGCTACCAGCAATGGAACCGCATACTTGAAACCGTCAATGCCGAGAAGCCCAACAACCAGATTGGCGTGACAGTACAGAACCTGGCCCTGGCCATGCACGGCATGCTCTTGGAACAGATGGCCAACTACAACCAGAACGGCATTGCCGGACTGCTGCCCGATGTCAAGGAAGATGCCACCAGTCCGTTGCCTACGGCTGAGGCCTTCTATCAGTTGGGCATGATTAATGTTGCCCAGCGCACTGTGTTCGAGGCCCAGGAAGCCATTCTCGACTTCCAGAAGAGTGGCCGCTGCTACAAGCGTTTGGCGCAGACCAACCTCATCAACGGTCAGTACGCAGTGGCCCGCAAGTATCTTTCGGCTCTGCAGAAGACACTCTTCTATCGTGACTGGGCTAACGAGACGCTGACGCTGTTAGGCGATGAGGAGGCGATATCCAAGCATCCTGAATACGGACGTCTGCGCCAGTCGGCCTACACTGAAGACTTCTACTTCAGCGACCACGTGACGCCCGAGATGCTCAAAAGCCTCTACTATCGTAATAAGGACAACCGTCTGGCCTATCAGTATCTGCTGGCCTACTATATGTTGACGGGCGACCGCGAAGGCTATAATAACTTCATTTCCACTGAGCAATGAAAAAGATTCTGTATATTTTAATAGGGCTGATGGGGCTGATGGGCTGCAGCGAGACCGTTGAGAATGCCAGGCAGGAGTCCGTGCTGCCACAGATTTATCCCGACTACCTCGGCGTCACCGTCCCCGTGAACATGGCGCCGCTCTGTTTTAACATGGCCGACGAGACAGCACTTCGCATTGACGCCGTCATTACCGACAGCCACGGAAACAGTCTGCACGCCCAGGGCGACGAGTCTGCCGATTTCGACCTCGACGACTGGCACGCCCTGCTTGCCGCGAACCCCGGCGACTCGCTCACCGTCACCGTATCGGCCAAGTACGACGACGGCTGGCACACCTATCAGCCGTTCTCCGTCTACGTCAGCCCCGATAGCATCGACTACGGCCTCTGCTACCGCCTCATTGAGCCGGGCTATGAGGTGTGGAGCAAGATGGGTATCTACGAGCGCGACCTCTCGTCGTTCGACGAGCGTCCGCTGATTGAGAACACACAGTTCGAGGGCTGCGTCAACTGTCACAGCTTCAACCGGGGCAACCCGGCCGACATGAGCCTCCATATCCGCGGCCCCCACGGTGCCACCCTGCTGCGCAAAGACTACGGCCCCGTCACCGCCTACAACACCAAGACCCCTGAGACGCTCGGCCTCTGCGTCTATCCCTACTGGCATCCCTCGGGCCGCTACATTGCCTATTCCACCAATACGACGAGACAGCTGTTCCACAGTGCCGACCCCAACCGCATCGAGGTCTTCGACGAAGCCTCCGACCTACAGGTCTACGATGTCGAGAAAAACGAACTGCTGCTTTCGCCGCTTCTCAAGCAGGACTCCATTTACGAGACCTATCCCGTCTTCTCGGCCGACGGTCGCTCGCTCTATTTCTGTGCGGCCCAAGCCCAGCCAGAGGGCAGCCATCAGCTCGACTCCATCCGCTATAACCTCTGCCGCATTGACTTCGACCCCGCTACTGGCACCTTCGGCAGCACCATTGACGTCATCGTCGATGCCGCAGCTCAGAAGAAGTCGGTATCCTTCCCCCGTCCCTCCTACGACGGCCGCTTCCTGTGCTACACGCTCTCCGACTACGGCCAGTTCAGCATCTGGCACCACGAAGCCGATCTTTACCTTCTCGACCTGTCCGGTGAAGGGCGTATCAGCCCGCTAACCCAAGCCAATTCCCCCGACACCGAGTCGTTCCACAACTGGAGCACCAATTCCCACTGGCTCGTATTCAGTTCCCGTCGCGACGACGGTCTCTATACCCGTCCCTATTTCTGTCACGTCGATGCCAACGGCGTCGCCACCAAGCCCTTTATGCTGCCGCAGCGCAATCCCCGCCGCTTCTATCGCGACCGTTTCCTTTCGTTCAACGTGCCCGACTTCATCACCGGCCCCACTCGCTTCGACAGCCGTCAGGCCAGTCGCGTCATCAACGACGAGTCGCGCAAGGATTTTGGCGTGCGTAAATCAATTGAACATTGAACGAATAACAAATATTACGATTATCATTGCATATAGAAATTGAGACATTGATTAAAATGTTTGATTATGAAACAACGTCTGTTTATTCTTTATTTATTATTCTTTAGTGTTCTGCACTCGATGGCGCAGACAAATCCCAAACCTGGCTATATCATTACAAATGCCGGTGATACGGTCAGGGGCGTTCTTGACTTCCGTACTAACCAGGTGCTGTCAAAAAAATGTGTGTTCCAAGCTAATGGAGAGAGCGAGAGCAAGACCTACAAGCCAGGTGAGATAGAGTGCTTTAGGTTCGACCATAACGGTAAATATTTCGTTACACGCCGGTTGAATATCTACGGCACCCCGGAATTATACTTTGCCGAGTTTATGGTTCAAGGTAAAATGAACCTCTACTGTGTTGCCGACAAATATGATGAATTTTTTTTCTTTGAGCGTGAGGATGGCGAAATGGAAAAGCTTACCAACAGGTCAACCAGGACGTCATCATCCCTTCAAGATGAAAATGAATATCTGCGGGAGAAGAAGGAACAATTCGGTAGAGTGAAGTACCTGCTGAAGGACTCATGGAAGGCAGCCGACGGCATAAATGAGTTAGACATGTCGAGGAAAAAGCTGGTAAACGTTGTTCGCAACTATCATAAAGATGTATGTACCGACGGCGGCTCGTGTATTGTGTATGAATACAAGGAGGCAGCCGACAAGGTGAGAACCCATTTCAAGGCATTCGCCGGCTATGCGTACTATTCGCATGAGCGGACCGACAATCAAAGTCTGTATTTAATTGACGAGAACTACTCTGGCAGCACATTTGAAATGGGTCTTGGCCTGGAGACCGATATTGATCGGGTAATGAAGGGTGGCAGTCTTGAGATAGGTCTTGCGTATTCACCCAAGGCAAGTTTTGAACATGATGTGATGGTTCGTGGTGGGTTTGAACCATCGCATACGATGTATGAAAAGAGCCGCCTGACTTTCACTTTGGGTATGGTAAAGCGCTTTGGTAAAGGGAAGATTGTTCCACTTGCCCGTGTAGGAGGATTCTATGTGTTCAATTATGAAAACAAGGAAACCAGGTACTATATGTCTAACAAGATTTTCGAACAGAAGTGGGGTGACACATCGCACGTCGGTATCTATCTCGGCGGTGGTGTCCAGATGGCGGTAGGCAAGCATTATGCCCGCCTTCATGCCGACTGGTACAAGTCATTGGAAGAGTCTGACAAAGGTAATATGATGAGATGGGGTCTTACCGCTGAGTTCGCGCTATAAAGAGACTTGTCTCTCGCTTATTTGAAAATCATGTTACAGACGTAGGTGATTTTGTCGATGCTGATGATACGCCTCTCGCCGTCGATACGGATGAATACGGTACAAGGAGCCGAGGACACAACGAAAAAAATGAGGGGAAAGTTTGGAAGTTTCACCAAAACTTCGTACCTTTGTTGCCGTAAACAAACATAATATACTATAGCAGACGTGACCAAGGAACGCTACATCAATCCCTATACTGACTTTGGCTTTAAAAAGCTTTTCGGTACGGAGATGAACAAGGACTTGCTGATCAGTTTCCTGAATTCCGTGCTCTCAAACACAGAACAGGAGATAGAGGACGTGCAATATCTGAACAGCGAGAACCTGGGTGACAGCTACGGCGACCGTCGCTCAGTGTTCGATGTCTATTGCAAGACCACGACGGGCGGCCGTTTCATCGTGGAGATGCAAAAGGCCGAACAGGCCTACTTTAAGGACCGCAGCTTGTACTACTCGACGTTTGCTATCCGCGAGCAGGCAGTGAAAGGGCAGAAGTGGGACTACCGTTTGGACAATGTCTACACGGTAGGCGTGTTGAACTTCATGTTCCCTAATGACGAATATCCTGCCGACAAGTACCGCCATGAGATTAAACTGAAGGACGTGGAAGACAATCATGTATTCTACGACAAGCTGACATTCGTCTACCTCGAAATGCCGAAGTTCAACAAGATGGAGGACGAGTTGGTAACGATGTTCGACAAGTGGATGTTCGTTCTGCGTAATCTGTCGCGTCTGCTCGACCGTCCGAAGGCCTTGCAGGATTGTATTTTCGGGAAGTTGTTCCAACAGGCGGAGATTGCTCAGTATAGCGAAGAGGAGCGTCGGCAGTATGAGGCCAGCCAGAAGGAATACTGGGACTATACCAGCACGATGGACACCGCTTACATGAAAGGTGAGAAGAAGGGGATTGAGAAGGGGCGTGCAGAAGAAAAACTATCTATGGCGCGCCGAATGAAAACTGACGGAGTTCCTATTGAAGCAATAGCAAAATATACAGGATTGACTATTGGCGAAATCAACGTGCTATAATTACGCCTAACCTATTGTGTTATAGCTTCTTCTTTAACGCCACTTTCTGGCTATACGCATTGCCTACTTGCATATGCATAGTCTAACAAGATAATGACGTAAGATGACGTAAGATGCCACGACAATCTTCTAAATAAATTGGATAGAAATGATGATATGTCCAAATATTGTTGTACCTTTGCAGGCTGTTTGAAACAATATTTATTTTTATGAAGAAATTGTTACTTTTTGTGGCCATGCTGTTGGCTGTTGGCAGCAGTAGGGCAGACGGTGTTTTTAAGGTGAATGGTGAGAACATCCAGAAAACTCCCACCCTTATTACTTTGGACTATTCACGGGCAGGCTACATTCAGGTTCAGTTTAGCGACAGCTCTGTGGTCAGTTACAACATGAATCTTGTTGAGTTTTATCCCAACGAAGTGAATGCTATCCAGAATACCATGAAGGAAGGGGCTTTCTTTCACGTCAAGGGACATGTCCGTGACATTCTCCACTTGGAAGGTATTACTCCTGGAGCAGAGATTGGCATTTATGCAGCTAACGGATCCCAGAAGTATCTTGGCAAGGCGGATGGTAAGAATACGTCTGTCGACGTGTCGCGTCTGAGCCGGGGGGTCTATCTCCTGCGTGTAGGTCGTCAGGCTGTAAAGTTTATCAAGGAATAAAGGGGAGGACACTATCATGAAGAAACTTTTATTGGCATTGTTTACCTTTGTTGCATTGAGTGTCAGCGCACAGCTTCCGCAGCAGGAGGACACCCTGCGTATCACTACCACGTATGGCCAGCAGTATAATTATCTCTTTGGCAATGTGAAGAGTCTTGAATTCCTGGACAACTCGAAAGTGTTCATCAACTTCTATGACAATTCGTTTGCCGGCTTCCCGTGGAGTGATGTGAAGTCTATACGTTTCCATAACCGTTACAGCAATCCCGACGTATTGTTGAAAGCTCAGGAATCGGGTGCCTACGAGGGACTGTATGCTGCTACATATAATCCTTTTGCCCTTTTGTATATGGTATCCTGTATCACCAGTGACGAGATGCTGGCTGGCGGTGGCCTTCAAGACTATATGTTTCATGGAACCGACCTGCTGGTTCCTGGCAATTACCCCAAAGACGAAGTATGGAAAGTCTATTACAAGACCATTGCTGATGTCAACAACGCGATTGCCCAACTCGACTACATGCCTGCCGAAGTCAGGAAAAGCGACATTGACCACGCCCGAGGTGAAGCATTATTCCTGAGAGCGTTCTACTATTCGCAGCTGGCATCCATCTTTGGTCCCGTTCCCGTGGTCATCAATGGCACTTGGGAAGAGAAGATGTCTACAGCCACAGCTGAAGCAAACTGGGGACAGATACTGCTTGACCTGAAGAACGCCATTAGCCTGATGGAGGGTTATTCACCGACGCTGACCGTCGACGACAGCCGTGTGGGTAAGTATGCTGCCGAGGCGCTGCTGGCTCGCTCATTCCTGTTCTATACCGGTTTCTATCAAGGCGTTCATGATATTGCTGCCAACGATGCCAGTGTTAAACTGCCCGACGGTTCAGTGCTGACAAAGAACGACGTGATAGCCTACATCAACGACTGTGTAATGAATTCCGGCTTCACCCTGGTGAAGGACTTCCGTAACCTGTGGCCTTACACCAATCGTCTGACGGTCGAAGACTACAGCTATACCAAGGGACAGGGATTGAGATGGGTTGAGGACGACGGCGCCGTGAATCCGGAGGTTCTTTTTAAGATAAAGTACAACAAGAACGCCTCATGGAATTCAAACACGACTATTGGTTATGCCAACCGCGTCGCACTCTATATGGGTATGCGTCTTAACCAGGATTACGGTAGCACCTTTCCCTTCGGTTATGGATATGGCGTAGGACCAGTCTCTTCTGCTTTCTATAGTGACTGGGCAGAGGCAGAGCCTAACGATATGCGCCGCGATGCCTCGATTCAGGATGTCAGCGAATGGCCGGACTACAGGATAGGGGCACAGAAAGACGGAGTCCAAGCGACGCAGTATCACGAGAAGAAGAACTCGCCCGTCACCTGTAAGATGAGCGAATACAGTTATTCGCCAAACTTTGAATCTGTGATGTATGACTTTTACGGCGACCTCCAAATGGGCAATATTCACCCGCTCAACATTATCCGCTTTGCCGACGTGCTGCTGATGCAGAGCGAGCTGACGGGTACTGTAGATGGTATCAATAAGGTACGCGAGCGTGCGGGACTTCCGGCACTGACGACCTACAGTCTGGCTGCCCTGCAGAACGAGCGTCGCTGGGAGCTGGCCTTCGAAGGCGTGCGCTGGAACGACATGCGCCGCTGGGGTGACGACTATTGTAAGACGGCACTCGATAAGCAGATGGATTCAGAGATTTACAACGGGGGCATCAAGACCACCAATCCCCGGGGAATATCGGAGTACGACACCAATCCTACGACCTATTCCCAGCGTTATGACGCCAATCACGGATTCTTTGCCGTGCCCACGATTATGGCGATGGAAGGCGGGGCTGCCATTGATGCCATGCAGGGTAGTTGGACCTATCAGGACGATGAACTCATGCTTGACTGTATCGAGATTATCAACGACAAGGTCATAAGATATGATGGTGACAACCAGCAAGTGGCAGAGGGCACGCTGACAATAACGAAGACCGACGATTACGCAAACCGTATCTGCAAAGTGACCTTCACTGACGGCTCGATGCTGCCTGTAAGCAAGAAGGGGGAGGACAATGACGGCACCCTGCAATACGACCTGACCAGCCTCGATGGGAGCACGATGACGTTGACAAGCAGCAAGGGTACGCTGACCCTGCGCCGTCCCGTCTATGAAGAGCAAATGCTGAGAGCTGTTGCCGGTGTGCAATGGACATGGGCAGTCTTTAATAGCCGTGACTATAATTCAGGTAACTATGTTACGGTTGGCTCCTACGGCCTTACCGGTTGGAACTCAGAACTGACACCCAACGGTGGCATCCCCGTTACTTATGGCCGGCATTATGAGAGTGTTACGGACGATAACCTGCAAGCCTATCTGAGCAGCAAGGGCATCGACGTGACCAGTGGCGAGGCAGCCCCCTTTGCCTATATGACCATCAGCATGAAGGACAAGAAAATCAGAAAGTATACACCTGACGGCACCTTGATTAGTGAGAAGGCTTTTTCAGCAAAGTTGAACGGTGGAGAGATTACCATCACGACAGAACCTGATGCAACGCCGATTCCCTATCTGTACAATGATACCAACCAGAAAGAAACGAGTTTTATCGTCAGGAGTAATCCTGTACAAGCCCAGTTTACCTCTGCCTATACGGGCGATCCCGGTCTTGTGCTTACCAGTGTGACTGAGGTAAACCGTACACAGACCTACTGGATGTTTGGCCGTCGCGGACTGACAAGCGAGGAGCTGGATTCGAAACTCACCATTACACAGCAGGATATGGGTGGTAATGTCGTTAGTAACGGCCGCTTCCTGAAGGTGTCGCTTGATCTTCCGTATAACTATCTGCCCTTCCTCACCTGTGAATTCGAAGACGGGACAAAGGTTCCTGAATCCGAAACCGGCGTCTATCTGATAAAAGGTAAAACGGGTGAGACGCTGACCAAGAAGCTGCATTTCCGCTTCATGAACTGTAATCAGACGGAGGCCGTCGCAGACCGCGAAGTCACGGTCGTTGTAAATGACATCCAGAAGACCTGGATTTATGGCGAGAATCCCGAGTGGCAACCGCCGTTTACCGTAAGTGCCTGGGATGCTGCAGCATTGCGTTTCAGCGATTTTGAAGGTATGTATCTCCCTTACCTTCCTGATGAGTTCTATTTTGGGCACAAGACGCTTATCATCGACGTTTCCGAGGCCAGCGACGATTGCGTCGCCCGTGTGATGAACGGCTGGTGGAGTGCTGTCTATGAGGACAACATCCAGATTACTTCCGGCATGAAATGGGAGGTCCAGATTACTGAAGATATGGCTAACGATTGTGCCAGAGGTGCTGGCGGTAAAGATCTTAACCTCTTGCTTACCAGTGGAAGCTGCACCATCAGGTCTGTTTATATTGAGGAATAATCCTTCGTAGGAGATTATTCCTACGGCTATGTGCGTGTCACATATTTATAAGAAAATGGCGTGCTACCCCGATTGGCAGCACGCCATTTGTCCTTTATGCCTTATTTCTTGCTCCTGTAGAATTTCTCGAGTGTACGGTAGGCGTTCTCCTTCTCCGGGGAGGCGACTTCCTTTGATTCTACGTCAATCTTCATCACGGGGGCGGCATCGAGATTCTCCTTCGTGATGGCCGTCCACTGGGGAAGACCCTTACCATTAGGATTGCCCGTCTTGCAGAAGTTGGCGTAGTAGGTCAAGAACAGCTTCGAGATGGCATAGTCTTCCTCCTGCCAGTCGTAGAACTCGTTGGTGTCGAGGGTGCCCATAGCATACTCGATGTCGGCGGAGTGGACGGCACCGGGAGCAATCGCAGGCTGCTGGGCCTCGGCCTTTTTCTCCTCGGCTGTCTTCTCACGCACGCCGCCAGCCAGTGCAGCCGTCTTGTCGCCCATCTTCTCGGAGACTTGTGGACGTGGGTGCATATAGTGGTAGCGGTATACGGGCAGGCCAGATTTGGCGTGGTAGTCGCAGACCTTCCATGTGGGGAAACCGGTGAAAAGGTCGGAGGCGAGGTCGAAGCCATTCTGGCTGACCACGTCCTCATCGGTCGTGATGCCGTATGCCTCAAAGATTTCGTCGGTCATGTCGCCAAACTGCGCCTTCATGGCGCTTTTGTAGTTCTGCAGGGTGGGGGCCTGACCGCGCAGCATCTGCATGGGTGTTCCTTCTAAGGAGTTCCAGCCCGCGAGCAGCGGCACTTGGGCCTGCTCGCCACGCTCGAACACGGCGTCGGCACTCTCTGTCATAAAGTAGCCATCGAGTACCACGTTGGCCATGCCTCTCGGAGGCAGCATCTTCTGTAGCGAGTCGGCGTTTATGGCCATCGCATCGGCCAGACTGGCAATGCCAGCCTGCTTCAGCAGTTCGGCTCCGGCAGCGTCGGCATCGGCCTGTGCTGTTGGCAGATAGGGTAGCACCTCTGCACCCGACGAGAGCATGGCGCCGGCAATCAAATCCTTGGAGAGTGGCGAGCACATCAGCAGCGAAACTGAGAACGAACCTGCCGACTCGCCGACGATGGTGATACGGTCAGGATTGCCGCCGAAGGCCGCGATGTTCTCCTTCACCCACTTGATGGCAGCCACCTGGTCGAGGAAGCCGTAGTTGCCACTGCCCTTGTAGTCGGAGGCTGCCGTGAGTTCGGGATGTGCGAAGAAACCGAACACGCCCTCGCGGTAGTTGGCCGTGACGCCGATGACGCCCTCTTTGGCAATGGCGGAGCCGTCGTAGCGGGGCTCGCTGCCCGAACCTGCCATCAGTCCGCCGCCGTTGAAATAGATCAGCACGGGCAGTGCGTCGGCCGTTGTCTTTGCCGTCGTCCAGATGTTCAGGTAGAGACAGTCCTCGCTGCGGCCAGGGCCACGGAACTGCATGTCGCCGAAGATGTTGGGCTGCATGGGGTCGTTGCTGAACGTCTTGGCCTCACGCACGCCCTCCCAGGCCTGTAAGGGCTGTGGCGCCTTCCAGCGGAGTTCGCCTACCGGAGCCTGTGCGAACGGCACGCCGAGGAACTTCATCACGCCGTCCTCCTCGAAGCCCTCAAGTAAGCCATACTGGGTTTTTACCTGCAGAGTAACATCCTCTGCCTTCTGTGTGCAAGCGCTGAAGCAGCACAATGCTGCCATAGCCGCCATTAAAATGGTCTTTTTCATTGTCGTTATGTCGTTGTTTCCGTTGTTCCGTTGTTTTGTTGTTTCGGTATTTCGTTATGTCGGGATTATCTGCGTAGCAGATTCATCTGGACTTGTGGCTTCATCACGTCATTGACCTTGGTCTGCTGAGCCTTGGCGTTAGCGGTGAGGGTAGCCTTGATGTCCTGCGACGAGGCACCCACGAGGAACTGGTATTCGCCCTCGGCCACTACCCATGCGGAGGCGGCCTCGTCGAACGATGCCAGGTCGGCAGCCTTTACGGTCATGGTAACAGTCTCGCTCTCGCCGGCCTTCAAGGCCTTGGTCTTGGCAAATGCCTTCAGCTCCTTGGCGGGCTTGTTAGCAGCCTTGTTGTCGGGAGCAGAGATGTAGAGTTCAACAACTTCCTTGCCCTCGCGCTCACCTGTATTCTTAATGGTCACGCTGACCTCGTAGCTGTCGCCCTTCTCGGCAATCTTGGCATCGCTATATTCGAAGGTGGTGTAGCTCAGTCCGTAGCCGAAGGGATAGCTCACGGGCACGTCGAAGGAGTCGAAGTAGCGGTAGCCCACGTAGATGTCCTCCTCGTAGTCGGTAAAGTCGACGTTCTTCACGTTGCCCCTCTCGCCTGTGTTCATAAAGTCGACGCGGGCCGTCTGGTCAACTGGGAAGTTCTTCGATGAGTAGGCGTCGCTGAACTTCACGGGCCAGGTCATGGTGAACTTGCCCGAAGGCGACTGACGGCCGCTGAGAACGTCGACCACGCTGTTGCCGCCCTCCTGACCGGCCTGCCAGGCACAGAGAATGGCATCGGGCAGATCCTTCCATGAGGCAGTCTCAATGACACCACCGATATTCAGGAGTACGACGACCTGTTTGTTGGCCTTATGATAGACATCGCACACCTGCTGGAGCAACTGGCGCTCAGAATCGCTCAGGTTGAAGTCAGCCACCTTACGGTCGAGGAACTCACCCGACAGTCGTCCCAGTGTGATGACAGCAATGTCGGCAGACTCCGCCTGCTTGGTCAACTCGTCGACAGAGAACTGTTTTTCTGCTGGTAGAGGCTGCGGCAGAAACTTGACGAGCGCGGCCGTCTTTGGATCTTTCTTGGCCTGTTCCTCAAGGGCAGCCTCTGCTTTTTTCTTGGCATCGGCTATATAAGTCTCGTAAGTTGTCTTCAGTTCTTCAGAGACAGTGTAACCTCCATTCTTCAGACCGTCAAGCAGAGATACCACATAGGCATGGTTGACATTGCCGGAACCTGTGCCGCCAGCGATGAAGTCATAAGAGGTGTTGCCATAGAGGGCAACATTTTTGATGGTCTCAGCAAAAGGCAGTACCTT
>JAEEGH010018374.1_pt1 | contig 14799 bp, 8 predicted proteins | sample 9134181 | NCBI WGS metagenome assembly JAEEGH01 (sample SAMN16246544, study PRJNA631951) | gut metagenome | biome: gut microbiome; feature: rumen; material: DP-attached | host: Bos | place: Iran: Karaj | collected 2018-10 | reverse complement strand
CGTGGAAGGTTGTGGACGGCAAGAAGGTGCCGGCGTTGCGCGGGCTCTCCACGCGCAAGGTGTACAGCGCAGGCGGTCTGCGCAACGATTTCGGGGCCGTGCTGCCATTCATGCCGGGTGGCGAAATCGAATCCGCCGCCGACAGATTGGCGCTATTGGCTTTTCTCGGCTGCCTGTAGGAGGTGGGGCGATGGAAGTGGTCGTGATCCTGCCTGCCTTCCAGCCTTCGTCGGCCCTTCCGGCGTTGGTCCGCGCGTTGCATGAGGCGCTGACGGCCCCCGTGGTGGTGGTGGACGACGGGTCGGACGCAACTTGCCGCGCCCTGTTTGACGCAGCCGCCGCCGTGCCGAATTGCGTTGTCCTTCGGCATGAAGCCAATCGCGGCAAGGGCGCGGCGCTGAAGACGGCCTTTGCTTTCGTCGTGCAGCGCTTTCCGGAATGCGTGGGCGTCGTCACCGCGGATGCAGACGGCCAACATGCGCCGGAAGATGTCCGCCGACTGGCGGAAGCGCTGGTGGCCGAGCCGGCGGCGCTGCATCTGGGCGTCCGTAAGTTCTCGCTGCGAACCACGCCATTCCGCTCGTGGTGGGGGAACCGGTGGACGTCCCTTCTGTTTGGGTTGCTGTTCCGCAAATGGATAGTGGACACGCAGACGGGGCTGCGCGCCTTCCGCCACGCCGACATACCCTTCTTCCTTTCCATCCCTGGCGATGGCTACGACTATGAAATGGCGGCATTGGCGCGTACCGTTCGTGTAGGGAAGGCCGTGCGCACGCTACCCATCCGCACAATCTACGAGACGCCCGAAGCCTCGTCCCATTTCCAGCCGTTGCGCGACACCATCCGCATCTACAAGGCTTTGTTTCGGTCATTCTTTTCCATGAAGGAGAGAGCAGCATGAAAAAACAGACATGGTTGGGGATAGTCGTCCTGGTTGCGGCAATCGGCGTGATCTTCGTCATCGCGCGAGGCTGTTTGGGCGAAGAGCGGCAGCCTGATTCCCCCTCGAGCGTTTCGACACGTCCTGCACGAGCGTCCGGCAAGCCAAGCGCCAAGACGTCCGCGAAGAATCCGAAGCGAAACCCGCCGCGTGCACATTCGACGACGACTACGGAGCCGGAAGCGACGCCTTCCACCGAGCAGGAGGGGGAAGAGGAATCCGCGCCGCTGACGGAAGAAGAGAAGCGCGAGCGCGCGGAGGATGCGCTCGTCGAGGCGTTTGACGCGTTGACGGACAAATGGATGGAATCCCCTTCCGAAGGCAAAAGCGTGACGATGGAGGATGTGCGGCAGTTCGCCGAACAGTTCAGAAAATTGCCGAAGAGCCGACAGGACGAATGCCTGCACCGGGCGTTGAATCTGGTGCCGGACGAAAACGTGATGCTGCTGGCCGGCATCCTGATGGACAAGACGCTGGACAAGGAAATTCTTGAGACCGTTTACAACGATGTCCTCAACCGCGACGAAGACGTGAAAAAGCCGATTCTCCAGCAGATCTTCAAGGATCGCGAACACCCCTGCTGGGCCGACACGGCCTGGATACTGGACGTAACCGGAGAGCTTCCAAACAAAAAAGGACAATAATTCCTCAGTTCCGCCCTTTTAAACTTGCCCTGTCGGTTCCTTTCGGCTAATTTTTATGGTATAATATCTTTTTTTAACCGCAAAAGGAGGTTTCGATGAGACATGGCTTGGGCATTGCCGCGATTTTTGCAGCATTTTCTTTGCTGCAGTCTCGTGCTGACGTGAACTTTCCTCTTGGTACATACATCTACAAGGGAAGCATCATGAACTACAAGCATGAAGTCTGTTCGGCGGACGCCGGGCTGACGATACAGGCCGTTGCGACGAACGGAACGGTGCTGGCGTCCTCGCGCGTGGTAGACCCCGTCTCGACGAGCGGCGTCAATTTCGTGCTGGAGGTTCCGGTCTCGACCCAGGCTTCGGCGAAGAGCGCGGCGGTCGGCGATGCGCTCAACTGCGTGGTGCTTTCCGAAGGCGGCATCACGAACGTCTCGGCGACGCCCATGCCGCCGGTCGCCGCCGCCAATGCGATTACGAACCTCAACATCGTGAGCGCGTCCGCAACCTCCTTCCCCTGCGGCGACGACGGCCAGTCGGTGCTGGTCTCGGACGACTACCTCGCCGGAATTGCGCCGTTCATGCAAGCCTACGGCAAGACCGTTTACGAGCCGCTTGCCGACTGGGACGGCGACGGCATCTCCAACTACGCCGAGTACAAGGCCGGAACCAATCCCTTCGACGCCTCCGACTGTCTGCGCATCACGGACTTCAAGGTCGGCGCCGACAGCCACCTGCTCACGTTCGAATACGCGGGCGGCCACCTCTACGCGATTGATTCGTCGCCGTCGCTCACGAACAAGACGTGGAAGGTGGCGCCGTTCCGCGCCGACCCCGCCGCCAAGGCGACGCAGAAGGAAGTCTGGTTCCCCGGCGACGAGTCCGAGGATGTCGGCACGACCACGATCTACCTCGCGCCCGCCGCCGATTCGCCCTCGATGTTCTACACCATCCGCGCGGAATGAAGAATGGAAGAGTCAATCTATGAAGAGTAAAATTCCTTGCTTAATCCTTCTTTTCGCGGCCTTGGCCGCGAGGGCGGGCCACGTCTCGGAGACGCTGACGCTCACCAACGGCTGGAATGCCGTCTATCTCGAATCGACGCCCGACACGTCTGATCCGGTCGACTTCTTCGCCGATCTCCCGCAGGTTGCGCGCGTGGGCTGCTACGAGTCGAGCGTCTATGGCGCGACGGAGCAGATCGCGAGCGACGGCAGCACCATCGCCCAGAAGCCCGTGTCGTTCTACGTGTGGATGCGCGGCGAGGAGACCCTGTCCACGCTCAAGCGGATCCTGGGCGGGCGCTGCTACTTCATCTATTCCACCGCGCCGGCGACCAAGACGTTCTACGGCGTGCCGGCGTGCCCGCGCGTGTCGTGGCAGGTGGCGGACGGCGGTTTTGCGACAATCGTCGGCCTGTCGATTCCCGCCGGGGAGACGGTTTCTTCCGGAATCTATTTCCGCGAGGGGCCCATGTCGTCGGATGCGATCAAGAGTCCGTACGAGGCGGGCGGGCAGAACGCCGCCGCGCCGGAATTCGCGAAGCTCATGGCGTTTCGCGGCACGCCCGCGCTCCAGGGCGGCCACGCCTACGCCTTTGAAGGCAACGCCATCTCCGACTGGCCCGGCGTCGTGAAGGTCCAGGCGCCGACGCTTTCCGGCACGATCTCGTTCGGGAGCGGCACGGCGATCCAGTCCTTCACCGTCGCCAACGCCGGCACGACGAACCGCACGATCCGCGTCGGCTACGGGCCGAGCGAGCTTTCGTCCGAGGAGAAGCCGCCGCTCAAGGTGTTCATTCCGCGCGTCGGCACGAACGAATATGGCTGGACGGCCTTTGAGACGCACGACTTCGATCTCGCGCCCGGCGAAACGCGCACGCTGGCGCTCGCCATCGACAAGTCCGGCTTCACGGCGGACCGGTCGTTCGCGGGCCTGGTCACGGTCTCGGACCTGAGCGGCACGAAGATGCGCGTGCGCGTGCCCGTCACGGCAACGCTCGATGCGGACGCGCCCTACTCCGCCGCCTATCCGAAGGGGCTGTGGTACGGCACCATCGAGCTTTCGCAGGCGGATCGCCTTTCGGACGGCGCGCCGGTCGCGGCCGGCGGCACGATGAAGATGAAGGCGATGTTGCTGGTGGACGGCACGGGCGCGGTGCATCTGCTGCAGCGCATCGCGGTGGGCACCGCGAAGGAACCGGCCGAAGACGGCACGTGTGCCGTCCGGCTCTGGCCGGAGATGACCGACGTTCCGGCAGAGTATTCGGCGCGGCGGATTTCGACGATGTTCCCCGATGTCGCGCACCGTTCGCTCGACGCGACAAGCGGCACGTTCGGCAACCAGCTGCAGTTCGACTGGACCGTCGCGGCGGATGCGCGCGACAATCCGTTCCGCCACGCCTGGCATCCGGACCACGCGACGGGATTTGCCGTCACGAACCGGCTCACGCTCTCGTGGTACGCGGAGAGCGGCGAATCGACGTGGGAGTACAGCCCCGACGAATTGACGTACGGCATTTGCACGTGGACGCTCGGCGGGCTTATGGGCACGGGCGACATCACCCTGCGCGGCACGTTCGGGCTCGTGCGCATTCTTTCGATATCAAAGATAGAGGAGTAGAAGAAATGAGAAGAGCAGTGCTAGGAGTCTTGCTCGCCATGGCGGCGGCCGCGGCGAACGCCGACATGGCGCTCGCCTACCACGGCAAGCTGGTGGCGACGGGCGGCCACGCGAAGATCAGCACCAAGGTGCCGATGACGGTCGAGTTCCGTCTCTACCGCGACGAACAGCCGGGCGAAACGGTTCCGCTGTGGGGACGCGCGATGCCGGTGCGGTTCGACAACGCCGGCATGTTCTACGTCGAGCTTTCCGACGGGAACGGCGCCGCCGTTCCGAACGCGGCGCACGAACGGCTGGCGGACGCCATCGCGGCGGGCGGCGTCACGAACGCCTGGCTCTCCATCAAGCCGTTCGGCTACGGCGAGCTGCTGCCGCGCAAGCGCCTCGGCGGCGTCCACCGCGCCGAGCGCGCAGCAGCCGCCCGAAAGGTCGAACGCCTCGACGCCGGCAGGATCAGGGCAGAGGCGATTTCCGCCGGGTCCTGCGAGATCGGCGGTTCGCTGATCGTGACCAACTCGTTCGTCGCGGGCGGGAAGATCGAAAACACGATCGACGGCACGAAAGACATCGCCATCGGCTCTCCGTCCGGGACGGTGCTCTTCACCGGCACCTTCGACAGATGGGACAGCCCCTCCGCCAGCTTCCGGAGTTCGACGCACATCGCAGTTGACCTCCTGGCGGGTTTCAAGAAGAGCGACTACGGCGTCCTTTCGCTCCCCGCGCAGGCCGGTTCCTCCGTTGCGCTTCCGGGCGGATGCGCGTCGTTCCTCATCCAGCAGTTCCTGATCGGCAACTACAATCCCTTCTTCTGATGGCAAAAGGCGACTGAAATGAAAACGACAAAGACATCTCTGATGGCATGGGCGCTGGCCGCCGCTTGCTCGGCCAACGCGGCGGAGCTCTCCATCGAAGGCCGGTATTTCCTGTCCAACGCGGTGCAGGCCTCCCTCGAAACGACTTGCGAGGTGAAATTCTACGGCACGTCGAATGCGTCCGATTCGCTCTTTGCGACGAATGGCGTCCGATTTGCGACGGACGTCAACGGCTATTTCGTCCTCCACGCCTCGACGCCGGATTCCGTTGATCTTCCCGACACGTTCTGGGTGGGCGTGAAGCCGGCGGGACGCAACGAAATTTCGCCGCGCTTTCGCGTGGCGCCGGTGCCGTTCGCGTTTGCGGCGGACGAGGCGCTGCTCATCTCCACGGACAGGGAGCTCGAACTCGCGGGCGTTGCGACGATCGAGCGCCTGGCCGTCTCCGGGGACGTCGAGGCCGAAAATTTCGTCGTGACGGCCAATAGCGTCCTCAGGGCCATGAACCTCCAGCTCGATTCCGCGAAGGTTACGTCGCTCTCCATGCCCAAAGCCGGCATACTCGGACTCTTCAACGCGAAAGGTGCGACGCCGTCGTTCGACTACGACTCGTTCTCGGCGGAAAAGCAGGCGAGCGTCGAGGCGAAAATAGAGAGCTCCGGGGCGTTTTTCATCCACGACCAGTCCAAAGACAAGAGTGAGGACTATTCGTACACGTTCAACGGCGACGGCTTTCTGCTGATCGCGATCAAGTCGGATTCCAAGAAATGCCCGGCGTCCAAGCTGTCGGCGAAGATCGGCGGAACGACGATCTACGACCGGGCGGTCGGGACGGACAAGGGCGGCGTGGTGAAGCGGTTCATGACCGTTCCGTACAGATCCGGCGAAGAAGTCAAGCTCAAGCTGACGGCTGTGGGCGGCGGAGAGATCCCGTTCCGCGAGCAGGACAGCTACAAGTCGAACATCGGCGTGAAGCTGCAGCTGGTCAAGTTCGGGAGGAACTGAGGGATAACCGTGGAATACTAGGATCAGATGGAACCACGGAATACACGGAATACACAGAAAGCGAGGTTGAGCATGAAAAGGTCAAGCTTCCACAATTTTACATTTTACATTTTACATTTTACACTCGCATTCGCGGCCTTCGCCGCGAATGCATACGACGACGTGCAGGTCACGTACCGCGGGTGCGTCCGGGAAGTCGGCGCCGCGCCCGCCGCGCAGACCGTTTCGATGACGTTCCGCCTCTATGCGCGAAAGCAGGACGCCGTGCCGGCGTGGACGGCGGAGATCCCGGAGGTCCGCATCGACACGAACGGATTGTTCCAGGTGGCGTTGCGCGGCGCGAATCTTGCCGAGGCCATCGACGCGGGAAGGGCCAACTGGATCGGCGTGGCGATCGCGGGCGGCAGGGAGCAGTATCCGCGCCAGGCGCTGATGGCGAGCCCGTGCGCGTCGAAGGCCGCGATTGCGGAACGCCTGGCCGACTCGCCGTCGGTCAAGACCGCCGCGGTCGCGCGCGTCGCGACGAAGACGTTCACGGTGTCGGAGCTTTCGGTCGGCGGCACGGTGGAAATTCCGACGTCCGCCGCCGCGCCCGTCGACGTGAAGCTGACGAAGCCGTGGTGGACGCTTCCCGTCAAGGGGAATGTCCGCTTCTTCAGCGGCGCGCAGCCGCGCGATCTCGGCACGCGCACGACATCCGGCGGGGGATGCTCGTTCGGCACGGCCGACTGCAACTGCGTCGCGCTTTTCACTTCCGAGAACTCCGATGTCATGCCGGGCATGTCGCTCTTCTTCAAGAATGGCGAAACGCTAGCGATTCCGCCCGCCGCCGACCTCGACAACGGAACGGTCGTCCGCTGCCGACTCTACAAGATCGGCGTGCAATGAGAGGAGACAGGCACATGAAGAAAGTCTTTCGCAGCATCGCAAGGTGTGCAGCCGTGGCGGTCGCGGCAAGCGTCCCCCTCGCGGCCCGGGCCGACTCGACGTGGGAGCTCGTGTCGCTGATGCCCTTCCCGATAAACGGCGGACAGACATCCGCCTGGCAGGAGAACAGCTTCGAGTCGCTCTATCAGGCCGGCGGCGGCTTCGCGGCGGAGGGGCGCGAGGACGAGCAGCCCGCGGCCACGGAGCCGACGCAAGGCGCGGCGGCGTTCCGCCTGGAGCATGCGTCGTGGGGCTTCGGCATTTCCGAACTCCGCGCCGACTTCAACCTTGGCGACTGCTGCACCGACTTCCCGGCGGGCGAGATCGACTGGGAGGCGACGAAGACGGCCATCACCAATTCGGCCGCCTACCGGGACGGCTACATCTTCTATGTCGATTCCGCCACGAACGACGAAAGCCGCGTGCTCTTCACCCGCGGCGGCGAAGTGACCATACCGTGGAAGCTCGCGGGCGGCACGGATGCGGCGCAGACCTACACGGTGGGGCAGACGACGACGGCGCGGCCCTATCGCATCTTCTGGACGGAGTACCCGTTCAACGGGCCGAAGATCAACCTCTCGGCGCATCCGCACGTGCGGCTTCTCGGCGACCCCGCGATCGTGAAACCGGTCTACGAGGCGACGGTGACGAGCGCGCAGACCGGCGTCTCCAACCTTGTGCGCGGCGTCGTGTTCGACTCGTCCGCAAACGTGCTGAGGTGCTACTGCCGCGTCATCAACGAGACGACGCGCGAATATGACGGCCCGGAGGGCCAGTTCGTCCTCGCCTACTACGACAGCGGCGCGAAGGACAATCTCGTCAAGACGATCGTCGTCGAGGCCTGCACCCCGGACGTCACGACCATCAGGGCGAGCGTCGGCGACGAGCTGCGGCCGACGGGCGGCGGCTACGACATCGCGGGGCTGGAGTCCCATATCTCGCAAGGCGATGTGGCGGTGACGGGCGACGACGCGTCCCCGTACATCTACAAGCACCCCGGCAAGACGAACTGGAGCCCCAAGCACAACGCCGTGTTCGCCATCTCGCCGACGGACGCGACAACGACGAAGACGGGCGAACCCGCGCCGTGGCGCGCGGACATCTACTGGATGTCCCCCGATCCGCTGGACGTCCTCTGGCCGTTCGAGGAGGACTGGTACGAAATCTCCTGGCCCGAGACCGCGCCGGCGTTCGTCGTCTCGGGCGACAAGTCCAATGTCGGCCTGCCGATCATCGCGCCCACGAACTACACGACGACCGTCTGCGACTACCAGTCGCCCGCGAACATCGCCACGGCCAGCAACGACGGATGCGTTTCCGCGACGGAGGCCGGGTGGTTCACGCTCAAGGTCTTGGCGGATGACGACATCTGGTTCCAGCCGTTCAGGGCCGTGCTGCGCACGGATCCCGCCTACGCGCTCACGAACGCGGCCAGCTGGACGGTCGGGCACGAGATACGGCCCCTCGGCGGCGCGGCCGCCGCGAACACCGAAATCGCGGCCATGGACGTTGACGGCAATCTCCCCGGCTACATCTTCGCCGCCGTCGGCGACGGCAACTGGAATCCGCGCCTCTACCACGAGCCGAAGCAGGATTCGGCGACGGATGGCGTCAACACCGGCAGCGACGACAAGGATCCCTTCCAAGACCTCGCCTCGGCCATCTATCCCGTCAACGTCGCCCATGCGCCGATCGAGGTCTGGTGGCAGGGCCGGGTGCTGCAGGACGGCATGTCGCTGCCGATCCGCTTCCCGTGCGTCGTTCAGCGCTATGCGATCGAATGGCCGCGCGAAAGGGACGTGCAGAACATCGTGATCGCCGCGCAGCGCGGGTCGGACGGCCTGATGTCCGGGGCGTCCGAGGCCGCCCTCTACCTCAACGCCAGGACCGACCGGGCGCTGCCGACAAGCTTCGAAGAAATCAACCCCGGCCTGGACAGCGGCCTCACGTTCGGCTTTTGGGTGAATCCGTCGCCCCATGGCGCCGGATCTCCCAAGACGACGGAAGGCCTGCTCGTCACCTTCAGCACCGACAGCGGCGGCAAGGCGCTGGCGTTTCGTCTCCTCAAGTCGGGCGACACGAATGCCGTCGCGCTTTCGACGACAACCAGCGCCGGGACGAGCTGGACCGACGAGGCCTCCGCCGAGATCCCCGACGACGAATGGTCTTTCGTTTCGCTCGTCCTCGATCCGACGGAAGGCGCCTCGCGCACCGCGCGGTTCTGCGTCGATGCGCATGAAGTCTGGACGGGCGCGGTCACGCTGGAGGCCCTCTTCGCCGAATTCACGTTCAGCCTCGGCGCGTGGAACCCGCTGATTGGCGGAAGCGGCGTCCCCGCCGCGACAGGCGTTGCGCTCGACAGCATTACCGCCTGGCTGGCGCCGCTCACGGTGGAGCAGCTGGCCGAGACGTGGCAGAAGATGGACGGCGCATCGACGTTCGACATTGCGCGCCAGCTTCACTATTCGTTTGACGAGCCCGGCGACCTCGATCCGTTGACGGGCTATCCGACGCGCTTCGCGTTCGACACCATCGGCTGCAGGCGCATGCTTACGATCGGGCCGCTCAAGCTGTCGCCGGGCGCACCGCACCTGTACAGCGGACGGATCGCGGCCGGCGGACAGGTCGCGCCGGAAATCTATTGGGAGAACGACCCCAACGCCGTCGGCTTCAACCCGAACGACGAGCATGCCTTCCTCGCCGATTCGCCGACCGGCGAAAAGATCGTCCATGCGCTGAGGTGCGACCTGGCGTCCGAAAGCGGGTCCCAGCCGTTTGTGCTGGTGCAGTACGAGAAGAGCGGCAAGGGCGCGATGCGCGTGTACGGCGTGCAGCTCACGAACGCCGTCTATTCGACGCTCGGCTCGACGCGCACCGCGGGGCTCATGCTCACGCCGCCGCATCCGCTGGACGGACTTGACTACGCCAGCAACGACAAGAACTTCGCGCTCACGGTGTCGGCCGCGCCCACGAACAGCTTTGGCGAGACGACGTCCGATTCCGAGGTCGTGTACTACGACCACTTCAAGCGCATGTGGGCGCGCCGGAACGGCGACGCCGACGCATACTACTACTATGCCGTGCAGGATGGCTTCTGGTTCCCGGACGTCGCCTCGCAGCCTGCCGTCGGCACGCTTGTCCCGTGGCTCGCGCGCGTCGCCACGAACACGGCGGACGTGCTCACGTCCGCGCCGATGCCGTGGCGGTGGAACGTGGCGTGGCCGGACGACGCGACCGTTCCCGCGATGCGCGTCGCCCAGACGCTGACGAAGGCCGCCGCGGGGCTTCCCGAAGTGTGGAGCGCCTCGTCGATGGCGGTGGTGTTCCCCGCGCCGGAGGCGTCGAAATTGACGCGCGAGCGCGTGGTGCATCTCATCGACCCCACGGTGGAGCGGTCGCAGCCGCTCGCCGTCGCGAAGTCGTTCCCCGACGAATACGGCTTCACGCTCGGCTCGTCCGGCACGACGCAGCTCAAGACGGGCAAGTACTACTTCACGGGGCTGCCGCCGTCCATCGCCGACCGCTTCTACGTCGATGCCGCGAACCAGAAGATGTGCCTCGTGGGGCAATACGTCGAGAAGGCGTCCGGCGGCAGCTATCTCCAGCTGAACGTGCTCGATCCGTCCGAGCGCGCCGCGCTGCGCGGCATCTGCAAGGTGACGGGCAGTGCGCTCACGCGGTGGCAGGCGGCCGTGGACGCGCTGGCGACGGCGGAGGTGCAGCCCAACGCCACTTCGCGCCGGGAAATCGCGGTGCCGAAGTCCGGCACAAACGGCGTCAACAACGTCGAGACGGCATACACGCCGGTCGACCACTACGCGCTCGTCGCCTCCGGCGAGGGCACGGGGTACGTCACGCTCATCGAGAACGACTGCTCCAACACGACGATGGTGGCGGAAGGCTCGACCGTCTCCATGCACGTCATCAAGGTGGTGCCCGAGCTGTATGCGGGCGACCTCACCGTAATCACCGACCCGATGAACAAGCTTTCCGAGCAGCTGACGATCGCCTACACGTCGCCGTTCGGCGCGGCGGCGGACGATTTCGAGTTCGAGTGGCGGCGCATCGAGACGCAGGCGGACGGCTCCGTGCCGACGAACTATCCCGACTGGCGCATCTACGGCGACGTGGCGACGGCCGGGCGTACGGCCATTTTGCTCGGCGCGGCGGGCGCGGACCTCAAGGATCTCCAGAACATGTACTACGCGCTGCGCTACCGCGCGAAGGCGGGCGCCACGGCACACGCCGTCACGGGGGACACGTGGAGCGACTGGTGCGGGCCGACGCTCGCCGAGGGTTGGGTGCAGCGCGTCCTCAATTCGGTGACGCCGTTCGCCCAGCGGTGCGCGGACTTCGCCAGCTACACGAGCGACATCGGCTACTCCATGCTCGAGCAGATCGGCGCGCCGTACCGCGGCGACGTGGCGCTCAACAACGACAACCTGAACAACATCGGGCTCCTGGAGCTCTACCAGACCGTCCTCAACAAGGCCGAGTCGATGTCGCTCGCGCTCGGCGCGAAGACGGACGCGGGCGTCAACAAGCAGCTGCTGCTGGCCGCTTCGCGCATCGCGGAGATGTACGGCATCCTCGGCGACGAGGCGTACTCCGATGCGCAGAACCCGACGATCGGCCAGGTGTTCGCCGGATCGGTGTACGATGCGGACAGCTTGAGCTCGTCCGTCTTCTGCTTCCAGAACCAGCTGCCGACGCTCCTTGACGAGGAGCTGGCGCTGCTCAGGGGACGCACGTCCGCGGTCGCGCCGAACATGAAGACCCACCCCTACTACAACCGGCTCATTTGGAACTTCACGAAAGGCGTCACGGAGGGCGAGGTCGCCTACGTCAACAACTACATGATCTACGGTACGGACGGCCAGATCACCGTGGAGGAGGCCGCGAAGCAGTACCCGCAGGGCCACGGCGACGCCTACGGGCACTATCTGAGCATGGTCAAGAGCTTCTATCATCTCGTGCGCAATCCGTACTTCGACTGGTACGCGTCGATGACGGAGATGCTGGTGGGCAACTCGATCGTCAACGTGGACTACTTCGACGAGGAGAAGTTCGCGGAGGCGGCCGGCAAGCTCGCCAAGACCGCGCTCGACACGATCGACCTCACCGCGCGCAAGGCGTGGAAGGAGTCCGACGGCGTGGTCGGCGCGGGCTACTTCGACGCGGATGCGGAGCAGGCGTTCGGCTACGGCGAATGGGCGACGCGCGGCGGCTACGGGGCGCTCTGCAACTGGGCTGTGGTGAACGCGCTCCTGCCGACGAACGGAACGCCCGCGAACGCCGTGTTCGAGGACAAGGGCATCAAGCGCATCAACCGCTCGACGGCAAGCTCGCTCGCGTATCTTCCGGCGGCGGCCCGCGACATCCAGCAGAAGCTCGACGCGCTCGATGCGGGGCTGAACCCGCTGGGTCTTTCCGACAACGCGATTCCGTTCGACATCGAGCCGACGGAGATCAATGGCGACACCGCGACCGCGATACCGCACTTCGAGCAGATGCTCACGCGCACCGAGAAAGCTCTTGAAAACGCCAAGTCGGTTCTGACTTTCGCGCAGGAGTTCGGTTCGCGCATCGCCCAGATCTCGCTCAAGGAGGCCGAGACCGCGGACGAGCACGAAAAGACCGAGTTCGAGTACATCAAGAACCTGATCGCCATCTACGGCACACCGCTCGCTGGTGACATCGGTCCCGGCGGCACCTACCCGCAGGGCTACAAGGGCCCGGACATCTACCACTACATGTATGTGGACCTTGCCCCGTACGGACTTTCTGCGATAGATGCCGCGCTCTCCAGGAAGGTCGTATATTACAAAACCAAGGAAGACAAGTACGTGTACCTCCCAAGCAATCTCGGCTACAAGGAGAAGGAAACGGTTGCCATCACGTACACGCTGACGCCCGACGGCATTCCGCAGGCGCCGAAGACGAGCGGAAAGCGGACATGCGAAGGCTCCATCCAAGAGGCGTACCGCGCGTTTCTCGCGGCATACGTCAAGGTCAAGCAACAGGGCATCAACTACGACAAGGCGGTTAACGACCTCAAGCTAAGGGCGGATATATTCCAGACGAAGCTCGACCATGCGCACACCAAGTACGCATTCGACGAAACGATGAACGCACTGACGATAGTCAAGGCCGGAATCGATCTCACGACGGGGCGTGTCACCGACGCGTTGGACATGACCAAGGAATTGATCGAGGACGGCGAGGAACTTGCAATCAATGCGACGCCGAAGATCGTCGGCGCGGGACTTACCGTGAACGTGGACCCGTCGGCCGTTGTCGGCGGACTGACCGGCGCGGCGGCGCTGGGCGGAAAGACCTCCGTCATGGCCGCAGAGTACGGCGCCAAGACGATTGCGGCCAGTACAGAATTCTGGCACACTTTTCTCGAAACCGTGTTCAAGGGGATCAAGGACAGGTACGACTACTACGACGCGGAGGTCGAGCAGTGGGAGAATCTGAAGTCCGCCACATCAGATGTAGCCAGCGCTGCGGACGAACTGCAGAATGCTTATGCGGACCTCGTGGCGGCGGAGCAGGCGTACCGGGCGAAGATCGCGGAGGGCGACACGCTTCGCGAAGAGCTCGCGATGCAGCGCCGCCACTGGGCGAACGAGGCGACGGGCATCAGGTACGCCGACATGTACGACCGCATCCAGAGGAACAACGCGCTCACGAAGTACGCGACGGCCTTTGACACCGCGCAGCGTTACGTCTATATGCTCGCGAAGGTGTACGACTACGAAACCGGGCTTCTTTCCTCGGATCCGCAGTCTGGCGACTCAGTCATGCGCAGCATCGTCGCCGCTCGCGCGCTCGGAGAGATCGGCGTCACCACCGACCAGAACGCGACGCTTTGGGATGCCGTCACGCGCATGCGCTCGAATTGGGACATATTGAAGGGGCGGCTTGGCATCAACAACCCGGAGACGACGACCAAGTGGTTCTCGCTCAGGTATTCGCTCTTCAGGATCATGCCGGGGGCGGAGGGCGCCGCGGCGTGGCGCGACGCGCTGGCATCGTGCTGGCGCGATGACGTGTTCGCCGATCCCGAGGTCGTCCGCTACTGCCAGCCGCCGCAGAACGACGCCACCCCGCTTGCCGCCGAACCGGGCCTTGTGATCACGTTCCCGACGACGATCAATCTCGCGGAGAACTTCTTCGGCAAGCCGCTTCTCGGCGGCGAGACGACGTACAGCTCCAGCGACTACGCCGTGAAGCTCTATGGCGCGGGATTGAGGTTCGTCGGCTATGACAAGCTCGCCATCCAGACGCCATCCGGCCTCGCTTCCGATCCGAACGTATATTTAGTCCCCGTCGGGCGCGACTACATGCGCGCGCCAGCCGGGACGGCGCGCAAGACGCTGGCGTTCAAGGTGATCGACCAGCTCATGCCAATCCCCTACGACAGCAGCTCTCTGGGCGGTCTCCTCGGCAGCGCCGACTGGATATCCACCCTCTACACCGGCGACGACGCGGCGACGATCCGCCGCCATTCGACGATGGCGGTGCTCGGCGGCGACGAGGTGACTTCCAAGCGGCTCATCGGGCGCAGCGTGTGGAACGACCGCTGGCTTCTTGTGATCCCCGCAAGTTCGCTTTCGAGCGACCGCGTGAACGCCCTGAAGACGTTCATCCACGGTCTCGACACGAACAAGGACGGACAGGTGGACGTGCCTGGCGTCTCCGACATCCAGATCGGCTTCCGCGCCTATTCCAGGAGCGGGAACTGAGGAATGTCTCTTCCTCTCGGTGTTCATCGAGCCTCGTAAGTCGGACTCGACCGCCATCTCGGACATGATCCTCGAGTAAATCAACTCCAACGGTTCTGGAT
>JAEEGH010018372.1_pt1 | contig 14802 bp, 11 predicted proteins | sample 9134181 | NCBI WGS metagenome assembly JAEEGH01 (sample SAMN16246544, study PRJNA631951) | gut metagenome | biome: gut microbiome; feature: rumen; material: DP-attached | host: Bos | place: Iran: Karaj | collected 2018-10 | reverse complement strand
TGGTCTTGCAGAAATTGAACTTTTTGACGGAAAGTATTCCGGTGCAGAAGTGCAGTATAGCGAGGCTTTGAAGAGACAGGGCTCTAACAGAAAAGCTCTGCTTTCTCTTGCCCTTATTTGTGCCGAACAGAAAAGATACCCTCAGGCAGAAAAATATCTGCGTCAGGCTATGCAGTATTATTCCGGAGAACCGGAAGTTCATTACCTTGCGGCTGTTATTTATAATATGAAGGGTGATTATGCCAATGCCGAAAAGCATGAGAGAATTGCGGTAGAAATAAAAGGCGATTACGAAAAGGCTTATGAACTGCTTGCCAACACACTTTATTCTCAAAAAAGATACAGCGAAGTTATAGATTTATGTGATTATTTAATCCTGAAGAACCGGAACAATCCTTCTGCCTGGTATTTAAAAGGCGTTGCTCAGGATAAACTTGGTAATTCTTTGGATGCCATTGGGACCTGGAATTCTGGTTTGATGGTTGCCCCTCAGGATGAGTTAATGCGCATGATGCTGGAACTTTCTGTAAGAAAAACTCTTCCTTTAGATGATTCCCGCCGCGCAAACTGGGCTGCCTACCATATTGATATTGCAAAACAGTATGAAAGCCGCTTTGATAAGCCTGGAAGTACCTATGAGTATCAGCGTGCTTTAATTTTGGATCCTTCTAATAAAGAAGCTCGCCTGGCTTATGCAGATATTCTGGAACTTAACGGAATGCATGAACTGTATTTGAGCCAGCTTAGTTTTATAAAAGAAAATACTGATGGCTCCCTGCCGTCTTCTCTTTCTGATACAATAGAAGCATATTCTTCTTTACTGCAGAATACACTGGCAAAAAAATGGAAGGTTGAGCCTTTCTACCTGGATAAGACCCGCTGGAATATTGCTGTTTTCTATACAGAAGAAGCTTCGCTTTTAAATCATGCAGAAGTAAACCGCCTTTCTGCTCTTGCAGCCGGAGATATTTTCTCTGGTGTTGCAATTACTGCTGTAAAAACTCAGGTAACTCCTGTAACTGGTTATGGAGAAGCCTTTAAAAATGCCCGCGCAAATGGTTTTGATTACTTTGTAATTATGTCTATGAGCGAAGGCCGTGATGATGTAACACTTTCTTCTGTAATGTATTCGGGAAGAACCGGGGCAGAAGTTTCTAGAGAACGTTTTTATGCAACCGGTAATAACCGTTTTTCTACAGTGCTCCGCCGTTTCAGAAACTCTGTATTAACAAAGCTTACTGTTCGCGGAAAGATTATAAAGAGAAACGGCAAGACTGTTGTAATTGATTTGGGACGATCAGAAAATATTGTAAAAGGTGCCGAGTTTAAGATTATTAGAAAGGACTGTCTTAAAACTGCAGATTCTGGTAACGGACTTTTCTATAAGGACGAAGACGTTTTGGGCGTGCTGACTGTTACAGAAAGCGGAGAAGAAATTTCTGAAGCAGAAATTACATACCACGGTTTTTATGACCATATAAATGTTGATGATGAAGTTGTCTTTGTGAGTCAGCCGGACCAGAATTCTCAAAGCGGAATGGATACTGTTCCTAATGCAGATGAAAATGGTAACCCTGTAGTAAATAATGAAGTTCTTGGAAGCGAACTTGTTTCTGAGATTAAAAAGGCTGTTGAAAGACCTGCTTTGTTAGATTTCTTGCGGTCTATTTACTAGTTACTAGCCCAGGTTCTGCTAGAGTCTGTCTAAAGAAGAATCAAGCCATTTTTTTACCAAGGTTGGATATGCATGTTCAACCTTTACAAAAGTTTTAATTGCATTTTCGTAATGACCCTGGAAATATTCTGCTTCTCCAAGATAGAAAAAGGCTCTGTTTCTTGTGTTTTCGTTAATATTTGTTCCTGTAAGTTTTTGAAGATTTTCAACTGTTTCTTCGTATTTCTGCTGAACAAAATAATTCTTTAAGATGTCAAAAAGCAGATAATCGTCTCCACCGTCTGGAGAAATTAAGTCTTCCTCAAAAACATATGGATTCATTATTGCGGCTTTTTTAGGATTTTTTGTGATAAGGCCAGATGTTGCAGACTTTGTTTTGTCTGAAATCTGGGCGTCTTTATCTGCTGGTTCTACAAAATCTATGTAAGGAAGGGGAGTTTCTCTTTTTGTTCCGTCCGGATAGAATTTTTCGTATTCAGTTTTTTTCTGTTCCTTGCGCTTAATTTCTGTGCTGATTTTTACACCTGTTACGGTTGAATTAAATGAAAGAAGAATTAAATCATAAGGTTCTTTTGTAACGGCAATTACTGCGTAATAATATTCGTTTAAGTCTGGGGCAACATCTGTATAACCTGTGAAATCTGCTGCCAGAGTGGCAATTGGATTCATTGCACTAATTTGAGCATAATTGTTAATCTGATTTTTGCTTCTGTAGACTCTGAGTTCTGTAATTTCTTCATCTGGATTTTCTGGAAGGGCCCAGAAAAGATTAATTCTGTTGTTTTTTCCTGGCAGGGCCTGGATATCCTGAACAATCGGTTTGTCTGCAAAGGCCAGAAGTGTAAAGAATGCGAACACAATGCATGAAATTAACTTTTTCATAAAATCCTCTACATATTATAATATAGTTAGAATTGCAGAAAATCAAGTTTACTGATATTCTATAGCGTATGTTAGACGAAATTAAAATGCCGATTGAACAGTTAAAAGAAGATATCATGAACGTTTGGGGGCGTCTTTGACTCTGCTGCTATAGATAAATCGATTGCAGAGAAAGAAAAACTGACTGAAGCCCCTGGTTTTTGGGATGACCACGAGGCTGCAGAAAAAGTAATGTTGCAGATTCGTCGTTTGAAGGGCCGTGTTGAACCATGGCGCAAACTTCTTGCAGATATGGATGATTTGAATGCAATGTTTGAGCTTGCAGAAGAATCTGGAGCTGCAGAAGATGAAGAAGAAGTTCAGACTCTTTATAAAAACGCAAAAGAAACTTTTGAAAAGCTCAATATTTTGAACCTTTTGAGTGGTGAAGTAGACCAGAGCGATGCCTTCCTTACAGTGCATGCCGGAGCTGGTGGAACAGAAGCCTGCGACTGGGCATTTATGCTTAGCCGAATGTACCTGCGTTGGGCAGAACGCCACGGATATAAAACCGAAGTTGTTGATGAACTGGAAGCCGAAGGCGGAATTAAAAACATAACAATTCAAATTAGCGGTGACTTTGTTTACGGATATTTGAAGGGTGAGGGCGGAATCCATCGTCTGGTTCGAATTTCTCCTTTTGATGCAAATGCCCGCCGCCACACAAGTTTCGCTTCTGTTTATGTTTACCCTGTTTTGGATGACACTATTGAAGTTGAAGTAAAACCTGAAGACCTGCGTGTAGATACTTACCGTGCGGGTGGAAAGGGTGGTCAGCATGTAAATAAAACAGACTCTGCGGTTCGCTTTACACATATTCCAACTGGAATTGTAGTTGCCTGCCAGACAGAACGCAGCCAGCTGATGAACCGTCAGACTTGTATGAACATGCTTAAGGCTAGACTTTACGAATACTACCGCGAACAGAAAGAAAAAGAAAATGCCAAGTTTGCGGCTGAAAAAAAGGATATTTCTTTTGGTAGCCAGATTCGCTCTTACGTTTTCTGTCCTTATACAATGGTAAAAGATCACCGTACAAAGTTTTCTGTAGGAAATATTCAGGGAGTTATGGACGGCGACCTTGATGACTTTATGAATGCTTATCTGGTAGCAAAATGGAAGGGACTTCCAATGGACGGCTCTGGGGATGACGAGGAAGTTTAGGCTTACCAGAAGGGTTCTGACACTTTTTTTAATTTATTTTCTCTTTCTGTCTTCTGCTTTTTCTGAAACAGAGACTAAATGGGTGCTTGGTGCAGAAAAATTTTCTTTAGCAAGAGGCCAGAAAGAGACTTCTGTTTCTAAAAGTGTTTCAGAAAATCTTCCGAGCAGTATTATGGAAAAACTGAATGACAGTCAGTTTAGAAATGTACTGCCTTCCGAGCAGCTTGCCCGCACAAGAAACAAATTAAGTACAGAAAGAAAGTCTCTTTTTCTTCAGCTTTCCAGCGCTTATAAGAAAAAAGACGCCTTATTTCTTAATGATTATTCCAATTTAAAATTAAAAAGAAAGCTTAGAGAAGAAAATAAAACAATAAAATCTATAGAAGAGTCCTTAAGAACAAATCTGGAGACTCTTAAAGAGGCTGAGGAAACTGCGCAATCAAAAGAAGAAGCCTCTAAAGCCTATTCAGAAAAAAACGATGCAGATGAAAACGAGTTTACTAAGTTTTCTGGTTTGCTTAAAAATATTTTTATTAAAGATGACAATATAGTTTCTCTGGAAAAAATTTCTTTTTACCGGGATGATGTTTATTCCCTTTATACGCCAAGTGATGCGGCCCGCGAAGCAGGGTATGAAAGCCCTCTTTTTGCAAAAGAAGTTTATTCGGCTGGAATTAATTCCCTTATTACGGGCATTTTTTCTATTTATGGGGATTATATTTCTGTTTCCCTTACAATTTATCTTTACCCTGAAGGAAAGGTAATTGGAACAATCACAGAGGTTGGAAATATTGGAGACCTGGAGCTGCTTGCAAATGCCGTAGCCGGCCAGCTTATTCCAATTTTGTCTAATGCTCTTCCTGTTCATGTAGAGGTAGTGGTTAATCCGCCTGAAATTCAGTCTAAAACTCAGCTATATATTGATGATGATTTACAGCGGGCAGATTTTAATGACATCTTTTTTGAGTCTGGCCGACATACAATTCAGCTTGTTGCTCCTGGCTATGAAAATGTTTCTTTTACAGAGTTTTTTGAAGGAAACTCTAAATATCGAATAGAAGTAAATATGGAACTTAAAAAAGAAGGTTCCATTCAGCTTGGTTTAATAAAGCCTCTGGAAGGTCAGATTTTTGTAAACGGCGAGCGGGTGGAAAGTCTTTCTCCTCAAAAATACATAGTTCAGCTGAATGGAAACCATTCTCTTGGTGAGTTTATTGCGGCGGATGAAAAGACTGCTTTTTTCTATATTCCAGATAATCTTTTGCAGGATGGAAGTAAGGTAAAAATTAAGCCAAAGCCTTTGGACAGGGAGTCTTATATAGACAAGCGCCGAAAATGGATGTACGCGGGCTACAGTCTTTTTATGACTTCTCTTATTCCATACTTTTATACTTACGGAACCTTTATTAATAAGGCAAAACTTTATAATGATTATGACAGTATTACTTATGAGGAAGCCCTGAAATGGCAGAAGGCAAGCCAGATTTGTAGTGGAATTACAATTTCTTGTGCTGTTTTTTGGGGATTTGAACTTGTAAGGTACTTTATGGCGGCAAATTCTGTTTTACCTCAAAAGGCAAAAACGGGGGATGTAATAGAAATTCTACCGCCTATAGAAATTAGTGATAGTACCGATGGCACCGTTTCTGCTGATGGCCCAGTGGAAACTGAACAATCGCAAGAATAGCAAGATATAGATAGGAGATTTTTTTATGGCATTTGGAGATAAACTTAGGGCTCTTTTTTCTAAGAGCAAAATTGATGATGATTTTTATGACGAGCTTACAGATACTCTTGTAGAAGGGGATATTGGTGCAAAGTCTGCATATATGCTGGTTGAAGAACTGGAAAAGGCCTGCACAAAAGAAAAGATTTCTGATGAAGCAGTGGTAATGAAAAAGCTGAAGGAGCTTTTGCTTGCCGATGTAAAGGAAATAGACCTTGAACCTGAAGAAGGAAAACGTTCTGTGTGGATGGTTCTGGGCGTAAATGGTGTTGGAAAGACTACTTCTGTTGCAAAACTTGCCAACTATTTTAAGAATAAGGGATTGGACAATCTGGTTTTAGCAAGTGCAGATACCTTCCGTGCAGCGGCTATAGAACAGCTTGCAATGCACGGTGAAAAAATAGGGGTGCGCGTAGTGAGCCATCAGCATGGTTCTGATCCTTCTGCGGTTGTTTTTGATGCGGCAGAGGCGGTTGCTTCTAAGGGACCTGGTCTTGTTATTGCTGACACTGCGGGACGTCTACATAATAAGGAAAATCTTGTTCGCGAGCTGCAGAAAATTGACCGAATTTGCCGTTCTAAGGCAGACGAGGGCTGCTATAAAAAGATTCTTGTAATTGATGCAACTACAGGCCAGAATGCCTTGCGTCAGGCAGAGGTTTTTAATGAAGCTGTTGGCTTAGATGCAGTTATTATGACCAAATATGATTCTACGGCTAAGGGGGGCGTGGCAATCACCATTGGTCGTGAGCTTGGCCTGCCTGTTGCCTTTGTCTGCACCGGCGAAAAATATCCTGATATTGCAAAGTTTAATGCAGAAGCCTATATAAACGAATTTTTGGGTATGTAAAAATTGAAAAAGAAAAATGGAATTCTTTTGGGCATTTTAATTCTTCTCTTGAGTTCTTGTTCTAAAAATGCTGGCCAGGAAAAGAGCGGGGACAATGCGCAGAAAAAAGAAAGGCTTGAGAATTTTATTTTTGAAGTTAATATGAATGCGGTCCTGGGCAAAAGTGAAAGCAAGTATTATATGCCTGATGCGCTTAAGGCTTTTGTTGGTCGAAAATATCTGATAAAAAGTCATGTATATTATACGGCTGAAGAGCCATTCCCGTCTAAGTATGGAATAATTGACGCTTCTGATTTCTATGATGCCAGTGCTGATGATGCCGCCTGGGTTGATTCCTGCATAATTCGCCTGGAAGAAGAGAGAATTGCGGCCCAGCTGGAGGCTATGGAAGCCTTGCTGGAAGAAGGGGAAGCTGTTGATGATGCGGATGTGAACATTGCAGACCTTGCGGAAGGCGAACACGGCGAGGCTGGTGATGGTTCTGATGGCTCTGTTGGCGAGGGCAATGACGCTGCTTCTGGAGAGAATGCTGCATCTAACGAGGATGTTTCTATTATTCCCGAGGGACCATCGACCGATGGAACAATCAAAAATAACCATTTGTCTTTTTCTGAGTTTGACAGGGAAAAGTTTATAGTTCAGGAAAAGAATGGAAAAAAGATTTTAATTTATGCCGCTGATGGCTCTGTTCTCCGCCGTTTTTATGATGAAAATTACAGGCTTGATAAAGAAGAATACTGGTATATAAAAAGTGCGGAAAATGCAGAAATAAAGAAGACTTTAGATTATGAATATGACGGGCAGGGGAAGCTTGCTGTAAAGAAAATCAGCGAAAACGGTATGCTGGATATTTATAAATATACAGATAGTGGACTTGTTAGCAAAAAGGATTCATTTTATGTTCTGGAAGATAAAAATATAATCTCTTCTTCTGTGGCAAGAACTTATAATGAAAAGAAAGATGTGCTTTCTGAAATTTTTATAACCTATACTTATACAGACACCACTTATGAAAAATTAAAATACAGCACAGAACAAAAATATATTTATTCTTATAATGAAGAAGATATTCCTCCGGATTTTAAATATTATGAAGATGGCAGCTTGAAAATGCACAACAAGTATTCTGGAGAAAAAGGCCGCTATACCAGTCAGATATTTTTTGATGAAAGGTATTCTGTAAAAACATATTACGAAGATAATATGAGGGTACGAGAAGTATTCTTCTTAGACGGCGCGGTAAGGAGGGAAAAATATTATGAAAAACAAAAGTCTGAATAAAAAGTTTTTACCTTCCTTGAATTGGATTGTATTTGTATCTAAAAGATTTGCCCGCGTAGACAGAAAAGGTCGTTCGGCTGCAACTTCTATTCTTGCAACGCTTGGAATTGGCTTTGGAGTTATGGCTCTGATTGTAGTTATGAGCATTATGAACGGCTTTCAAATGAGCTTTATAGATTCGATTCTTGAAATTTCTTCTTACCATGTACGGGTAGAGCAACTGGAATCATCAGCTACAATGGATTTTCTTTCTTATTGTGATGGTAACAGTAGAATTACCGGAGTGAGTCCTTTTTATGAGGCCCAGGCCCTTATGACAGGAAACAAGGGTGGCGAGAGTGCCGTTATTATCAGGGCTGTGAATCCGGAAGTTTATTATGATGACCTGGGCTTTCAAAAAGAATTAAAAATGCTTGCAGGTTCATTTTCTCTTTCTTCTGCAGATTCAATTATTTTGGGGAACAGTTTGGCTAATCATCTTGGGGTAAGACTTGGAGACCAGGTTCAGCTTCTGGTAATGAGCGGCGGTTCTGATGTGGCCCTTTTTTCTGAAAACCGGGTTTTTACAGTTTCTGGAATCTATACCTGCGGCTATCATGATATAAATGCTTCTTACTGTTTTGTAAACATTCAGGCTGCCCAGCAGTATTTTGGAAAAGATTCAAAGCTTGTCTGGGGTATAAAAATAAAAAATTATAATCATGATGCAGCGGTCCGCCAGCAGCTGGCAAAACTTTTTCCAGATGCCTCTGTTTCTGCCTGGCGGGACTATAATAAAAACTTTTTTGGCGTGCTCAGACTGGAAAAGAATATGCTGCTTTTAATTGTTGCTCTTATATTCGTTGTCGTGGCCATCAACATTTATAACGGAATGAGGCGACTTGTTTTTGAACGCCGTAGTGAAATTGCAGTTTTTTCTGCCCTGGGCGCTACCAGAGCAGAAGTAAAGAGTGTTTTTATTATGAAGGGCCTGCTTATGGGCGGAATTGGTGCTGCCTTTGGAGTTTTGTTTGGCCTTTTAATAAGTTTTAATACAGATATTGTTTTTAATGTAATGTCTAATATTCTTTATTTCTTTCAGTATATTTTTACAGCTGTTACAAATCCTTCTGAGCTGGCTTATGTTCAGATGAATTCTTCTTATAGTTTGTATGCAAATATACCTGCAAGAATATTCCCTGCAGAAGTGGTTGGAATTGCCCTTTTTGGTATTCTTTCTCCTTTTCTGGCGGCCTGGTCTGCAAGCCGCAATGTATTAAAAATGAGTGTTTCGGAGGTACTGCACAATGAGTAGTATTATTTCTATTAAGAATCTGGAAAAAACATATATCAGTGACAGCGAAACTTTGACTGTTCTGCGAAACCTGAATCTGGAAGTGGAAAGTGGAAGCAAAATTGCCATAGTTGGGGAGAGTGGCAGCGGTAAGAGTACGCTTTTAAATATTATTGGTGGAATTGATAAGCCAACTTCTGGTTCTGTTATTGCAGGTACCTGGGAAGTAGATAAACTTTCTGAAGCACAGATTTCTGAATATCGTTCAAGCTTTATAGGCCTGATTTTTCAGTTTCATTATCTTTTAAAAGATTTTACGGCTCTGGAAAACGTATGCATGCCTGCTTTAATTGCAGGAACTCCAAAAAAAGAGGCAGAAGAGAGGGCAAGACAGTTTCTTTCTGATGTGGGAATTTCTGAACGCATTAATCACCTGCCTTCGCAGCTTTCGGGCGGTGAAAGACAGAGGGTTGCTGCTGCTAGAGCCCTGATGAACAATCCCCAGATTATTTTAGCAGATGAACCGACAGGAAACCTGGACCCTGCAAATGCAGAAAAAATTGGCGACCTGCTTTTTTCTATGGTAGATAAATATAATAAGACACTGCTGCTTGTTACTCATGACAGAAGCCTTGCAGAAAAGGCAGACAGAAGCTACAGAATTATTGAAGGTAACCTGCAATGAAAAATACCGCTTATTTCTTCTTTGCAAAAAGTTTAATCTTCCCAAAATCAGAAAAAAAGTCTCCTGCAAGAAGAAGTCTTTTTGGTGCCATGCTTTGCATTGGTCTAAGTATTGTTCCTTTAATTGTTGTAGTTTCTGTTACAAATGGAATGATAGAGGGAATGACAGAGCGCATAATAGGCCTTTCTTCCAGCCATATGCAGGCCTATATTGCAGATTCAATAGAAGAAGTGTCGTCTGCAGAAAATCTTAAAAACTATGCAGATGGGCTTTTGGATATTCAAGGGGTAACTCGTACTTATCCGCAGGTGGAACTATCAGCCCTGGCTGTTGGAAAAAACTCACGTTCTGGAATAGAAATAAGGGCCATGGAGTCTGATATTTTTGACAAAAACCCTTCCTTCAAAACTTTCTTTTCTGTAAAGGAAGGCTCTCTGGATGATTATGCAAATGCAAAAAAAGGCGAAAAAACTGCGGTAATAGGGCAGAAACTTGCTTCTGATTTGGATTTACACGCGGGAGACAGCTTTAGAATAATTTCTACAAGAAAGGTAAATGGGAAAATCTCTCCAAAATTGACTTCTTTTAATGTGGCGGCTGTAATTTCTTCCGGCTATCAGGAATTGGACCAGTTCTGGGTATTTATCCCGATAGAAACTGCCTACGCCGCGCTGTCGCTTGAGTCGGCCTCTTTTGGAATACTGATAGAGACTGAAGACGCCTTTTCTTCCAGCCTTCCGCGAGTGCAGTTTTCGGTTCGCGAATATTTTGGCAGATATGCAAATGTCTACCGATGGGACGAAATACATTCCGCAGAGTTTGAAAACTTTTCTTCTACAAAGGTTATGCTCATTTTTGTAATGCTCTTGATTGTCCTGGTTGCCTCGGTAAATATTTCCTCTGCAATTATTATGCTGGTAATGGAGCGCCGTAAGGAAATTGCAATCTTAAAGAGCCTGGGGGCAAGCCCTAGGGGAATAAAGTTGTCCTTTTTACTGGCGGGCCTATCCTGCGCGGCGGGCGGAATCCTCTTCGGCCTCCCCGTAGGCCTTCTTCTTTCTGTCAACGCAAACAGAATAATTCGCCTGTTGGAAAGTATCATAAACTTTTTTGTCCACTTCTTTACAACTTCCGAAGTAAAATTGCTGGACCCGGCCTACTATCTTTCAGAAATCCCTGTGGAACTGCCGGTCCTGCAGATAGTTTTAATTCTACTTTCAACTATTTTACTTTCGCTGATTGTCTCGTATATCCCATCCAAAAAAGCGGGCCGGGAAAAACCATTGGATATTCTGCGGAGTTTATGATATAAAATATTTCTATGAAGATGTGCAGTGTCTGCGGAATGACATTAGAAGAAATTGTAAAGACTAAAAATATAGGATGCACCCAGTGTTATTACACCTTTGAGCCAAAAATAATGGAAATTCTGATGTCAAAAAAAATCCCTACACCTTATAAAGGCTCCCTTCCCAAAAGGCTAAAGGGCTATCAGTCTATTCTTGTAGACAAAATGACTGTACAGATTAAGTTAGAAGAAGCCATTGCCGCAGAAGATTACGAAAAGGCAGCTTTTTACAGAGATTACCTTAAGGTTATGGAAGACAAAGACAATGGCAAGTAAAAAAATAGCGGCCCAATCCTGGTATTCAGTACCTGGAAAAGATGACGATGTAATAATTTCTACCCGCGTAAGGCTTGCCAGAAATCTTGCAGACTTTATGTTTCCTTCAAAAATGACAGAAGATGACGCTGCAAGAATCCAGGCTCTTATTTATGATGCTTCGGCTTTTAATCAGAATTATTCGTTAATTGATTTATCCACAGTCTCTACTGCAAGCAAGCGGCTTTTAAAAGACAAGGCCGTTCTTTCTGGCAAAAAATGTGGTGCGGTCCTTTTAGACGGCAATCACGAAGCATCTTTTTGCCTCATAAATGAAACAGATCACTTAAAAATTGTAGAATACGCTCCTGGTTTTAATGCTGATGGCGCCGTCCGCTCCTGCTATGAGAAAGACGAGTTATTTCAAAATAAACTGCAGTTTGCAGGAAGCTTCCAGCTGGGCTATCTGACCTCCCGCCTGCGGGATTTAGGTTCCGGCTTAAAAATTACCTTACGCGTTTTTATTCCGGCTGTGGTGCTATCGGGTAATTTAAAGTTTGTAAACGAATTTCTTAGCGAAAAAGACTGTTTTTTGACCCCGGTTTTTCCTTCAGATTCACCGCGGGCAGATTTTTCTAATTTTATTTTTGATTTATCATCTCCAAATGCTTTTGCTGGCGGAGAACTGGACCAGCTGGCACAAATAGAGTCCGCAGGAATGCATGTTTTAAAAACAGAACGCAAGATTTCGGCAGAATTTGCCGATAATAATGCTACGGTAGTCTTGAATTTTTTAAGACAAAGTATTGCAAAGGCAATGAACTCGCTTCTGCTTTCTTATGATGAGGCCGTTGACATTATCTCCTGTGTAAAATGGGGGCTTTCAACCGGACTTATCAAGGGGATTAGCCACGCAGACCTGGATTCAATGTACTTTGCAACAAAAGACGGGTACTTGGACTATATGTGCAATTCCTTTCCTTTTGAGTTTGAGCCAGATGTACAATCAGATGTAAATCTGCAGTTAAAAAGACTCAGGGCGGCCGTAATACAGCAAACCTTTGAGGGAATTACTAATGAAAAATCTGTCTCCTAGAGCAAAGAAAATACTTTCGATTATGGCCCAGGATGAGGCGCGTAAGTTCGGAAGTGCTCAGATTCTACCAGAACATGTATTACTTGCAGTAATAAAAAGTGGTGATGGTGTAGGGGTCTTTGCAATTAAAAAGCTTGGTCTTAATCCAGAAGATTTTAAGCGAAAACTGGAGCTTTTTCTTTCTTCAGATAATAATTCTCCAACTCTGGATGAAATTCCAAAAAGCAGAAGATACCGCTTTTTACTGGATATTGCAGATATAGAGTCTGCGGCCCTTCACAATAATTATATTGGTACAGAACACCTTTTACTTGCCGCAGTCAGAGAAGAAAACAGCCTTACTGCAAACTTTTTTGCAGAAGCCCACTTTACAATTATGGATATTCGCCTGATGGTGATGGAACTTCAGAGCGACAATAAATCTTCTGTAAATAATCCTGCAATAGAATCTCTGGTAGACAGCGTTTTCCGCAGCCTCTTAAATGATGATCTTGGAGCAGGACTTTTTGGCGTATTTGATGAAAAAAAATCTGCAAAAGCCAATCAGCCTTTGCAGGATAAGTCTTCTTCGGGCTCGCAGAAGCAGTCTTTCCTTGCAGAATACAGCCGAGACCTTACAAAAATTGCGGCAGAATCTAAGGATGATCCAGTTGTCGGCCGCGATAAAGAAATTCATCGTGTAATTCAGATTCTTTCCCGCCGTACAAAGAACAATCCGGTTTTGACAGGTGAGCCTGGTGTTGGAAAAACCGCAATTGTAGAAGGATTGGCCCAGCATATCGCAGCCGGAAAAGTTCCTTCTGACCTTGTAAAAAAACGCATTCTTTCTCTGGACCTTGCCGCTATGGTTGCAGGTACAAAGTACCGTGGTGAATTTGAAGAGCGCATGAAAAAGATGATGAAAGAGCTTCAGGAAAACAAAGACATCATTCTTTTTATAGACGAACTTCATACAATTATTGGAGCTGGTGGACCGGAAGGCACAATGGACGCTTCAAATATCATGAAGCCGGCTCTTTCTCGTGGAGAAATCCAGATTATTGGTGCAACAACAACAAAAGAATACAGAAAACATATAGAAAAAGACCTTGCACTGGAGCGCAGATTCCAGGTTGTTAAGGTTGAAGAACCGGGCGACCGGGAAACAGAAGAAATTCTTGAAGGAATTAAGTCTAAGTACGAAGCTTTTCATAGAGTAAAATATGAAGAAGATGTAATTCCTGCAATTGTAAAGCTTTCCCGCCGCTACATTCCGGAAAAAGTTCTGCCGGATAAGGCCATTGATATTCTGGATGAAGCTGGTGCTTCAAAAAAGATACAGGAAGAAGAGCGTCCTTCTGAACTTACAGAACTTGAACGCAGTATTGCAGAACTTGCAGAAGAAAAGAAAAATCTTGTTCAGAATCAGGATTTTGAAAATGCCGCAATTGTTAGAGATAAGGTTATAGATTTACGCAGACGTCTTGATATGTACAGCGAACTGTGGAAAAAGAATGTCTTTAACAACAGAAAAACAGTTTCTGTAGCAGATGTAGAAAAAATAATCAGCGAAATGACAGGAATTCCTGTTGAACAGCTTACTTCTTCTGAAACAGAAAGAATTATTCACATGGAAAGCGAACTGCACAACACAGTTATTGGCCAGAATAATGCTGTAAGTATTATTTCTGGGGCCATCCGCCGTGCCCGCGCAGGAATTTCTTCTCCAAAGCACCCTGTCGGATCCTTTATTTTCCTTGGTCCTACAGGTGTTGGTAAAACAGAGCTTGCAAAAATCTTAAGTGAAAAACTTTCTCTTGAATTACACCGCTTTGATATGAGTGAGTATCAGGAAAAACATACTGTCAGCAGACTTATAGGCTCACCCCCGGGTTATGTCGGATTTGAAGAAGGTGGTCTTTTGACCGATGCGGTGCGAAAAGAACCCAATTCGGTTGTTCTGCTGGACGAAATAGAAAAAGCACACAGCGACATTTACAACATTCTTCTTCAAGTAATGGACTACGCCACATTAACTGACAACCAGGGAAAAAAAGCTGATTTCAGAAACACTATTCTCATAATGACATCCAATGCGGGTGCCAGAGACATTAACAAACAGGCGATTGGATTCGGCGAAAAAAGTTTGAACACCGGCGCAATTCAGGACGCCGTTAAGACAGTCTTCTCGCCGGAATTCGTAAACAGACTTGACGGTATTATCCCATTCAATCAGCTGTCATCAAAAATAATAGATAAAATCACCCGGAATGAAATAACCAAACTTTCCGCGCAGCTTCTAAAAAAGAACGTCATTATTGAAGCAACTCCTGCCTGCATAAAGCTTATTTCGGACAAAGGTTACTCTCCAGAATTCGGTGCACGTAACATAAGCAGAACAATAGAAGAGCTGCTGTCAACCACGCTTGCAGATGAAGTTCTTTTTGGCAAGCTTGCTTCGGGCGGAAAGGCAGTTTGCGGTGCCAAAAACGGTAAAATCACAATCAAATATGAGCCATATACAGTCAAGTAAAAGTCGCAGTAGAGAC
>JAEEGH010018371.1_pt1 | contig 14802 bp, 16 predicted proteins | sample 9134181 | NCBI WGS metagenome assembly JAEEGH01 (sample SAMN16246544, study PRJNA631951) | gut metagenome | biome: gut microbiome; feature: rumen; material: DP-attached | host: Bos | place: Iran: Karaj | collected 2018-10 | reverse complement strand
GTTGTACAGATACGCCATACAATCTTTATACTTGATCGCTTAATGTTTATTAGTACGTATTATTTTTATTATTCACTTTGATGTAGGGTCAGCGTACAACAAAACGGTAGCGGATTGTTCCCTGCTGTTCGGCGGGGGCATCCTCCTTGGCCTTGAACTTGGACAGTTTTGCGGCACGTTCGCACTCCGCCCACAAGGCGGCGTCGTTTATGGTGGTACCGCGGCCTCCAGCCTTGGCATAGATCACATTGCCGTCCTTGTCTGCACGAAAATCAACTACGATAACACCACTTTTATTCTCACCTCCATTCGGACGAGCCTTATAGACAACAGGTCTGCCGTCAAGCCAGAAATCGCCTGTTCCCTGACCGCTGCCACTGCCAACGCCACCACCGGAACCGGAGCCGCTGCCAACCCCTGTGCCACTTCCCTGACCGCTACCGCTCCCGGAACCGGAGCCTGTACTTCCGCCCGGTCTCTTTTTGAACAGTGCATTTTCGTTCACGGTCGGTTGGGTTGCTGTCTGCTCAGGCTGTGTGGTTGTATTGGTTTTTGGCTGGTCCGCCGTCACCTTCGGAGTGGCTTCAGTACGCTGGGTGGAGACACGTGGGGCTGACGCCTGCGCACGAGGTGTCGGCTGCGACGAAGGGGCCGCATCAGAGGGCCTGTTTTCCGCAACAGAAGCGCCACCGCCGCCACCTCCACTCATATCCAGTTCGATGCCGTACTCCGGAGGGGGAGGCACCATGTGCTTCAACCCGCATGTCCGGAAGAAAATGAAAAGCAACAGGTAAATGCAGACAACCGCAATGCTGCCTGACATCCTGTTCCTACGTTCCTCCGGAGCGGTTTCGTTATAATCGCGGTATGACGCCATAGCTCAAGTTTTAAGGTTTCGCCTGCGTGGCCAGGATGGCCTTGCACTTTTTGCCGTACAAATCGTTTGCCTTGTTGACGGCGTCGATGACATAGACAATGTTCTGCACCGGAACGGACTGGTCGGCACGGATCACCACAGTGGCGTCATCATCAAGCAGGGAGAGGTTCTCCACCACAGCGGATTCCAACAAGGCCTCCTCCACCGACATCAGATCCTTACCCTGTTTGATGGCATATTCCTTGTTCTCGTCAATGTACACCTCAAAATTCTGCTTGGCCATAGTCTTGCTGCTGCTCTGCGGCAGAAGCAGCTTGATGGCGTTCGGGCTGACAAAGGTCGATGTGATCATGAAGAAGATCAGCAACAGAAAAACCAGGTCGGCCTGCGTGGAGAGGTTCATCTCCACCTTTGTCTTCGGTCTAACTTTTATGATGGACATGAGACAATGTTTTTAGTTTGCAGGTTCGTGCAGGAAATCCATGAACTCCATTGCGCGGGCTTCCAACATCACCACCACCTTGTCAATCCGGTTGATCAGCACATTGTGGCAGATGTAGCCGATAATGCCGACAACCAGACCGCTGGCTGTGGTTATAAGAGCCGTGTAGATACCGCTGGCCAAATCGGCTATTTCCAGATTGTTTCCGCTTGTTGACATGTCATGGAAGGCGACAATCATACCCGTGACCGTGCCCAAGAAACCGAGCATCGGGGCGACAGAGGCAAGCGCGGCAACCACACCGACACCCTTTTCCAGACGGGCGACCTCAAGCTGGCCGACATTGCTGATTGCCTCGTTGATGTCCTGCAGCGGCTTGCCCAGACGGGAAAGGCCCTTGTCAACCATGCGGGCCAGCGGACTCTGAGTGCTACGGCAGAGGCCCAGTGCGGAATCCAGCCGGTCGTTGTGCATGAAATCACGGATGTTGTTCATGAAATTGGTGTCGTCCTTGGCCGCATCCTTCAAAGCGAGGAAGCGTTCCACAAAAATATAGACAATAATGCCCAAGGAGATCAGCAACAGCAGGGTGATCCAGATTGTTCCCGGACTGAAGAGCAGTTTCATGATGCTCAATTTTTCCTCGTGCGGCTCAACCATCAGGTCAGAAGCCTGTAACAGAATCAATGACAATGTATTCATCATATTAATTATTTTTTTGCAAAAATAGACTATAATGCCATTGGCAGGAAGGCTGTCCACCGTTATTTTTAAACCAAAAAAAGTGAACAGCGGGCAGCCCCCATGCCCCTATAATTAAGGACGCACCTTGGCAAAAGTGCAGCCGAAGTCCGGCCAGTATGGCGCACCAAGCACATGGCTCAGAAAATCGACATAGGCATCGGTGAACGTGAAGGTCTGCTCATCGTAATAGGCGGCCTGCAACGGCTGGTTTCCGATGCTGCCCATGTCGATGGAGGACATGTTATACTCCTCCAGTCCGTTCTGGGCAACAATGTGGTCAAGCACAGGCATCTTGCCGTACTCGCCGCGCAATATCAGATCCATCGCCTTGTCGGCCAATGCCGATGTGAAACGGCGGTCGTAGTCGGAGCAGGCTCCCGCACGGGGATAATAGCCCGAAATCTGGGCGCGGGCCTCCACACCGAGCCGCTTGCTGATTTCCGAAGCAACCACACCGCTCACGCCGCCGAAGCGTTTGTGGCCGTACTCGTCGGTTTCGGAGCTGGCGTAGACCATGCCCAATTCCTTGGTCTCGTCGTTCCACCAGCGCACGCCCTCGGAGACGGCGATAATCAAGTTCTTCTTCTCCGCATAGCGTTTTTTCACCTCCTCAAAGAAGCGTTCCTTGCGCTCAGCAGTCATCTCAAACTCAGGCACCAAGGCCATTTCAGCACCGCCGAAAATGGCGGAACCGGTCAGCCAGCCGGCATCACGTCCCATAACCTCAAGCACCATTATGCGCTCGTGCGATTCGTTGGTGGAGCGCAGATGGCGGGTCATATTGCTGATGCACAATGCGCCGGAAGGGAATCCGGGGCAAAGTACCGCTTCGATTTCCTCACCGTTGTAGCTGTGCATGGTATGGGTGCGAAGGTCGTTGTCGATGGTTTTCGGGAAGCCGATGACCGGAATGCCCTCACGTTCATATATCCGTTTGGCCGCTCCGTTGGTGTCGTCACCGCCGATGGTCACCAATGTGTCGATTTTGTAACGTTCCAGGTTTTTCATGACCTGAGGCACACGGTCCTCCGGATTCTTTTTGGTGGGGAACGGATTGGTGCGGCTGGAGCGCAGCGCGGTGCCGCCGTATGCGCCGTTGTAAGGCACGTTGGTCAGGTCAACCACGTCGCCTTCACCGAGCAGGCCCTTCCAGCCCTTGCGGATTCCATACACCTTGAAGCCCAGCAGCAGCGCCCTGCGGCGCACATTTTCAATGCTGGAGTTGATGGCGGGGGTGTCGCCGCCGCCGGATAGGATGGCTAATGTTTTGCCTTTGAAGATTTTCTCTTTTGTCTGCATGTGTTACTGTTTTTGTTTTTTATATATAGACGCCATGGTATGACGTCTTTACTTGTCCTGTTGAGACGCACGGCCTGTTGAGACGCACGGCCTGTTGAGACGCACGGCCGTGCGTCTCTAACCTATTGTCCATTGTAGCGCCCCATAAAGAGGATGGCACCGCTTTCCCTTTCTTCTATCATATATATGAAGGGATGGTCGGCATGGAAGACGACCGGCGGCTCAGGTTCCTCCTCTTCTAATGCAGCACATGCCACCACAACGCTTGTCACAGCGGCCGCCTCGCTCCCCTCCTCATATACCTTTATAATCGCATCCTGCTGCGCCAGGCTGATATAGGAGGGCATCTCCGAAAAGCCGCCAAACTCCGCACGCTGCGAAAAGGCCCGTTTCATACCCAATTCCTTCAACATTTCGTTCAACTGCTTGTGGTATTTGGTCTCGAACTTGGGCAGCCACACATCAGCATTGCGGCGCTGCATTTTTTTCTTGACTGCCGTCCACTGACCGGTATTCAGAGCGGCCACCAGATCAGCCACCTTATAACCGGCCTTGGGAAGAAGAACATACATGCGGAAATTTCCCTCTCCGTATGGAAGGCAGAGACACTGCATCCGCCCGTTCTCCATATAGCGAAGACGCTCCCTCTGAGCCATCAGCTCCAGCTCCTGCCGGTTGCCCTTCTCATCGGTGAAGGTGCGCTGCTTCGTGAGTTCTTTTTCAAACGGATCAGTCCAGGTTCCCTTGAAATAGACGGCATTCATCAGGCAGGCTGTCATGTCGGGTGTGACCCTGTCGATGATTTGCGGAATCAGACCGTTAGTATTCTTGTTGCACCAGCCGTTGATTTTCGCCACCACATTGTCCGACCTGGTGAAATCCATGTTCTCCACCATGGCCTTATAATAGGCCTTGGACTCATTCACAAACTCCTTTTTCAAAGGGTATTTTTCATTCACCACCATGGCGTTGGCAATATTCAACGTGACAGCCGAATCCAGTTTCGGCATGTTTTCCATCAGATGGTGATAAATATTATTGTATCCCTTCATGTCAAGCGCGGCGGTATCCAAATCCAGCGCCTTCACCATCTCCCGGGCGGTCTCGCCCTCCGCCCCGTTGAGCAGCATGGTGAAGAGCATCTGCACGCTCAATGGGGAAAAGACATAGCTCTCATCCGCATCCAGCTTCGCCCACACATGAAAGGCGAAATCCTGCATCACCTTTTGCATCAGTTCGCTGTTTTCCTTCAATATCGAATCCATACTGTCTTCCGTTAACATAATTTCAGCCCCGACCTCCTCTTCGGCCTGGTTTTCATTGCCTCTTACGCCACCGCAGCCTGTTACGGCAACAACAAGCAGCACACAAAGGCCGAGTTTAATTCCTAATTTTAACATGATATATTGGTTTCAAACAATCCTGTCCTTATTCTTTTCCAAAAACTGCGCCCAGTCATGCACCCTGTTCCCACTTGAGGCGCCAATCAGGGAAAGGGATTCATAGTGATGGCACAACGCGATGCCAAGAGCATCGGTCGCATCCAAAAAACGGGAATCGGACGGTGTGTCCAGCAGACGTGAGAGCATGGCGGCCAACTGCTCCTTGGAGGCGTTGCCGTTGCCGGTGACAGCCTGCTTGACCTTACGCGGAGTATATTCAAACACAGGTATTTCGCGATGCAACGCAATTGCCATGGCAATCCCCTGCGCCCTGCCAAGTTTAAGCATGGACTGGACATTCTTGCCGTAAAATGGCTCCTCTATCGCAAGCACATCCGGCTTGAACCGCTCCACCAGCGTGGTCACATCCTCGAAAATCTCCTTCAGCCGCAACTGCATGGGATTTTTGGAAGAAAAGGTGAGCACACCCATCTCCATCACATGCAACTTTTTCCTGACAACCTCCAGAAAGGCATATCCCATCACACGTGTGCCGGGGTCAATCCCCATGATTATCTGTTCCGAAAGATTTTCCGATTCCATGATAAAAAAAAGAGACACACGGAGCCAAAGCCCCGGTGTCCCTTGAAAATTCACAAAGATTACTTGTTGACCTGGAATTTTTTGTTTCCTGTCTTGAAGAAATCGGCAATCTGGTTTGCGGCGGCGATGCCGGCGTTGATGTTGGCCTCCTCCGTCTGGGCACCCATTTTCTTGGGCGTGGCGAAATAGCGTCCTTCAAACGCCTTGAACTCGGCATCGGCATCCGGCATGATGTCGGTGATGTACTTCAGGTCGGTGCGTTCGGCCATCAGCTTGAGCAGACCGGCCTCGTCGATGACCTCCTTGCGGGCGGAGTTCACGAGGATGCCGCCCTTGTGCATCTTGCCAACGAGGTTGTAGTTGATGCTCTGCTTGGTCTCGGCGGTAGCGGGGATGTGAAGGCTGACGATGTCGCAGGTCTCGAACAGGGCGTCCTGGTTGGCAACGGCAGTGGCCATACCGGTGGCGTTGATCTGGTCGGCGGTCATAAAGGCATCGTAGGCATAGACATCCATGCCGAAGCCCTTGGCGATGCGGGCGACGTTGCGTCCCACGTTACCGAAGGCGAGGATACCCAGCTTCTTGCCCATGAGCTCGGAGCCGCTCTTGCCGTTGTAGAAGTTACGGACGGCATAGACGAGCATACCCATGACGAGCTCGGCAACGGCGTTGCTGTTCTGACCGGGGGTGTTCATGGCGACGATGCCACGGGCGGTGCAAGCCTCGAGGTCGAGGTTGTCGTAACCGGCACCGGCACGGACGACGATCTTCAGGTTTTTGGCGTGGTCGATAACCTCTTTGGTCACCTTGTCGGAGCGGACGATGAGGGCATCAGCATCGGCAACGGCCTTGTAGAGGTCGTTCACGTCGGTATATTTCTCGAGAAGAGCCAGCTCGTAGCCATTCTTCTCAACCACTTCGCGGATGCCGTCAACAGCCACTTTGGCGAAGGGTTTCTCAGTAGCAACTAATACTTTCATTTTGCTATAAATCTTTATTTCATCGGAGAAAACGTAAGTAGGCTCCTTGCGAAGCTTCTTCTCGAATCCTTCCTTGACGTCGTCTCTGATTTCCATTGTTTCTTTTTTTAACGGCTAATTCAACTAATAATACGAAGCTACGCAGGTCAATTATTGGCTAATTACTCGAATTGTCAATTCACAGATTCGAGTAATTAGCCTTTAATTTCAGTGTAGACAAATTCGCTTAATTTGCATAATTCGCCGTTGGATTAATTTACTTGTTGGCTTTCTCGAAGTCCTGCATGCACTGGACGAGAGCCTCGACGGCCTCGATGGGGCAAGCGTTGTAGAGGCTGGCGCGGAAGCCACCCACGCTACGGTGACCCTTGATACCGACCATACCGCGCTCCTTGGCGAAGGCCATGAAGGCATCCTGCAGGTTCTCGCGGCCCTCGGCCATCACCCAGCAGTGGTTCATGATGGAACGGTCTTCCTTCTCGGCAGTACCACGGAACATGCTGTTGCGGTCGATTTCCTCGTAGAGCATGGCGCTCTTCTTGAGGTTGATCTTGTTCATGTTCTCAACACCGCCGATGGTGTTCTTAACCCACTTCAGGGTCTCGTGCATCACGAAGATGGCGCTCACGGGAGGAGTGTTGAACATGGAGATGTTCTTGGCCTCTTCAGCGGCGTGGGTGCGGAAGTCCACCATGGTGGGCAGGGGGTTCATATAGGTGCGGTCGGTGATCTTGCCGAGGATGTCTTTGCGGACGATGTAGAAGGTCACACCGGCGGGGCCGACGTTCTTCTGGGCGCCACCATAGATGAGGCCATACTTCTTCACGTCGACGGGACGGCTCATGATGTCAGAGCTCATGTCGGCGACGAGCATCACATTGTTAATCTCGTTGGCGGCGAAGTCCTTGCGGATTTCGGTACCGTAGATGGTGTTGTTGGTGGTGATGTGGAAGTAGTCGGCGTCGGCGGGGACGGTCCAACCCTTCGGGATGTAGCTGTAGGTCTTGTCTTCGCTGGAGGCAACGATCACGGTCTCGCCGAAGTTCTTAGCCTCTTTGGCAGCCTTCTTGGCCCACACGCCGGTCTGCAGGTAAGCAGCCTTCTTGTTGAGCAGGTTGGCGGGGACATCCATGAAGCCGGTGCTGGCACCGCCACCGAGGAAGAGGATTTCGTACTCAGCGGGGATATTCAGCAGGTCGCGCCAGAGCTGGCGGGTTTCTTCCATGGTGCGCTCCCAACCGGGGGTACGGTGAGAGATTTCGAGCAGACCGATACCGGTGTTGTCGAAGTCGCGGATAGCGGCAATCGTGCTTTCGATGGCCTCTTTCGGCAGGACGCAGGGACCTGCATTGAAGTTATAAGCGGTTTTCATTGTTTGTTTTTTGTTTTAAAAGGTTTATATTTAATTAATTGACTCGTTTCTTCCCTAAAGGAACAGGCTACAAAAATAGTAAATAAAATTATATTTACAAAAAAAGTTTTCACTAAATGTGTCAATTATCCACCCTTTTTCACACCCTCTCGGTGATTCCTCGGCGGTGTGTCGGCGGTCGGCTCACTGCCTTTCCCCCATCAAATTACCATCCCTGAAAAAATATACACATTCACACAAAAAGAGTATACCTTCTAGCATAAAAGATATACTCTTTTCAAGGAAAAGATGTGTTTTTTATCCTGACTAAATATGCATGACTAGTCCGACCATACGTGCGTATCTAGTGCGACCACACACACGCGTAGTCAGAACAAATCCACATTGATTTTCTTTGCTATCTTATCGTCCACTTCTATCAATGACTTTTTTCCATCTTTGAATTGTATGGCGATTTGATGAGTCCCCTTTTTTCTAGAAGATAGAACACCTGCGGCAAGGCCAACTGGTCCAAGCAAGGCAGCCCCAACAAGTCCACGAGCTGCCACATTGCTAGCAGAGCGTTTGCGTTCCTCGGAAAGTTCTTCGTAGGACTCAACAGTATCTTTGTTGATTTTGACCTTCTCTTCGTTGGTCCAACCAAACTTTACTATTCTTAAATAGCCACACCATTCCTCAACAAACAGGTCTTTATAGTCACCTGCGATGACTTGATTACTTGCTCCCATATTGCGTTTGTTTTAGTATTTCCATTGTTTTCCAGTATTTACGTCTTCCACAATGAGAGTGATTAGAGTCCAATTACCTTTCTCTGTCCAATCACCTCCATTATATTGGAGTACGCACTTGTAAACATACTGACGTTCAACGCCATCCTTCTTGCAAGTGAATTTCTGTAAGACATTCCAACGATTCCTTACACTCATTTGCTCTCCTCTAATATCTCGGTCGCTAAAATTGCACTTGAAGAAGAATTTCTGTTTGACAAAATCCTGTGCAGTAATTGCAGCTCTGGTAAGTGTTATATTGTCATTGATTTCAACGACAACAGGTTTGTGAATACTGAGTTTTGTTTCCCGTACAGCTCCTGGCAACATCATAATTGCCATAAGAGGAATAAAGCAAAATGTTTTCTTCATACTATTTGTGATTTAGAAATTAATAGTCGTTCCTATTGACAACCCATTGTCTCCATTCATTGCGAGTTGTCCCATTAAAAAGATGTCTAGGTAATTCCAAAGCCTATAACTTCCTTTGACATATAGGCCTAAAGAAAAAGGATGTTCATAGTCGCTTTCCCATAGTTTAGAATCGCCCCCTATTCCATAACCATAACTGTGATATCTATAATATTTTTTGTGATGCCCATACTTCAAATCCATAAACCCGCCAACAGAAAGGTATGTGTTAAGGAAATAGCCCATATATAGAGAAAACTCCGTCCCTGACATTACATCATATGTCTTATAGTGCGTATAAGGCTTACCTGAGTCATGTGTTGTCTCCCAATCTTCAATTACATTCTCATCATACTTGCCCAAATCAAATCCACATCCCAATTCAAAATTCAATATTCCAATCCACCATGCCCATCCTTTAGTGGAACCTTCTGCATGAGCAATCATATGACTAAAGCCAAAAGACCACTCCATCTCATTATATTTCTTTGGCGAGATGAATTTGTTTTGCGCATAGGAATAATTTGGTATTGTGCAAAGAACATAGATGATAATTAGAATCGATACTACTTTTTTCATATAGTAGTTGTTATTAGGTTACGTAAAATATCCTCACCACAAGCGTTGCGGCAGACAGAGAAAATAAGCAATGCCATTATGACAATGGTAAAAAATGAAAGATGATTTATGTTTCATAAAAAAGGCGTTGAATTATTCTTATTATGCCACTTATCAACCTGTGGGCTCTGGTAAGCCTTGTACCTGATAAGCGACGAATAATTCACGCCCAAGCGTGAACTTTCCGCGAGCCTATTCTCGGTACTAAGAATTTACCAGATTCACAGGTGAGAATAATGGGCGGTTAGCTCAATATGTCTTTATGTCTATTCTAATTCTTTGTTTTTATGCCATACTTTTAGTTTTGGTTCAACGATGCAAAAATGCACAATATTTTATTCGTTCTCCGATAGTTCGGCAATGTATTTCTCCACCTGCTCTTTTAAAAATGGCAGGTCGTTGGTGTAGGTCTCCCAAACAAACAGCGGGCTTGTGTTGTAGTAACCGTGTACCAGCACATTGCGCATATCTACAATCTGCCGCCAAGGGATTTCCTGATGACTGTCGCGGAACTCCTTGGTCAGCATATTTGCCGCCTCACCGATAATCATAATGTTGTACACTACAGCGTGGTAGCACATCACATCGGCTTTCATCTGTTCAATGTTTTTTCCGCGAAGGAAATCCTCTATATGGGCAATGCTGTCGACAATATGCCGCAGCCGCTCGATGTCTCTGCTATGCTCTCTCATAAATCAATTGTTTATCACGGTTTGCGGATTCCACAGCGAAGGGCATCAATGTGCCGTCCTCGACCAAATCAACCTTGCGTCCGATGAGTTCCTCAATTTCTCTCCACATTCCGGCATAGCGGAGCAATCCGATAGGGCGACCGTGGTCGAATTGAACCAAGATGTCCACATCGCTTTCGGGCGTCTCCTCGCCACGGGCGAAGGAGCCGAAGAGCCAAGCCTTCACGACGGGCTGCGTCTTGAAATAATCGGCAATAATCTGTGTCATCGCTTGCGTGCTCATAACTCATATTTTCTGTATGATTTCAATTTGCAAAATTACGAAGAAAAAACGAATCTGCAAAATATATTTGCAAAATCTATTTATTTTTGAACCAGACAAAATATTTTCAGGGGAAGGGCGTTATTATACATTATTCATTAAAAACAACTCAAAAACCCAACCATCATGAGAAAACATATCGTAGCAGGCAACTGGAAGATGAACTGCAACTTCAACGAGGCCGACGACCTCATCAACGGAATCATGGAACAGCTTGAGCAGAAAGAGCTTCCGCGCGAGACGCAGCTCATCATCTGCCCCCCGTTCCCCTATCTCGAGATGACCACGGACTACGCCAACGACAGTTATTTTCTGGTGGGTGCACAGAACGTCAGCGACCAGGAGAAGGGCGCCTACACCGGTGAGGTGAGTGCCGAAATGCTGGAGAGCATGGAGCTTGACTATTGCATCGTGGGTCACTCGGAGCGCCGCGCCTACTACGGCGAGACCGACCAGACCGTCGCCGCCAAAGTGGACCAGCTGCTGAAGCATGGCCTGAAGCCCATCGTCTGCGTCGGCGAGGTACTCGAGGAGCGCGAAGCCGGCCGTCAGCTCGAAGTGGTGAAGACCCAGGTCGAGAAAGGTCTCTTCCACCTCACCCCCGAGCAGATGAAGGAAGTGGTCATCGCCTACGAGCCCGTCTGGGCCATCGGCACCGGCAAGACCGCCACTCCCGAGCAGGCTCAAGAGATTCACGCCCACATCCGTTCGCTGCTCACCGCCAAATACGGCAAGGAGCTGGCCGACGAAATCAGCATCCTCTACGGCGGCAGTTGCAAGCCCAGCAACGCCAAGGAACTCTTCGCCTGCCCCGATATCGACGGCGGCCTCATTGGCGGCGCCTCGCTCAAGGCCGAGGATTTCGTGGCTATCGCACTTAGTTTCTAGTATTCCTAGTAAAACTAGTTTAACTAGTGAAACTAGAGACTAGATGAAGTTCGAGCGATTCATAGCAGGGCGGTTTATGCCGCGAAGCAAAGACGGCGGGGGCTTTTCTGGGCCCCTGTCGGTCATTGCTGTCGCCAGCATTGCACTGGGTGTGGTGGTGATGGTGATGGCCGTCAGCATCCTGCGCGGCTTCCAAGGTGAGATTGCCAGCAAGGTGGTGGGCTTCGGCAGCCACCTCACTGTCAGCAACTACACTGTCAACCCTGCCTACCAGGAAAACCCCGTGACACTCTCCCCCACCCTCGCCGACGACCTACGCTCCCTGCCGGGTGTGAAACACCTGCAGACTTTTGCCACCAAGGGCGGCATGGTGAAAACCAAAGAGCAGATCTACGGCATCCTCTTCCGCGGACTCAGCGCCGACTACGACTCCACTTTCTTCCACCAGAACCTCGTCGAAGGTCGCCTGCCAAAATTATCGGAACATTCAGAATATTCCGATAATACCGACAGCGACATCAAACCCTCCAACGAAGTACTGATTTCCCTCACCATCTCAAACAAACTGGGATTGAAAGTCGGTGACAAAATGCGCACCTATTTCTGGCAAGGTGGTACCGCTGGCTCCAATGCTGTCGCCGGCGGCACCTACCGCTCTCGAGCCTTCATCGTCAGCGGCATCTACAACACCGACCTCCCCGAGGTCGACGAGCTCTATGTCATCGGAGACCTCCGTCAGGTGCAGAAACTCAACGACTGGAGCGCGGACGAGGTGGGGGGCTATGAACTATTGGTGGACAACTTCGACCAGTTGGAGGAGATGAGGACACAAGCGTTGAGCCTGCTGACCAACCACAACCGCTACGACCTCTCCGTCCACACCATCAAGGAGGCCTACCCCGCCCTCTTCGCCTGGCTCGACCTCCTGAACAGCAACATCACACTCATCCTCGTCATCATGAGCATCGTCTGCACCGTCGCCATCGTCTCCGCCCTGCTCATCATGATTTTCGAGAAGAGCCGCACCATCGGCATCCTCAAAGCCCTCGGTGCCAACAATGCCTCCATCCGTCGCATCTTCATCCTCAAAGCCTCGCGTCTCATCCTCGAGGGCATTGCCATAGGCATCGTGCTATCTGGAACCCTCTGCTTCGTGCAGTCCAAATGGCAGGTAATCAAACTCGACGCCGAGAGCTACCACATGTCGCACGTCCCCGTGGACACCGACCCTTGGATATTCCTGCTCATCAGCGTTTCGACAGCTGTCATTTGCCTCCTGGCGCTACTGCTGCCTGCAGCCTACATTAGTAGAATCAGCCCGGCAAAAACCATTAACGTTGAGTGATGAATAAGGACAATAGACAATCCGTATGAAACAGAAACTGAAACTCATACTGATGCTCCTCTCCATAGTGCTGGCACTGTTCGCACTGTGGCAGGTGGAAAATGTGGCACAACAGGTGCGCCAGTCGGAGGAATCGAAGATTCGCCTCTGGGCCAACGCCATCGCCCAACGCAACCGCATGACCTCGGTGACCCACCAATTCTTCGAGGAGGCCACCCTCGACGAACAGCGCAAAATCAGACTCTATGCCGACATCCTTCAGTCGTTCAACGACCCCGACCAGTCAGTGGACCTGCGCTTCAGCCTCGCTTACGTCAACTACATCATCGACAGCGCGAAGACTCCCATCATCATCACGGGTGCCGACTCCATCATTACCGTCCCCAACGAATTGGCAGGACAAAAGTTGGAAGGCTCTCTGTTGGAAGAATATTCGAAGAACCCACCCTTCAAATACAGCCTCTGGGGCATGCCCATGACGCTGTATTACAAAGAGTCGCACTACTACACACAGCTCCATGAGATGCTGACCAGTTTCTCGCGGTCGTTCCTGGAGGAAATCACCAACAACTCGGTGATTGTGCCCGTGGTCATCGTAGACGGCAGCCACACTCAGATTATCGCCCACGGAAACATCGACCTCTCCGACATCGACACACCTGAGAAACTGAAGGAACGCCTACAGTCGATGGAAAGCATGAACGACCCCATCGAAATCACACTGCCCGACAACAGCACAGCCTACGTATACTACGAAAACTCACAGCTGCTGAAGGCGTTGCGCTGGGTTCCCATGTTCTACTTCTTTATCGCACTGGTGCTGCTGGTGGTGGCCTACTACCTCTTCCGCACCACCCGCACCATGGAGCAGAACCGCATCTGGGTGGGTCTGGCCAAGGAGACGGCACACCAGTTAGGAACGCCCATTTCGTCGCTCACCGGCTGGACCGAGTACCTGAAAGGCAAGGAGTTCACCGAACAATATGCCAGCGAGGTGGAGAAAGACCTGCACCGGCTGGAGACCATCACACACCGTTTCTCGAAGATTGGCTCGGTGCCCGAATTGCAGGACGAGAACGTGCGAGAGGCGGTGGAAGGGGCCATCAACTACCTGCAGAGCCGCGCACCACGCAAGGTGAAATTCGTCCTCTCGTTCCCCGAGGACGAGAGTTTCATCGCCCCACTGAACTCGTACCTCTTCCAGTGGGTGATAGAGAATCTCTGCAAAAATGCAATAGATGCTATGGAAGGCAACGGCACCATCACCATCGTGGCCTCGCAGGATGCCCGAATGATCTATCTCGATATCAGCGACACCGGCAAGGGGATGAGCAAAGCGGTGCAGAGGAAGATTTTCGACTCAGGATTCACAACTAAGTCGCGTGGCTGGGGCCTCGGTCTCCCGCTGGCTCGCCGCATCGTCAACCAGTACCACCGCGGAAACCTCTACCTGAAGTATTCCGTCCCCGGCCAGGGAACCTGCTTCCGCATCGAGTTGAGGAAGAAACGGTAGCGCCTAACGACCTTTTTCTCAATTGTTCAACCGCTGTTCTACCATTGTTTTCCCATAAAAAAGAACGATGAAAAAAAGGTGGGGAAAATGATTAAGTGAGAGTCTTTTGTAGATGCAAAAAAGCCGCCCATAAGAGCGGCTTTTTTTTTTCGCTGGATGGATTAGTCCATGATGGTGTTCCAGTTGTGCTTGTCTTCGGCCTCGCCGAGCTGGATGGCGCGGAGGGCGTTGTAGAGCTTGGTGCTGTAGGGACCGGGCTCCTTGCCAAAGACGTAGCTCTTGCCAGTCTCGGGGTCGTCGAGACGCTCGATGGGGCTGATGACGGCGGCGGTACCGCAGGCACCGGCCTCCTGGAAGGTGCTGAGCTCCTCGACGTCAATGGGACGACGCTCGACTTTCATGCCCATATCCTCGGCGAGCTGCATGAGGCTCTTGTTGGTGATGGAGGGCAGGATGGAAGTGCTCTTCGGGGTGATATAGGCACCGTCCTTGATGCCGAAGAAGTTGGCAGCGCCGGCCTCGTCGACATACTTCTTCTCCTTGGCGT
>JAEEGH010018370.1_pt1 | contig 14803 bp, 14 predicted proteins | sample 9134181 | NCBI WGS metagenome assembly JAEEGH01 (sample SAMN16246544, study PRJNA631951) | gut metagenome | biome: gut microbiome; feature: rumen; material: DP-attached | host: Bos | place: Iran: Karaj | collected 2018-10 | reverse complement strand
GCCTATTGTCTGGCGGACGATATCATGGAGCCCTACCGCCCTTGTGTCGACCGGCTCGTGGTGGAGACAATGGCTGTGTGCTGCGACGTAGAAGTCACAACAGCAATCAAAAGCCATCTGCTCACCATCCCCACTCTCGAAGTGCACATCGGCGGACAACGTAGCCCGCTGATGGTCGCAGACAGCCAGACAACAGCCTCGTTGGCTCGTTGCTTCTCTGGCGAAGGCCGCCGGGTCGTTTACCCAGAAATGTAAGATGGACCGTTTCAGCGAATACCGCATCATGTGGCTTCTTGTGTTCTTCGACCTGCCTACCGACACCAAGAAAGAGCGCAAGGCTGCTGCCGACTTCCGCAAGAAGCTTATCGGCGACGGATTCACGATGTTCCAATTCTCGATATATGTGCGTCATTGCGCCAGCCGTGAGAATGCCGACGTACACCTTAAACGTGTAAAGGCCAGCCTGCCAGAATACGGACAGGTTGGATGCCTTACTATCACCGACAAACAGTTTTCGGAGATCGAGTTGTATGTCTGCAAGAAAGAGGTCGAGCCCAACGCCCCGGGACAACAACTGGAATTGTTTTAGAATTGAAAAAACAGTTACCATAAACAAAAAATCCCGCCTATAATGGTGGGATTTTTTTAGTCTTTGACAGCTAATAGCACATTGTATATCACTCGATTATTGACATCGTGATGTCAAAGAGCTATTATCAACGTTTACTTTTCAAGCAATTCACAACTGTGACAACTTCTATGCACCATCCGCCAATGATGTCAAAGAGCTATTATCAACGTTTACTTTTCAAGCAATTCACAACTCCATGTGAATATAATTGTTGCGGAATCTTGATGTCAAAGAGCTATTATCAACGTTTACTTTTCAAGCAATTCACAACAGCATCTCTGCCCAGAATACGCGTTTTCTCGATGTCAAAGAGCTATTATCAACGTTTACTTTTCAAGCAATTCACAACTCTGGATAAAACTTATTATTGCCGTTCTGTGATGTCAAAGAGCTATTATCAACGTTTACTTTTCAAGCAATTCACAACCGTGACGGTATCGGCTGGCACACGCTCAAAGATGTCAAAGAGCTATTATCAACGTTTACTTTTCAAGCAATTCACAACTAGATTTTCTTACCGTCCAGCACAATGTAGGATGTCAAAGAGCTATTATCAACGTTTACTTTTCAAGCAATTCACAACGATGTAGCGGAAGAGGTGTTCGGCGAGGGGATGTCAAAGATCTATTATCAATGTTTACTTTTCAAGCAATTATCCTTGTTCTATCTCTCTGTTTCTTTTCTGTTTTATTCGTTATTTGTCACTCCGATTTCACGGTGCAAAGATACGAATTATTTTCCAATTCGGGCAAAAGAAAAAAGTGGAGCCCAGAAAGACTCCACTTTAAATAGTATCCACTTAACTACTGTCTCCTTAACTACTGCAATTAGTAGCTGCGGGCGAAAACCACGCGGCGGTGGCTGGGTTTGCCGCTGTAGATGCACTTGCCTTCCTCTTCGGGGGCGTCGAAGGGGATGCAGCGGATGGTGGCCTTGGTCTCTTCCTTGATGCGCTCCTCGGTCTCGACGGTGCCGTCCCAATGGCAGAGCAGGAAGCCGTTCTTCTCAATCTCGACCTTGAAGTCGTCCCAGGTGTCGACCTTGCGGGTCATGCTGGCGCGGAAGTCGGCGGCTTTCTTGAAGAGGTTCTGTTGTATCTGTTCCATAAGCTCGTAGACGTGGTCGGCTATGCCTTCAAGGGGCAGAGTAGCTTTCTCGAGAGTGTCGCGGCGGCGCACCTCGCAGGTGCCATTCTCCATGTCGCGGGCACCAATGGCCAACTGCACGGGGACGCCCTTGAACTCGTACTCGGTGAACTTCCAGCCGGGCTTGTACTCCGGACGATTGTCGTACTTGACCACAAGGCCCTTGGCCTCGAGGGCTTTCACTATCGGGGCGATGTGCTCGTCAAGCTGGCGCTGCTGCTCGTCGCTCTTGCAGATGGGCACTATGGCCACATGGATGGGAGCGAGGCGCGGAGGCAGGACGAGGCCGTTGTCGTCGGAGTGGGTCATGATGAGGGCACCCATCAGGCGGGTGCTGACGCCCCACGAGGTGGCCCAGACGTACTCCAGCTGATTCTGCTTGTTGAGGAACTGCACCTCGAAGGCCTTAGCGAAGTTCTGACCAAGGAAGTGGCTGGTACCGGCCTGCAGGGCCTTGCCGTCCTGCATCATAGCCTCGATGCAGAGGGTGTCGAGGGCACCGGCGAAGCGTTCGTTGGGACTCTTGTGTCCTTTGATGACGGGCACGGCCATGTAGTTCTCCACGAAGTCGCCATAGACGTCGAGCATCTTGCGGGCCTCGGCCTCGGCCTCCTCGCGGGTGGCGTGGGCGGTGTGGCCTTCCTGCCAGAGGAACTCGGCGGTGCGGAGGAACATGCGGGTGCGCATCTCCCAACGTACGACGTTGGCCCACTGGTTGCAGAGGATGGGCAGGTCGCGGTATGACTTGATCCAGTTCTTATAGGTGCTCCAGATGATGGTCTCGGAGGTGGGACGAACGATGAGCTCTTCCTCGAGCTTGGCGGCGGGGTCGACGACGACGCCGTTGCCGTTGGGGTCGTTCATGAGACGGTGGTGGGTGACGACGGCGCACTCCTTGGCGAAGCCCTCGACATGCTCGGCCTCACGGGAGAGGAAGCTCTTGGGGATGAAGAGGGGGAAGTAGGCATTCTGGTGGCCTGTCTCTTTGAACATGCGGTCGAGCTGGTCGTGCATCTTCTCCCAGATGGCATAGCCATAGGGTTTTATCACCATGCAACCGCGGACGGCGCTCTGCTCGGCGAGGTCGGCGCGGACGACGAGTTCGTTGTACCATTCGGAGTAGTTTTCGCTGCGTTTGGGAAAGTCTTTTGCCATTGACGGTATATTTTTTTATTTATTATACAATATTTTGTGGTATCTATCGTTTCAATAGACAGTTTGCAAAGATACGAACTTTTTTTGAAATGAAAAATAAATTTTGGATAATAGCGCTGGCGGCCATGCTGTTGCCGACCCTGTCACGGGGACAGGTGAAGCTGAGCGTAGACACGCTGGAGTGCCACATCATAGGTTTCACGGCCGGCGCCCTGATGCCCGGTGGCGGAACGGCAAGCGAGGGGGCCATGGGCGGCAGCATGCGCGACCTGTACAAAGGGCCGTTCCTTGACTTCTCCATAGGGTGCGACTACAAGTACAAGAGCAACTGGATGGTGACGCTTGACGCCGACTTGTGGTTCGGCTACAACAGCGACAACCTGCGCAACCGCGAGGAGCGCATGCCCATCTACTCGAACGGCGGCATGCTGTACTGCTGGGGCGGGTATGACGGCGCCGTGACGGCCTACAACCGAGGTCTCGCCGCACGACTGGGTGGAGGCAAGATCATACCCGTGATAAAGAAAAACCCCAACTCGGGTATCATGCTGAAGGTCAGCGGCGGCTGGTTCATGCAGAAGACTGTCTTCTCGCAGGACATGAACGAGAGCCCCGTGCCGCAGATCAACGGCGACTACGCCAAGATATACGACCACCTGCGCAACGGCGTCATGCTGACCGAAGGCATCGGCTTTGTGTTCATGAGCAACCTCTCAACCTACGTCAACTTCAAGGTGATGTTCGAGGTCAGCGAATGCTTCAGCTGGTCGATGCGGCCTTACCAGCTCGACAACCAGATGGGGCTCAACGGGAAAGACAGCAACAAATACTTCGACCTCATGTACGGGCTCCGTCTGTCGTGGATGTTCCCGCGCATGGGTAAGACGACCTACGACTATTACTATTATTAGCAGTCAAGACGATTGTTCCAATGCGGATAATATATACTATAGGCATTTGGTTTTACGGCCTCGGAGTGCACGTGGCAGCGGCCTTCGGCCATCGCAATGCGCGGCTGATGCTGCGGGGATGGCACCATTGGCGCGAGGAGCTGGCAAAACTTGACGGCCGCCCTGTGGCATGGTTCCATGCGGCGAGTCTGGGCGAGTTTGAGCAAGCCCGCCCGGTACTTGAAAGTTACCTGGAGCGTCATTCCGGACATCAGGTTCTGCTGACATTCTTCTCTCCGTCGGGCTACGAGGTGCGCAAGAACTACCCCAAAGCGCAAGCAGTATGCTACCTGCCGCCCGACCTGCCGTTGACGGTAGGCCGTTTCGTCAGACAGATAGACAACCTGCAGGCCGTCTTCTTCGTGAAGTATGACTTCTGGTTCAACTACCTGGGTGCGCTGCATAGCCGGCACGTGCCCACATACATCTTCTCGGCGATATTCCGCCCCGACCAATACTTCTTCAAGTGGTACGGCTTGTGGTTCCGCCGGAAGCTGAAGGAATGCTACACACACCTCTTTGTGCAGAACGAGGAGAGTCTGCAGTTGCTCAAGACTCACGGCATCGACCGATGCTCCATCGCCGGCGACACACGCTTCGACCGCGTACACCAGATAGCCGTTGCCGCTGAAAGGGACGCGAAGGTAGAGCGATGGCTCGACGGCCATGACGGCAAGGTGCTTGTTGGCGGCAGCACATGGCCTCCCGACGAGGAGATAATTCATCAGTCAAGAGCCAAGAGTTCTGAGTTAAGAGTCATACTGGCGCCGCACGTCATCAGCGAGGAGCACCTATGCCAGATAGAGAGGCTTTTCCCTGACAGCGTGCGATACTCAAAGTGCGGCGACGGCTGCAACCAGCAAGTACTTATCATAGACAACATAGGTATGCTGTCGAAGCTATACCGCTACGCCACAGTGGCGTATATCGGCGGCGGCTTCGGCGTAGGCATACACAACATCCTGGAGGCAGTAACCTTCGGCAAGCCTGTGCTTTTCGGGCCCAACTACCACAAGTTCAAGGAGGCACGCGACATCATAGCCCGTGGCGGCGGTTTCTGCCACCACAATGCCGACGAGTTGCAGCACAACATCGAACCCTTGCTGACCAACGACGACGCCCTGCGGAAGGCATCACAAAGTTGCCTAGAGTACATGCAGGAGAACCTCGGCAGCACCACCAAGATAATGGACACCATTGAAAAATAAGGCAGCACATATAATCACCCTCGTCATAGCGGCGATGCTGCTGGCCAGTTGCTCGGTAAGCAAATACGTCGGGCCCGACCAGCATGTGCTGCACGACGTAACCCTCGACCTGCAGATGGCCGACAGCAGCGCTGTGACGCCGGAAGTGAAGGACGCCGTCAAGCATGCCAAAAAATACTACCTCCAGCGCCCCAACACAAAATTCCTCGGTCTCAAAGGCCTGCCGGTCAGCAAATGGGTCTACTGCTTCCTCAGCGACACAACGTCGAACTTCTGGAACAACAGCATGCACCGTATCGGTCAGGCGCCTGTCATCTACGATGAAGGACGCACCATGCAGACCGTCAAACAGCTGCAGCAGCTCATGGACTCCAAAGGGTGCTTCGGCAGCGCTGTGAGTTTTGACACGGTCGAAATTGATGGCTATAATATCAGCATACGTTACAACATCAAATCCACTCACCGCTACACCATAGACGACATCGTATATCACACGGAGAACCCTGCCGTCAGACGGATACTTGACGAGCTGAAGGAGGACTCGCCCTTGGTTGTAGGAGCCCCTTACGACCAAGAGAAGATAGCCGCCGAACGCAGCAGGATAGCGTCTAACTTGCGCGAAGCCGGCTATTACCTGGCATCCAACGAAAACATACGTTTCGTGGTCGATACCACATACTCATCCTCACGCCTGAGCATAGACGTCTTTGTCGACAGTCGCGACCTGCAGGTATACCACATCAACAACGTTTACATATACCCCAACAGCAATGCAGGCTTGCGCAACGCTCCCGACAAGTACGACACACTCATCCACACCTACCCGGGAGCAAGACGTCGCATAGACAACATATATGTATATGACCGTCCAATGACCATCAAGCCACAGACCATCAGCCGCTCGCTCATGATCTTCCCCGGCATGACATACCGTCCGCGCTACATCAACGACACATACAACTCACTTCTTGGCCTACGCAACTTCAAGTACATCAACATAGACATGATGCCGTCGCCGGCATCAACCGACTCGCTGCCCCTCGTCGATGCACACATAAGACTCGTAGGCGCCACACAGCAGAAGATATCACTCTCCATAGAGCTCACCAACGCCTCCCCTCTCGGCAGCGGCGACAGCACAAAGAACTTCTTCACCGGTGGCAATCTGGGCGTAGAGACAGCCATAGAATACCAGCACAAGAACCTCTTTGGCGGCGCAGAGCTGCTCAAGGTCAAAGGGTCCGCCCTGTTCGAGCTTCCCAAGCTGGTTTTCCGCAACATCGGCAAAAGCTTTTACGACAACTTCTCGGCCTTCGAGGCTGGTCTCGACATATCGCTCGACATGCCGGTATTCCTGCTGCCGTTCACACGCAACATTGTCTTCCAGCGCATCAAGCCCCATACATTGTTCTCGGCCGGCGGAAGCTACCAGTACCGCTACTACTTCGAGCGCATCCTGGCGAACACCTCGTTCGGTTACACCTGGAGCCATTCGCGTCGTGTCAGCAACCAGCTGCTGCCCATCGAGATGACCTTCGTACGCATGCTGAGCCTCGATGACGGCTTCGCCACACGCCTGTCGCAGATCAACGACCTGCGCCTCAAATACCAGTACAGCAGCCACTTCATACTTGACGCACGTTACGACTACACCTTCAGCAACCAGCAGTACGGCACACGTAACGACTTTACGGCGTTCCACTTCTCCATAGAGACTGCCGGCAACCTGCTGGCCGCTGTGGCCACACTCAGCCACGCCGAAACCGATGAGAACAATGTGCGTCAGATTCTCGGCGTACCATACTCACAATATATCCGCGCCGGCATGGAAGCAACCCACTACCACTACTTCGGCAACAAGTCAAGCTTCGTGGCCCGGTTCATTATCGGCACAGGTATTCCTTACGGCAACTCTGTCTCCATGCCCTACGAAAAAAGCTTCTTCGGCGGTGGCCCGACCACCATGAGAGCATGGCAGCTACGCCGCCTCGGCCCCGGCAGCTATCATCCCGGCAGCGGCGACCAAGTGGCCGACGTTGAACGCGTGGGCGACCTGCAGCTGGTCATGAACCTTGAAGGCCGATTCTCGATAGCAGGCATCTTTGAAGGTGCCGTCTTCGCCGACATGGGAAACGTGTGGCTCTTCCGCCCCTCTGACCAATACCCCGACGGCCATATAAAACTGAACAGCCTACCCAAGGAAGTAGCTGTAGGCGCCGGCCTCGGACTGCGTGTCACCATAGCCATTGCCACCCTGCGCATAGACTTCGGCATACCGTTTTACGACCCCGGCTACGACGAAGGGCAACGCTGGCGCCCGCCACACTGGCGCTTCAACCAGATAGTAACGAATTTCGGCATAAACTACCCCTTCTGACGCAATGAAGAAAACCATTACATACATCGTCATCACCCTGTCGGTCATCTTCTGGGGCATCAGCTTCATACTGACCAAGGAACTCTTCCTGACCGAAGAGCACATGACCGTCACCACACTCATAACCCTGCGTCTAGCCATAGCCACCGCCGTGATGCTCCCCACCCTGATGCTCACCCGGCGCCTGCAGCGCATCCGTCGACAAGACATCAAATGGTTCCTGCTGCTGGCATTCTGCGAGCCCTTCATTTACCATCTGTGTGAGACCAGCGGCGTACAGCTCGTCAGCGGCAGTCTGGCCTCCGTCGTCATAGCCACGATCCCCCTCTTCGTGCCTTTCGGCATGTGGTTCGCCTATCGCCGCCGCATAAGCCCACAGCTCATCATCGGCGTTGTGCTCTCTCTAGCCGGCGTAGGCATCATGCTCGTCGGTGGCGACGAACTCAGCGGCAACCTCAAGGGCATGCTCTTCCTCAGCGGAGCCGTAGCCATAGCGGTGGTATACACCCTGCTGCTCGTAAAAGTGGTAGACCACTACCACCCCATCGTCGTCACAACATGGCAGAACATCATAGGCCTTGCCTACTTCCTGCCGCTTACCTTCGCATTCGACGGCGGTGCACTCCCGTTGCTCTCGTGGAGCCCCAAGATGCTGCTGATAATCCTCGTGCTCGGCATCTGCTGCAGCACACTCGCCTACGCCGGATACAACTACGGCGTACGCACACTAGGAGCCTCCGAAGCATGCATCTTCAACAACGCCATCCCCATCTTCTCGCTCATCGCCGCCGTCATCATAGGGCAGGAATCCTTCAGTTGGATAAAAATACTCGGCATCGTCATCGTCGTCTCCGGCGTCATACTGGCACAGATAGAGCCTCGCCGCAAGAACACCGGCCCTGCAACGACATAACCACCCACATGCGAAACCAAGACACCACAAAACACGACTATGGCCACGCCATGCTCATCGCCGGCGCCTATGGACGGATGGGATGCGCCATCCTCGCCGCACGCGCAGCCATGCGTTCTGGATGCGGCCTCGTGAGCACCCACCTGCCGTCACTATGCATCGACCCCATGCAGGCGGCATTCCCCGAAGCCATGGTCGACATCGACCCCGACGACAAACTCTTCACCACTCCGCCACCTCACCTCGAGCACTACACCGCCATTGCAGCCGGCCCCGGACTCGGCAAAGCCGAGAGTACACAGCAGGCACTCCGGCAACTGCTCGAACAGCGCCCTGCAGCGACGCCGCTGGTGCTCGACGCCGACGCGCTCAACATCCTCGCCATACACAAAGAATGGCTGCCGCTGGCCGCCGGAGCCGTCATAACACCCCACGCCATGGAATACGCCCGCCTCTTCGGGGACAACGAGCCACGGGAAATGGCAGCCCGGCACAACATCACAATAATACGCAAAGCCCACCGCACCATGGTATATGCTCCCGACGGCTCATCCTTCGAGAACAACACCGGCAACGCAGGAATGGCCACCGCGGGAAGCGGCGACGTACTGACCGGAATACTGCTTGGAATGCTCTGTTCCAACCACATACACGCATCCACATTCAACATAGCATGCCACGCTGTGGAAATACATGGCAAATTGGGCGATATAGCCATCGAAAAACAGTCCGAATCATCACTCATAGCATCAGACCTCATCGACAATTTACGCCACATATCTACCGACATTACAGCACATTAAACAACAGCTGTAAAATATTTTGAAAAAAAATTTGGCCAGAACCAAAAAAGTGTGTACTTTTGCACCCGATTTCGAGAGAAACGAGACCAACAATCCTCCGGATTATCGGTTTGCGACACAAAGTCGCACTCCAACATTCCTCCTTAGCTCAGTTGGTTAGAGCACCTGACTGTTAATCAGGGGGTCGAAGGTTCAAGTCCTTCAGGGGGAGCAAGAGAGCGCTGATATTCAGCGCTCTTTTTTTTTATTCTTTTTTGGCACTTTTTGCGTATCTTTGCGACTAATATAGGTGAACGGACAAATGGTCAAGTTGCACATACATAGAGAACGTAGCGTCGAATCGCTGCTGAAGGAGCACACGGGAATCATCCTGAAAGTGTGTGCTATGTATGTTCCGCACGGGCGTTCGCACAGTAAAAAATGGCGCGAGGAGGTGCGTGACCTGTTCCAAGAGATTTCCCTTAATCTGTGCGAGAGCTGGCCTCAATTCCGTGGGCAATGCTCAGAAAGCACATGGGTCTACCGTGTAGCCACCAATGTTGCCATCAGCAACCTGCGTCGTTTTGCCACGCGTCGCATCGTGTTGGTAGACGAGGCCACCCTCGACCGCCTTGAGGACGAGTCCAACGATGATACCGTGGAACGCCTCTATCGCCGCATCGACCGTTTGGACGACAATGAGCGGCAGCTGATGACCTATGCGATTGGCAAAGTTCCGCTAAAAGAGGTGGCCGAGATAATGGGTCTCACCGAGGATGCCATCAAGCACCGTATGCAACGAACCAAAGAAAAACTGAGAAATATGAAGGATGACTATGAAGAATAATGATGACATATTAGAAATCCTGGAGCAACACTGGGAGCGCATGGACGAGATTGCGGAGCAGAGCCATGTTAGCGTGGTACGCTGGCACCTGCCAGAGTCACCCCGTCGCTGGGTGCGTAGCATCGCTGCCTCCGTGGCCGCCATTGCCATCGGCGCAGCCTTGCTGTTGACCAAAGTACCCCAACCCGACGGCCTCTATGCCAGCAATCTCTCGCATCGCAGCGAAGCTATCGAAGCAATCAACGAAATAAGCATGTCCATACTATGAGAAAAAGTACGCTCATATCCCTTCTGATGGCCCTGTTGCTACTGGGGTGTCTGGCAATCTGGCGCTACATGCCGCGTGCGCTGTCGTACGACGAGTGCAGCCCGGTCTATCGCCACTTTGCCGACATGCAGCTGGAAGGTGTGCGCGTCACCTATATCAAGGATAAGCTGGTGGGCGACTCAGTGCGTGTGCCCGTCACCCTCCTTGAGGCCGAGACCGACCGCGGCTGGGAACTACTCGATAGCCTCTTCGGCTACTCAAAGCACATCAACTCGATACTGAACAACCCCGATCTTCCTGACGACGTCAAGGCCCTGTTTCTTGATGACTATCATGTAGGCACATTCATGGCTCACCGCGAGACACCGGAGAAAAGAATCGCTTCCGTCCTCGACAGCCGTCCCAACGACGTGACCGTCTATTGGCACCCCCACTATCGCTGCTTCTGCATCTTCGAGCCCGCCGACGAAGAGTCGTTGGACGCCGCCTTCGAACAGATGTACGACGACATGGAAGAACTGGATTCGATTAGAAGCACCCCAAATAATGTCAACGTTTGTTTCAGCCTGTAAAAAAAATGTCCCTCAATGGCACTTTTGGCATATTGCTGCGACTAATATAGGCAAACGGACAAACGAAATGAAACACACAAAGATTATCCTGGCACTCATCGCAGTGCTGAACATGACGGCCACGACAATGGCCCAAACCACGCCCACCGGTCGTTTTGAGTGGGCCAAGGGCTATACCTCTTCCGAAGATGCCTGCCATATCATAGGTACGGTCACTGACAGTGTAGGAAACCTGTACATCCTCGGCCAATACAATGACTATGCGGCCTGGGATGGCGATGTCTTCCTTTATGTGTCAGACTATTATCCGATGGGTACTATCATAGCCAAGATTTCGCCCGACGGCGAAATGCTCTGGAAGAAAGTCATCCATACCGGCAATTACGCCAACGATCAGCCCTTCGACATCAAGCCTCTCGGCGACACCGCCTTTGCCTGTTTGGTAAATGTGGAGATGCCGTCGTTCTGGTTCCATTGCTATTATCTCGACACCATGATTGTGGGTTGGAGCGATTATCCTGTGCCTATCGACCCGCATACCGTCACGAGCAAAATTTTCACCACTTATCTTGTCTTCGATTTCGAGGGTAACCTGCTGGAACAGCATTTCCTGCAGACGTCCTATCTCGACACCGCAGGCAACGATTACCACTTTACATATCCAGGCACTAATTTGCCCGACAAATTATTCAAGTTCCAGTTGATGAACCCCACGTTCGACCTCGACGGCGAAGGGAATATCTATCTCACGCGTCAGGTTTACGACGGAGTGGGCGACAGCACCTCGGTGGAGGCCGGCACCTTCACCGGCGTTCGCTTCTGGGTGGACGATCGCTGTGTGGGTACTACTATGGTAGGTAGCGGCCATCATTGGAGACAGGAACAACAGGTGCTGAAGTTCGCGCCCCATTTCGACACACTGCTGGCTGCAAGATACCTTTTCGACCGCGCCTCTTCGTATGTCGACATCAACGATACCTATACCAAGGTGGACAAAGAATCCAACGTTTACACCATCTGCAATATCTATCCGGAGGTTATTGAAGAAAGGACAGACACCATTGTTGTGGACTCGTTGCAAGGCTTATCGTTTTACAACTACAATATTGGAGTGAAGGCCGTGATGGTAAGGCTCGATAAGAACCTTGTGCCCGATTGGATGGTGACCCTGGAGGACAGCGTCGTCAATCCTAGTATTTCCTATTCTAGTTCAGGTTTTCATGGCGTAGAATTCGACTACGACAGCAACCTGATATTCTTGAGTGTTTCGAGTGACAGGGGTGTTGTGGGAGACACGGTGAACCGCTACTCCATCCCGATGGTGGACGGGACCCCGGTTTATATTAAGAACTCCGCCGCTGTGCTGGTCTTTGAGCGAACGGAAACAAAACCGCGCCTGCGTTCGTATGGTATGGTTCCTGCCGTAACTGGTTCGGGTTGTCCCTTTATGAATAGTATGGCCTGTGGCAATGGCAGGATATTCCTGCAAAGCAAATTCGGCGGTGGGCTCCGCATCCCCGGCAACGAGCATATAGGCAGTACGATATTTTATTCCTGCAGCGGTCTCACCATCTTCGACTATGAGGGCCACGTCATCGGTGGCACATCGTATTACACTTCGTGTCCTCAATCCAGTGCCGGTGCCATTGCCCTGCGCGACAGCACGCTCTATCTCATCACGCGGTTGTATGACGACAATGCGACATTCGGCGACTTGACAATCCATGGTAACGGCATCTTCTCCGCAGTCGTCAAATATGTCGATACCGCTTTTATGTCTCCGTATGTTTTTGTGCCGTCGCAAGATACTGTAGACGTACATATAGGCATAGTAGATAACGAAGCTTCCTTTGTCGTGTACCCCAACCCGTTCAGCCAAAGGGTTAATGTACAGTGCGACAAGCCTGTCACCGCCGCATGGCTCACCGACATGATGGGTCGCCGTGAGGGGGTGAAACTGACAGCTATCGGCGACGGTCAATATACGTTGGATTTGGCTGGCCGTCCGCAGGCCATCTACATGCTCACCATGCTCACCGCCGACGGCCAGCAACACACAATACGCTTAATTAAAAGGAATAAACAATAAAACCATTAACCTTGTGTTATTATGCACAGAAAAACATCCATTACGCCTATCGAATAAAACAATACTTGCTAAACAACCCTATTTATTCATTTAAAATTAAATCATCATGAAAGTATTGTTTCAAGGAAAGAAGTCTTTCCAAAAGTCGTTGGGCATCGCACTGCTTTGCATCGTCCTTTCTGCTCCTGCCTACTCGCAGAGCCAAGAACAAGGAGGCCTGGACAGCCACAAGCTTCTCTATGGTGTTCATGTGGGGTACACCGAGAACGTGTTCGACTTCTATTCCACCAATGGCGGCCTTATTGCCAGTCAGGGCGGCACGTTGCACACGGACGGCAGTCACTCCCACGCACGCGGTTTCCGCCTCGCCGCGATTGGTGAAGCACGGCTGGGACGCTGTTTCAGCCTGCGGGTGATGCCGGGAATATCGTACTTCAGCGCCTGCATGTCAAGGTTGGAAAGCGTCCGCGCCGAGCTGCCCCTGGATGTCAAGTTCCACCCCGTCCGCATGGGCAAACTGGAACCGTACCTCGCCTCCGGACTCAGCTATGGTTATGATTTCGCCACTCTGCGTGACGACGCTACCACTATTATCAATCCGCTGAACGCCCACGACCTGCGCTACACGTGCGGCCTGGGAGTGGATTGGTACACACGCCTTGTCAGGGTCGGCGTTGAGCTGAAGGCCGGCTTCGGCCTCCTCCCGCCCAATACCGACGGCAGCAATCTGAGCCGCCATGCCTATTTCCACGCCGGTCCGACCTTCAGCATCGGCATCAACATCGAAGCATAATTTATTGATACATATTTAAAATCAAGAAGATAAAACAATGAAACGAATCAATCTTTTTGCACGGGCAAATCGTTGCTTGCCCCTGTTGGCGGCGGCACTACTGGTGCTGACCGCATGCGGAAAAGACAATGAAAAGGTGCATGCCAGCGATATTTTCACTTCGGGCTGCATGGAAACGAAATTCACCGAAGACGAGGAGGGATGGAATGTGTATTGGAGCCAAGGTGACCTGGTAGTGGCCCATACGGGCTGGATGGTTCCGTGCGACCTGCACAATGTGACCGTCAGCGTCGAAGTGGAAGGCTCGGTGGTGACAATCAATGAGTGTGGCGAAGGCGGCGAAGTGAATTGCCTCTGCGACAAGCACAATTCCTTCAACCTTGTCGGCCTCGACCACGGCACCTATACCTTTGTCTTCAAAGTCTGCGGCAAAGAAAAACACCGCCAGGAATACACAATCTAAATGCTTCAAGATATGAAAAGACACGTCATTCTTGCATTCGCACTTATCCTGCTTCCCCTCACGGTGTGCAACGCGCAGGAATCTGTAGAAACCATTATCCGTAAATCGCGTGAGAAATGCCAGTCCATCCAGGGCGGACACTATGTGATGGAACGGAAAATGAAGCACATGGACGACAAGGACACCGACTACTACCGCAACACCTGCAGCTTCCGCAAGCTACCCGACGACACCATATTCGGGAAAGCCTTCTCAATGGTTAATGAGCCTCAGGGTCATCCGGAATGGAACGGCCATTTTCTATATACAGGAAATGAATTGGTGTATCTTAACGACACAGCCACCATTCTCTCGTGTGCCCAATGGGCGGATGAAATAAAGAACAGGCGACACAACTTTAAATTTTTCTCCCCGCTGACTGCCCGAACCTATTTCATCCCTTCATTAGAGAAATGGATTGCCGACACTAGCGGCGACTATCTCATTTCGCTTTCGGAAACCCATCTGAACGACAAGCCCTGCTATCTGGTCAACATCCTCGTGAAGCAAAGCGGTGAACCAGACCCCTATTTCGGCATTATCTGCCTCCGCTACGAAATCAATATTTGGA
>JAEEGH010018369.1_pt1 | contig 14804 bp, 12 predicted proteins | sample 9134181 | NCBI WGS metagenome assembly JAEEGH01 (sample SAMN16246544, study PRJNA631951) | gut metagenome | biome: gut microbiome; feature: rumen; material: DP-attached | host: Bos | place: Iran: Karaj | collected 2018-10 | reverse complement strand
TGCAGGTATCTTTGTATCGGACTTGAAATCACGGCAGCCGAAAACTACCGGTTTATTCTTTCCCTCAAAATCAGCAAAGCCTTTGCAGCACTTTAATGTATCCGACACAGTATGCTGTCCGTCAGCATCAAGAGTGACTACAGCAGAAACATCCGGCAGCGATTCCAGAATATATGAAAATCCCGTCTTAAGCGCAGCGCCTTTTCCTTTATTCACCTCGTGATGCAGTACGGTGATGTTTGCCTGCTCCCCGATTCTCTCTACTTCCTTAAAGATTTCATCGTAGCTTTCATCACAGCCGTCATCAACGATAACAATATTCGAAAATTCAGAAACCAGCCCTTCTACTACCTTTGTCATTTCCCTGTCGGGATTATAGGCAGGTATAAGAGCTGCTATATCTTCGATCATCATTCCTCTTTCCGCCGCTTATTTCACGGCTTCGACAGACTCTGTCTGCCTCAAGCGTAAAACATACATAACGGTTCAGATCCATGCAGATTCTGAACCGTTACAAGTATACCAAAAGACAGGTATTTATAACAGTATAATACATTCTACAAAAATGTAATTCCCCAAAAAAGGATTAATATATTCCTTATTACCCACTGTCCCAGCAATACCACTACTCCGGCAACAATGGTAGATGTTACCGGATATCCTTCAAAACCAAATCTTCTTGTAAACTTTACCAACAGGGTATTTATCATAAAAATGAAATAAGCCGCCAGCGCATACATAACTATTGGATGACAAAGAATGCTCTTAAAAAAATGTAAGTGGACGGCATAATAAAAAGCCCTGGTCCCGCCACAGCCCGGACAGTATAATCCGGTAACTCTGTTGAACATACATCCCGGCCCGCCTGATATTATACGGTCACCGTAAATTATAAAAATTACAATGGCAGCAAGCCCGGCAATCCCCGAAACGATTCCCCATATAAACCAGGTATCCGTCAGCGGATCTTTAAACTTCCTGCGCCCTGTTACTGTCTCATTCTCAGATCTAACTTCTTCCAAAAGATATCACCATTTCCGGATTTTTTCCTAAACTCTGTGACAAATACAAACCCGAAGGCTTATAAACTGCCTTCGGGTCTTAAAACCATCCTAATTTGTTCTACAGCTTAATAATAGCTGGAATAACTGTTTAACATATCCATATACTCAAGGCCAGATATACCGACAACGAATATTACATAGATGAGCATGGAAGCTGACAGCAGAAGGCCTATGATACCGCAAACGAGACCGGCTATGCTAAGTCCCTTTGACTGACCCTTCTTCATTGCAATAGCCCCGCAGATGATAGCAATTATTGCAGGTATGATCGTTAGACCCACTGTACAATAGCAGCATACGATTGATAATATACCGCATACAAGAGCTACTATAGCTAATGCGTTGCTCTGCTTAGGCTCCTGGGGCATGCCGCCGTTATAGCCATAATTTCCGTTAGGCATTCCGCCCTGGTTTCCATAGTTGTTGTAGCCGTTATTGTCCATTGTTTTCCTCCTTAATGATAAGTGACTATTAGCCTGTTCCCGCATAATCGCATCAGACTCATTACACTTGGACTCCGCGCAACCACGCTAGGACATTTTATCACATCTGTTCCTAAACGTCAAAATCCGGCGGACATTTTTTATGCCCGCCGAATCTTTTTAATTAAGTATTAGCTATGAAACTGCTTTCAGTTTAGTTCTTTGAATACAGTTCAACGAGATTTGAAAGGTGAGTAAATCTCTCCTTTGCAGCCTCTTCTGCTTCCTTGAAGAGCTCTCCTGCCTTTTCCTTGTTGACCTTGGAAAGTGCGGTGTAACGAGCTTCTCCGCCGATGAAGTCAGCGTAAGGAACTGTTGCAGCCTTGGAATCAAGAGTGAACTTCTTCTCAGCAGTAGGATTGAATCTGAACAGATGCCAGTAACCAGCATCAACAGCCTTCTTCTCTTCTGCCATAGCAGCACCCATACCGGCCTTAATACGGTGATTGATACAAGGAGCATAACCGATGATGAGTGAAGGTCCGTGATAGCTCTCAGCTTCCTTGATAGCCTTAACGAGCTGGTTAGGATTAGCACCCATTGCAACCTGTGCAACGTATACATAACCGTAGCTCATTGCTATGCCTGCAAGATCCTTCTGCTTGATTGCCTTACCGCCTGCAGCGAACTGAGCAACAGCACCGATAGGAGTAGCCTTTGAAGACTGTCCGCCGGTATTTGAGTAAACCTCAGTGTTGAATACGAATACGTTTACATCCTCACCGGAAGCAAGTACGTGGTCGAGACCACCGAATCCGATATCGAATGACCATCCGTCACCACCGAAGATCCACTGTGACTTCTTAGCAGCGTAATCCTTGTTCTTGATGATCTCCTTAGCGTGTGCGCTGGAGTCATTTGCGATAGCAGCAAGAAGCTTGTCTGTAGCTTCGGTATTCTTTAATGTCTCATCGAATGTAGCAAGATACTCATCGATAGCAGCCTTGATGTTAGCATCAGATGTCTCAGCAGCAAGTGCCTCAACCTCATCCTTTACATTGCCGCGGAGTGTCTTCTGTGCAAGATACATACCGAAACCGAACTCTGCGTTATCCTCGAAGAGTGAGTTAGCCCATGCAGGACCCTGGCCCTTCTTGTTGGTTGTATAAGGTGTTGAAGGTGAAGAGTTACCCCAGATGGATGAGCATCCGGTTGCATTTGCAATGTACATTCTGTCACCATACAGCTGTGTAACAAGCTTAGCATAAGGTGTCTCACCGCAGCCTGCGCATGCGCCTGAGAACTCAAGATAAGGCTGTCTGAACTGTGATCCCTTAACGGTATCCATTCCGAACTTGCTTATTACTTCTGCCTTTTCATCAAGCTCTACAGCGAAATCGAAGTACTTCTGCTGTGCCTTAAGTGCATCATCAAGAGTCTGCATAGCAAGAGTCTTAACGCCTGCCTCAACATTCTTGGGAGCCTTATTAGCAGGACATACATTTGCACAGGATCCGCATCCAAGGCAGTCCATCTGAGATACAACGATGGAGAACTTGTATCCGGGCATACCTGTAAGTTCCTTGAGCTGCATTCCTTCAGGAGCCTTAGCTGCTTCTTCATCAGTAAGGGCAACGGAACGGATAGCTGCGTGAGGACATACATAAGAACACTGCTGACACTCGATACAGGTATCAGGATTCCATACGGGAACAGCTACGGAAACTCCGCGCTTCTCGAATGCTGCTGTACCTGAAGGTGTAGAACCGTCGGTGTAAGTCATTGTTACGGATACAGGGATGCTGTTACCTTCCTGTGAAGATACAGGGATCTGGATGTTGTTTACGAAATCCTGAACTTCCTTGCTTCCCTTTGTAGCCTTAGGATAATCAAGACCTTCGTCAGCACCGTTAGCCCAGGAATCAGGAACATTAACTTCTACAACACCGGTAGCACCGAGGTCGATAGCGTTCCAGTTCTTCTGAACTACATCATCACCCTTAAGACCATATGTCTTCTTAGCAGCAGCCTTCATAAGCTCGATAGCCTTCTCCTCAGGGATGATGCCTGTGAGCTTGAAGAATGCAGACTGAAGAATGGTATTGATTCTTGTGGGTCCCATGCCGGACTCGATACCAAGCTTTGTACCATTGATTGTGTAAAGCTTGATCTTGTGGTCATAGATGTACTTCTTAACCTGGCCGGGAAGATGGCTGTCAAGCTCTTCGCCTTCCCAAGGGCAGTTGAGGAGGAATGTACCGCCGTCAACAAGCTCCTGAACCATGTTGTACTTTCTTACGTATGCAGCGTTGTGGCATGCTACGAAATTAGCCTTGTGGATAAGGTAAGTAGACTTGATGGGCTTCTTACCGAATCTTAAGTGAGACATTGTGATACCGCCGGACTTCTTTGAATCATAATCAAAGTATGCCTGTGCGAACATGTCTGTGTTGTCACCGATGATCTTGATGGAGTTCTTGTTTGCGCCGACTGTACCGTCTGCACCGAGACCCCAGAACTTACAGCAAACTGTTCCTTCAGGAGTTGTAACAAGAGGCTCACCTGCATCAAGTGAAAGATGTGTAACATCATCGTTGATACCAAGTGTGAATTTCTTCTTGTCTGTGTTGTGATATACTGCAACGATCTGCTCCGGAGTAGTATCCTTTGAACCAAGACCGTAACGACCTGTAAGAACCTTAACTCCTGCGAACTTGTCATCGCTCATAAGTGCGCTCTTAACATCAAGTGCAAGAGGCTCATCGATACATCCGGGCTCCTTTGTACGGTCAAGTACAGAGATAGTCTTTACGCTTGCAGGTATGGCACCTAAGAATGCTTCTACAGAGAAAGGTCTGTAAAGTCTTACTTTGATAAGACCAACCTTCTCGCCCTTTGCGGCAAGATAATCGATAGTCTCTTCGATAGTATCGTTAACAGATCCCATTGCAACTATTACATGCTCTGCATCAGCAGCACCATAGTAGTTGAAAAGCTTGTAATCTGTACCGATCTTTGCATTGATCTTGTCCATGTATTCCTGAACGATTGCAGGAAGCTCGTCATATGCAGTATTGCATGACTCTCTGGACTGGAAGAAGATATCAGGGTTCTGAGCTGATCCCATTTCACGAGGGTGATTAGGATTAAGAGCACCTGCTCTGAACTCCTCGATAGCCTTCATATCGATGATGTCATCGAAATCCTCATTTGACCAGATATCGATCTTCTGGATCTCGTGAGAAGTACGGAAACCATCAAAGAAATTGATGAAAGGAAGACGACCCTTGATAGCTGCAAGATATGCAACAGGTGTAAGGTCCATAACTTCCTGAACTGAAGATTCGCAAAGCATTGCACAACCTGTCTGTCTGCAGGCATATACATCGGAGTGATCACCGAAGATATTAAGTGCGTGTGATGCGATACAACGTGCAGCCACATTTACAACGCCCGGAAGTCTTTCGCCGGCTATCTTATACAGGTTCGGGATCATAAGAAGAAGACCCTGAGATGCTGTGTAAGTTGATGTGAGTGCACCGGCTACCAGTGAACCGTGTACAGTACCGGAAGCACCTGCTTCGGATTCCATCTCGACGATCTTAACCGTCTTGCCGAAATAGTTCTTCCTGCCCTGAGTTGCCCACTCGTCGGTGTGTTCCGCCATAGGTGATGACGGGGTGATGGGATAGATGGCAGCTGTATCTGTAAAGATATAACCAGCATGTGCGGCAGCTTCGTTACCATCCATCGTCTTCTTGCTTCTTGCCATATTTATTTCCTCCTTATTAAATTTTATGATGCCCTGAACAGAAAAAAAGAACCTGACACCATTATGCAAGTACAAAATATGTCGCTTGCTATCTTACCATTAAATGTTGAAAAAGTAAACAAAAGCCGTGCATAATGCACGACTATTTTTGGTTATTTTGCCTAACGCAAATTAGATATGTCTATTATATGTTAGGCATGTATTACCGTTTTTGCACGGTACAGATCGGTATAATAATAAATGACTAAAACTGCCCACTCACTGAGCAGCTCAAAACGACACGCGCAATCGCACCGGAAAGATCACGATATTCAGATCACTTACCATACCTTCCGATAAACACATCCACAAGCTCCGCGGTATTATCTGCCGCCATCTTGCAGAACGTCCCGAAATCCATTGTAGAAGACTCGTTTGCAGAATCCGATATAGCTCTGATCACACCAAACCTGATCTCATTCACACAGCACACCTGTGCAATGGCAGCACCTTCCATCTCACAGGCAACTGCCTGGAATTCATCGACAATGGATTTTTTAAGCTCGCTGTCCGCCACAAAAACATCTCCGGATGCAACTGTACCCTTTATTGCATGAAGAGTTTTTTTCCTTTCCTTTTCACGCTCAAGATTAACCAGCTCCAGGCATTCCTTTATAAGGTCTATGACTTTTGAATTTGCCGGGAAGAATCTGTAATCACTGCCGAAAAGCTGACCTTTTTTTAATCCCAGTGCGGTGACATCCATATCATGCTGGACCAGCTGATCAGCTATCACGATATCCCCCACTGAAAGATCCAGACTTAAGCTGCCTGCCACTCCCACATTCAGTATCACATCCGGATGGAAATTATCAATCATGGCCTGTGTGCAGATTGCAGCAAAGACCTTCCCGGCCCCGCTTACGGCCATTACCACATCCATCCCCTTTTTCTTTCCCAGAGTATAAACAACACCGGCATGCTTTTCTTCCGTTATGTCAGTCATGCCTTCCCTTATCTTCTCAATCTCAATTTCCATTGCACAGATTATACCTATCATATTTTTATCCTCCTGCTTATATGTTACTAACAAAAACTTCCCGCTCTCTACTTTCCCTCCTCCGCCAGAGGTGATGTCTCATCCCAGGCAAGCAGCCTCTCCGGCAGGTATCTTTCTGCCGATTCCCATATCAGATACTTCGGCTTCGTGGTCTGGATAAGCGGCAGATCATAATTATCATGGGTTGCCACATAAGTATATTTAAACGCCCCCGCCATATAGTAATAAAATCCGGAAAACGAATCACACTTTATAACCAGAGTATCTCCTTCTTCACGCTCTGTCATAAGACGCAGTATCTTGGAATCCGGTTCCGAAAAAATATGGTATTCAAGTATTTCCGGAGTCTGTTCCACATATCCGCTTAACTGATATTCCGTATCTTTCCCCAGAACATCCGTCATCTTTATGAGCCGTTCAAGGTCGGCAGCATAATCCATAGGCGTCTGTTCCAGATCATCAAGGTCAGCGGTCTTTATCCCGTACAATTCCTCCAGCAAAACACCGGCCGTCACATAAGCTCCCCTGTGATTCCAGTGCGTATCATAACGGAAATAAATATCCTTACAGGTACCATTATCCTCGTCTTCGGCTTTCTGCGCAAGCATTGCTTCCGTCGGATCGATTATCACAAGATCCGAATTTGCCCTCAGATACTCCTCTATCTGCTGCATGCAGCTGGGATCAGCATGGTTCCCGTATCTGTCCGGCATATATTCGGGATATATCGTAGACTTATTCGGAATAAACAAAAACACAAGTGTCGTGCCCCTGGATTTCAGTTCATCGCTTGTCGCAGTCAGGTCTGCACAGATCTTTGCCAGTTCCTCCTCCGTCAGAAGGTTCTCCCCGGTATAGTCCGCCAGTGGATCACCTTCGGTCTCGCTGTTAAAATACAGAAAATTATTTTTTCCGACTATTACCTTCCCTATTTCACCTTCCCGGAAAGCATACATATCTATGGAATTGTTTGCAGTGATCAGCTGGCTGCGGAAAGGCAGATGATCTTCAATATAGGATGTCACTGCTCCCGGATAGTCAGACAGTGCAGTTTCCTCTCCCGGCCACACCGCAAGCGGTCTTCCTTCCCCCGTGGGATCAGCATCCGCAAGGACAGGAGAAAGCAGCAGCCATAAAGGATATGGCAGGAAAATAAAAACTATCATCATGATCATCCAGCTTATTTTTACGCTCTTTTTCATTCGTCTATTTATCCTTTAACCTATAAAATCCGGCACCACAGATTTGAAAAACAAATGAGTTTTTCGTCTGCAGTAAATCAGAATCTAAAATATATGAACGGATTATACGTCCCGGCAGCAAGTGTTATCACGCAGTAAGCAAAAACTATTCCGCAGAATACCAGCTCCGGTATGCTGCCCTTCCACTTCTCCGTAAGGTGAAGTTTCTGCCCCGCCAGCTGTAGAGGCCCGCAGCCCACAACTGCCAATACAGCAATAATAACTTTCTTAGCCGAAAGAAAGCGGTACGTCACATACGGTACAAGCTCCGGGGCATCATAGATGAGAAACATCTTCTTCCCGATGACATATATCGCATTCTGGGCAGTAGTTGTGGAAAACATCACCCAGCCGAGAACAACAGCAAATAAAGTATATATGTGTCCCACTATCCTGTGCTTATCAAGCCATTTTTTCAGGAAGGCCCTTTCTATAACCATAAAGAATGCATAATAAATTCCCCATAGCACAAACTGGTATGCAGCCCCATGCCAGAGTCCTGTCAGAAAAAAAACTATCGCAAGGTTTATGCAGGTCCTGACTTTTCCACGTCTGCTGCCCCCCAGCGGAATATATACATACTCCCTGAACCACGCTCCCAGCGTCATATGCCACCTGCGCCAGAACTCGCTGACAGATGCCGACATATAGGGATAATTGAAATTCTCGGGAATGGTAAATCCGAACATTTTGCCCAGGCCTATTGCCATATCCGAATACCCCGAAAAATCATAGTATATCTGAAGTGTATAGAATATGGCACTGGTCCACGCATACAGAGGCGCCATCTGCTCCCCTTCCATATTCCAGAAGTATGCGGTAGTCTGTGCAAGTGTATTTGAGATTATGACCTTCTTTGCAAGGCCATAGATAAAACGCCTGAAACCTTCTATCGTAAGTTCAGTATTAACATCACGTTTTGACAGCTGTGCCTCCATGTCCTCATAACGCACTATGGGGCCGGCTATCAGCTGCGGGAAAAACGAAATATAAAGTGCAAGGCTGAACAGATTCTTCTGTGCCGGATATTTTCCTCTGTAAAGATCAATGATATAGCTCATTGCCTGAAAGGTAAAAAATGATATACCTATCGGAAGTGAAATATATTTCAGTTCAAGAGGCGCATTTCTGAATAACGTATCATTCAGGATACCTATGAAAAAGTCACAGTATTTATAGTAACCCAGCAATAATATATTTCCGACAATTCCCAGTATCAGCCAGATCCTCTTCAGACTTATGTTCGACGGATCCCCTGCCCTGCCTATAAGCAGTCCGATCACATAGTTAAAAAGTATCGAAAAAATCATAAGAAGAACATAAACAGGTTCTCCCCATGCATAGAAAACAAGACTTGCCGCAAGAAGCAGCAGGTTACAGGCTTTGCCCCTGAATACCCTTGATAAGACAAGAGTGACCGGCAGGAGCACCCATAAAAATATCATCGAACTGAAAACCATATATCAATCCTTTATGTAACTGACCAGGAACTGTCGGTTCAAATCAGTTACTTCTTTATTCCTCATCATCTGCAGAATCCGCTCCAATCTCATCAGATACAAATTCTATCCCCGGCAGCACATTTATTTCCTGCTGCTCCAGGGTCTGAACGGATGAAAGCTTTCTTGTTAATGCTTTGGTCCTGGTGGTCATCAGTGCATCCAGGTCCTTGCTGGTAAGGTCAAGGTGCTTCTGCATCCTGACGAGCTGCTCGGAAAACTTTCCGAATTCAGTTTTAACATCAGCCAGCACCTTCCATACTTCATCGCTGCGCTTCTGTATGGCAAGTGTCCTGAATCCCATCTGAAGGCTGCTTAACATCGCCCCCATGGTGCTGGGACCTACGATATTGACCTGGTACTCCTTCTGAAGAGTTTCAACCATTCCTAAATTTACAGCTTCCGAATACAATCCTTCAAACGGAAGGAACATTATACCAAAATTTGTGGTATACGGTACAGCAACATACTTTTCCTTTATATCCTTTGCCTCCAGCTTCATCACTGTTATCAATGCTTTTTTAGCCGCTTCTATTGCATTCCTGTCGGCACTGTCATATGCATCCTGAAGCTGTCTGTAGGAATCCCCCGGAAATTTAGAATCAATAGGCAGATATATGCATTCACCGTCATTTCCCGGAAGCTTTATGGCAAATTCCACCCTGTTGCTGCTGCCGGGGACTGTAGCCACGTCAGTCTCATACTGCTCCGGGCTCAAAATCTCGGAAAGGATTGCTCCCAGCTGGTATTCCCCCAGTATTCCCCTGGTCTTCACACCTGAAAGCACCTGCTTAAGTCCCCCCACATCACCGGCGAGACTCTTCATTTCACCCAGGCCTTTATAAACCTGTTCCAGCTGGTCGCTTACATTCTTAAATGACTCGTTTATGCGCTTGTTCAAAGTATCGGTGAGTTTTTCTTCTACTACTCCCTTTATCTCCTCAAGCCTTTTATCCGTCCTGTCTCCAAGCTCTTTCAGCCGCTTTTCATTATTCTCGTTAAGCTCGGTTATTTTTCTGTCATTATTATTTCTTATTTCTGTAAGGTTTCTTTCCGTGCTCTCCCGGAGTGTTTTTATGGACTCGTTTGTCTCATCTTTGAGTCCCTTTACCTCTTTTGCCGTACCTTCTTTTATTTCAGCAAGACTGCGTTCCATATCCTCTGTCTGTTTCTTCATTACAGAATCAAGGGTATCAAGCTTGAGTTTCATAAGCTCATTCATGGAATCCTGACTGGATTTCAGGGACTCCGTGAGCTTGGCTCCCAGCCTGTCCTGGGCAGTCACCAGTTCTTCCTTTAAGCTGACAGAAGATGCTGTAAGCTCATCCTTAAGCGCTGCCGAAGAAGTAGTGAGTTCCTGCTTAAGAGTCCCCTGGGAGTTCATGACATCCTGCTTGAGCGTAGTCTGGGAAGACATTATATCCTGCTTGAAAGCCGCCTGGGAGGTCAGCAGTTCCTGTTTAAGCTCAGAATTCTTCTGGCCCTGTTCACTCCTTAATGCGGACATTTCACGGCTTACGTGATCCTCGATATCCCGTCTAATGCCATCGCATTCATCCTGGACATCCTGCAGGCTCAGAGTCTCTGTCTTCCTGTCAGCAAAACTCCGTATTATTATAACTATGTTAAGTATAACGATCAGGATAAGAAGTATCGTGGTAATATATTCCATCTTTTTCCTTTCCCATGCATATCATGCAGCTAAACAATTATCTTTACGGCATATAAAAGCCTAATCCCCTGCCATCGCATCAGCTTCCGCCCTCAGTTCCTGATACAGAGCCCTGAAGGACCATCTTAGGTTATGAACCGTAGCCACTGCCGTAAGTCTTATCCTGGGCATGCCTGCGCTTTTCATCCCGTCAAAAAAATCTTCCATCTCATTATTTGTAAAACCATACAGCAATAGCAGCGGCTCCACCATATCCCTTCTGTGTATCCAGACATCAGGAGCCGGAGAAAACACTGCATCCGCATCCATTCCCGCAGCCGGGATACGGAGAAGCTCCCTTAATTCATTTCTAAGCTCTGTTTTTTCAACCTGTATATAATGAACATTTTGCTCTTCTGCAAGAGCCTTTAACAAGGCCTCATATGGCGTATCTTCCAGCCTGTATACAAGAATCTTTTTCACAGCCTTTCCTCAACTTCCTGTCTGCAAAGCCGCATCACTTCCTCCAGAATATCCTTCGGATTTCCTTCCATCTCTGCCCCCGAAGCATTATCATGACCTCCGCCGCCTATTTTTTCACATATCCTTGCAGCGTTTACAGGCAGTCTTGATGTAACCGATACCCTGCAAAATCCGGGTTTCAGCTCCCGCACCAGCACATGGGCATGGGCAATACCCTTGTCAGGCTTGCATATCTGATCCACCGTATTCATAAAATCTCCAAGTTCGGGATCCGTTATGGCATGATGCGCGTAATCCAGAGCAGTCACATAACTTCCGACTACTTCGTTGTCCTCTGAAAAAACCAGTCTGTCATATACTTCCTTTTCCATCCCTATCTGTCCGGGAGTCTTCCTCATATAATGATGCCTTCCTATATCGACTATGTCAGCACCGCAACCTGCCAGCTCTGCAGCCGCTTCCAATGAAGCCGTAGTTGTGGACATAGCCCTGAAGCAGGACACATCCGTCACAAGCCCCATATACAAAAGATTTGCTATCTGCTTTGTTATAGATACACGCATAAGTTTCAGGAGCTTCAAAATTATCTCGGCGCAGGATGCAGCCTCCGGTTCTACATACCTGTATGGAGCAGGCATATGCCCCTCAGCTGCGATCATATTAGTCACATGATGATCCAGCACATAATCCATTCCCACATCCGAATATTTCCCCAGCCGTGCTGAAGCAGCAGTATCCACCGCTATCCTCAATGTACGTCTGGTATTACCGGAATACATTATTCTCTCAGCCGGGTCTGTCTGATACCTGTACATTTCCGGAACAGGTTCGTTACCAAGCACTTTCACACAAGCCCCCAGAGATGCGAGCCCCAGGCCAAGACCGTAAGCAGAACCGACAGCATCACCATCGGGTCTTTTATGATAGTAAATTTCAAAACCCCAGACACTGTCTCCTGCATGATCTACCAGTTTATCAGCTATTTCCTCTAAAGGAAGTTCTTTTTCCACCAGATTGTCGCGCCAAGTATTGCCATTCTTTTCTGTCATTTGTACCCCTTTCTACCCCGAGTCAGAATAATGGGAAATGTCCAACCATCACATGAAGAAAATATAATCCGCCTGCAGCTGTCAGATAAACAAAGAATACTGCAGATGTTCCCACAAATATCAGGTCTTTTCTGTCAGGTGCTTTACCATTCTTCCTGTTTTCAATAACACGGCCCAAAACTTCTTTTACCATATAGAAGCTTACAATATAAAGTATGTAATTTCCGAACTGTGCCCCCCAGGAAAAATTCTCATCATGCCACCTGTCTCCTCCCTCAGCAAGGAACATATAATAAAACATTTCTACCGCCCAGAATCCCCAGGTTAAAACATACCAGTAATACTTTCCGGGATTGTTCTTCACTTTCCTGAAACAATATACCATAACGATCAAAGGAAATACCAAAAGGATCCCTAACTTCACAGCAGGATTTCCGTTTATGGAGGCAACGGTAAAGGGAGCGAAAACTATGCTGGCTTCCTGGGATGCATCATCGCCGTATAAAAGCTTATTCTGATAAAAAATAACAGCGGCTGCCGGAAGAAAAGAACACCCGAATATTATTATGCGTTTTATCACTGTAAGATTTTTTATATTACATATAAAATCCCAAAGGAATATAACTAAAGCAACAGGTGCTATCGCTAAGAAAAAGCTTGGCTTAGACGCCGTTGAAAGTATAAGCAGCAGCGTAAGGAGCAGCCAGTCCTTAAGTTTAACTCCTTCCCTGTACGAACGACACATTTTAAGATACAGGGCAAAAGCCGGAACCGAGAACAGACGCATTGTAATATAAGTATCATTGTGCCAGCTGTTCATTGCCATATTTCCATAATAAAAATGTGGAAACACAAAAGGGATTACCACTGATATAATGAACATAAAGCCCATCGTATACCATCTGAACAGTATCTTTCCGTCTTCATCCGTTCTGCATCCGTTCATTCCATCCAGCGAAAGGAAAAATCTGTACAGCATAAATACTGTGGCACTTTCCGCCAGTCCCATAAAGACCGCAATGCCAAGCGTATTTCCAAATCCCAGGTACAGCAGGTAAAAAACCAGTGAATTAAGTGAATATATCACTCCTTCTTCATTTATAACCCATACTATATGGGTAATAAGATCCGCCGCATACTCGCCGGTCACTCCTGTCGGTACACTCTGCCTGTAGAACAGATAAACTGACGAAGCCGTCAATACCGTCCACACCAAAACAAACAGTACTTTTTCAGCTTTTCTTAAAACATCCGGCATGTGCTACTCTCCACCGCCAAACACTTTCCGTGACATAGTTGAATTGTGGTATTCGGTATCATGAGTTACATCCTCCCCGAACCATGCCGGCGGAATAAAAGCCATAGCTTCCTCCTCGGTCTCAAACTCAACCTCTGCCAGCACCAAAGGTGCAAATGGCTTATCAAAGATATCCAGCTCTATCGTAAGTGAAGTACCCTCTATCGGAATAAGATATCTCTTCTTACTTATTATATTTCCTTCAGCTTTTGTGATCAGATGTTCATAGGATTCCTTTGTAAGAGGAAGATTGTACTCCTCCCTGGAAAGAAACCCCTTCCCCTTGTAAGTCATGTAATAATCATCATCTGAACGTCTGACTCTAACCACAGGTTCAGTACTCAGGTATCCCTGCTCTATAATGTGAAAAGGATATTTTCCTAAATCCTCAGGCAGCTTATATATCAAAAATTTTCTTTCTATTTCCATATGTTCTCCGGTAAGTTTGATAACATACTCTTTGACACCCACAGTAGATAATTGTATCATATAAGACAGCAAACGGAAAAATGAAAATCTTTTTCTGATTTCAAAAAAATACCATAAAAATAACCTGCCCGTCCGTATCTATATCAGATAGCAGAGACAGGGCCTGAACGGAGCACCATTGACAGAAATCGAATTTCAGGAAAAAATCTCTGCTGTTGCAGCCGGTGACAGAAATGCCCTCCGGGAAATATACGATGAATACCTGCCCTATATCTATACGGTAGTTTATGGCGTTGTGGGAAACAGGGAAGATGCGGAAGACCTGGCAGCTGACTGCTTTGTACGGATATGGGAAACTGCAGGCAGGTTTAAGCCCGGTAACGGTCACAAAGGCTACCTGGCGACCATTGCCAGAAACATGGCTATAGATTTTATAAGGAAGAAGAACCGGGAAATGCCCATGGATGAGCTTCCGGAGGATGATTCAGGCGGCAGTCCGCCAACATCCGGCGAAGACAGCAACGTAAATGTGATAAGCGTAAGAGACGCCATCGCCACACTAAGTCCGCCGGAACAGACAGTGGTAAACATGAAGATACTGTCCGATATGACCTTTAAAGAAATATCAGAGTCATTAGGACAGCCTATAGGAACAGTAACCTGGCGGTACAACGAAGCAGTAAAAAAACTCAGAACAATACTTGCAAGTACAGCCTGATCTAAGGATCAAATTTGGAGCAACCGTTTATGGATGAGAAAATTCAGGACAATAGCATATTTGAAGCTGAACTCTCAGAGCGCTATCAAGAGGAACTTCTGACTGATATTCCTGATATCTGGGACAAGATTAATGCGCGC
>JAEEGH010018368.1_pt1 | contig 14805 bp, 11 predicted proteins | sample 9134181 | NCBI WGS metagenome assembly JAEEGH01 (sample SAMN16246544, study PRJNA631951) | gut metagenome | biome: gut microbiome; feature: rumen; material: DP-attached | host: Bos | place: Iran: Karaj | collected 2018-10 | reverse complement strand
GGAAAAACGTCGCTGATGCTGAATATCGCGGAGCATGTGGCTCTGCGTGAGAACAAATGCGTGGCGTTATTCAGTCTGGAAATGCCGAAGGAGCAGATCGTAAACCGTCTGTTTTCCCTGGAATCCAGAGTGGATATGCAAAAGATCCGCACCGGTAACTTGAGGGACAGCGAATGGGACGAGTTGATCGAGAGCGCCGAGGTTATCGGCCAGTCCAAGCTTATTATTGACGATACACCCGGGATCACGGTGCAGGAGCTTCGGTCCAAATGCCGCAAGTTCAAGCTCGATTTCGGGCTTTCCCTTGTGATCATCGACTATCTGCAGCAGATGGGCGGAAGCGGCAAGGGAAATATATCCCGCCAGCAGGAGATCTCGGATATCTCCCGCGCGCTGAAGGCGATCGCCAGAGAGCTGCAGGTTCCCGTGATCGCCCTGTCCCAGCTGTCCCGCGCGGTGGAACAGCGTCCGGACCACAGGCCGATGCTTTCGGACCTGAGAGAATCCGGAGCCATTGAGCAGGACGCGGATGTGGTCATGTTCATTTACAGAGAGGAATATTATAAGCCGGATTCGGAGAAGAGAGGAACGGCGGACGTCATCATAGCGAAACAGAGGAACGGCCCGATCGGGACCGTGAGCCTGGCCTGGCTGCCGCAGTTCACACGATTTGCCAATCTTGAAAGAAGCCCCAGGGAGTAAATTCCCCGGGGCTTTTTATGCACAGGCCCGTGCTAGTATAACCGTTCGAAAATAACTCGACGAATGCTTGCCTGCTTGTCCCGATAGCACAGTTCCAAAAGCCTCGGCGTAGCCCGCTACGCCTGCGTTTTTGAAACTGCACTCTCGGGAAAGCATTCGTCGCATTAGTCGAGATATTTTGCGACGGTTATACTAGGTAATTTCCCGGCTGATACCGGGCACGGGCCGCGCAGCGAGTAGGAGAAAAAGCCTCCTACTCGATTGAATAGGTTCTTACTTTATTACGATCTTCTTGTAGTTCTTCTTCCCCCGCCGGACGAGCAGGCCGTCGGAGAAGGCGTCCTTGGTAAACAGGGCTTTGATGTCTCCGCATTTTTCGTCGTTGACGGATACGCCGCCCTGCTCGACGGCGCGTCTGGCTTCGTTGCGGGATGCGACGAGGCCGGATTTTGTAAGGATCGTCAGAATGTCGATCGCGTCGTCGCGGAAATCTTCTTCGCTCAGTTCATAGGTTGGCATGTTGGAGGTGTCTCCGCCGCCGGCAAACAGCGCTTTGGCGCTTTCTTCCGCCTTGCCGGCTTCTTCTTCGCCATGCACGAGCTTTGTCAGCTCGAAGGCCAGGATCTCCTTGGCTTTGTTGAGCTGGCTTCCTTCCCAGTCCTTCATCTCGTCGATCTGCTCCATCGGCAGGAAGGTCAGGAGGCGGATGCATTTCAGCACGTCCGCGTCACTCACGTTTCTCCAGTACTGATAGAACTCAAACGGCGAGGTCTTTGCGGGATCCAGCCAGACAGCGCCCTTCTGGGTCTTGCCCATCTTTTTCCCTTCGGAATTGAGGAGCAAAGTGATCGTCATGGCATAGGCGTCTTCGCCCAGCTTCCGCCGGATCAGCTCGGTCCCGGCCAGCATGTTGGACCACTGGTCGTCGCCGCCGAACTGCATATTGCAGCCGTATTTCTGGTACAGCATGTAGAAATCATAAGCCTGCATGATCATGTAGTTGAACTCGAGGAAGGAAAGCCCCCGCTCCATCCGCTGCTTGTAGCATTCGGCCGTCAGCATCCGGTTGACCGAGAAATGGGCGCCCACCTCGCGAAGAAGCTCGATATAATTCAGGTCCAGCAGCCAGTCGCCGTTATTGACCATCATGGCCTTGCCCTCGCCGAAGTCGATGAAGCGGCTCATCTGCGTCTTGAAGCAGTCGATGTTATGCTGGATCGTCTCCTTTGTCATCATCTGGCGCATGTCCGTTCTGCCGGAGGGATCGCCGATCATCCCTGTACCGCCGCCGAGGAGCGCGATGGGCCTGTTTCCGGCCATCTGCAGCCGTTTCATAAGGCAAAGAGCCATAAAATGCCCCACATGCAAAGAATCCGCGGTGGGATCAAAACCAATGTAAAATGTAGCTTTTCCGTTATCGACAAGATCACGGATCTCACCCTCGTCGGTTACCTGGGCGATGAGACCCCGTGCAATGAGTTCATCATAGATCTTCATGGTTGTTTTTCCTCCGATAAATTATGGGAGAATTATAGGGTGAAAAGCATAAAAAGTCAATCCGCGGGAACAGCTTTGAACCGTGTTTCCCTTGCATTTTCTTTTCGGCTATGATAAAGTTATGGTTACGAACCAAAACAAAGGAGGTAACTTACTATGGCTTATGTGATCGGTGATTCTTGTGTATCCTGTGGCACCTGCGAACCGGAATGTCCCGTTGGTGCTATTTCTCAGGGAGATGGCAAATATGAGATCGATGCAGGTTCTTGCGTAGACTGTGGTACCTGTGCAGGCGTTTGCCCGACCGGAGCGATCGAACAGGGCTGATCTGAAACAGTACAAAGAAAAAGAAAGAAAAGCACCCGTTTGCCGGGTGCTTTTTCTTATGCAGGTTTTCTTATGAAGCGGCTTCTTCCGCAGCCGGCTCTTCCTTTTCCCGGGCGAGGAATTTGTTGATCTCCGCTACCAGGCTGTCAGGATCGATGCCGTGGACCATGGCGGCCTGCTCTAAAGTCTCCATCTGAGAAGAGGGGCAGCCGAGGCAGTGCATACCGATGCTGAGAAGGATCGGAGCCACGTCCATATCCAGCCGCAGCAGCTCTCCGATCATCGTATCTTTATTTACCTGCTGTACAGCAGTTTCGTTTTCTGACATTTTTGTTCTCCTTTCCAGATCCCTTTTGATAACAAGAAGGATTTTAACATTTTTTCCATATAAATGCAATTTTTGATGTCAGAAAAGTTGTCTTGTGGTAAAATGCCTGCATGGACTTTTGAAAGGAGAAATGAAATGTCACCTGTACTTTCTATGCTGATTGCGATCGCGGTGTTGGTCGTAGGCTTTGTGATGTTGATCAAAGGCGCGGACTTCTTTGTGGACGGAAGCTCGGCGATCGCCAAAAGACTGAAGGTTCCGTCGATGATCATCGGGTTGACGATCGTGGCGCTCGGAACGAGTTTGCCGGAGCTTGCGGTTTCCGTCACGGCTTCGATCAACGGGAGTAATTCTCTGGCGATCAGTAATATATCCGGTTCCAATATTTTTAATCTATTGGTTGTATTAGGTTTTTCCGCCCTGTTTGTGCCGCTGCATGTGGATAAGACCTGCATGAAGATCGATTTCCCGTTTTCGATCCTTTGTGCGCTCCTGTTGACGCTGTTCGGGTTTACCAACGGCGGGCTGGAACGGTATGAAGGGATCATTTTCCTTGTTCTTTTCGTCGCTTACATTATTCTGACGGTGGTCAGGGCGAAGAAAAACAGGGTAGAAGAGGTGGAAGAGCAGGAGAAACCGATGTCGGTGCCCAAAAGCATCATTTTCATCGTGCTTGGCGCGGCCATGATCAAGTTTGGCGGAGATTTCGTTGTCGGCGGAACGGTCACGATCAATGGGCTGGATATCGAATACGGCGCCACGGCCATTGCGAGGGCGCTCGGCATGAGTGAAACGCTGATCGGACTGACGATCGTGGCGCTCGGAACGAGCCTGCCGGAGCTGGTCACTTCAATCGTGGCGGCGAAAAAGAATGAAGTGGACATGGCGGTCGGAAACGTCGTCGGTTCCAATATCTTCAATATTCTCCTGATCCTTGGGGCTGCTTCTGCGATCAATCCGGTGAGCTTCCTGAGAGAGAATGCGATCGATATCATTCTCCTTGTGGCGGCTTCCGCGCTGGTCTATCTCTTCGCCTGGACGAAAGAGAAGATCGTTCGCTGGGAAGGCGTCATCATGCTTCTGGGCTATGCGGGCTTCATGGCATACGCGATCATCAGATAAAGCGAGGAATATATGGCAAACAGACCTGTTTCAAGAGAAAAAAACGTAACCAGCGGCGGCGGGAACGTATACCGCCGTGAAAAGCTTCCGCAGGGAGGCGGCGCCCGCAGCGGCGGGCCCGGGGGAGGAAGCCCCGGTGGCGGCGGGCCGAACCGGAGCGGCGGACCGAACCGCGGCGGCGGCCTGATCGGGATCATAGTGGCTTTGATCGCGGCTCTCGGCGGTGGCGGGATCGCCCTTTTTAACGGGCTGAACGGATCTTCACAGGATACGCAGGATACCGGGAGCTATACTTCTTACTCTGAGGAGCAGCAGTCGGGTGCTGACTGGGGAGAGGACGAAAATACCGGACAGCTTGATCCGTCGGTTTCAAAAGAGGCCAGGGCGAAGCGCACGGTTTTGAAAGGGGACGGCTCCGATACGACCACGATCCTTGTCTATATGTGCGGCACGGATCTGGAGTCCAAAAGCGGCATGGCGACCCGCGATCTGCAGGAGATGCTGGCGGCGGATATCGGAGAAAACTTAAACCTTCTGGTCTACACCGGTGGCTGCAGCAATTGGAAGAATGACAGGGTCAGCAGTACCGTGAACCAGATCTGGCAGGTGAGAAACGGCAGCCTGGCTCTGGTAAAGGATGATCTGGGCGCGAAGCCCATGACGGATCCGGCGGAGCTGTCTTCCTTTATTCAGTGGGGGAGCGCTGTGTATCCGGCGGACCGGTATGAACTGATCTTCTGGGATCATGGCGGCGGCTCGGTTTCCGGATATGGATATGATGAGAAGTTCAAAAACGCGGGCTCCATGAAGCTTTCCGGGATCAACCAGGCGCTGAAGGACGGAGGAGTTACCTTCGATTTTGTGGGCTTTGATGCCTGCCTGATGGCAACGCTGGAAACCGGCCTGATGCTGGATCCCTACAGTGACTACATGATCGCATCGGAGGAGACGGAGCCGGGTGTCGGCTGGTATTATACGGACTGGCTGACGGCGCTTTCCAAGGATCCGTCGATGAATGCGCTGAAGATCGGGCAGAATATCATCGATTCCTTTACGGAGGCGTGCAGACGGACCGTGCCGGGACAGAAGACAACCTTGTCCCTTACGGATCTGGCGGAGCTTTCGGCAACCGTGCCCGCGTCCTTAAAGGCATTTTCCGAGAAATCCAGCCAGCTCATCAAAAACAATGAGTATCAGGTGATCTCGAACGCGAGGACGAATTCGCGGGAATTTGCCGCTTCGTCGAAGATCGATCAGATCGATCTTTGTGATTTTGCCGCAAGGACCGAAACCGCGGAAGGGGAAGCGCTGAAGGAGGCGATCCTCGGCGCCGTGAAATACAACCGGACCTCGTCTTCGATGAGCAACGCCTACGGCCTGTCCATCTATTTCCCATACCAGAAGGTATCCCGGGTGGATGGCATGGTCGATACCTATAAGGCAATCGGTATGGATGATTCCTATGCCCGCTGCATTCAGGATTTTGCGGCGCTGGAGACGGTCGGACAGGCGGCAGCCGGCGGAAGCGCGGGATCGAGCCCTCTGCCCGGGCTTTTGGGCGAGTTTACCGGCGGGAGCGGGATGGATCTCAGTTCTCTTCTCGGTAGTTTCCTGGGTGGGGACTTTTCGTTGATCCCGGGACTTGACCGCTCCAACACCGGTTTCCTCCGGGAGGGGCTGGATCCGGAGCAGGCAGAGCAATACCTGAAGGAGCATTCCTTTGACGCGTCAAACCTCGTATGGACCGAAAACAGCGAGGGAGAACAGGTCATTAAGATCCCCGAGGAGCAGTGGGAGCTGGTCAACGCGGTGGATCTGAGCCTCTTCTATGACGACGGAGAAGGCTATATCGATCTCGGCATGGACAATGTGTTCGAGTTTGATCAGGAGGACAACCTTCTCGCTCCGACCGGCCGGACCTGGCTTGCGATCAACAGACAGGTGGTGCCGTATTACCGGATAGACGTTCAGGGCGATCAGAACGACTATATGATCACCGGCCGTGTGCCCTGTCTTCTGAACGGGGAACGGACAAATCTGATCCTGGTCTTTACGTCACAATATCCGCATGGTTTTGTGGCCGGCGCGAATACGGACTATCAGGGCGATACGGAGACCGTCGCCAAGAACCTGACGGAGCTGGCGCAGGGCGACCGGCTGGATTTCGTGGCGGAGTATTATCAGTATGACGGAACCTATGACGCGGACTACATCATGGGGGATCCCGTATATGTGGAAGGTTCGATGGAGGATCTCGAGGTTTCGGACGTCAATGTGGGCGCCGACACCGTAAAAGCCTGCTTCCGCTTTACGGATCTTTTCGGACAGGTGTATTATTCAGACAGCCTTTTGCTTTAAGGTCAAAAACAGGAGGATAGATATGGAAAACAAGGGAAAATACTACATCACTACGGCGATCACCTATACTTCGGGAAAGCCGCATATCGGCAACAGCTATGAGATCGTTCTTGCGGATGCGATCGCGCGATATAAAAAGGCGGACGGCTTTGACGTGCATTTTCTGACAGGAACGGATGAGCACGGCCAGAAGATCGAGACCCGCGCGATCGAGGAGGGGCAGACCCCGAAGGAGTTTGTGGACACGACGGCGGGGACCGTGAAGAGGTTATGGGATCTGATGAACACGTCGTATGACCGGTTTATCCGTACGACGGATGAGGATCATGAGACCCAGATCCAGAAGATCTTCAAAAAGCTTCATGACCAGGGAGATATCTATAAGGGCGCTTACGAGGGTATGTACTGTACCGAGTGTGAGGCGTTTTATACCCAGTCGCAGCTGACGGAGGACGGGAAATGCCCGGTCTGCGGCGGCGATGTGCATCCGGCGAAGGAAGAAGCCTACTTCTTCAAAATGACGAAGTATGCCGACCGGCTGATCGAGCACATCAATTCCCATCCCGAATTCATCCAGCCCGTGAGCCGGAAGAATGAGATGATGAACAATTTCCTCCTTCCGGGGCTGCAGGATCTTTGTGTGTCCAGAACCTCGTTCAAATGGGGGATCCCGGTGGATTTTGACCCGGGCCATGTCGTTTACGTCTGGCTGGACGCGTTATGCAATTACATCACCGGCATCGGATATGACGCCGACGGGAACAGCGGCGAGCTCTATAAAACCTATTGGCCGGCCGATCTGCATCTGATCGGAAAGGATATCTTACGCTTCCATACGATCTACTGGCCGATCTTTCTGATGGCGCTCGGCGAACCGCTGCCGAAGCAGATCTTCGGCCATCCCTGGCTTTTACAGGGCGGAGAGAAGATGAGCAAGAGCAAGGGCAATGTGATCTACGCCGACGATCTGGTTGAGCTCTTCGGAGTGGACGCCACCCGGTATTTCGTTTTGCATGAGATGCCGTATGAGAACGACGGCGTCATTACCTGGGAGCTGTTGATCGAGCGGACAAATTCCGACCTCGCGAATACGCTCGGAAACCTTGTGAACCGGACGATCTCCATGAGCAACAAGTACTTCGGCGGCGTTGTGGAGGATAAAGGCGTGACAGAGGCAGTGGACGAGGATCTGAAAAACGTCTGCACATCGGCTTACGAGAAAGTGGAAAAACTGATGGAGAGCCTGCGCGTGGCAGATGCGCTGACCGAGATCTTCGGGATCTTCCGCAGGCTGAATAAATATATTGACGAGACAGAACCCTGGGTGCTGGCAAAGGATGAGACGAAAAAGGACCGGCTGGCTACGGTGCTTTATAACCTGACAGAAGGGATCTGTATCGGAACCGCTCTGGTGGCGCCTTTCCTGCCGGAGACGGGAGAAAAGATCATGGCGCAGCTGAATACTGAGCTGCGGGAATTTGATACGCTGGGAGAATTTGGGAAATACCCGAGCGGCAATAAGGTGACCGAAAAACCGGAGATCCTTTTTGCAAGGCTGGACAAAAACGAGGTCATGAAGAAGGCCGAAGCGATCCAGGAGAAACAGAGAAAAGACTTTTTGGAGCATCAGGAAATGGCCGAGAAAAACCTTCGGGAGGCAGGGCTTTTATGATCTTTGAAAGCCATGCCCATTATGATGACGAGGCCTTTGACGGGGACCGCGAAGCGCTCTTTAATGAGCTGACGCAGAAAGGGATTGGCTGTGTGATCAATGTGACGGCCGAATATTCCCATATCGACAGGTCTCTGGCGCTGGCGAAAAGCCATCCCTTTATCTATAGCTCTATCGGCGTGCATCCGAGCGAGATCCAAGAGCTGAATGAGGAGACCTTTGCGATCATGCGGTCGAAGCTGAAGGCAGAAAAGGTCGTGGCTGTCGGCGAGATCGGGCTGGACTACTACTGGGAAAAGGATCCCGCAAAGCAGGAGGCGCAGCGGTTCTGGTTCCGGCGGCAGCTTGCGCTGGCAAAGGAAGCAGAGCTTCCTGTGATCATTCATTCCAGGGAAGCCGCCGAGGATACGCTGGAGATCATGAAGGAAGCGGCCGCACAGGGGATCCCCGGCGTGATCCACTGCTATTCCTATTCAAAGGAGATGGCCGCGGAATACCTGAAGATGGGCTATTACCTTGGGATCGGCGGGGTTGTGACCTATAAGAACGGCCGCCGCTTAAAGGAGACCGTAGAGGAGGCCCCGCTGGACCGCCTGCTTTTGGAGACAGATTGTCCGTATCTGGCTCCGGAACCGCATCGCGGAACGCGAAACTCCTCTCTTCACCTTCCGCTTGTGATCCAAGAGATCGCCCGGCTCAAGGGTCTTTCGGAAACCGAGGTGGAGGAAGCAACCGCACAAAACGCGAAGGAGCTGTTTCATGTCTGATCCGGTGAAGAAAAAGACGGCGCGGGAGATATTAAAGAGCCACGAGCTCTTTGCCCGGAAACGTTTCGGTCAGAATTTCCTCGTGGATGAGGACGTGCTGGACGATATTACGGAAGCCTCGATGGTCACAAAAGACGATTTTGCGCTGGAGATAGGCCCCGGTCTGGGAGTGCTGACACGAAGGCTCTCCGAGGCGGCGCGGGAAGTGACTGCGGTGGAGATCGATACGGAGCTGATCCCGGTGCTGGAGGAGACGCTTTCGGGCTGCACCAATGTGACCGTCTTGAACCAGGACATCCTGAAAACGGATCTTAAGGCCCTGATCCGGGAAAGGAATGGGGGAAAACCCATTGCGGTAGTGGCTAATCTGCCGTATTATATTACTACACCGATCCTGATGAAGCTGCTGACGACGGGGCTGCCGATCCGGAGTGTGACCGTCATGATCCAGAAAGAGGTGGCCGAGCGGATGATCGCCGGTCCGGGCAGCAGGGAATACGGGGCGCTTTCTTTGGCAGTGAATTATTACACGGAGCCTGAGATCGTAAGGACGGTGCCGCCGTCAAGTTTTTATCCGCGGCCGAAGGTGGAAAGCGCTGTCATCCGGCTGATGAAAAGAGAAAAACCACCGGTGGCTGTGGAGGATGAAAATCTTTTGTTCCGGCTGATCCGGTGTTCTTTCAATCATCGGAGAAAAACGCTGGTAAACGGACTTTTGACTGAAAATAAGGGACTTTGGACAAGAGAACAGGTACTTTCTTTCTTAGAGGAGGCGGGGCTGCCTCCCATGGTAAGGGGCGAGAGCCTGTCCTTAGAGGATTTTGCGAGACTGACAAATGTTATTGGATATTTTTAAGCACTACGCACAAAACATACAGGATAACGCGAAACGCGTTCTGGAGAACCGGGGAGCGGATCCGGAAGCAACGGAAAAGGCCTGCGACATTTTGATCGAAGCGGGCAAGGACGGCCCGGACGCGCGGATCCTTGGTTTTGCGTATTATTATAAAGCAGAGAACTGCTATGTTTTAAACGATCCTGAGGAATTCCTTAAAAACATCGTGATGGCCATGGCCTATCTGGAGGGGACCAATCAGTGGGACCTCATCGCCAAGGCGTATAATTTTCTCGGGATCATGTCGATGAGCCGCGGAAATGCGCCGTTTGCTCTCGATTACTATCTTACGGCACTGAAATACTGCAAGGATTATGAGCTCGATGAAGTGGAGATCATGGTCAATATCAACATCGGCGTTCTTCACTATGAATTCGGGGACAAAGAGACCTCCCGCCGTCATTACGAGGAGTGCTTAAGGCTTCTGCGCACGCATCCCGCGATCTACGATCACGATGTGCTGCTGATGAACGTCTATTTCGGCCTGATCAACAACTGCCTTTCGAGAAACGATCCGCAGACGGCCAGGAATTATCTGGAAATGTGCCGGTTCGGCGGAAAAGTGGATCTGGATCCTATCTTAAAGCTTGGCATGCATATGATGGAGGCCCGTGTATATCAGGGGGAGAACAAGCAGCAGCTCCGTGATACCGCCATTTCCCGCGTCAGCGCGATCACGCAGGGGGATTTCCCGCTTTTGGACGTGTTTGAGGACATGTACCATTACTGCGAGATGCTTCTGGACGCGGAGAAATATGATGAATTATGGGAAACCATCAATCGGCTTGAAAAAATGGCGTCCAGGACGGGGGTGCACTATATCCAGAAGCGCCTGCTCGAGCTCAAGATCCAGTATTACCGGATCTACGGGGACAACGCGGGTTATCTTCAGGCGACAGGGCTGTATTATGAGCTCTCCAAGATCCTTGAAAAAGAAAATACCGCGATGATCGGGAAGATGCTGAATATGCGCAATACCCTTGAAGAGACTGCGAAACGCACGAAGGTCATGCGCATGGAAAAAGAAGCCTTCAAGGCGAAATCCGAGACGGATGCGCTTACCGGTCTTTCGAACCGGTTCCGGCTGCATGATGAGGCCGCCAAGGTCTTTAAGGAGGCGAAGGAAAAGAGGCTCTATTTCGGGATCGAGATCATGGATGTGGACTATTTCAAGGGCTTCAACGACAATTACGGCCACCAGGCCGGCGACCGCTGCATCAAAGCCGTGGCGGATCAGATCGGTTCCATGCAGGAAAAACCGAATATCTTTGCTGCCCGGTACGGCGGTGATGAATTTGTGCTTCTTTACAAGGGGTATGATAAAGATGCGATTGAAGAAGTGATGGGGGAACTCCGGGAGAAGATCGTGGCGATGGCTATGCCTCACGAGTATTCGAAGGCGGCTTCCTATGTCACGATCTCCCAGGGCGCCTGCTGTGGGATCCCCAAAGAAAGTGAGGCGGTTTCGGACTATCTGGAAGCGGCGGACAACATGCTCTATCAGATCAAGGAAGTGTCCAGAAACAGCTTCCTGGCCTGTGAATTCCAGTCGTTCCGCCAGTCCTGCTGATCAGTCTTCGTCGTCCGCCGGGTTTAAGAGCGTCCAGCGTTCGTGATCTTCCCAGCGGTTATTGACAAGATAGGCCTTCCGCTCGGTTCCTTCATAAGAAAAGCCGATACGCTTGGCGAGCCGGATGGAGGGCGTGTTCTCGGGCATGATCGTCGCGATGATCCGATGCAGTTCCGCTTCTTCGAACATGATCTCCGTTCCTTTTTTGACGGCTTCCGTCATCAAACCCTGATGAAAATAATCCTGATCGAGTTTGTAACCGATCTTGCAGCATCTTGCGAAGTGAAGCGTGATCTCGCGGAAGCTGACGGTTCCGATCACATCCGACGGATCGTCACGCAGAAAGAGCCAGAACCGGATCATTGACATGCGAAGAGCCGCATTGTATTCGGCGTCCAGGAGTTTGATCTGATGGTCGAGCGTGAAAAAGTTTTCGGAGTGGACCGGCTCGTAACGGCTGAAAAGCTCGTCGTTCCGGTACTGAAAGTCCATGATCTTGGCCGCGTCGGCGCTATTTGGTTCTATGATCCTTAAAATTAATCTATCTGTTTTATAAGAGAATTTCATAACATGGGTATTATATACGAAAATGATGAAGATGGCAAATATATGAAGCAGGCGCTTATACAGGCCAGGAAGGCGTATGCGCTGACAGAGGTGCCGATCGGCTGCGTTATCGTTCAGGACAAAAAGATCATCGCCAGAGGTTATAACCGCCGGAATACGGATAAAAACACGTTATCCCACGCCGAGCTCATTGCGATACGAAAGGCGGCGAAGAAGACCGGCGACTGGCGGCTGGAGGACTGCACCCTTTATGTGACGCTCGAGCCCTGCCCGATGTGTGCGGGCGCGATCGTCCAGTCCCGGATCAAACGCGTGGTTTACGGCGCGTCCAACCCAAAGGCCGGCTGCGCCGGTTCTGTCCTCAATATCCTGGATTGTTCCGGCTTTAACCATCAGGTCGAAACGACGGGGGGTGTGCTTCTGGAGGAGTGCGCGGGGCTGCTTCGGGAATTTTTCGCCGAACTGAGGCTTGACAAAAAATGAGAACCTCTCTATAGTAAGGAATTGGGCAGCCGGGGTGTCAGCGGTACCCTGTACCGGCAATCCGCTATAGCCGGGGTGATGTCCTGCCCCGGGTTTTTGGCTGCGGAGCAGCCCCCTGTAAGTGGTGTTGATGTTTGGGTCTTACGCAATGGGACTCCGTGAACCGTGTCAGGCTGGGAACAGAGCAGCACTAAGCGGATCATCCCGTGTGCCGTAAGGGCGCCTGGGCTGAGCTGGCTGCAGGGAAAGCGTTCGTGGCGGGAATTCAAAGCAGGACGCCCACACAGAACATAACAAGACGGTCACCGTTTGGTGGCCGTCTTTTTCGTGCTCATTAGCCCACCTCACTAAACTCGACCAGCAAGCTGGTCTCGTTAAGTGGCTGGTCGGGATCGCACGTAAGCGACCAAAGAACGGTCGCTAAGTGCTCATACGCCAGTAACGCGTAGCGGCAACACTCCGCTTAGTCGATAATGTGCTGTTCGGCAGGTCCAGTACGATTACTTAATATTCATCATCATAATAATAGTTGTAGTCGTCGTCGGCTTCATCATAGCCGCCGGTGTCGTATGGATCGTCGATGTAGCCGCCGCTTTCGTAGCTGCTGTCATAATAGCCGGGATCGGGGTCTTCGTAATAGGTCGGCTCTTCGTAGTAAACCGGCTCGGGACTCGGGACGATGTCAAAGGTGGCGGTGACCGTTACGGAAGACTGCGGCATGATGAAGAAGTCGCCTTCTGTATCCAGGTATTTCGTCTTGCCGCCCATCTTTACGGTGAGGGAGGAGCAGTAGCTGCCGTTGGAGTGGCTCACGTCCACGATCACCTTGTCGCCGGGCTGATAGACGGTGCCATAGGGCAGGGCGATGTTTCCGACGCCGCTTCCGTTGGTCTCACACATGACCACGTACAATTCGGGTGCATCCTCTTCGAAGACGGCCTTGACGGTCACGTCCATATCCGGCATGACGAATTTGTTCGAGGAGCCGGGGGTGACTTCGTCGCTGACCCACTTCTTGAAGTGATAGCCGGCGTAGGGCTTTGCGGTCAATGTGACCTTTTCTCCCGGATTCGGGTTCGCGGGCTTCGCTTCCACGGTTCCCTGTCCCTTGGTGGTAAGGGTCAGCTTGTGGTTCTGAGTGAAGAGCGCGCTGACAACCACGTCCGCGGCGGGCATCAGGAAGTACTTTCCTTCGGCATCCGTTGCGACGCCGGGGATGTTCCAGCTCTTGAATTTCCAGCCGTTCTGGGCGTTCTGGGTGATCTGCACCTTTTCGCCGGCAGCGGCTTCAACCTTGTCGACGGTGATATTTCCGCCTTTGACATCCTGGCTGACGGTTACTTTGTATTTACGGGCTGCATCCTGCTCGAAGATCGCCGTAACGGTGACATCGCGGTCAGGCATCGTGATCCGGCCGTCTGCTGTGGGCAGGACTTCCTTGCTGGACCAGGCTTTCAGGTGCCATCCGGCTTCGGGAACAGCCTTCATGGAGACGATGGTGCCGACCGTGGCGGTCTGCGCGGACGCCTCGCATTTGCCCTTGCCCTCCACCTGCGCCGTGACCTTGTGGGCCTTGGGGGCGGTCTGTGCGGGAGTGGTGGCTACGTTGCCGGCGTTGGCTGAGACCGGGTCGTTAGAAGTCTGCTGGGTTGTAGCAGCAGGAGCAGGCTGCGTTTCTGCCGGTTTCGTATCCTTTTCCACGGTGATCGAGGGATCGACCGTTTTTTCGGTTTCGTTATTCGTAGTGCTCTGCGCCGGGTTTACAGTGGTTTCCGACTGGATGCCGTCACGAGCTCCTACGGTCACGGAGAGATCCACAGGGTTGCTCGCGTAATCCGTGCCGGTAAAGCTGTTGGAATTGATGTCTTCAGCAAAAACGCGGATCGTGTACTTGCCGTCCGGCACACCGTCGGGGATCCTGACCAGGCAGTCGCCGGTGGCCGCGGTTTCGCTGATCGGACCGTAAGCGATGATCCTTCCGGTTTCATCCAGAAGCATGCCGGAGATCTGGGTGTAGGTTACGCTCCAATCGGGCTGGCCGAGGTCGGACACATTGACGACAAAGCCATGGCCTGCGGGAACCGGATTGTTATCGGTGCGGGTGGCTGCAAAGCCGCTGCCGCCGGATAAGGTAAGCACTAAAAGATCACTGGGCTCATGGTCTACGATAGAGAACCGGTCCGGTTTTCCGGCAACTGCCGGCCAGGTGAAGAGGATGTTGTCGCCCTTCAATACGATAGCGGGCGAGACCCAGTTCAGGTCGTCGGGATTGCCCGTGGTGATCGCGCCGCTGCTGTCTACGATGCTGAGGCTATCGCCGGAAGAACGCAGCACATAGGGATCCGGCGTGTTGCTGGAATATTTGACGGTCAGCTTCTCTCTGGAACCGTCGGTTCCCAGCCCGTAAGCCGCATTGGATGCTTCTTCGGGGGAAAGAAGGAAGACTTTTTCTCCGTTCAGGCCCGAGGTATTAACGGAAAGCATGGCTTTGCGCTCAGAATCGGAGAACGAGGAAAG
>JAEEGH010018365.1_pt1 | contig 14807 bp, 14 predicted proteins | sample 9134181 | NCBI WGS metagenome assembly JAEEGH01 (sample SAMN16246544, study PRJNA631951) | gut metagenome | biome: gut microbiome; feature: rumen; material: DP-attached | host: Bos | place: Iran: Karaj | collected 2018-10 | reverse complement strand
GGCCACCTTCTTGGTCAGGTACAGGTAGGCCATCATGACCTCGCCCATGAGGGCGCGGGTGTCGTCCTCCTCGTTGGAGACCACCAGCACGTCGCCCTCGTGGCAGAAGTTCAGGGCTGCATGGAGGGTCAGGTTGTCGCCGGCGCGGCACTTGACCGTGTAGGCGGGGCCGGCCATCATCTGGGCCTTGGGGCTGCTGACGAGCTTGATGCGGGGGTTCATGGCGCAGCTGCGGCCCATGACGTCCGCGGTGTTGGACGCGGGGATCTGCTTGAAGGCTTCCACCAGCTCGGGATCGGGCATGTTCCGCTGCAGATAGATTCGCTTACCGACTGACATAAGATTTCCTCCCTTTCAAAACTTGATGTATGTACCGATGGGGTCAGTTCCTTTTACACTGCCATTGTACATGCCTTTCCCCCATAAATCCAACAGAGATAATTCCGCTTTTCCACAAAAAAACTTTGTGGAACCTAATGAACCCAATCTACCCGGCCGGGGACCTGGGGCGTCTCGCGGAAGCGGGCGGTCTCGTTTCGGTGCGTCGTGCCCCAGGGGTCGAAGCCCGCGGGGTGAATGTGGGGGCCGTAGGCGCAATCCTCAAAGACAGCCAGGCCGTGATCCCGCCAGGGCCGGGCCAGGTATACGCTCCCGGGGGGAACGGCGGGATCGGCGGTGAACCGGCAGCGGCGGAAAAGGAAGCCGTCGGTTTGAGAAAGATCGTGGGAGGGGGCGGCCACGAAGCCCATATGGCGGCCGTCATGGACGGAACGGAGCTCGCAGTTTTCGAATAAAGCGCTGCCGCCGCCGAAGACGAAGTCCACGGACCCGGCGATCCGGCAGTTTAGGAACCGGGAGGCGAGGGGCTCCGGCCGCCGAAGCTCCTCCGGCAGCAGGTCCCGATACCGCAGGCGCAGGTCCAGGGGCAGGGGGCCCAGGAACAGGGTGTCCTGGGTGGAGAGGAGGGAGCAGTCCTCCATGACGAAGCCGTCCCCATAGACCGACAGGGCCACCTGCTGTCCCTTTCGAGCCGGGTCCCCGGCGTCGTTCCGGACGGTCAGGGCCCGGAGGGTCACGTTTTCGGCGGTTACGGCCAGGGTGAAGGACCGGAACGTGCCCAGGGGCCGACCCACATTGTCCATGTCCTTGGCGCACCGGTCAAAGGCCAGCACCGTCTGGTCCCGGCCCGCCCCGATGAGGGTGATCCCCGGGGTCCGGATCACGATATTCTGCCGCATGACCCCCGCAGGCAGCCGAATGACGGTGCCGGGCGGGGCTATATCCAGAACATCCTGCAAGTTTTCATGGGGATTGATCCGCCATTCGCCCATAGGCCCCCTCCTTTTTCCCGCTCTATGCTGCCTTTGTTATACCACAGGCCCCTGCCTTTCGCAAACGGGATGAACGGGAATTATCCGTTTCGTACAGGAAGGAGGTCGTTTTAGGCATGTACAAATCCGGGTCTCGGAAACTACAATATAGACGTATAACAGGGTATGAGGGCGAAGTGCCCCTGCCCGGGCTTTGGAGGCGAGCACCCATGGCGAGACGGCGGAGCTTGGGCGAATACCGGGCCATCGACCTCTTTTGTTTCGCCCTGATGCTGGCCCTGTTCGAGCCGGTGCTCCACTTGGCCGCCACCAAGCTCTTTCCCGCCGAGCCCTATTCGGTCTCCGCAGCGGCCGCCATCACCGCCATCGTGCTGATGCGGTGGGGCCCCTGGGCCGGCATCCATGCCGCCCTGGGCGGCGTCCTGGTGTGCCTGCTGGCGAAGGCCCGGGCCGATCAGTACCTGATCTACGGCCTGGGGAACCTGCTGTCCCTGGCGTCGCTCCTGCTGCTGAAAGCCTGGGGCAAGGAGGAGACCCGCAAGGACGCCCTCCGCAGCATCGGCTTCGCGCTGATGACGGCGCTGCTCATGCAGCTGGGCCGGGCGCTGGTGGCCCTGGTCCTGGGGAACGGGCTGGGCGTATCCCTGGGCTTCTTCACCACCGGGGTCATCACGGACCTGTTCACCGTGGTGGTCGTGTGGATCGCCCGGCGGCTGGACGGCATTTTCGAGGACCAGATACACTATCTGCTGCGCATACAAAAGGAACCACAACAAGGATAAGGGGACGGGCTGATGGAAAGCAAAGCGTCGGATTTTCTTGTATTTGACCAGGCGACCAAGACCTATCGGGAGAATCCCGAGCAGGTGGTCCGCGACGATGTGGAGAAGCACTACTGGCGGAACGTGGGCCTGACCATCCTGAAGGATTGGCGGCTGTACGTCATGCTGATCCCCATGATCCTGGTCTTCCTGTTCTGGCGGTATTTCCCCATGTATGAGCTCTTGGGGAGCTTCAAGGTCTCGGACGAGGTGAAGCCCGTGGCCCAGCAGTTCTTCGCCGGGTTCTCCTACTTCAAGCGCCTGCTGGTGGGCGGCGACGGCATGTCCACCGAGTTCTGGCGGGCCTTTCGCAACACCTTCCTGCTGAGCTTCTACGGCCTCTGCTTCGGGTTCCCGGTGCCCATCATCCTGGCCCTCTTCTTCAACGAGATCAAATCCAACCTGGTCCGGTCCACCTGCCAGGTGCTCACCTATTTGCCCAAGTTCATGTCCACCGTGGTCATGACCACCCTGGTCACCATGCTCGTGAAGCAGGGCTCCATCATCTCCGGCATGGGCATCGTCTCTCAGGCCCTTTCCAGCCTGGGCATCGTCTCCAAGGAAGTGGCCAACGCGGGCCTTCTCAACAACCCGGGCTTCTTTAGGGCCATCTATCAGATCAGCGGCATCTGGGAAGGCGCAGGCTACGACAGCATCGTCTACTTCGCCGCCATCATCGCCATCTCGCCCACCAGCTACGAGGCCGCCCAGATCGACGGCGCCGGCAAGATGGCCCAGATGCGCTACGTGGTCCTGCCCAGCATCCTGTCCACCATCGTCATCATGCTCATCACCAGGATCGGCCACCTGCTGAACATCGGCTACGAGAAGGTGCTGCTCCTCTATAACCCCAAGACCTACGTGACCGCCGACGTGGTCTCCACCTTCGCCAACCGGTACGGTCTCGAAGGCGCGGCCAAGGGCATCGCCTCCGCGGCGGAGATGATGAACAACGTCATCGGCATGCTCCTGGTCATCGGGGCCAACACCATCGCCCGCAAGGCGTCCAACGTATCGCTGTATTGAGGAGGTGAGGGCATGAAACGGAAACTGGAAGCCTCGGAGCTCATCTTCAAGATCATCAGCTATACGCTGCTCTTGATGTTCTCCCTCATCTGCCTCTACCCCTTCCTCTACGCCATCTCCGCCGCCGTCAGCGGCCGGGAGGCGGTGGAATACGGCCGGGTGATCCTCTTCCCCAAGGACGTGCAGTTCCAGGCCTTCCAGCGCATGTTCAACGACAACATGTTCTGGAACGCCTACTCCAACACCCTCTTCCTCACCTTCTACGGCACCATCTGGGCCCTGTTCGTGGCCATCTTGGGCGGCTATGCCCTTTCAAAGCGCCGATTGCTCTTCCGCCGGTTCTTCAACTTCTTCCTGGTGTTCACCATGTGGTTCTCCGCCGGTCTCGTGCCCCAGTACCTCAATTACCTGCACACCAAGGCCGTCTTTAACGCCGCCGGCATCACCGACGACAAGTGGCTGGTGGTCATCGCCATGGGCATGGCGGCCATGAACATCATCCTGCTGCGGAACGCCTTCGAGGGCGTCCCCTCCGAGATCGAGGAGGCGGCCATCGTGGACGGCGCCACGGAGTTCCAGGTGCTCACCAAGGTCTTCATCCCCATGTGCAAGTCCACCATCGCCACCGTGGCCCTGTTCTTCGCCATCTCCCGCTGGAACGGCTACTTCTGGGCCCGGCAGATGATCTCCAACGCCAACGAGCATCCGTTGCAGGTGTTCATCCGGCTGCGGCTCGAGGAGTTCACGGACCCGGACCGGATGGCCGGTTGGAACGAGATCTACGCCTCCGACTCCGTCATCTACGCCCTGATCGTCTGCTCCATCGTCCCCATCCTCATCATCTACCCCTTCATCCAGAAGTACTTCGCCAAGGGCGTGAACGTAGGCGGCGTGAAGGAGTAAAGGAACACCCCGGTTTTCCGGATCACATAGAAGGCAAACAAGAAACCAAAATACATTAAGGAGGAACGTATGAAACTGACCAAGACCCTGCTGGCAATGCTCCTCGCGGCGCTGATGGTCCTGTCCGTCGTCGGCTGCACCAAGAAGATCGACGTGACCGAGTACACCCAGCCCACCGAGGCCCCCGCCAAGACGGAGACCAAGACCGAGACCAAGACCGAAACCAAGACCGAGACCAAGACGGAGACCAAGACCGAGGCCCAGCCCACGGAGGAGCCCGTCAAGGAGCTCACCTATGCGGACGGCACCGAGCTCAGAGTGGCCGCCGGTTACAACAACACCAAGACCGGTATCGCCTTCGATCCCGAAGTGGCCAAGGACGGCGTCACCCTGGCTGACGGCGTCACCTATCACGCCGGCGACCTGAAGCCCACCTGGGTGGAAGTCGAGAAGCGGCTGAACGTGAAGTTCGTGAACCAGTACCAGGGCAACACCGCCACCAAGGAGTTCGACTTCTGGAAAGAGCGTCTGGAGGAAGTGGACCTGGTGGCGGGCGCCGCCTCCCAGCTGTCTGAGTACGGCGAAGAGGGCAGCATCGTGAACCTGGCCGAGTATCTGGACATGATGCCCAACTTCAAGGCGTACCTGGAAGCCAACCCCATCGTCCGCCTCTCCATCACCGGCAACACCACCACCGGCGCCATCTACTTCGCTCCCTACTTCGACGGTGTCAACGACATCGAGCGCATGCCCCTCATGCGTGTTGACTGGGTGGAGAAGCTCCTCAACGGCGAAGGCGAATTCACCGCCGAAGCCAGCAACAACACCGCCGCCCCCGTCTACCAGCCCTACATGCCCACCTCCGGCAAGGTCGAGGTGGAGGTCGTGAACCTGGACGGCAAGACCGTGGACAAGATCGCCAAGGACTATGACGCCGCCGGCAACATCGTGGCCGCCATGAACGACAAGGGCGCCATGACCGGTGTGGAAGCGGTCAACATGCTCCGCGAGTACATCGACAAGGCCTACAACGGCTACTACGGCACCGACCGCGCCAACCTGTTCATCGGCCAGAACGCCGCCTGGGACGCCGACGAGCTGGTGGCCCTGCTCCGCTGCGTGGTGGCCAATCCCCAGACCCTCAACGGCACCGACGTGGTCCAGGGCCTCTTCTCCCGTGAGGACGCCAACAACCAGCGCCGGGTCGACATGTTCCGGTTCGCCGGCACCCTCTTCGGTGTCCGCGGCATGGAGTCCCGTCAGGATTACTTGTACGTGGGCAACGACGGCCTGCTCCACGACGCCCGTCAGGAAGTCGATACCTACAAGGCTCTCGAGCGGATGAACGACCTCGTGAAGGAAGGCCTGATCTCCGAAGCCTTCGTGAGCATGCAGGAAGTGAAGTCCGAGAACTACCTGGATCAGGACCTGGGCTTCATGCACTACGACTACAACCAGACCCAGACCCTGCTCAACGAGACCAAGCTCCAGAAGGATCAGGGCGAGAAGTACATGGCGGTCATGGTCCCCGTGGCCCGCTGGAACGACGGCACGGGCGAGCAGTTCATGCGCTTCACCGAGTCCTGGCGTTCCGTGAAGACCGACGCCTGGGGCATCTCCGTGAAGGGCGTGGCCGACGATGAGGACAAGCTCAATGCCGCCCTGAAGTTCTTCGACTACGTGTTCAGCCCCGAGGGCCAGATCCTCATGTCCTACGGCCCCGACGCCTTCATCAAGACCAACGCCGACGGTTCCTACGTGACCTTCCTGTTCAACGGCAAGGAGATGCCCGTCATCTCCGATGAGAACTACGCCGACCTGTGGAAGCTGGGCAAGGGCAACTACACCAACTACGCCCGTCAGTACCTTGGCTCCACCCTGTCCTTCGTGAAGAGCCAGGCCTTCGAGTATCAGTGCACCTGCGACGCCGGTAAGGAGGGCGCGGGCCACATCTCCGTGGCCATCGGTCTCGGCACCATCAAGCACCCCGAGCTCGCCATCACCGATAACCCCTGGTACACCTCCGTACCCACCGTGCTCCCCAACACCAAGGTGGAGAACGACCAGATCAAGACCTACTCCGACCTGTCCACCAAGTTCTCCTCCGCCAAGGGCGGTGAGAACCTGTTCGTGGATCAGATCGTGAACGGCTACGCCGCCGAGGGCATGCCCGATGCGGCCGGCAGCGCCAACTACGTGGCCGACACCATGTCCGGCGCCCAGTACCTGCAGCTCAAGCAGGACGCCTGGGCTCGGCTCCAGAAGTACTACGCCTCTCTCGGCAAGTAAGCTGTCGCAACGATCCAACGACCTGAAGAAGGGGGCCGGGCCCCGGCCCCCTTCGGTATCATTTTTTTCACCGGGCCTCTGAGGGAAACGAAATGTATAAGAAGCAAATCAAGTGCCAAAAGATCCTGTGCATCGCGGCCATCATCGCCTGCGCGCTGACCTTCCTCTACGCGCTGGGCTTCATGACGGATCTGTACGACGCGCTTTATTCCACCATGCGCAATCCCTACGATCTCACGGAGACGGACGTGCCCGGCTCGATCCTGTACTACATGATGCAGGATTTCAACAAGGCCCTGCTGAAGTACTCCATTGCGCTCATCTTGCTGGCCTGTTTGCTGTTCCTCACCCAGACCCACGTCCGCCGCAAGTATTACGTCGGCAACTACGTTTCGGTCGGCCTCTACAGCGTCGCCACCGTGGCCTATACGGTATGGGCTCACGCCTATATCGAGGGCTACAAGGCCGCGTTTTTGACCCAGGTCGACTTTGAAGCCCTTCAGAAGCACGCCAAGATGTGGAAAACGGCGTATATCGATTCCACCTTCTGGTTCGACGCCCACTATGTGGTCTACGCCATTTTGCTGGTGGTCACCGTGCTGCTCCTTCTGAACCTGATTTGGAAAGTCCGCCTGATGAAGGCAGAACAGCGGCTCATCGCAGCCGGAAAGGAAGCCATGGCATGAGCATGAACGAAGACAAACTCATCCAGCGGGACAGGATGCGGTTCACCAAGAACACCCTGTCCTCCTCCCTCGCTCTGCTGGCGATCCTCTTCAACGTCCTGTACTTCGTCAGCATCTATAGATCCGACGTAGGCTCCTACTACTACAACATCCTCATCGGGGCCTCCGTGCTCTGCAACCTCCTCTTCATGCTGACGGTCTTCCTCTGCTCCGAGGGCGTGAAGGGCTACAAGGCCGCCTACGCCTACGTGCTGCTGGCCATGGGCGCGCTGCAGATCCTCCGGATATTCATCCTGCCCATGCGGGCCCACGGCGCCACGGTCACCCTGAACCAGCAGGAGATCGTCGTCATGCAGACCGCCCAGTTCGTCCGGGTGATCGTGTACCTCGCAGCGTCGGCGGCGTGCTGCTTCGTGGCCGGCATCGTCGGCATCCACAAGAGCCGGGTCCTGGCGGCCCATATGGCCACCTTGGAACAAAAGGTCGCGTAAGGGGGAAAGGGTATGGCAACGCTGAGCCTGCAGCATTTGGATAAGATTTACGACAACAAGGTCCAGGCCGTCTTCGACTTCAATCTGGACGTGAAGGACGGGGAGCTGATCGTGCTGGTGGGCCCCTCGGGCTGCGGCAAGTCCACCACCCTGCGGATGGTGGCGGGCCTGGAGGACATCAGCGCCGGGCGGCTGCTCCTGGACGGGAAGGACATCACCCAGACCCCCGCCAAGGATCGGGACATGGCCATGGTCTTCCAGAACTACGCCCTCTACGGCCACATGACCATCTATGAGAACATGGCCTTTTCGCTGACCCTTCGGAAGGAGAACCCCAACGTGATCCACAAGAAGGTCCTGGCGGCGGCGGAGATCCTGGGCCTCACCGAGCAGCTCAACAAGAAGCCCGCCCAGCTCTCCGGCGGCCAGCGGCAGCGGGTGGCCATGGGCCGGTCCATCGTCCGCAACCCCAAGGTCTTCCTGTTCGACGAGCCCCTTTCCAACCTGGACGCCAAGCTCCGCGGCGCCACCCGCCGGGAGATACTGCTCCTTCATAAGCGGCTCAACGCCACCATGCTCTACGTGACCCACGACCAGACCGAAGCGCTGACGCTGGCAGATCGGATCGTGTGCATGTCCATGGGCCACGTCCAGCAGGTGGGCACGCCCCTGGAGCTCTACGACACCCCGGCGAACCTGTTCGTGGCCAGCTTCATCGGGCTCCCGCCCATGAACTTCTTCGACGTGACCGTGGGGGAGGAGGCCCTGGTGAACGAGAGTTTGCGGGTGCCCCTTACGGACCAGGAGCGGGCCCTCCTCAAGCCTTACGCGGGGAAAACCATCGTGCTGGGCGTCCGGCCCGAGGACATTGTGGCGGGCGGCGACGTTCGGGTGAAGGTCTTCTCCAACGAGAACCTGGGCATGAACACCCTGGTCCACGGCCATCTGTTGAGCGACGGGAAGACCACGGATCGGATCACCTGCAAGCTTCGGGGCTGGTGCGACTACAAGGCGGGGGACACGGTGCCCGTGACCTTCGTCCGCAAGCACTTCTTCGACAAAGAGACCACCGATGCCATTCGAGGGGAGGCGTAAGCTATGAAAGGTTTGAAGGAATCCTTCCGCAAGCTCCTGGTGAGCCTGAAGCGGCGGCCCCATATGATCCCCCTGCTGGTGTTCGCCCTGGCGTTCCTGGTCTATTCGTTGAACCTGATGAACATCTCCGACACCACGGCCAAGATACAGGGCAAGGGCATGGGCCTCTGCGGCTTCGCCACCATGCTCTTCTCCCTCCTGTCCCTGCTGTGCTTCTTGAACGCCTTCCCCCATCGCAAGAAGGTGAACGTGCCCATGCTGGTGCTGGCGTTCTTGATGATCGGCGTGATCCTGTTCTGCGACAACTACTACCTGGCCGCCATCACCAACGCCCTGACCCGGGCCCAGAACCCCATCAAGATCGGCAAGAACACCCTGTACATCGCCAAGGCCAACAACATGCTCAACGACCACATGGTCATCCTGATCGTGGGCGTGGTGCTGACGGCCCTGCTGCCCCTGTACGCCAAGCTCCTGCGGAAGATCAACACCTCCGTCAGCGTGGAGGACAACGGCAAGCTGGACGCCATCGACATCTCCGGCGAGGCGTGAGGCCAGCATGGCGCGGCGGCAGCAAAAGGAACGGGCGCCCCAGCGGGACGAGGCCGTGAAGGCGACCTCGGAATACTACCGGCTGAACACCCAGGCGGTGGAGGACCTGGTCACCGCCGATGAGAGCAACTCCCCGGCGGCGTCCCAGGAGGAGCTGGACAAGTACCGGGGCCGGACCCGGAAGAAGCTGCCCCTGTGGCTCAAGGTGGCCCTGCTCAAGGCCTGGTTCTACGGGGCCGTCTGCTTCTTCTTCATGTGGGGGCTGGGGGGGTACCTGGCTGACGCCCTGGACCTGTTCTTCGTCACCGCCATCGCTTTGGGCATGGTCACGGACCTGCTCGTCAATACCATCCTCAGATACTATGCCGAGACCGACGGCGCCAACGACCGGTGGATGATGATCCCCCGGCGGGGCGTGGCCGGTTTCTTTTTGAACATCCTCTACGCCTTCGTGGTCCTGGGGGTGGTGGACGCGGTCTATAACCTGGCGAATATCGCCATCCTGTCCCTCACCCAGGAGACCGGCACGGTGCCCCTGGGGGTGGAGCCCATCCTCTTCGGCCTCCTCTGCATGGGTGTGGACGCGGGCTTCGTCGCCCTCAAGCACCTGCTGAAGGAGATCGTGTCCGACGCCAAAGCCAAGGCCGGGGCCCAGAAAGGAACGAAACCATGATCCGCTTGCTGTACGTCAGCGCCGTCTCCGCCTGCTTCGAGCGGGTGAACGACGAGCCCTACTACGCGCCCGCGCCTTGCACCGTGTCCCTGGACGGGGCGGAGCACTGCACCACGGACAAGAACGTGTTCTCCTTATTCGACCTCGTGCCGGACAGGGCCTATACCCTGACGGTGTCCGACGAAAGGGAGCCCTTTGCTTTCCGCACCCGGCCGGAGACCTTCGCCCTGGACGCCCGGGCCTTCGGGGCTGCGGGCGACGGGGTCCATGACGACACCGCCGCCCTCCAGAGCGCCCTGGACTTCCTCCCGGCGGGGGGGCGGCTGGTCCTGCCCGCGGGCACCTACCTCACCCTGCCCCTGCGGCTCAAGAGCCATACGACCCTGGAGCTGAAGGAGGGCGCGGTGCTCCTGGGGTCAACGGATCGGGACCGCTATCCCATCCTGCCCGGGGAGGTGAAGGACCCGGTCACCGGGGAAAGCCTCATCTGCGGCACCTTCGAGGGCCTTATCCAGCCCATGTACCAATCCCTCCTCTCCGCCCAGAACGGGGAGGACATCCATATCGTGGGCCGGGGCGTTCTCGACGGCAACGCCCAGAACAGCGACTTTTGGACGGGCTTCCGATCCTTCCCCGCATCGAGGCCCCGGCTGGTGTCCCTGCTCCACTGTGAAAACGTGGCCTTCCATGGGATCACGGCCCGGAACTCCCCCGCCTGGAACTTCCATCCCTTCCACTGCCGAGACGTGGGCTTTTACGACGTGGCCGTGCTGGCTCCCAAGGATAGCCCCAACACCGACGCCCTGGACCCGGAGGCCTGCGACGGGGTGGACGTGATCGGCTGCCGGTTCAGCGTGGGGGACGACTGCATCGCCATCAAGTCCGGCAAGATCGAGCTGGCCCAGCGCTTCTCCTGGCCCGCCCGCCGGCACACCGTCCGCAACTGCCTCATGGAATTCGGCCACGGGGCCGTGACGCTGGGCAGCGAGTCCGCCATGGGCATCCGGGAGCTCACCGTGTCCCAGTGCTGGTTCCGCCAGACGGACCGGGGCCTTCGGATCAAGACTCGCCGGGGCCGGGGCGAAAAGTGCGACATCACGGACATCACCTTTGAAAACATCCGCATGGAGGGGGTCCTGACCCCCGTGGTCATCAACATGTGGTACAACTGCTGCGACCCGGACCGGCACAGCGAGTACGTCTGGTCCCGGGAGAAGCTGCCGGTGGACGAGCGCACGCCGCATCTCGGCGCATTCACCTTCCGGGACATGGTCTGCACCGGGGCCCAGGCGGCGGCCTGCTACATCGACGGCCTGCCGGAGCGGCCCATCGACGCCGTGACCTTCGAGAACGTGACCGTGGACTTCGACCCCCAGGCCAAGCCCGGCGTCCCCGCCATGCAGAACTTCGCCCAGGAGCGCTGCAAGCTGGGCCTGTACTTCGAGAACGTGGAGGCGGTGCAGCTGAAGAACGTCCGCCTCGTCGGTGTGGACGGGGACGAGGTGATCGCCAACAACTGCGGCACCGTGGAAAGGACATAGGCCATGTACGAACAGATCGACGCATATATCCGCCGCCTGGTGCGGGAGTCCTCCCCGCAGCGGACCGCCTGGAACATGGAGCGGGTCCGGCAGGGGAAGCCCGCCCATTGGAACTATATCGACGGCTGCATGCTGAACGCCCTGCTGACCCTGAGCGAGATCACGGGGGAAGCTGTGTTCGCCGACTTCGTGGAGACCTTCGTGGACAGCTTCGTGGGCGAGGACGGGACCATCCGCACCTACGACCCGGCGAAGTACAACCTGGACGACATCAACGAGGGCCGGGTCCTGTTCCCCCTGTACCGAAAGACGGGGCGGGAGAAGTATCGCCTGGCTGCGGACAGGCTGGCGGAGCAGTTGAAAGACCAGCCCCGGACCTGGGAGGGGAACTTCTGGCACAAGCGCATCTACCCGGACCAGGTCTGGCTGGACGGGATCTATATGGCCCAGCCCTTCCGGGCCCTGTACGCCCGGGAGCTGGGGGATAGGGACTATTCGGACATCGTACACCAGATCGAGACCGTCCGCCGCCGGATGTTCGACCCCGAGAAGGGCCTTTACTACCACGGCTACGACGCCTCCAAGACCATATTCTGGGCGGACCCGACCACGGGCTGCTCGAAACACTTCTGGCTCCGGGCCATAGGCTGGTTCGCCACGGCCCTCGCTGACCTGATGGAGATCGTGGACGATCCCGCGGCCCTCGATGGGCTCCGGCCCGTCTTCACGGAGCTCATGGCGGGGATCGCCCCCTACGCCGAAGCGGACACCGGCATGTACTATCAGGTGGTGGACCAGGGGGCCCGGGAAGGAAACTACCTGGAGACCAGCGGCAGCTCCATGATCGCCTACGCCATGCTCAAGGGCGCCCGGCTGGGGGTCCTGTCCCAGGAGTATGCTATTTTAGGGAAGAAGACTTTCGACGGCATCCTCCGCCGATACTTCAAGGCGGAGGGAGCGGACGTGGAGCTGGGGGGCATCTGCCTGGTGGCGGGCCTGGGCCCTGCCGATAATCCCCGCCGGGACGGGTCCTACGAGTATTACATCTCAGAACCCATCGTAAAAAACGACGCCAAGGGAGTGGCGCCGCTGGTCATGTGCTATACGGAGGTCATTCGGTCTCGTCCAGCATGATCTTCATGCTGTCCGGGTCCGGCATCCGCTCGGGCTCCGGCTCCCGCCGGGCGGTGTAGTAGAAGCTGGGGGACAGGCCGTACTTCTTCTTGAACATGCGGGAAAAGTACAGGGGCTCCCGAAACCCGCACAGGTGGGCCACCTCCGTCACGTTCCCGTCGTTGTACTGGGAGCGGAGCATGCTGGCCGCCGTCTGCAGCCGCCGATCCGTCAGGAACTTGTGGGGCGTCATGCCCAGCTCCTTCTGGAAGAGCTTGCGGAGGTAGTCGTAGTTGTAGGGCAGGGACTTCAGGTAGTCGTCCAGGGCGTAGGCGGGGTCCGCGTAGTGGCGGACGATATGGCTTTCGATCTGCTGCACGATCTTGCTCAGCGGCGAAGCCTCCCGGTAGGCCAGGAGGTACGCGGCCAGCAGGTTGCCGTAGGCGGAGAGCAGGGTCTCCCGCTGCTCGGATTTCTCGTAGTATTGGAAGAAGATGCCGGAGAAGACGCTGAGGATGGACCGGTTGCCGTCGTCCTGGATGGCGATGGGCCGGTGGAAGTTCAGCGTGGCGTCGGCCAGGTTCACGTGGATGTTGGTGAAGCCGTGCTGGCTCTCGTTGGAGTGGGGCGTGAAGGGCGGGATCACCACGATGGTCCCCACGGCGTAGGGCAGGGTGAAATCGTCGAACCGGAGCTCGCCCCCCTGGCCGGTGCAGTAGATCAGCTCCCAGGTGTCGTGCTCGTGCCGGGGGACCCGGAAGGTCACCGAATGCTTCCCTGCGTATACGATGTCGTTCATGGCCGCGCCTCCTTCTCTGCCTGTAGTATAGCAAGTCAAATCCGTTTTGTCTATATAAAAGTATGATTCATCCATGTAAAGGAGGGCCGGCATGATCCCCATCAAGCTCTGCTACATCGGCGGCGGGTCCAAGGCCTGGGCCCGGGTGTTCATGAACGATCTGGCTCTCACGGAGGGCCTCACCGGGGAGATCGCCCTCTACGACATCGACCGGGCCGCCGCAGAGCGGAACCGGCGCATCGGGGACAGGATCAACGCCCATCCCGGCGCCATCAGCAAGTGGCGGTACACCGTGGCGGACACCCTGGAGGCGGCGCTGGACGGGGCGGACTTCGTGGCCATCTCCATCCTGCCCGGCACCCTGGATCACATGGCGGCGGACGTGCACCTGCCGGAGCGATACGGCGTCTATCAGTCCGTGGGGGACACGGTGGGCCCCGGCGGCGTCCTGCGGGCCATGCGGACCGTGCCCCTCTTCGAGGGCTTCGCCCGGGCTATCCGGGCCTGCTGCCCCGATGCCTGGGTCATCAACCTGACCAACCCCATGACCATCCTCTGCCGGACCCTGTTCGACGCCTTCCCCGGCATCAAGGCCTTCGGCTGCTGCCACGAGGTGTTCCACGCCGAGGACTTCCTCTGCTGCGTGATGAAGGAGGAGCTGGGCGTGCCCCGGCCGGACCGGCACGAGCTCGTCGTGGAGGCCAGCGGGATCAACCACTTCACCTGGATCACCGACGCCCGGTGGGGGGACGTGGACGCGATGGCCCTGCTGCCCGGGTTCATCGAAAAGTATTACGAGGCGGGTTACTGCGAGCAGGGGGACGATCCCCAGGCCTTCCGGGGCGACAACCCCTTCCTCTATGGGAACAAGGTGAAGATGGACCTGTATCGTCGGTTCGGGGCCCTGGGGGCGGCGGGGGATAGGCACCTGGTGGAGTTCATGGACGGCCGCTGGTATTTAGCCGACCGGGCCGCGCCGGAGAGATGGCTCTATCATCTGACCAGCGTAGATTACCGCAAGGCGGATCAGGCCCGGAAAATCCGGGAGGCGGAAGCCCTGGCCGAGGGCAGGACGCCCGTGACCCTTAAGAGGAGCGACGAGGAGCTGATCCCCCTCATGAAGGCCCTGTTGGGCCTGGGGCCCCTCCGGTCCAACGCCAACGTGGTGAACCGGGGCCAGATGGGGGAGGCGCCCCTGGGGTCCGTGGTGGAGACCTTCTGCCGCTTCGACCGGGATGAGGTCACGCCCCTGCCTTCAAAGCCCCTGCCCCAAGGGGCGGCGGACCTGGTCCGGCGGAACGCGGAGAATCTGGAGGCCCTGCATGAGGCCATCCGGGCCAGGGACTTGGAGGCCGTCTTTCGGGTGTTCCTGCGGCAGCCCCTCATGAGCCGGCTCACCGAGGGGGAGGGCCTATCCCTGTTCCGGGAGATGGTCCGGGCGACCGGGGATCAGCTGGCCCCCTGGTACGACCTTCGCATATAGACAA
>JAEEGH010018363.1_pt1 | contig 14808 bp, 16 predicted proteins | sample 9134181 | NCBI WGS metagenome assembly JAEEGH01 (sample SAMN16246544, study PRJNA631951) | gut metagenome | biome: gut microbiome; feature: rumen; material: DP-attached | host: Bos | place: Iran: Karaj | collected 2018-10 | reverse complement strand
GATTACATCTTCAGGTATCTCTCGGAATGCCCGTGTGAACGGTCGTTACAGGACATCGGAAACGGAAGGGCGAACGTGATTGCCCGCATAAAGGGCAGAGAACCGGGCCGGGCGCTGATGCTGAACGGACACCTGGACACGGTGCCGAACGGCGCGGGGTGGCACACAGATCCGCAGCGGGCTGAAGAGAAGGACGGACGGCTGTATGCCCGCGGAGCCAGCGATATGAAAAGCGGTCTTGCAGTCATGCTCTTCGCGTTCAGGGAGGCCGCAGAATCCGGGATTCGACCCGCGCATGACATTGTGCTTGCCGGTACGGCAGACGAGGAATCGGGCGGCTTCGGGGCCAGAGCGCTGGCAGAGGCCGGACAGCTGAAAGATGTGGAAACAATTCTGATCTTTGAACCGACTGACCTGGGTCTGGGGCTCGCGGCAAAGGGATGCCTGTGGCTGTGGATCCAGGCAAGCGGAAAGACCTGCCACGGGGCCTATCCGGAACGGGGAATCAACGCGATTGACAGCCTGACCGGCCTGGCCGGAATCATCCGGGAAACCGTGACGGGCGGCACACATCCGCTGCTTGGACAGGCCACGGCTACGCTGACTCAGATCGCCGGAGGGCTCAAAGTCAATATGGTTCCGGACCGGGCGGAAGCAATGATGGATATCCGGACGCTTCCGGGAACGGATCATCAGACGCTGGTCAGGAAAATCCGGCAGAAAGCTGAGGAACTGTGCACAGCGACCCCGGGCTTGGAAATCCGGCTGTCTGTCGAGAATAACCGGCGGCCGGTGGAAACACGCAGGAGATCGGTGTATGCGCAGCGGATGGAACGGTTGTACAGGGAACTTTTCAATGAGCCGATGAAGCATACCGGGACGGCATTTTTCAGCGATGCCTCAGTGTTCCTGAACTATGCTGACTGCGATGTGATCCAGTTTGGGCCGGGGGAAAGCGCTCTGGCGCATACACCGGACGAATCAGTCAGTATTGAAGCCTGCGAAAAGGCACTGCGCCTGACGCGCGCACTGCTGAAAGAAGCCTGAAGGAACCAAGAAAAACCCGAAAGCATTAGGATTTCTACCAAAGGTAGTTCTAACGCTGATCCTTTCCTGGTTGCCACAGCAATTTTGGAAAGGGGAATTATAGTGACTGATGAAAAGTCCACTGGCATTCCTAATGTGTGTAATATGGAAGGAATTCCCTATATGAATCTTAACGCCTTTTTGAATGAAATTCTGGAGTGAACAAGAAGCATGGTTGTCAGGGTATTAGGATATTCTAAAAGCTGCATTGTTGTAGTTGAAGAAAATCAGCTTTAGATTGCTGAGTAACTTTCAATTTTCCGATCCAAGGGGATGAGCATGATGATCACAGTGAATCTGTATTATAAAGGTTCCAACGGCAATGCAAGGGCATTCGCTGAAGAAATGGAATCATCCGGTATTGCGGCAGATATCCGGGCCGAAAAAGGCAATCTCCGTTATCAGTATTTCCAGCCGCTTGACGATCCGGAAACGATCCTGCTGATAGACAGTTGGACCGATCAGGCTGCAATTGACGCGCATCATGCTTCGCCCATGATGGCAAGATTAGCAGTGCTTCGAGAAAAATATGATCTGCACATGAATGTGGAACGCTTTGTGAGCGAAGATATCGGAACAGACGAGAAGTTCATCAGAAGGTGATCAAAGCGTTTAGTTTCCAAATTTGAATTAATCGGTGCAACAATCGGAATGATATGGGGTGATATCATATGATAGGACTCGGAACAATCATCAACAGCGCAGCAATCGTTGCCGGAGGGCTGATTGGACATTTTACCGGAAAACTGTTCCGTCAGGATCAGCAGGAATCGTTAACCAAAGCATGCGGAATTAGCGTTCTGTTCATTTCAATCGCAGGAGCGATGCAGGGAATGCTTCACATAGACAATGGGGAAATCCTCAGTGGGAAATCCATGTTGGTTGTGCTTTGCCTTGCGTTGGGCACGATTATTGGTGAAATCATCGGGATTGAGAAGGGATTTGAGCGCTTTGGCGAATGGTTGAAAGTTAAATCAGGCAATAGCGGTGACAAGCGGTTCGTGAATGCGTTTGTTACAGCTTCGCTGACAGTATGCATTGGCGCAATGGCGATTGTCGGCGCAATACAGGACGGGATTTCAGGAGATTATTCCACGCTTGCCGTCAAAGCAGTTCTGGACTTTATCATCATTACAGTCATGACATCTTCACTCGGTAAAGGATGTACGTTCTCAGCGGTTCCTGTTTTCCTTTTTGAAGGAGCCGTCACAGTACTGGCTCGTATCATATCTCCAGTCATGACAGAGACTGCGGTTGCATATCTTTCACTGGTCGGATCCGTTTTGATTTTCTGCGTCGGTCTGAATCTTGTATGGGGAAAGAAAGTGCGTGTTGCAAACATGCTTCCGGCTGTCATATTCGCTGTAGCCGCTGCCTATCTCCCCTGGGCATTTTGACAGCCGGCTATCAGCTAATGATGAACCGGAAAACCGGAAGTTATACGGGCTAAGCCAAACATGCAGAGCGTCACTTCGGTGGCGCTTTTCTTAACAGGAAGAAGTATGCACTGCAGAACTCTTGATAAATGCCAGCGGCGAAAATGACGAAAACAACGGTTCACGCTTCTCTGGATATGTACAAAATGATTATTCGTTTGCGCTTCCCATATTGATCGTAATCGTTACATCCCCGTTGCCCAGTAGTTCCCTCATCTCAGAAGCCGTTTTATCCGTTATATGTCCCAGTCTCGTATAAGCCCATGAGTTGGATCCATAGAACACAACGATCTGATTGCCGGAATAAAGAACGATGTCACCGGCTTCGGTTGTGGTTTGCGTATCGTTTCGGGGAAGAGTCCGGCCGATGGCTCCAACCTGCTCGAAACCGCCATACATGGACATCTGAATGGTTACACCGCCTGTTGCCAGTTCCTGCAAAGCCGCTGTTGATTCATTGTTCTCCCATGCGACTGCCACAGGTACATCATTGATCTTCATTTGCATTGCAGCTGGTTCCTCTTTTTCTCTTTGATCCAGTTCAATCAGTACATCATAACTTCCGCTTAACGCTGCAATATCCGCCAAGGGGCAGGTGATTACGCCGATATTAACCTGGCTGCCATAGACTTCAGATTCATCCTGATCCTCAAACAAAATTGTGAAATAGGGGGCATCGGTTGCATAGTCGATATCGCCGTTCAGCCAGCCATAGTGTTCTTCTTCCACGTTGTAGGGCAGATCTTCGGTCACGCCGCAGAAATCATGGGAATACCGGCTCATATGCTGAGTGTATGGAAGTTTTGCAATGAGCGCCTGTGCGGTTTCTGAATCATTCAGCACACCCGGAATGACGGTATCCCCGAAATGCAGCAGAATCTTCGTGCCGTTTTCCGGCGGCAGACGGGTGGGCATGGAAGGATCTTCCGTTTGCATCTGAGCGCCACCCTTTGCGACGCGCTTGCCGCTTTCGGCAGAAGCAGCTGTGCATACGGCAAACAGCATCAGCATGGCCAGGAACAGGATAATCATACGTTTCATTTCGTTTCCTCCTTTATCATTACATTTTTTACAAATTCACGCACTTCAGTTTCGCTTTCATTGGGACGAAATCCCGAAATGGCCAAACCCTGAATAACGGTCGCGTTCGGCTGCATGTCCCGGATCTTTTCCACGGTATCAGCAAACCGGCTTCCACAGTGTGTGGTGAACACGTAGATGGTTTTGCCGGAAAAGTCTGTTTCTTCCAGGAAAGCCCGGAGAGGGGTGCATACAGTATAGTGCCAGATGGGCGCTACCAGAAAGACAGTATCGTAACCGCTGACATCATCCAGATGAGCGGCCAGCCTTAAATCGACAAAGTCAATGTCCTGGCCCTCGCCCACAGCCACGGTCTGGTCATAGTCAGAGGGGTAGGTATAAGCCGTCTGGATGGGAAAGACGTCCGCACCGGACTCTTCCGCGATCCACCCGGCAGCCATCTGCGCGTTTCCAAGCAGTTTTCCGTTACTGTCATACTGGAGGGTCGCGGTGGTGACGGCATCCACGTCGGGCTCAAAAACCGTGTTTCCCACACGGGAAAACCAGGCTACCAGCACTTTGCGGTTTTCTCCCTGAATCAGACCGATCGGCTCGGCCAGCTGAGGCTCATAATCCGTGTACCGGGTATAGTTCTCAATCTCAGGTTCCGTATCAGCACAGGCAGCGGATGCAAGAAGCATGATTGCAGCGAAAAACAGTAAAATCGTTTTCTTTTTCATGATCCAATATCTCCCTGCCATCAGTTATCGCAGTGATTTGCCAAAGTCGTAAGCTTCCTGCTGCTCTTCTGCTTTTCCGGCGGCTTCTCCTGCGTCGTTGATCCCGCCGCAGAACAGGGAACCGGCAAGCTCCGCTCTTTCAAAACAGTTCACCCAGCCCTCAAGGCCGCTGATGGCTTTCTCCGGAGTTTCCACCTCATCCTCCGCCGCCACGGAAAGCATGTAGACTTTGCGGAACCGGTAATCTGTGGTGTAGAGAGGATTCATGCGATCCAGCAGAGTCTTCATCTGTCCGCTCATCTCATAGTAATAGATGGGTGTCACAAAAACCAAAGTGTCCGCGTTTTTGACCTTCTCCGCGATTTCAACCGCGTCATCCTCCAGGGCACACTTCTGCGTCTTCTGGCAGGACATGCAGCCGATGCAGAACCCGATCGTTTTGCCCTTCAGGCTGATGTGCTCCACTTGGTGACCGGCGTCCTTTGCTCCGGCGACCAGGCGCTCTGCCAGGAAATCCGAATTGCTCTTCGCCCGCAGGCTGGTGGTAATCACAAGTACGCTACTCATTTCAGATACGCCTCCATGAATCCCTGAATCTTATACTTCAAAGCTGCTGAGAACAGACCTGCTCGGCGCTGGCGGGCACATAGGGCATAGGATGGGAGCATCGGTACTGACGCTGACCATACTTTGCTGCGCGCACGATTATACCGCCGGTGAGGCTTTCCGCGATGGATGCCTCATTTCTTGTTGGCTTCCTCCTGCTGCGCAGCGACTTCCCGGACGCAGTTCAAGGCATTCAGTGTGCGGGGATAGCCGATAAAGGGCACGTTGTTGGATACAATGCGGATTAGATAATCCTTGCCGTTTCCCATGCGGAAATTCGCGGCGATATGTGCCTTCAACTGAGGCTCGCAGCCGCCCTGGGCATACAGGAAGCAGAAGGTGATCATTTCGCGCTCTTCGAGCGTCAGACCGGTGCGGGTATAAAAGTCGCCAAAGCAGTTGTCCACAAGCCAGCGGTTGATGTGCTGGGTATCCTCCGGGCCGGATTCGGCAAAGCCCTTCATCGAGGGCCCGAAGATCTCGGTCTGTACTGCCGCACCTTTTTCAAGGCGATTTTCCATGGTGGTTGTAGCCTGGCCGGGAAGCGGCAGGTCAACGCCGAGCTGTGTCAGCGTGTCATTGACCGCTTTCAGGAAGGGGAACACCCTGCCCATGCCCAGATAGTCGACGCCCTGGTAAACAACCTCTTTGATCTCCACCGGCGTGACCCCCATGCGCAGCGCCGCCGGAAGCAGCTGAGCGAAGTTGTCAAGGCCCTGGCATCCCATCAGAACGGCCAGCAGGGAGAGAAAACGAGTGCGGTCGTCCACTTTCACGCGGGGATCATTGATCACCTCGTCAAAGGCGAAATTGTCAAAGCGTTCAATCAATTCGGGATCGATTTTCGCCGCCGTGGAGACATACTCCGGAAACATACGGTCGTGATAGTTTGTTGCGTTTTCGGTAAGCCTGGCTGCCATTTGACCTTCCTCCTCTGTCTTCTGCTGATTCGCGGGTTGAATGCGCTTTGATGTGCTCCGCGCGGCGACCGGCGTCACCGGCACGCCTCTCCCGTCAGGTGTTCCTCCATGAATGCCTGGATCTTATCAAAGGGAATGATGTCCTTCCGGTCATACAGATCGGTGTGCACCGCGCCGGGGATGATGCGTAGTTCCTTGTTGTCACCATTCAACAGTTTGAAAGCATCCCGGCTCATATAGCAGGAGTGCGCTTTCTCCCCATGGATCATCAGCACGGCGCTGTCGATTTCCCCGGCGTAGGTGAAGAGGCGGGTGTTCATCAGGGACGTGCCCGTGGAAGCAGTCCAGCCGTCATTGGAGTTCAGAGACCTTTCGTGATATCCGCGAGGAGTTTTGTAGTAATCGTAATAATCCTTCACGAAGAAAGGTGCATCTTCCGGCAGTGGATCCACCACACCGCCCGCCCTCACATAACTGCCGTTGCGGTAATCTTCCGTGCGCTGTGCATTGATCGCCTTTCGGGCAGTCTGGCGGGCTTCTTTGCTGTCAGCTGAATCGAAGTATCCGTTTCCGGCCACCCGGGACATATCGTACATCGTGGAGGTCACTGTTGCTTTGATCCGTGTGTCGACGCAGGCTGCCTGCAGCGCCATGCCGCCCCAGCCACAGATACCGATGATGCCGATGCGCTCCGGATCGACACGATCGCAGCAGGACAGGAAATCCACGGCAGCCTGGAAATCTTCCACATCAATATCCGGGGAGTGCATGGCCCTGGGAAATCCACCGGATTCGCCGGTAAAGGAGGGATCAAAGGCGATGGTCAGGAACCCGCGCACCGCCATCTCCTGGGCGTACAGGCCGGAGGACTGCTCCTTACAGGCCCCGAACGGACCGCTGACCGCAATGGCGGGAAGTTTCCCGGCCGCTCCCCTGGGGATATACATATCCGCCGCGAGGGTGATGCCGAAATGGTTTGTGAAGGTTACCTTGCAGTGATCCACCTTTTCGCTCTTTGTGAAGGTCTTGTCCCACTCCCGGGTCAGCTTCAGTTCCTCAGTTTTCATCATGACATTTTCCTTCCTGCTTAAATTGTCGTATTGGCTTTTTCCGTTTCCCTGATCAACCAGTCCAGCAGATCCACCCGCCGCTGACATGCATGCAGTTCTTCCATAAGATCGCACCGCAGGCAACGGAGCTGCTGTTTTGCTTCTGTCAGCCTGCCTGCTTTCATAAGTTCTGTCAATCGGCGGGCTCTTTCCGGACTGCATTGGACGTCGGACAGGCACTGCATTGCGTCTTCCGTGTTCATCGTTTCCTCCTGAGCCTGTGCGTTTCCGGGGACATGGACAGCATAGCACCTTGTAATGACTTGCGCTAATGGTTATAATGAATATCATGATATTCCTGATTGGCATTTCAAGGAGGGCGTAATGGAAATCAGAACGCTGCGGTATTTTCTGGCAGTAGCCCGGGAAGAAAACATGACGAAAGCAGCGGAACAGCTGCATGTGACACAGCCAACCCTTTCGAAGGCGCTGAAAGCATTGGAAGAAGAACTGGGCAAAAAGCTGTTCACCCGGCACAGTTTCAGCATCCGTCTGACAGAAGAAGGCCAGCTGCTGCGCAACCGTGCAGAAGACCTCGTCAGCATGGCGGACAAGATCACGCAGGAATTTGTGACATTGGATGATATTACCGGCGGGGATATTTATTTCGGCCTGGCTGAATCATGCCAGATCCAATACCTGGCACGGGAGATCCGGAGTTTCCGCAGACAATACCCTGACCTGCACTATCACATTACCAGCGGTGATACTGAGCAGGTGACCGAAAAGCTGGAGAAAGGCTTACTGGACTTTGCTGTGCTGGTGGGGAAACCGGATGCAAGCCGTTATGAATACATGGAATTCCCTGAACCGGACAGGTGGGGACTTGTTTTTCAAAGTGATGATCCCCTGGCAGAAAAAAAGGTTATCACTGTGGATGACCTCATAGGATTGCCATTATTCTGTTCAGAGCAGAGCTGGAAAAACGATATACCGACCTGGTGCGGAGAAAGAATTCAGGAGCTTCAACTGGAGGGCTCTTTCCGTTTGTCTTATAACGCTTCTATGTTTGCGAAGGAAAACCTCGGTTATCTGCTGACTCTGGACCTTCTGGTAGACACATCACCGGATTCCGGTTTAGTATTCCGTCCGCTGACACCGCCTTTAATAACAAAGCTGTATCTGATCTGGAAAAAGTATCAGGTCTTTTCTCCGATTGCAGAACGGTTTTTGGAACACATTAAACAGCACTTTAAGAGTATAAACTGATGCTCAATGGAACGCAAAATCGGAATATATTTTGATTTTCCTGTCCATCGGTATGGAAGGAACAGATTGGCAGGATCATTCGTTTATATCAGTGGAATCCATGAAAAGGAGTTGAAGATGATGAAAAAGCATTCTACGATCGCAATTCTGCTCATATTGGTTTTTACTGTCTCTGTAAGTTTAGCTTCCTGGAGCATTTCATTCGCTGAAGACTCTCCTGATTCACGCCTTGCCACAAAAAACGGTGTGTATAAAACAGCTGAACGGATTTTTTCAACCCCCTGGATGCCAAAGGATACCGGGATTTCAGTCCTTGATGAAGGAATCGGGCTTTGGAATATTCAGGCAACGGATGGGAATAATAACATTCTTGCCTATATGCAGATTGATGGCGACTGTGAAGACTTGGTAGTATACTATCGAAAAGCTGCATATGAGTTACCGGCATTGAATCGTATCAGCGAGCAGATCATCCGGAAAAACGGCCTGACAGAAGCAGAAATAAAATGGTCTGAAGAAGTATTCTGCACATTTCGCGGCAGTCTTGCCACACGTTATAATTGTTCTGTAAACTGCATTGCCCGGATGGAAGATGGCTGTATATTGATTTCTTTCGGAGAGTCGGGCGAAACAAGAGCTGTTTTGATAGCAAAGACTTCGGAGAATCCGGATGATGCTCCTGAACTCATGGCGTATGTGGATATGAGTTTTAACTGGGATGTTCATTATGACGGTTATATTTCCGTTGGCGAAGCATATGAAATAGCCTGTACGGCATGCCGGGACAAGTGGAGCAGTTTGCCGGAGGATTCTTTAGTGCTGGGTGAAAGCTGGTTCGTCCTGTTTGATACACCCGATTACTATAATGATTACGAAGGAAAGCACCCGGATTCTTTAACGGAACCTTTATGGGTAATTCTGATTGAGGATCAACGCGCGGATGCTTCACTCGAGGGTCTTGATCCTTCTGTGGAGTTTTTCACCTATCCGGTCCTGATTGATCCTTCCAACGGTGATGTAATAGAGATTCGTGCACCGGAAGCCTATGGCCAGGGATAAAGCCGCAAAAACCCGCATGACGCGTTCCTGTTTCCGGACAGCAAAACCACTTATCACAGCGGCATGCACGGGATGAACTGTTGCTTTATGGAACGCACGGATAAAAGAGAAATGAATTACAGAACAAAAGCTCAACAGTAAATGTCGAAACGGATACAAAAAGGGATCCTCCCCGATGGGGAGGATCCTTTTGAAACCATGTAATACCTGGTGCGATCGCCGTTACCAAAGCCGCTTTACGCCTTTGACGGCTGTAGCATGGGAACTGTTACGGGACAGTTCCGCATCACTTGAAGTACCTCTCCAGCAGGCCCTTGAAGGCTTTGCCGTGGCGGGCTTCGTCGCGGGCCATTTCATGGACTGTGTCATGAATGGCATCCAGGCCGAGCTCCTTGGCTTTCTTGGCCAGGTCGGTCTTGCCCTGGGTGGCGCCGTTCTCGGCTTCCACGCGGACGCGCAGGTTTTCCTTGGTGCTGGCGGAGACGACTTCGCCCAGCAGCTCGGCAAACTTGGCGGCATGTTCCGCTTCTTCAAAAGCGGCGGTCTTCCAGTATTCCGCGATTTCCGGATAGCCTTCCCGGGCAGCGGCACGGCCCATGGCCAGGTACATGCCGACTTCGGTGCATTCGCCTTCAAAGTTGGCGCGCAGACCGGCCTTGATTTCTTCCGGAACGTCCTTGGCGACGCCGATCACATGCTCGGCAGCCCAGGTCATTTCGCCTTCCTGCTTGATGAATTTCTCTCCGGGCACTTTGCATACCGGGCACTTTTCGGGCGGTTCGGGTCCTTCATGTACATAGCCGCATACGGGGCATACCCACTTCATAATGTTTACCTCCACTTATTATTTTTTCTTTGTCACGGCAACTGCCGTACCTGATTATACCATCAGGGAAAGGGGAAAGTAAAGGCGAAAAAACAAAGCTTCGATACTTCCATCCGGCTGCGTCCTGTGGTATAATCTGTCCGAACAAATTGAGGAATGACGGAAGAGACAGAGGGCGGAAGCAGAAGGGGAATCCATGGAAAAGACAATGACGAAAAAAGCGATCTCCGTTGCATGGCCTGCCATGGCGGAGAGCTTTTTTGTGACGCTGGCCGGAATGATCGACACCATGATGGTGTCTGAGATGGGCAGCTACGCCGTGGCGGCGGTAGGACTGACAAATCAGCCCAAGTTTATCGGACTGACCCTGTTTTTCGGCATCAATATCGCGGTTTCCGCCCTGGTGGCCCGGCGCAAAGGCGAGCAGCGGCGGGAAAATGCCAACGAAATCATGGTGACGGCGCTGGGACTGACCTTTATCCTTTGCGCTGTGGTCACCGCCGTGTTCGTGGGCTTTGCCCCCCAGATCATGCGGCTGGCCGGCAGCAACGCGGATACCCACGAGGCAGCTGTGGAATATTTTCAGATCATTATGGGCGGCACCTTCTTCAGCGTGCTGACGATGGTGATCAACGCCGCCCAGCGGGGCAGCGGAAATACACGTCTGTCCATGACCACCAATCTGACCAGCAGCGTGGTCAATATCGTCTTCAATTACCTGCTGATCGAGGGACACTTCGGCTTTCCCAGGTGGGGGATCCGCGGCGCGGCGATCGCCACGGTGCTCGGAACCGTGGTATCCGCCGGCATGGCGGTGTTCTCGCTGTTCCGGCCGAACAGCTATGTGCGGATTCCGGAAATGATCCGCAAACGGATCCGGATGACAAGGGAAAGCGTCCGGTCCATCTGGAATCTTGCATACAATTCCTCCCTGGAAAACATCGCGATGCGCGTCGGCTTCCTGGCGACGGCGTTTCTTGCCGCGCGGCTCGGTACGGATGAGTTTGCCGCGCACAATGTGGGCATGAGCATTCTCGGCCTTGGCTTTTCGTTCGCAGACGGCATGCAGGTGGCGGCGGTCGCCCTGTCCGGCGAGGCGCTGGGTGCCGGCCTGAAGAAAGAAGCAAAGGAATACGGCGGGATCTGCCAGAGGATCGGTTTCCTGATCTCCGTCGTGCTGGCATTCCTGCTGCTGATCGGCGGACGGTGGTTCTTCGGCCTCTATTTCGACGAACCGCATATCCTGGACATGGGCGTGGTGATCTCCCGGTACATCATGGTCATCGTGCTGCTGCAGATCTCCCAGATCATCTATACGGGGTGCCTGCGGGCGGCGGGCGACGTGCGCTATACGCTGCGGGCAGCCCTGTTCAGCGTCACACTGATCCGCACACTGGTCACAATGCTCCTGGTACTGGTTTTCAACCTGGGACTGCACGGCATCTGGCTCGGCGTGCTGAGCGATCAGCTGTCCCGGTTTACGCTGATGCGCCGCCGTTTCCGGAAGGGAGAATGGGTAAACCTGCGGATCTAGGCATCCGTACCGGCCTGCAGGCTATATTTTGTGGTTGCTTTTGGCCAAAAGGTATGATAAAATCCATCCGATTACGCACCTTTTCTCTGCAACTGCTTGTGCCGCTCGCGCGGTGGCCGGTTGCGAAGGAGAAAGGGGTGGAAAATAACAAGGAGGGAACCCCAAATGGCAGTCATTTCCATGAAACAGCTCCTGGAAGCCGGCGTACACTTCGGTCATCAGACCCGCCGGTGGAACCCGAAGATGGCGCAGTACATCTTCACCGAACGCAACGGCATCTACATCATCGACCTGCAGAAGACCGTCCGCAAGGTTGACGAAGCTTACGCGTTCGTCCGCGACATCGCGATGGAAGGCAAGACCATCCTGTTCGTCGGCACCAAGAAGCAGGCGCAGGAATCCATCGAGAGCGAAGCGAAGCGCTGCAACATGTTCTATGTCAACAACCGCTGGCTGGGCGGCATGCTGACCAACTTCAAGACCATCCGCACCCGGATCGAACGGCTGAACCAGATCGACAAGATGGAACAGAACGGCCAGTTCGACGTCCTGCCCAAGAAGGAAGTTATCAAGCTGATCCACGAGCGGGAAAAGCTGGAAACCAACCTGGGCGGTATCCGTGAGATGAAGAAGCTGCCCGGCGCCCTGTTCGTTGTGGACCCCCGCAAGGAGCACATCGCCGTGACCGAAGCCCGCATCCTGGGCATCCCGATCGTGGGTATCGTCGATACCAACTGCGATCCCGATGAAATCGACTACGTGATCCCCGGCAACGATGACGCCATCCGCGCCGTGAAGCTGATTGCCGGCAAGATGGCGGACGCCGTCCTCGAAGGCAAGCAGGGTGAGCAGAACGAAGCCGAAGAAGCCGAAGCTCCCGCTGAGGAAGCCAAGGCCGAAGAAGCCACCGAGGCTTAATGCAGATCTGTCCGAATCTTTGATTTGGGTAACAGACCGCAGGGCAGGAATCGCTCATATGCATATACGCTAACAACGAAAGGATGATTTACAATGGCAGCAATTACTTCCGCCATGGTTAAGGAACTGCGCGAGCGCACCAGCGCCGGCATGATGGACTGCAAGAAAGCGCTTGTCGAGAGCGACGGCGATATGGAAAAGGCCATCGAGTGGCTGCGTGAAAAGGGACTGAGCCAGGCCGCCAAGAAGGCCAGCCGCATTGCCGCTGAAGGCGTGGTTGCCCAGTATGTGAACGAAAACGGCACCATCGGCGCGATCGTCGAGGTGAACTGTGAAACTGACTTCGTGGCCAAGACCGACAACTTCATCGGCTTTGCCAACAACGTCGCGAAGCATGTCGCGCTGGCGAATCCCGCCGACGTGGACGCCCTGCTGGCGCAGGCCTTCGTGGATGACAACAGCAAGACCATCTCCGACCTGATCAGCGACGCGACCGTCGCGATCGGCGAGAAGATCAGCGTCCGCCGCTTCAGCCGGTACGAGACCACCGGTGTGGTTTCCACCTACATCCACCTGGGCGGCAAGGTTGGCGTTATGGTTGAGGTTTCCGCTGATGAAGCCGGCCGCCAGAACGACGCCGTGAAGACCTTCGCGCATGACCTGGCGCTGCAGATCGCGGCTGCCAAGCCCGAAGCGGTCCGCCGTGAAGAAGTGGACACCGAGAAGCTCGAAAAGGAAAAGGAAATCCTGCGGGCGCAGGCTCTGAATGAAGGCAAGCCCGAGAAGATCGTCGACCGGATGGTCGAAGGCCGGATCGAGAAGTACTACAAGGAAGTGTGCCTGCTTGAGCAGCCCTTCGTCAAGGACGGCGACAAGAACATCAAGAGCCTGATGGCCGAGATCGCCAAGGAAGCCGGTGCTGCGCTGGACATCGTCCGCTTCACCCGCTTTGAACGGGGCGAAGGCATCGAGAAGCGCAAGGATGACCTGGCCGCTGAAATCGCTGCGATGCAGAAGTAAGAACCTATCCATTGAAGGGGCTGTCAGACGACAGCCCCTTTTTCAGAAACAAGTCCGGGCGGTATCCCGGTGAAAGAGGAGAAGAGTATGAAAATCGGACTGCTGATTGCTGTTGACCGGGAACTCGAAGCCTTCCTGCAGAGCGGGGAGGAAAGGACAGAGGAGACTGTCGCCAACCGGACCGTTTACAAAACCCGGATGGAAGGGCATGACATCTACGCGGTCCGGTCCGGATGCGGGGAGATCGACGCGGCGGCCGCGACGATGCTGCTGATTGTCCACTGCGGATGTGAGCTGGTGATGAATTTCGGCGTGACCGGCGCACTGGAAGCGGAACTGAAGGTAGAGGATCTGTTTGTGGCCGAAAAGGTATGCCACTATGATTTTGACATTTCCGCGTTTGAAAACGTCAAACCGGGACAGTATGAGGAATATCCGGACGAGTTCATTCCCCTGGACGCGGAGCTTGTAAAGCTGGTGACCGAACGGATTCCGGGCATCCGGAAGATCGCGGTGGCCAGTGCCGACAAGTTCGTTGAGGACAAGGCGGAGAAGCTCCGCCTGCGGAATATGGGATGCGGCATCTGCGAAATGGAGCTTGCCGCGATTGCCCGCATCTGTGAGCGCAGCGGGGTAAAGTGCCTGAGCATCAAATGTATCAGCGATACGTTTGACGGCAATGGCGAGGACTTCAACACAAACGTGCGGCGCAGTGCAGAGAAGGCCTTCCGGGTAATCCGGGAAGTGCTGAAGATGCTGTGATTCCCGGCAGGAACAGCCGTTTTGCTTTGAGATTCATTCATCCTCTTCTCCTATATATCCCATTAAAGCTGCAATTTCATTTTCTTGATCATGCGTTGGAAGTGATACTTCTCCCTTTGGATTTATTACAATCCAAGTGTGGTTTATGTCCTGTGCAAATGCATATCCTTTCCACATCTCAGTGAGAACATTATACTTTCCTTTGATTAAGAGTTCCCCCTTAGTGTTAATAAAGCCTTTTTCTTTATCTTCATTCTCAAACAAGGCTGCCCCTTCATGAAATGATTCCAATTGAACAATACCAGGTTTAATATCTATTTGATGAAAAAAACTATCCAGCGGATTATAAATAGAGAATTCATTTTGTCTTTTCATCGATTTTAAGACGAATGGCAATTCTGTGCAAAACAAATTATCCATTAATTCATAGCCAACATGCTCAGACTCTATATGCCCGGAAGTGTCAATTATGTATGTCTCCACCCCATTTGAGCAGGCGGCATAACCGTTGCAATAACAAGTTCCATAACCTTCAGGCAGAGAGAAAACAACTGTACTTGTTA
>JAEEGH010018362.1_pt1 | contig 14808 bp, 15 predicted proteins | sample 9134181 | NCBI WGS metagenome assembly JAEEGH01 (sample SAMN16246544, study PRJNA631951) | gut metagenome | biome: gut microbiome; feature: rumen; material: DP-attached | host: Bos | place: Iran: Karaj | collected 2018-10 | reverse complement strand
TGTGCGGTAGTTCACATCCAGGTTGTTCGTCAGCGTGTGACCATACTGGTATATGCCACTGAAATAGTCCTGAAACGAGAAACCTTCGCCCTGTGCCTTCTTTAGCGTGATACGGACGACGGCCTTCGTCGAGGCGGCATAGCGGGCGCCAGGATTCTGCACCACATCGACGTGCTGAATCTGGTCGGAGCGCAGGCGAGAGAGTTCCTTCATGTCCTGCACCTTACGACCATTGATATATACCTCAGCATCGCCACGTCCCAGCACCTTCACACCACCGTCGCGCTCAGCCTCAAGCGATGGTATTTTTCCTAAGGCATCGCTCACGGTTCCGGCTTTCTCCAAGATGGTTCCTGCTACAGTGGTACGCATGGCATTACTGACTTTCACTAGCGCGATAAACCCTATCATCATCCACAGCGTAGCAGGCAGCTTCAGCCACGGAAACAACTTATATCCTACAACAATGACAAACACAAAGTCTGCCAAACTATCCAATCTGGCTCCGAACTTGCTCTCCACTCCCCATCGCCTTGCCAGAAAGCCGTCTAGCATATCCGTAGTACCAGCTATCACGTAGAGCACCCAGAAGGGCACAGTCATTACATCCACCAAAAGCAAAGGCAGACACAATGCGATTCGCGATGCAGTTATCACCAGGACGGTCAGGCTTACCTTCAGATTGTCGAGATAATATTTTCTCACATCAAATCACAACAGCAGTTCCGCTGGTGGCCACCATAAGCATCGATCCATTGGCTCCGATGGTCTCGTAGTCGATGTCAATGCCAACGATGGCATTGGCACCAAGAGCCTGGGCACGCTGCATCATCTCCTGCATGGAAGAATCCTTAGCCTCGATGAGTACTTTCTCGTACGAACTGCTGCGTCCACCGAAGAAATCGGTGAGACCAGCCATAAAGTCTTTAAGCACATTAGCACCAATAATGACTTCTCCTGTCACCACTCCTTTGTATTCACGGATGGGGTGACCTTCAATCTGTGGGGTTGTTGATAGTATCATAATGTTCTCTTTTAAAAGTTTCTATTTATTAGACGTATTCAATAAGCAAAAAGTTGCGCAGTCAAATAATTATTTGAGTTTGACACTTAGAACCTTTATCCATTTATCCAAGAACAGCATCTGTTCTTCTGTGTGAAACCAATGCTCGCCGCCATCCATGACAGTTAAAGTGGCTTGATGTTTATTGGCAAAGTCTGTGATGGTTTCTAATGATGTCAGATGGTCGTTGCTGCCGTACAGAATCTGCGTTGGCACGCGCCATTTTATAGGGTGACTTCTGACATAACTCAGATATTCCCACGACAAATCTTCGCCAAAGTCAGTATGAATAACACCTTCTGACCCCAGTTGACCTTCGGTCTTCTTCCATCGCGACTCGACAGAATTGATGCGAGCATCATTCTGCTCTCGCTGCTCTGTCAGTTCCTGCTCTGTGACATTGGCCCACTTCATCATGTCGGTAATCAGTTTCTCCATATCCACGATTGGAGAGATAAAGTAAGCCTTCTGAATCATTTCATCGATGCCAGCATTCTTTGACCGATGGTCAAAGTGTGGCGTTGCAATCATACTGAAGTATGCCCCGATGCTATTGGCAATCAGGATGATATTTTCATATCTTTCTTTCAGTCCTTTTATGGCATCGTAAATCTCCTTACTAGTTTCCCAAGGGCTGATTGCAACGCCACACTCTGTACCTTTTAGGTCAGAGAAAGTATGATAGTCCAAACCTATCACTTCGCAGTCAGGAAACAACGGCTTGTAGTGCTCACTTTCTGTTGCACAACCGCCTTTGCCGTGTATGTATATTACTGCGTTCATTTTTAACTATATGGTTTATCATCCTGCGGGCGAGTGAAACCCCAACTCTTTACATTTAACACAAAAGGAGCATTTCTTTCTGCAATATGCCCAAGAAGCGTGCAGCATGACCTCCATCCATCTGAACATGGTGAAATTGGAATGATACTGGCAGCGTTGTCTTGAACCAGCCTTTGTGATATCCGGCCCAAACCAAGAACGGGTTATTAAACTTGCCACTATATTGGTTTATTATGCAGTCAATTTCTGTCTGCACAAGGGTAGACGTGCCAATAATCATATGGTCTTCATGGAAAGTGCTCTTACATTCGCTGGCAGCCTGAGCGGTCAGCTTCTGGTAATCATGATTGAACTGCTGCAAGTCGTCCGAATAAGGAATATCACACGAGCAGATATCGCCTTTGATATTTTCCACGATGACATTGACGGCAAGTCTGTCAAACTGGAATAGTTTTCCATTTTCTGGTAGAATATAGAACTCTTTTATATCCTTAGCCGCCCTGCCTATGCACCAGCACATCAGTACGTTGAACTTAATCCCACTCTTCTTGCTGACCTTTACCAAGCGAGTGACATCAAACGTTTTCACCAATGTCACCATCGGCATGGGCGACGACATCCACATGTTGAATGCATTGGCACGTATACTTTCCTGGGGATTGATTTCTCTTTTCATCTCCTTTTCAAAATTACTAGTTCGGCATCTGTGCCATCTTTGCCATATTAACTCACAAGAATGTAATGCTCGTCGCAGGCGATTCCGTAGCAGCGGCCATCGCTTTTTTCAATCTGGGTGCCCCAATAGCTGGCGTTATTGTCAAGAAGCTTCACCTGATTGCCATTTACAGGATACGACATATTAACGAACGAGCCCTGCAGTACGAAGAGATTGTCAATCCGAGGCATATCCTTGATGCCGAGGGCATTGATTTCTTCAATAAGTTGCAGTTTCAAAGGCGAGGTGGCATGTGGAAGTTCCTCTGCAGGCAGTTGCCAACGTTTGAGGCTGGGATAATACTGCAAAAGTTGCTGTTTGTATTCCTCACGAGTTAGGCTCTGCCCCGTATTCTTGTTGTATTCATCCACAAACTGGGTACAGAACTCTGCCATTTCTTCCATTGTATAGTCGCCAGTAAACGCACCGTCCTTATAGCAGTAGATGCAATACTCTTCGTTCTTACTACCATCGGCATTGGTGCCGAGAACATCGTCAGTCAGTGGCATCCCACAACTCTGACAGAATTTAGTTTCTTTTTCCATATTTCTTGTTCTAGTTATTCTGTTTCTGGCTTTGCCCAGAAGAAATTGGGATCGGTGGTCGTGTTGCACTTCCAGTTGTTGTTGACGAAGCCTACGGGTATCAGGCGAATGTCTTCCTCTGCAGGATTAGGGCGATAGTCGCTCTCTGGGTTGAACCGACTGTATTTCTTGCAGACAAAGTAGTAGAGATTCTTGGCCATGTAATAATCCAGATAATACTCCTTGGTCTGCTGGTTCTCATGATTCCAGTTGGCCGTCTCGCAGAGCACCAGAGGTTGGTCATTAATGAGCCGCTCACGCACCTCGGCAATGCTGAGCATCGTCCCGTTCTCGTCCATCACCCAGGCATCCATCGTCGGGTCGATATAAAGCCACTTCTGCAACTGGTCTGACCAGACGGTATTGATGACGTGGCACTCGTAGTCGAGTGAATCGGCAGGCATACAGGTGACGTAGCGGGCTGGGATGCCCATTGAGAGATACATCTCGCAGAGCGATATGGCCAGCTGGCGACAGTTGATGCCTTTGCCCGTAGTCTTACAATAGTTGTACAGGTCGATGGCATCCATCTCGGCAAAGGCTCGATTGCCGCCATCGTGGCGCATATTGTCGTGAGCAAAGTGCAGCAGGTTGATAATCTTCGACAGTTCGTCGCCCTGACCAGCCACCGAGTCAAGCTTAAAGTATTCGCGAACAACGCTCAGACACTTCGAATCCTTCGGCTCATAACGGAAAGGGTTATCCATTTTCACAGCATCCTGGGCGTATGGTGCCGACTTCTTGAGCACGCCCAGCGGCTGGCGATCCTTCACCTCGGCCAGCAGGGCCTGATATTTCTTGTCCTTACGGAGCGAAGCGAGGTCGTTGTCGTTGAGCATGTTGTCGTAACGCTTATAGCCGCAGTCCACCGATTTTGCGAGTGCGTCCAAAGCCAGTTTCTTTTGTTTCGTCAGGGCAAAGCAGCAGGCCTGATCATAAAGATAATCGGCCTTTGCGGCTTTAATCATTTCGGGCGAAATCTCTGTGTCCTGACTGATTGTTGTGGTGTCGAGGATGTTGATGAGTGTGGTCAGCGGAGTGATGGCCTCTTTGTATTTCCCGTTCTTGATAAAGTTCTTGTAGGTGGTATCATGCATAGCCATTACCGTCTGAAACGCCATCATACGCTTTTCTTGTGCCGTGCTGCTTATGCAGACCAGCATCATGGCTACTGCCATCATTATTCTTCTTGTTTTCATACCTTTTATTGTTTTTTAATTTGGTATCTGTATTGTTTCATTTTTATTAAAGCTATAACCAAGTGAGTTTCCGCCATAAGCCCTCTAATGGACCGCGCTGATGACTGGCGAACCAGAAGCGGGCGAAGAGGTATTGCGTGATAACCATACCAATACCTACCATCACGGCATAGGTGATGCCTAGTTTGTAATAACAGGCCAGGCCATAGCCACAGAAGATAGCGCAACCGATGATGGACTGCAATAGATAGTTGGTAAGACTCATGCGACCAAAGATGCACAGATGATGGAGTACACGGCGCACACCCTCAAAAGCATACCATGCTAAGACAACTGCTGAGACTATCATTAGGAGGATGATGAGGTTGTAGATGGGCTTGAGCCAGCCTTCCAGTTCGCCAAAGTCCACAAAACTCAGGGCAATGACAATGGCGGTAGATATCATGAGAATCATATGCCAGGTCTTTAAATTATCACCCTCATTGTAAAACATTCGTTGGCGCCCTAACTGCATGCCGAGGATGAAGAGACAGAGCAACTGCGTCAAGCGACCACTGAAAACGTTGAAACGCAGGTTGAGTTCAAAGCCGTAACGCAGATTGATGAGCGCATTCTCCCAAAATGTACCATTCTCATGCATAGCCATCACTTGGCCATACATATCCCACAATCTGGTATGATCGATAGTCGTGCCAGTCAGCAAGCAATACAGTTCTACGGGTTGAATGGCCAACAGACCGATGATGCACCAAACCGCCTTTGACGGCAGATAACTGATGGGAATGAGCAACAGGCCATAACAGGCATAGAGCATGAGGATATCGCCATCATAGAACGCCACGTTGATGACACCAAACATAAAGAGCAGGCACATGCGCCAAGCAAAGCGTCCGGAGAAGTTCTTTCCCTTCTGCTGCTGGTTGTCGTTCATGATGAAGAAACTCAGTCCGAAGAGCATGGCAAAGACACCATACATCTTGCCAGAAAACAGCCAGGCCAGTACATCGGCTACCGTTTGGTCGCAAGGTAGTGTATGGAGGATGGGTTTCTGTGTGAAGATATCGAAATGCTCAACGGAGTGGTACAGGATGATGCCTGCCACAGCGATTCCTCGAAGGGCATCGGCCACGTCAATGCGTGTGTTGGGGAGTTTGCGGGTTGTATACATGTGATATTATCTTTTGACCGTGCAAAGATACGAAAAAATTAATTCTTTATATCCACGTCACCAAAAAAATTGTCGGCAATGATGTGGAGGCTGGGAATTTTCAAAATTCTTTTGGTTTTCTTCTCACTTATTCGTACCTTTGCCGGCTGTATGAACAAAGGTCATAAAGAAACCATCAGCATCCGCTTTATCAGCACAGCCTTTATGGTACTGGCGATTGCCATCTTCAAGCCTTTCGGACTCGAAGTGTGGCAATGGCAGGCCTATATTCATCTGCTGTGCATTTTTGCACTGGGCTTGCTAAGTTGTTTTCTGACGGAAGTAATTCTGCGATATATTGTACGCATGCCGCGCTCCTACGATCGTGGCGTCAGCTATATCATCAGTCGTAATCTCCGTTTCCAATGCATCAATACGCCTTTGATATCGCTCTTCGTTTGTCTATACCGCCATTTTGTCCTTCGGACGAGCCTGCTCACGTTCGGCAGAGATGATGCAAGTATCGCTCTGCCCTCGCGCAATCGCAGCCTTGCCATGAGCGACTTGGTAGAGGGCAACAAACTGTCGTTGACAAACTATCTGGAAACATTGGTGATTATTGCCTTCCTCTCCTTTGCCATCGGACTCTATTGGCGATTCAAGTTCCGTAGCCGTTATCTGGCTGCAGAGCTGGAGGTAACCCGTCAACTGAACGAGCAACTGAAGAAATTGCAGAATTCAGACCAGAATTCACAAATAAAAGAGGAGAATACCAATCAGGATTCACAGATAACACTCGAGGGAACCACCAACGAGCATGTTACCCTTGAAATCTCTAACCTCTTATATTTAGAAGCTGTTGGTAACTATGTAAAGGTTTGCCAACTACAAGGAGATGAAGTGCATGCCAATATGCTCCGTGCCACGATGAAACAGATGGAAGATTCGCTGCAGGCTTATCCTATGATAGTCCGTTGTCATCGTGCTTTTATGGTCAATCTCGGTCAGGTGGAACAAATCTCCTCTAATTCCCGTGCCATGCAGCTCGTGATGCGTCACAGTCACGATGCCATTCCCGTTTCGCGCAGCAATGTCAATAAACTGAAGGAACTTCTAGGATAGGATACAATTTAACTTAGTATAATTTGGAAATTCGGTAACTTTTAGGTACTTTTGTGCCAAAATCAGAAGTTATGGCAGATATCAAAGCAGAATGAGACTGTGGTGCAGCCCTTTGTCAGGGCGTAGGGGAATGACGGTCGCTACCGCCACCACCATCTTCGGCCCATTTGTCGGAGTGGGATTCTCGCTAATGGCCGTACAATACACCAGTGCAGGCATTGCTTCCACATTGATGGCACTAACGCCCATCATTATCATCCTGCCCTCCTACTGGCTGTTCCATCAGAAGATTACCTGGCGTTCTGTTCTCGGTGCCGTTATTTCCGTGCTTGGTGTCAGTCTGTTCTTTTTAGGGTAAGGTCAAATCATTTTATTCACTATAATTATGGTCTATCACAATGCTGATATTCGTATCTGGTAGTACGGCTTTCAGTTCTTCTTCGAGCTGACGGCTGAAAGCCACCTCGTCACGGATGGAGATATCGGGCACCACATCGATAGATACGCGACTCGCGCGCTCAAAATAGTAGAAGCCATGTACCTGCGTGATGTCCTTATGTCGGCCAAGCGTCTGCATCACAGCGTTTTGCAGTTCCGTGCGTTTATTGGCACCTGTGGCAATGGCATACACGCCAACGGTCATGATGATACCATGGCGTTCGAACATCTTTTCTGATATACTGCGCGTCAAGCCATGAATCTCGTGGGCATTCATCGTGTCATAGACATTTACGTGGAGCGAACCAATCAGAACATCGGGACCGTAGTTGTGGAGGATGATGTCGAACACCCCGTGAACGCCCTCAAAGTCGAGCACCTCTTTTTTGATATCTTTCAAGAGTTCGGGTGAGATTCGGCTGCCCAGCAGTTCGTTTACCGGTGAGGCCAACATTTCGATACCCGCCTTGATGATGACCAGCGAGATAAGGGCTCCCAGAATGCCGTCGAGCGACACATGCCACAGCAGCATGATGCCTGCCGAAACGAGTGTTGACAGCGTGATGACAGCATCGAAGAGGGCATCAGAGCCAGAGGCTATCAGTGCGTCACTGCTCAGTTGTTCGCCTTTTTTCTTTACATATCGGCCCAAGACGAGTTTCAACAAGATGGCCACCACAATGACGACGAGTGTTATGGTGGTGTATTCCGGCTCTGTGGGGGCGAAGATTTTCTTAACCGACTCTATCAGTGAGGTGATACCAGCAGAGAGCACAATGACGGCGATGATGATGGCACTGAAGTACTCGATACGTCCGAAGCCAAAAGGATGTTCACGATCGGCAGGACGCTGTGAGAGTTTTGTACCGACGATGGTGATTACGCTCGACAAAGCATCACTCAGGTTGTTCACGGCATCCATTACGATAGCTACCGAACTTGCCAATATACCTACTACAGCCTTGAATGCTGCCAGCAACACATTGGCAGCAATACCGATAACACTAGTACGGATAATCTGTCCGGAACGGTTTGTTTTTTCTTCCATTACTATGATTTGTTTCTCTCCAAAATTCTCCATATAATTCGTAAACGAATCTTCTTATCCCAATCAGTAGACAATTCTCTTAAACTAGAAAAATTGCTGATATGCGGCCTGTTTTCGCAAATATTATTTGCAAAGTTAGTAAATTTGCAGCAATTTTCGTATATTTGCACCTTAAAATTAACAATAGTTGATTCTTGTCACGTCTCGGTAGACCGAATGCGAGCATTTTTAAAGAAATGAAGAAGAGATTACTTTTATCGATTGCTTTGATAATTTCAGTTACAGTATCGGCACAGGATGTTGAGGGATTCGTCAACAGACAGATGCAGACTTATCCCATGTCGCGGCTGCTTGATATCTACAAGTCGTGCTTCCAGGATTTCATGGGTGCCGAGCATCTGGTGTCGGACAGACAAAGGGTTAAGGCCTATTTGGATGAAGAGTTGAATACTACCAGCCTTGATGACCTCATGCCCTGGTACTACGAACCATGCGGGATAGACAGCAACTATTATCGTGTCAGCATTCGAGTCATCAAGGAAAGCCTCGTTTCAGAAGACTTGTTGCTTAATGCATTCATCCGCAGTGCAAACACTGAGAAACGACCTTCTGTTGAGTCGTGGAGTAAACGATGGCACAAGATTATTGGTAGTATCGACCAAATGAAACTGGACCTGCCCAACTATCAAGAGGACAAACAATTCATAGACAGCGTCCTTTCCGTCGGGAAATACGCTATCAGCCACTCGCCAGACTACCGTGAGGCCTATCATCCGCACTACAGAATCGTAGAGCGTAGCATCTTTGAAAACGAAATCAAAAATCTTATAGATTAGAAAGCGCAAAAGCAGTATGAGCCTGAAAAATCAAAAATCCCCGTAAGTATTGACTTACAGAGATTTCTTTTGCTACTTCTCACAAAAAAGACATTGCCTTTCGGCGATGTCTTTGGGGTGCCCGGTGGGACTTGAACTCACGACATTCAGAACCACAAGCACTTTTACGGATTGTTGGGCAACCCATTTGTACATCGTAGTTTCCGAAGACTGAGAAAAACCGTTTTGCGGCTATTTTGCGGCTATTCATCATAAGAACTCAAAAACGCTGGATCGAACTTTCTTTACAAATTCTCTGTTTTCTAATGTCTTTATTACGTGATTTTTATCTTTTCAAATTCACAACTTCAAGGCATTTCTGAGGGCTTTTTCAAGCTCAGCTTTGCTGCCTTTCTCAAGCTCCAGCAAGGAGATAATCCTATCCGTTTCTTCCTGGGCTTTTGTTAAATGCTGCTGCGAAGTAGCAATCAATTTATGAGCGACTCCAATCTCGTCAACCAACTTGCTCATGGTCACGCCATTGGTAAACATCTGGTCAATGAGCTTATCCAACGAGGTTGGACTTGCAGAGAAAGACGAGGCTTCATTCGCCTGTTCAGTTGTCTCTGGCTCTTTGCCATATTTTCCTAATCTCGAATTGCGTGGCTCACAGATCATTTCACCTTCTCCTGTCTTGAGCCATGTTTCATCGAGGTCGTTGTAGACGGCAAGAATTCTCTGGACGGCCTTCTTGGAAAGATCACGTCCTTCGTTTCTCGATTTCCCAATCATTCCGATTGAAAAACCTAGGTCCTTTGTAGCACGATTGTCGTTCAGATGCTTGAACAACATGTACTCGTCAAATCTGTCGATAATCCTCATATTTTAGTGAATACATTTAAATTTCCGTTAAATTATATGTATTATCTACAAATTTTAGTCGTAAAACTTTGAAGTTATAGAAGTTTTGCAGTATCTTTGCAGCCGATTTCTAAATTCTTCGATAAGATAAACGACAATTACAGCGGCAAAGATAACAAAAATAATTGGATTTCAATGCATATGAACAAAAAAATATTGAATTTGAAGATAAAAAAGCATAATATGGGGCATAAAGCGGCATATAGTTACCGCCTTGGATGCCTAACGATTCCTTAAAACAGAGAACAGACAATTGGATGGGGTTATTGAATACATGGAAATTTCAGTATTAGAATTGAACCACAACATTTCTGCCACTGAGATAGAAATGGAAGACAAACAAAACTTCGTTTGATTGACAGGGAGCTATGCCTGAGCATTTTCGAAAAGAGAAAATCGATCCTTGCGTCAAAATAACACTATGCCTATGGTTGTGCTTGTCAATTAGCATCATCAAATTCCTTTGGAACAAGTCTTTGAAACTGTGACAAATGCGGCAAAGTCACAACTCAACAGATTGGATGAAACGTATCATTGACAGCATTTCACTAACAAAATGCTCCATTAGAAATGTGAAGACATTCCTTTCCAGTCAGTCTGACGAATAGTTTGAAACTTGTCTCTTCTTTTTGTCTATTCAGAGAAAAATTGTACCTTTGTGCCATTATTTGAAAAATAATAGCAGAGAGGTGAAAATTATTCATGTGGACATGGACCAGTTTTTTGCGGCTGTAGAGCAGCGAGACAATCCGGAACTGAAGGGTAAGCCGATAGCGGTTGGCCATAACGCTGAACGTGGCGTGGTATCTACGGCCAGCTACGAGGCCCGAAGGTTCGGGGTGCATTCTGCACAGTCCATTCAAGTGGCCAAACGTCTTTGTCCGCAACTGATTATCGTGGAGCCGCACTTCCAGCGGTATAAGGAGGTGTCGGCTCAGTTGCACGATATTTTCCATTGTATATCTTTGAATAGGTAGGCTCAGGAGAGGGTAGGAAGGCAAAATAGGCGACGATGCGCCCAGTATCTTCAATGACATAGCCACCATGCTTCTCCATATCGCTGAAGATGACAGACTCAGACGGGTAGCCGTCTCCCCATTGGTACATGTTGCCAGAAGACCGCATAATCTTCTTTGCAGCCTCCATTACCTGCATGACATCGGTAATGTCTATCGGCTTTGTCTCTCTGATAATCCTTTTCATATTACAAATCTAACGGCAAAGATAGTGATAATTACTGAATTATCATTATCATTGCAGTCATATTTAACAATAGTTGTTTTTCGTCACGACTCGACCATCAGGGTCAGGTACAATATCTTCGCCGTCATAATGGCGATCAGAGTCATCAGGGCCGCCATGCCCGCATCAGCGTTGGAGAATGGAAGATTCTCCACATCCAACTCTACGAATACAAATAAAGTAATTCTTTTTTCGTTCAGAGAAAAATAAATTCTGCTCGTAATATTTGTAACGAAAGGAATAGATATGCTATTGACGGGGTGGAAAGTCGTGTTTTGCCTTTATTTTAGACAGAATTGCGTTCGCCCGGCCAAAAAAGACGCTTTGCTTGCAAAGAATTATCAAAATCCGTTGTTTTTTCAAGCTTTTTTTGTATCTTTGCAGCCGAGAAAAGTCAAACAAAGCATTGATTCTATGGATACAAATCCCAGGAAATGGCTGCGGCCAGTGATCATCGGCGCGCTGACGGTAGCGGTAGTGCTGCTGGCGGTGGCGCTGAACTACGCAGTTCGGGCAGAGCGCAATGCGCGCTACGTCGGTATGATGAACGTGGTGGAGGAGAAACTGTCGAAGACCATCAGGGGCGTGGAGATGAACGCGGAGAACGTGTTCGACGAGGTGAGGAAGCACATGGAGTCGCCGCAGGCTGTCATCGAGGCCCTCGGCAGCAAGACCAGCCTAAACCCCGACGTCATCGGCTACTTCGCGGCCTTCGTGCCCAACTACTTCCCGCAGGAGGGCCGGTGGTTCCAGCCTTACGTGCACCAAGGCGACTCGACGGAGTTCGTGCTGACGCTCGTGGGCTCGGCGCGCCACGACTATACCACATCGACATGGTACGTACAAGGCATAAAAGAGAAGGAGAGTTTCTGGTCGGAGCCGTATTATTACGAGGATGACCTGAACGTGACCAGCGGCTACTACATGACGTTTGCCACGCCCATTTTCGACGCGCAGGGCTGCTTGGCATGCGTCTGCGGAGCCGACATGACGCAGGAGTGGATGATAGACCAGTTGCGGCAGATAGAGGACGAGGTGAGGAACGATGAGCTGATGAACAGCTATCGGTTGGCTGGGAATGACGATTTCTTCATCGTCATCCTGAACGACGATGGCACCAGCTTCGCCCACCCCAACGGAGATATCGTCACCATGAGCGACGAGGCATTCGTCGCCAGCTTGAAGAATCACCAACGCGGCGTGACCGAACTGGAGGTGAACGGCGTGCCGTCGCGTGTCTATTACACCCCGCTGAAGCGCACCCACTGGTCGGTGGCCATTGTCGTAAAGAAATGAAGAAAAAGGTATTCATCGTACTGACGGTCGTCATGACGACGCTGGCCGCAGGGGCGCAGACATCGGGTGCCGACGGCGACGACCACATCGCGCAGCTGGAGAAGGAGATGTACCGCTACTACAGCTCAAGCGCGATCGACAGTTTCATGCTCATCACCGACCAGCTGATAGAAGCGTGTCGCAAGGCCGGACCCAGTCAGGAGCGACTGTTCTACAAGGCGTGGTCGAACCAGGCCATCTACAGCTTCAACAGGGTGAACCGCACGCGCGGTCTGGAGCAGGCTCAACAGATTCACGACTACGCCTACCAACACGATAGCAAGTTCGGACTCTACACGTCCACGTACGCTCTGGCCACCATGTCGTCGACCCTGCGTCACTTCGCCCAGGCCGAGCATGAGTTCACTGAGGCCATCAACTACCAACACCGTTTCTTCCCCGACGAGAGCGCCGCTGCCCCCTACCTCGGAATAGCGAAAATCTACGTCAATCTGAAGAAACCCGAGAAGGTGCTCGACTGCGCCCGCAAGGCACTGGCCGAGCCCAACGTCATTATGCAGCACAAGCTGTCAGCGTGGAGTCATATCTGCATCGCGTACAACGACGACAAGTACAGCCGTGATGACTTCAACCGCGCCTATGCTGAGCGAGAGAAACTAAAGCACGAGATCGGGCACGACGACAACTTCGGCCCCGTCGTCAACTTCTACCACGCCATGAAGAACGGCCGCTACGCCGAGGCCCTTGACATCGCCACCAACATCCAGGGCGGCGCCGACCGTCTGGGATTTATATCCGAAGCCTATGCCAGTCTCGGTGACTACCGGCAGGCTTACCTCTACAGGATGCGTCACATGGAATATCGCGACTCTGTCAACACTGCCGAGGTGCAGAAGATGTCCTACGAGTATGCCACACAGATTGACGTGACACGGGCGGAAAACGAGGCCAAAGACCTGCGTCTCTCCAAGCTGGACCTGCAAATACAGGCCGCCATGGTCATCTTCCTCATCACCCTCGCCTTCTTCATCTTCTACTACTTCCGCCGCCGCAAGCAGATGCAGGAACTGCGCCATGCCTACAACCAACTTGCCGACACGACCACCGCCAAGGAGCGCATCGATAGCGAACTGCGCATCGCACGCAACATCCAGATGTCGATGGTGCCCCAAACCTTCCCCGCATTCCCCGATCGCCGCGACATCGACCTTTATGCCGCCATTGTGCCTGCCAAGGAAGTGGGCGGCGACCTCTACGACTTCTTCCTACAGGACGACCGCCTCTGCTTCTGCGTGGGTGACGTCAGCGGCAAGGGCATCCCCGCTTCGCTCACCATGGCCGTCGCCGTCAACCTGTTCCGCACCGTCGCCAAGGAGGGCTTCTCCCCCGAGGTCATTGCCACCAAGCTGAACGACACGATGTCAGCCAACAACGAAAATGCCGTCTTCGTCACCATGTTCATCGGCATCATCGACCTCAAGACCGGCAACCTCGACTACTGCAACTGCGGCCACAACTCGCCCGTCTATGGTGAGCGACGCATGCATACCTCGCAGACCGTTTTCCGCTTCCTCGACGTCGAGTCAAACGTCCCCATCGGACTCTGGCCTAACTACACCTTCGTCGGAGGCCACCTCGACGACATCCGCGGCAGTTCGCTCTTCGTCTATACTGACGGCGTCAACGAGGCCGAGAACCGCTTGCAAGAGCAGTTCGGCGAGAAGCGCATGCTCCGCGTACTCCGCGAGTCAACACAACCCTTCGGTGAGCGCACCCCCAAGACACGCTCCCACTTCCTCATAGACGAAATGAAATGCGCCCTCGACGCCTTCGTCGATGGCGCCGAGCAGAGCGATGACCTCACCATGCTCTGCGTCAGCATAAAATAGAGATAAGAACTAAGAATTAGGCGTGGTTCTCACAAGGAATCCAGAGCCAGAAGGTGGAGCCGCGGTTTTCGCCGGCGCTAATGACACCGATGTCGCCTCCACAACTATCAGCAATCGACTTACAAATGGCCAGTCCCATGCCTGTGCCCTGTACAAACTCGTTGAGCTTGACGAAGCGGTCGAATACTATCTTTTGTTTGTCCTTAGGGATACCTATGCCGGTGTCCTCGCAGTAGAGGTACATACCATGCTTCTCGTAGCGGTAGCCCAGTCGGACATAGCCCTGTTCGGTGAACTTCACGGCGTTGGTGACGAAGTTGGTGAGCACCTGCTGGATGCGCTCGAAGTCGAGCGTGGTGACGAAGGTGTCGTAGGGATTCTCCTTGATGAACTTCAGCTCCTTGCCCTGCACGCGCTGCTGGAGGGTCAGGCAGATGTCGTCGAAGGCAGTAGCGAAGTCGATGGTCTCGGGCTTGACAGTAAGTGTGCCGCCGCTGATGGACGAGGCCTCGATGATGTCGTTGATGAGTCGCTGCAGCATGTCGC